>OWJA01000436.1_pt1 | contig 24172 bp, 19 predicted proteins | sample 1732901 | NCBI WGS metagenome assembly OWJA01 (sample SAMN05065766, study PRJEB22554) | human gut metagenome | biome: ENVO:2100002; feature: ENVO:00000062; material: ENVO:00002003 | host: Homo sapiens | place: USA | reverse complement strand
CGTACATTTTGTTCATTCCTTTTCGTTGTACTCGCTGGTCGTAAAGGCAGGCCCTCACAGGGGCCATTTGAGGCGCCCACACCAAGCGGCTAGAATAGTATAGCAAAAAAATGTGCGGATTTCAAGAGGAAAATCCCGCTTTTGCGGAAATATTTTCAGTTTTTCTCTTCTTTCAGCTGTTAATGTGCTTCAGCACCTCATCCATATCCCTGCGGCCATAGACGATGCGGAGAAGCCAGACCGTCTTTCGTTCTTTATCCGCACGGTAATACAGCAGATAATTGCCCACGACCTTTTTCCGAATGATCTTTCTTGGCAGGAATGCATTGGTGACCAGTGCCCCGCCCTCCGGGAAAACGCACACCGTCTCCATGCAGTGGCCGATGTCCTCCATCAGTTTTGCTGCCGCCTTTGCGTTATCCAGCTTGTTTCCGATATAATCAAGGATGTCGTCAAGCTCTTTTTCCGCTCTCCGGGTCAGGCGATAGTGATATTCACAGTCCATACTTTTCCCTCAATTCTGCCATCGCCGTCGGGCCATCGACTGTGCGTCCTGCCTCCACATCATCCAGTCCCTCCAGAATAAGCTTTGCCTCTTCCATCTCCTGCATGGTGCGCTCATAGTAATCAATATCCATCACCACGAGGCGGCCATAGCCGTTCTTCGTCACAAAGACCGGGCCGTTCTCCTCGGCGCACCGGCGCTCGATCTCCACGGTATTCTTCAGTTCTCTCATCGGAATGATCTGCATCGTAATGCCCCCTTTATGTTCTGTGGCTATATTATACACCAAAAAGAGCCACAGCACAAGGTTCTCTGCACTGCGGCTCTTTCGAAATATTCTGATCAGGCGTCTTTTTTCTCCGCCAGTTTCTCTTTGAGCTGCTGCTTCACCCGCTCGTTATAGGCATTCGTGCGCTCGAGGAAGAGCTTGCGGGGGCTGGAAGCCACCAGCTCTTCCCTCTCCACCGTAAATTCCGGCTCTGCCTTGCGCACCTTCGCCAGCAGGCTGCGGTTCTCTGCCGTCAGAGCCAGCGTCACCATGAGAGGCTTGGACTTATATTTCCGGGTCAGGAAAATTTCCAGTGCCACACCGCCCACGACGGCCGCAGCCGCCACCAGCTGGGAAGCGCGCAGGCCGAGCGACGGCACCAGCAGCAGGCTGTCGGTGCGGAGAGATTCGATCCAGAAACGGCCTGCGCCGTACCAGACAAGGTAGCGCAGGGCGATGTCGCCGTTGAACTTCCGCTTTTTGATGTACGCCACCAGCAGGGCCAGACCCACGAAGCACCAGATGCTCTCGTAGAGGAAGGTGGGGTGGACGGGCATGGCGGGGTCGATGGTGACGCCCTTCGGCACCGTGACAGTGCTGCCCATCAGGTAATCTTCCGTTGCTTCGCTGAACATGCCCCAGGGCAGGGTGGTGTTGCAGCCGAAAGCCTCCTGATTGAAGAAGTTGCCCCAGCGGCCGCAGCCCTGTCCGATGAGGAAGCCCATGCCGGCCAGGTCGAACATGGGCAGCACCGGCACGCCCCGCCATTTGCAGGCCAGGCCGCCGAACACAAAGGCACCGATGATGCCGCCGTAGATGGCCAGACCGCCGTCGCGGACAGCCAGCACATCCCAGATGGTATCGTAATTATAGGGTGCCATCGCCACATAATACAGGCGGGCGCTGGCGATGCCCAGCACCACGCCGATGAGGATGACATCCACCATCGAATCGGCGTCGATGCCGAACTCCGTGCAGCGGCGGAACGCAAAGACCAATGCGAGGCAGAGGCCAAAGGCGATGCAGACGCCGTACCAATAAATATCCATGTCGCCAATGCTGAAGGCTACCCGGCTCAGCTCAAAGCTGAGGCCGAGGCCCGGGAACTGTACCAGATTCGTCATTCTTCCGTCTCCTCTTCTTCCTCGTCCTCAACGGCAGTGCCGTCCGGCTCAATGTACATCACGGCCATCCGCTCAGGCCGCAGGATGTGCTGCAATGCCGCGTCGGCGTCCTCTGCCGTCAGGCCCGCCAGCATGGTGATCTGCTGGGCCACAGTCTGACCTGCCAGCGCGAAATCTGCCATCTGGCTGGCCGAATCCTCGACGTTTTCCAGATTTTCGATGAGCTGGCCGTATTTTTCGTTCTTGCAGAGGGTGAAGATCTCCCGGTCTACGCCCTCTTTGCGCACCCGCTCGATCTCGTCCAGCAGAAGCTGCCGGACGGTGTCGGGCTGGTCGCTCTCGCCGGTGAAGAGGATGCAACAGCATCCGTCCACCCGCAGCACCTCACCGCCGAAGCCCGGGTTGGTCAGGCCCTCGTCGTAGAGGCGGCGGTAGAGCGGCGACATCCCGCCGCAGATGCAGCAGAGGATGAGCTCGTACAGCATCTCGCTGCGCAGATCACCGAAAGGCAGCGGCTCTTCTTTGAAGCCCAGACCGAAGCAGGACTTGGCGATGGGCATGGTGATGGTCTTTTCGGCCGCTGCCAGCGTCATCGGCTCGGAGCGGAGCAGGCGCTCGACCTTTTCCGCCGGGCGCTCGTCCATCAGGCCGTGGCGGGCGCAGGCAGCCAGGATCTGCTCCATGCTGGTGTTGCCCGCTGCGGCCAGCACCATATTGCCCGGCGCATAGAACGCCTTGCAGCAGTCGTAGAGCATTTCCGGCGTTATCTCCGCGATGCTCTCCACCGTTCCCGCAATATCGCTGCGGATGGGGTGGCTGTGATACAGGCACTCGCACAGGCCGGTGATGAGCCGCCAGTCGGGGCTGTCATCGTACATCTTTATCTCCTGCCCGATGATGCCCTGCTCTTTGGCGATGGTCTGCTCGGTAAAGTAGGGATGCCCCACCATGCCCAGCAGCACGTCAAGGCTCTCGTCCAGCTGTTCCGTGGCCGTAAAGAGGTAGCAGGTGCGGTCGAAGGCCGTGAAGGCGTTGGCATTCGCGCCGGTCTTGGCGAACTTTGCAAAGGCGTCGCCGTCCTCATCCTCGAACATCTTGTGCTCGAGGAAATGGGCCACACCGGCGGGCAGATGCACTTCCCGCTCCCCCAGCCGGAAATCCCGGTCGATGGAGCCGAAGCGGGTGGCGTAGATGACATGGGTGCCGGAGTAACCCGGCATGGGGCGGACGAGTACGGTCAGCCCCGAGGGCAGAACTTTCCACTGGTCAGCGGCGGTGCATTCCAGCACGCTCTGGGTGTTCTCAGCCATTCTCGTTCCCCTCCTCCCGCGTCAGCAGACAGCTCACCGACAGGGTGAACTGCTTCAGAATATCCCGCACATCCTCCCTGGTCACAGCCAGCAGGGCGCGGCGGGCGTCGTCCGGCGTCTGCACTGGGCCGCCCCGCAGCACCTCCATATAGTACCATGTCTCGATGCCGCCCAGTGTGTCCTCCAGGCCGTTCATCCCGGCCAGCAGGCCCCGGCGGCAGTCTTCCAGCTCTTCGTCGGTGATCGGGCCGTCGCAGAGGTCCGCCAGCTCTTTGAGCACCGCCTGCTCAGCGCGGGCCGCGTCGGTGTGCTCGACGCCGCTGTTGACGGCCATGCTGCCCGTGAAGCTCTGGAAGGACGACGAGCAGTAGTAGCACAGATGGTCGCGCTCCCGGACGTTCAGGAAAAGGCGGCTGGTCACGCTGCCGCCGTAGAGAGCCATCGCCAGCCGGACAGCGGCCAGCTGTTCAGGCTGCATGGGCCGGCCCAGCGTGAACAGCATACAGAGCTTGGCCTGTGTGGTGTCGAAATGCTCCACCTTCCGCACCGGCTCCCGCCGGGGCATGGCGATGTTCTCGGCCCGGGGCAGCGGGGCGCGGTCGATGGCCGAAAGCTCCGTCAGAAGGGCGTCCTTCACGGCGGTGGTGCTGGCCTCGTCGCAGCCCAGCACGATAAGCTCGATGTTCGCCGTCCGCAGCATCTCGTAGTATGCCTCGGTCAGCGCTTCGGGCGTCAGGCCGTCCACCTCTTCTAAGTAGCCCTCCTGCCGGACACCGGCGGGGCTGTCGCCGAAGAATTCCCGGTTGGCCTGCCGCTGGCAGTAAAGGCGCTTGTCGTTCACTTCGTCTTCCAGCGCCTTCTTCAGCATCTGCTTTTCGATGCCCACGGCCTCGGGGTCGAAGGTGCTGCCCACAAAATAGGGGTGGAACGCCGTGCCGAGGGCCAGTGCGGCGTACTCCTGCGTCAGCTTTTCCCCTTCCAGTGCGAACTGGTCTTTGATGCCGGTGATGCTGACGCAGAGGTTGTGGCTGCAGCCCATGGGGCGGGCGTCCACGGTCAGGTCGGCACCGTAGAGGCGGGCCAGCTTTTTGGTCATCTGGGTCATGTCGGGGCAGTCGGCATAGCCCCTCTCCATCACCAGCGGCAGCAGCGCGTGGGCCGTGGCCGTCTCGCGGCGGGCCGGGAACGCGAAGTGGATGCTGATGCGGCAGCGGTTGAATTTCTGTGCGGCGTCATACGAGAGGTGGACGCCGGGTGCGATTTGGGATCGTCTCAATGTTCTATCGTCCTTTTGTATTATTTCGTTTGTTCCAGCGCCAGATACTCTTCCAGCGAGAGGCCGGAGGCGCGGATGGCGAGGGCGTTGTCCCTGCCCACATACCGCCAGTGCCACGGCTCAAACACCATGCCGGTGGCGGCCTGACGCTCCTGCGGCCAGCGCAGGATGAAGCCGTGCTCTGCGGCATAGGCTTCCAGCCACTCATAGGCACGGGTGTCCGCGAAGCCGGTGTCCTTCTCCATGCTGTCTGCCGCGAGGATGTCGGCACCGTAGCCGGTGGCATATTCGCTGGCCTCCGGCGTAGGCTGAACGGTCGCAGCCCTGGCAGCGGCCTCTTCCTCCGAGCAGCCGGACTCCCGGTAGCTCTGGACCGCGGCCTCATAGGCGCTCTGGCGGGCGGCGGCATCCTGATACCCTGCCGTCAGCACCAGCTCGATCTCATCCTGCCTTGCGGCCTCGGCCATTTCGCGGTAGGCTGCGGCGGCCTCGGCTTCCAGCGAAACACCGTTGGCATCATCGGCCACGGCCAGCTCCGGCGTCGGCTCTTCCGTCAGGGGAAGGTTTGCATTCACCAGCATGAGGCGCTTATCCGAAAGGTCCGTCTCCGCGCCGCCCTCATACTCCCGGGCCTCGAAGGCCGTCGGCGGTGCGATGAGGGCATAGGCCCTGGGCAGCAGCCAGAGGATGCCGCCGGTCATCACAGCCATGACCGCGCCGCAGCTGAGCAGAAAGACCGTCCAGTTGCGCACAAGGCGGATACGGTGTCTCCGGCGGCGTTCTTTCGGCGACAGAGCGCGGCGGGGTGCGGGTCGATTTTGCTCCATGATGCAGCTTCCTTCCTGTTTTTGACGTTCGCCCTGGATACAGGCACATAATAATATTATACACCCCTTTTATCTGGGTGTAAACGGCAGGGGCTGTAAAAAAATTGTGTACGCAAAAAGCCGCCGCACCGGCGCAGGACGCACGGCACAGCGGCTTTGAAGCCACGTCTTAGTCGAACAGCATCTCGTGGATGGCGCTGACAGCCTTGTCGGCGTCCTCACGGTCGATGATGCAGGAGATCTTGATCTCACTGGTGGAGATCATCTTGATGTTGATGTTGTTGTTGGACATAGCCTCGAACATCTTGGAGGCCACGCCGCTGTGGCTCTGCATACCGGCACCCACGATGGACACCTTGGCGCAGGTCTCGTCGCAGGTGACCTGGTCGAACTTTGCGCTCTCGCGCAGGACGCGCATGGCAGTCTCGGCTTCGCTCTCCGCGCAGGTGAAGCTGATGTCCTTCTTGCCGTCGCGGCCGGTGGACTGCAGGATGATGTCCACGTTGATATTCTTCTGGGCCAGCAGGCCGAAGATCTTGAAGCTGGTACCCGGCTCATCGGGAACATTCAGGATCGTAATAACAGCAACGTCGGTGTCCTTTGCGACACCCTTGATCAGCATACCTTCCACGTCTTTTACAACCTCCTTGACGACCGTGCCGGGCACGGGGTTCAGGCTGGAGAGGACCTCCAGCTCCACATTATACTTTTTAGCCAGCTCCACGCTGCGGTTGTTGAGCACCTGTGCGCCGAGGGATGCCAGTTCCAGCATCTCGTCGAAGGTGATCTCATCCAGCTTGCGGGTGTTGCGCACCTTGCGCGGGTCGGCGGTGTAGACGCCCTCCACGTCGGTAAAGATCTGGCAGCGGTCGGCGTGGAGCGCTGCTGCGATGGCGACAGCGCTGGTGTCGGAACCGCCGCGGCCCAGCGTGGTGATGTCGTCCAGCTTGTTCAGGCCCTGGAAGCCTGCCACGACGACGACGCGGTTGCGCTCCAGCTCCGAAGAGATGCGCTCGGTCTCCAGCTTGGTGATGCGGGCCTTGGTGTAGGCACGGTCGGTGCGGAAGCCTGCCTGCCAGCCGGTCAGACTGGTGGCATGGCAGCCCAGCTCGTTCAGAGCCATAGCCAGCAGGGCGATACTGATCTCCTCGCCTGCTGCCAGCAGCATATCCATCTCACGGGCAGAAGGGTTGTGGGTGATCTCTGCTGCCTTTGTGATGAGGTCGTCGGTGGTGTCGCCCTGTGCGGACACCACCACGACCACGTCATTTCCCGCGTTGTGGGTGTTGGCCACGATGCGGGCCACGTTGAAGATACGGTCCCGGTCCTTCACCGAAGAACCGCCGAACTTCTGTACGATCAACGCCATATCTTGTCACTCTCCTCTTTTTGCTCCCTCAGTGTGTGAGGGGTACACCGGGCGGAAGCGGTCTTGCACTTCCGGTCCTGTTTATCATTCCACTGTCGCACCGGTGTTGTCGGCATCCAGCCGCAGCAGTGTAAATGCTTCACATCCGTCCAAGCCTTCCAGCAGCTCGAGGCCCTTTTCCAGTTTGGAGTAGAATTTCTCGGCGTTGGCCTTTTCGGCCACAGCCATCACGGTGCTGCCGGCACCTGAGACGTACACCGCCTTGGCACCGCAGAGCCGCGCCATATCGAAGACTTCCTTCGAGCCGGGCATCAGGGGCATCCGGTAGGGCTGGTGGAGCTTATCCTCGGTGGCAATGGCCAGCAGGTCGTGGCGGCCCTCGCAGAACGCCGCCGGGATGAGGGCCGCACGGGACAGGTTATACACCGCATCCTTGTGGGTGACCTCTTTGGGCAGGGCCGCACGGGCGGCTTCGGTCAGCAGCTTGTAGTCCGGCACGATGGCCGCGAAGCAGAGGCTCTCGTCCACATCCCGCTTGACGGAGTAGACGACGCCGTCCTCGAAAACGCTGCTGGTCAGACCGCCCAGAAGGGCCGGTGCCACGTTGTCCGGGTGGCCCTCGATGGAGGTGGCCAGCGTCAGCAGCTCCTGGGTGTTGAGCACATCGCCCAGCATCCGGTTCGCACCCAGCAGGCCCGCGATGATGCAGGCCGAGGACGAGCCGAGGCCCCGGGCCATCGGGATGGCGTTGGTCTGGACGAGCTTGAGGGGCGGCATGGTCTTGCCGACCTTATCGAACAGACCCTTGGCCGAGCGGTAGACCAGATTGGTCTCACCGCGGGGGATGCGGGTGCCGTCCGCCGCCGAGATGTCCAGATGGTCGCTCTCTTCGAAGGTCACGGTATTATACAAGGTCACAGCCAGGCCCAGCGCATCGAAGCCGGAGCCGATGTTGGCACTGGTGGCCGGGACAGAAACTTTTATCTTCATCGCAGTTCCCTCTTTTCTCACGCTCAGGCGTCCTCAGGCAGGCGGCGGAGCACCAGCTTCACGCTGCCGCCCATGGCCTCTACCTTGCGGGCTGCTTCGGCCAGAGCCTTGTCGTCGGCGCTGTCCACAAAGTAGGAGCAGCCGTCGAAGTGCTCTTCCACCACATGGCCCTTGCCGTAGATGGCCTCGGCCACCGCCGGGGCGATGCCTTCCACACGCACATAGTATGCGGCGGGAGCGGGGTCGGTGAGCATTCCTTCCACCGGCTCGGCGGGCTGCCAGAACAGGCTGTCGTGGACCTTGACGCCGTTCTTGAGGGCGTCCACCACGTCGGCCACGACCGCACTGGCGGTGGGCAGCTTGCCCGCGCCCTTGCCGTAGAAGACCACGTCGCCCAGCATATCGCCCTTGACGAGGACGGCATTGAAGACGTCATCGACACCGGCCAGCTGGTTTGCCTTCGGCACGAGGCAGGGCTCGACACCGGCGGCAACGCTGCCGTCCTCGCCCCGCTTCATCCAGGCGATGAGCTTGATGACACAGCCCAGCTTCTCTGCCGCAGCCACATCATCCACCGTGATGTCGCGGATGCCGCGGGTGGGGATATTCTGGGGGTAGATCTGGTGGCCGCAGACCAGCGAGGACAGGATGGCGATCTTGCGGCAGGCGTCGCGGCCGTCCACATCGTCGCCGGGGTCCTTCGTCTCGGCGTAGCCCAGCTCCTGGGCGATCTTCAGAGCCTCGTCAAAGCCCAGGCCCTCCCGCACCATCTTGGTGAGCATGAAGTTGGTGGTGCCGTTGACGATACCTTCCACCTCGGTGATGACATTGGCCGCGAGACACTGGTGCATCGGGGTGATGATGGGAGTGCCGCCGCCCACGGACGCCTCAAACAGGAAGGCGCAGTTGTGTGCCTTGGCCAGAGCCAGCAGCTCTGCGCCGTAGGTGGCCACCATCTCCTTGTTGGAGGTGCAGACGCTCCGGCCGCTCTCGAGGCAGGCCTTGACGTAAGGGTAAGCGAAGCGGGTGCCGCCGATGGTCTCGACGACGACCTTTACTTCGGGGTCTTCCAGAATGGCGTCAAAATTCTTTATAAACAGCTGTGCAGCCGGATGATCCGAGAAGTCCTTGGGGTCAAGGATGTACTTGACCTCCACCGGTTCGCCTGCGCGGTGGGAGACGCCTGCGGCGTTGCGGCAGAGCACCTCGTACACGCCGCTGCCCACCGTGCCAAAGCCCAGAATCGCGATTTTTGCCATGATACTGCCCTCGTTCCTTTTTCTATGAATGTACTGTCACAGATTGTATCCGCAGTGTACGCCCACGACCATCCGCTGGCGCGAAAGCTTTTCCGTCAGCTCCTCGGGGGTCATCTGCATGGTGTCGGTGCGGATGGTGACAGCCACCAGCGCGGCTCCGTTCTCCGGAGTAGACTGATTGATGGTCACGATGCTGGCACCGGCGGCACTGATGCCGGCCAGAAGGCTCTGCAACGCACCCGTCTCGTCCCGCAGGGTCGCCATGACGGTGATGACCTCGCGGCCATTCTCCGAGTCAAAAATGCAGTCCTTATATTTATAAAATGCACTGCGCGACAGGTCTACGCTGCGGGTCGCAGCCGAAATGCTGCGTGCCTCTCCGCTGGCCAGAAGCTCCTTGGCCCGGACGACCTTGAGGAAGACTTCCGGCAGCACCTGCGCATCCACCAGATAAAAACGGCGTTCCAACTTGTTCACCTCTCAAACACAAGTGTTCTTGCAGAAAATATAATAGCATCCGGCTCCCTGCATTGCAAGAGGTCGGATGCTATTTTGTCAGATTATCCAGTTTTGAGCCGTGAAGTACCCCTTCAGCGCACCGAATCTGCAACCCGATGTGCCGAAAAGTATGATTTTTGCCTCAGTCGGTGTCCAGGTTGGTGGTGTCCGGCTCAGGCGCGAGAGGCTGGCTGGCGACAGCTGCCTGACCGTGGGAATAATTGCAGACGTCGGGCAGGTCGTCGGCACGGTAGTAGCCCACTGCCGTGCTCGGGCAGGAGCCGCTGGCCAGCAGGCCGCTCTGGGTGCAGTAGCTGCGCTCCACGACGCCGTCAGCCGCCGGGAACGCCTTATAGGGCAGGTCTGCCTGGACCTGCTCCATCAGGGCCTTCCATGCCATGACACAGGTGCGGGTCTTGGCCTGCTGCTTGCCGAGGGTCTTGGTCATATCGAAGGGCGCATCGTAGCCCCACCACACAGCGGTGACGTAATAGGGCGTGCCGCCCACGAACCACAGGTCCTTCTCATCGCTGGCCGTACCGGTCTTGCCGAAGGCCTCCATGCCGTTGGAGTTGGGGTAGCGACCGCTGGCCGTACCGACGCTGGAGAACAGGACGTTCTTCAGCAGACGGTTCATGACGTAGGCCGTCTGGGGCGTCAGAGCCTGATAGCTGGTGTCGTTGCTCTCCATATAGATGTTGCCGTCCCGGTCGAGCACACGGGTGTAGAGGTGAGGCGTGGTGTACTCGCCGTCGTAGAAGATCTGGAACGCCGCCGCCAGCGCCATCGGGGTGACGCCGTGGGTCTGGCTGCCCATGACCATCTGCGCAAGGCCCACGTCGTTGACGGGGTCCAGCGTGCTGAGCTGCAGGGTATTGTAGACGAAGTTGAAGATGTTGTTCGCGCCCACGAGGTCGCCAACGCGGATGGCGATGGTGTTCAGGGAGCGGGCGAGGCCGTTCCAGAGCGGCAGGTCGGAGCCGTCGCCGTAGTTGCCGCCGTAGTTGCGGGGCCAGCTGCGCCATGCGTTGGGGTAGGCTTTCAGCTGCTTGTCCGTCAGGCCCATGAGGCCGTTCCGGCGGCAGTAGTCCTCGTCACGGATGACCATGTCCTGCTTGAGGTAGAGGGGCGAGTTGTTGAGCATGGTAGACCAGTTGACCAGACCATACTCGATGCCCAGCGCATAGGCGCCGATGGGCTTGATGGTAGAACCGGTCTGACGGGTGACGCCGTAGGCGCGGTTCAGGGAAAGGCTCTTGGTCTTTTCGCCCAGACCGCCCACCATGGCGATGACATTGCCGTCATAGTCCAGCGTGACCATCGCCGCCTGGGTGCGGACGTTGCGGTAATAGTAGACCGTACCGTCGTCGCCGGTGCGGGTCTTGGGAGTGCCGTCCTCATTGAAGACCTGCACATCGTCGTCGGAGATGCTGGTCACCTCTTCCTCATGCCAGCCGGCCGGGAAGTAGGCGTCGTCGGTGTTGAGCATCAGGTTCTCCATCGCGGTCTGGATCTTGGGGTTGACCGTTGCCTCGATGGTGTAGCCGCCGGTGTAGAGCATACTCTGGGCGGTGGACTCGTCCACGCCCTCCTTAGCCATGATGTCCTTCACCACCTCGTTGAAGAGGGCATCGGTGAAGTAAGAGGTGGTGGAGCTGCTCTTCTTCGTGTTGTCCGTCTCTGCCAGCACCAGCGGCTGGGCAGCGGCGTTGCGGTAATCATCCTCCGAGATGACGCCCTGCTGCCACATATTATAGAGCAGGAAGTTCCGGCGGTTGATGAGGTTCTCGGGGTTGGTGTAGGGGTTATAGTTGGTGGGATTCTTGGTGATGGATGCGATGGACGCGCACTCCCAGAGGGTCAGCTCGCTGACATCCTTGTCGAAGTACTCGTTTGCCGCCGTCTGGACGCCCTGGATCGTACCGGTAAAGCTGATGGTGTTCAGGTAGGCTTCCAGAATGGTCTCCTTGGAGTAGCTGCGGCTCAGGATGAGGGCGCGGTAGATCTCGCGCAGCTTGCGCAGTGCGCCCTCGATGCCGCTGGCGCTCTTGTCGCTGGTCAGGTTCTTGATGAGCTGCTGTTCCAGCGTAGAGGCGCCCTGTTTGGAGCTGTAGATGGGCAGCAGGTATTCATTGATCATCGCGCCGATGGTGCGTTTGAAGTTGACGCCCGGCTCGCTGTAAAAGTCTTTGTCCTCGGTGCAGATGAATGCATACTGTAGGTTGGTGGGGATCTGCTCGAGGTCCGCCCAGACGCGGTGGCTGTTGGAGGAGCGCAGGGTGGCGTACTCCACCTGTGCGCCGGTGTCGGGGTCGGTGGCCACCACAAGGCTCGACTGGCTCAGTTCGATGTTGTCGAGGTCCAGCAGGTCGCCGTCACTGGCCGTAGCCTGCACCACATAGTACACAGCGCCCACTGCCACCAGACTGCCCGCCATAATGCCCAGACAGACGAGGGTGACGATGGTCCGGCCCAGGAATCCGAGAACGGGATGGCCGTGCTTTTCTCCCTGCTCCTGCGGTTCGCGGGGCTCACGGACCCGCCGGTTCTGCTCCCGGAGCGCACCATCACTGTGGAGTCTCCGTCTTTCATTGTTTGAGATAAGGATCGCCTCCTATCGCAATTTTCACTGTTCTGCATCTCAAAGCATCCTCTGACGATGCCGTTCGCTGTTCCTGCTGCGGCCAGACGGCCCGCAACCATAATAATACATTATAGTCCGCACCGCCCGCTTCCGCAAGGGGGAAATCGACCGGATACGATGTTAGTATAGCACATCTGCCCCGCCAAAGTACAGCATCCGGGTGTGAAAATTCTGCATTCCTGTCTGAGGCAGTTTTCTTTTGCACATACTACCGTCTGAAACACCATTTCAGCCGAAAGGAGTCCACTGCCATGCGCAAGGTCTGGCTCTGCATTTTCTATGCGCTGTGCATTTTTACCATCGTGTTCAGCCTGTTCTGGATGGCCCTGCCCAGTCTCCCCTTCCCTGCCGACTCCGGCGAAGAGACGCCGGCCTCCGAGCCGGGTCTGGCCGCGCAGGGCTCCGCCGGGCAGAGCGGCACCGACTTCTACCTCTGCGACGAGGGCGGGCGGGTGGTCGTCTACACCTGCTCCGACAACGGACTGCCCGACAAGCGGCTCCTGCGCACCGGCATTTATGTCAATCTCCTGCCCGAGGCCGATGCCCTCCGGCTCAAGCAGGGCCTCTACGTCACCGGCGAAACGGCCCTCCGGGCGCTGCTGGAAGACCTGGGTGAATAAACAAAAACAGTGCAGACCACCCCGGGGAGGTCTGCACTGTTTTTATCCTTTATCAGAATCAGGCTTCGAGCTGCTCCAGCGGGACGAGGTAGTCCTTGCGGCACTGCTCGTAGTTGAGCATATATTCCTTGGTGGGGTTGTGGTGCATCATGTTCTTGAGGGTATGGGAGTCGTAGTCCTCGCCTGCCTCCATGCCCACCAGACGGGCGGCGATGTTGGAGCAGTGGTCCGAGATACGCTCTACATTGTTCAGCACATCGAGATAGACGACACCGGTATCAATGGAGCAGGCACCCTCCTTCAGACGCTTGATGTGCTGCGCACGAAGCCGCTCCACGAGGATGTCGATGACCTGTTCCAGCGGCTCCACCTGGCTGGCGGTCCGGGCGTCGTCGAACTCGAAGGCGTCCGTGGTGAGGGTCAGTATCTTTTCCAGCGCATTGTCGAGAAGCTTCAGCTCCTGCTGTGCCTTCTCGCTGAAGGTGACTTCCTTGTCGGTCAGCTCCTGCGCTTTTTCTTTGATGTTGACTGCATAGTCACCGATGCGCTCGCACTCGGTGACAAAGTTGAGCAGCTCGGTCACCTCATGGCTCTCCGCGTCACCCAGCTCCTGGTCTGCCAGCTTGATGAGGTAGTTGGAGATGTCCACCTCCATCCGGTCGATGAGGTTCTCGCGGACATCGATGGCACTCACGACATCCTCATCCATCTTGAGCAGCAGCGGGGTGGCGAGGCCGACGTTGCGGGCTGCGCGGCGGGACATCTTGACCACCGCGTTCTTAGCCTGCTGCAGAGCCACAGCCGGGCTCTTGAACAGACGCTCATCCAGCACAGGCATGCTCAGCTCCTGCGCCTCCTCCGCGCTGTTCGGCACGGTCATCATGGCCAGCCTGGACAGCACGCCGCTGCAGGGCAGGAAGAGCAGCATCGCAATGACGCTGGTCATGGTGTGGATGTTCGCAATGCTGCTCTTGTTCATCACATCGCCCCACATGGGGATGCCGATGGTGAACTGGACTGCATAGACCAGCGCCAGCAGGATGACGCTGCCGATGATGTTGAAGTACAGGTGGATGAGGGCGGCGCGCTTGCCGTCCTTGGAGGAGCCGCCGATGGTCAGCAGCGGGGTGAAGGCCGTGCCGATGTGGGCGCCCAGCACGATGGGGATGGCCGAGCTGAAGGTGACGAGGCCGGTGCTGGAAAGCGCCTGCAGGATACCCACAGAGGCCGAAGAGGACTGGATGATGACCGTGACCACCACGCCCACGAGAACGCCGAGGATGGGGTTGGTCATGGTGACGAACAGCTCCTGGAACGCCGCGCTCTCACGCAGGGGAGACACACCGGTGTCCATCAGGCTCATGCCCGTGAAGAGGATGCCGAAGCCCAGCATGATCTGGCCGATGTTCTTTTTCTTCGCGTTGCGGATGAACACATAAAAAATGCAGCCGATAAACGCCACCACCGGCGCAAACGTCTTGGGCTGGATGAGGGTCAGGATGAGACTGTCGCCCGAAATATCCGCCATGCGGATGAGCTGACCGGTGACCGTAGTACCAATGTTTGCACCCATGATAACGCCTACCGACTGCGTAAGGGTCATGATGCCGGAGTTGACGAGGCCGACGCAGATGACGACCGTACCGGCCGACGACTGGATGACGCCGGTGATGAGGGTGCCGAAAATGACGCCCTTGATGGTGGACGAAGTCAGTTTCTGCAATATGCCCTGCATCTTGCCGCCGGCCAGCTTTTCGAGGCCGGCACCCATGATCGACATGCCATACAGGAACAGCGCAATACCGCCCAGCAGAGAGGTGATGTGTGTAATGTCCATAAAACAATGCTCCTAAAATCTTCCTATTGCTCTCTTGCACAAGACGGCCGTGCCTGGCTCTCCATACGCAAAACGCCGTCCTTTTTATTATAGCATCGAACCCCCCGGCTCAACAAGCATTATTTTACAGGAAAATCACCTTTTTGACCGGAATTTTAAGATTTCCGGGCCTTCTCAGACAGTTTCTTTCTTGAATTTTACATTCATTTTATATTAGTTTTTTCTAACTCCCGCCCGGTGCTTTCCGGCATTCCCGGGAATGCGTCAGGCGGCATCCAGCTCTTCCATCGCCTCCCGCAGGGTGTCCGCCGAGAACAGGAACGCGCCCGCCTCCGTATACACCTCCACATGACCGCCCACATACCGAAGCTCAATGTCTTTCATTCCTCTTCCCTCCTGTGTCTTTTTGTTCTGACAGGAGTATAGCAGAATAAAAGTCCAATAAAATGTATCTTCAGGAAGTTTTTTGAGAAAAAAGGCACAGAAAAGCTCTCTGTCGGCGTCCTTGCCCTCTCCGTCTGCTTCGCAGACACCTCTCCCATAGGGAGAGCCATTGGCAGGCCGGGCCACTTCCTACTGGACGCCCGAGGCCCGATATGACGCAAAAGGGCGGGCCTTGCTACAGAGGGCAGCAGCTTCGGGACAATATCCCTTGTCAAGCTGTCGTGAATCTAGACAGCGGAGCACTCCTGTTTCCGAAAAAATCAGACTTTGCTCGTCCCGCGTGGGCCTGACCGACTCGCCAGAGGCTCCCCTACTAGGGGAGCTGGCGAACGAAGTGAGACTGAGAGGTTGTACTAAGACAGAGCCTGACCGTGAGCCGCCGCTGGACTCAACCTCTCCGTCACGGCTGACGCCGTGCCACCTCCCCTACCGAGGGGAGGCTTTGGCAGTCCCCGCAAAGTGAACGGTTTCGCCAGAGGCTCTCCCTTTGGGGGCAACGGCGACGACCGCCGCCAGTGGCGGAAACAGGGAGGAGCTGTTGGGGCCGCGGCCAGCAGGATGCGAGCGGCAGCGAAGCAGACGCTGGGAGCCGCAACCCGGCCTTGGCGAGCGGAGCGAGACGGAGAGGGCAAGCCCGTCTCCCGAGAGCCGCTACGCAGCGATAAGCAGGTTCTTTGACAGAGCGATGCTATCGCTGCGCCTGTTCTTCTCTGGCAGCGTCCTTGCCCTCTCAGTCACCTTCGGTGACAGCTCTCCCAAAGGGAGAGCCAAAAGGCATTCTTCCTGACGGTTTTTCTCCATTCACGCAGGAAACAGGGCGATTCGCGCAGGTTTTATTGATTTTTTTCCCGCAGATGTGGTATATTCAAAGCAACCTGATATTCTACGGTCTCACCATTTCTTTTCACCGTTCAAAGGAGGTTTTTGTATGCTGTCTTATCGTAAGCTTGCGATGTGTGTTCTGGGTCGCCCCCTCCATACGGGGGGGGGGGTATTGATTCACCCCGTCCGGCCTCTCAGCGGGCAGCGGCGTTTATCCTGACTGCCGCAATGCTCACCACCCTTGCCGCCCCGGCCTTTGCAGGGACATGGTACATCGAGGATGGTGACATCACCGTGAAAGCAGGCGAGACCGAAGGGACAAACAAAGTCTCACAGGGGGCGAATCAGGAGGTGGAAGACACCGACACCATCATCAAAAATCGTGAGGACACCGCTTCTTCCAACACCGTGACCATCGAGGCCGAAAAGAAGGACGATAAGGTCGAGGTCACGCTCAAGGATGTGAACATCGACACCAGCAGCCGGAACAAAGCCGCCGTAAGCGTGACCGGCAGCGGCAATACCACGATTAAGCTGGATGGCGACAACCATCTCACCGGTGGTAACGGCAGCAGCGGCATCTCCAGCAGCGGCAGCCTCACCATCACCGGCGGCGAAACTGACAGCCTGACGGCCAAAGGCGGCAGCGGCGAAGACGGCGGCGACGGCATCTTCAGCAAAGACCTCACCATCTCCGGTGGTACGGTCACTGCCACCGGAGGCGGTAGCACGGGCAGTGATCGCCCCTGCGGCTACGGTATCTTCAGCACCAATACCACCACCATCTCCGGCGGTACGGTCACTGCCACCGGAGGCGATAGCACGGGCAGTTATAGCTCCGGCGGCTACGGCATCTACAGCTCCGGCGTCACCATCTCCGGCGGTACGGTCACGGCCAATGGCGGAAGCGGCAAAGATGGCTCCGGCGACGGCATCTTCAGCTTCGACCCTGTCGCCATCTCCGGCGGTACCGTCACGGCCAAAGGCGGCAGCGGCGAAGACGGCTCCGGCGGCCGCGGCATCATCAGCACTAAGAGCGTCACCATCTCCGGCGGTACGGTCAACGCCAATGGCGGCAGCGGCAAAAACGGCAACGGCGGCAGCGGCATCATCGGCTCCGGCCGTGTCGCCGTCTCCGGCGGTACGGTCAACGCCGCTGGCGGCGACGGCGGTAACGGCAAAGACGGCGGCGACGGCATCTACAGCAGCGACATCGATCTGTCGGGCAGCCTTGAGCTGACCGCCAAGGCCGGCAGTCCCAACGGCAAGGCCCTCTCGCAGAAAGGCAGTGAGCTTGTCCTCGACACCATCAAGGACAAGCTGGGCCCGGGCGCAAAAGTCACCGCCACCGATGCCGACGGCAAGGTCATCGATCAGGTCCCCACCCCCCGCCCTGTGGAGCCGGAAGGACCTGTTATCCCCGAGGAGTCTTCTTCCTCTTCTGACGGCGGCTCTGCCACCCCGTCCGCACCCGCCTCTCCCCTCCCCGGCCTGACTGTCACCGACAAGAGCGGCGCGGTCATCGACTCCATCAGCACCCAGAGCGGCAATACCCTCACCGTCTGCGTCGGGCGGTTCACAGCCTCCTTCCGCATCTCGCTGGCCGCCCTGCGTCAGCTGCGGGCTGAGGGCATCAAGGCCATCACCTTCCAGACCATCCTCTGCTCCACCACCCTCTCGGTGGACGAGCTGCTGGCCATGGGCGGCGAGGATGCCGAGGCTGTCCTGACCCACCGGTTCACCGATTCCAGCCTCACCGTGGGCTGAAGCACCGCTCTCCCCTTCCCACAGGCATAGAAAGGCCCCGCTGCCCTGCACATTTCATGCAGAGCGGCGGGGCCTTTTCCTGTTTTACTGCACCCCGGCAGAAACCGGGACTCGTTTTTCCTGCTTTTCGGGCTTTCTGCGCTGCTCTGAGGCGGCAGCGCGGGAGCGGTCGTAGCAGTAGCGGATGATGGCCTGACGGCGGACGATGCCGATGAACATTCCCCGGTCATCCACGACGGGGACGAAGTTCTGGCTCATGGCCGCCTCGATGAGCTGGTCCATGCTCGTGGTGACCGTGACGGCCTTGTAGTCCCGCTTGTGGGCAAAATCCCGGATGGGGATGTCCTCTGCCGCCTCAAGGTCGAGGCCGTGGAACTTTTTCAGCCCCCAGAGGATGTCCCCTTCCGTCAGGGTCCCCACATACTCTCCCTTGCGGTTGAGCACCGGGATGGATGCGTAGCGGTTGTTCTCCCATTTTTCCAGCGTCTGGCGGAGGGTGAAGTCATCGTACACATACATCAGGTCCTGCTTGGGGGAAAGGAAAAACAGAATATTCATGAAAACAACTCCTATTGTGAACTTTTCCACCGCCGGGCCGCAGCTCCTGTGCAGCCGCAGCAAATTCCTGTCTTCAGCACCTTGGCAGCCGAATGCCCCGGCATCCTGTGCCGGATACAGTCTTACTCTTGCCACCTTAGATTTTAGCACTTTTTCATAGTAAGATAAAGATGCCTGCGTCATCTTTTATATTTTATTCACAATCATCTTTTGTTTTGTCGGATAAATATTCACGAAATGGGTGCACTGCGAAGGATTTTGTGCTATACTAACAACAGGAACGCGGCCCTTTGCGGCTCTGTCTTTCAGTATACCGGCTTTGCGGTGTCGAAACAGACCGAGACGGGTAAGCCGCGCCTGACTTTTTTCTTTCTGTCAGCAATTATATGCTGTACAGCTTCCTCATAAAGTTGTATAATAAAAGTGGTACGCCGCCTTCTTTGGCCCGCGCACCGCCCCGCCGCCGTGCGGACCGGGGTATCATAATGAATAAAAGGAGCAGAGCGACTATGATCACTTCCCGTTTCCCGCTGGGAGATGTCAGCTTCTCAGCCGAGTATTTTTCCACGCTCGTGGGCGAAGCAACCAAACAATGCTACGGCGTGGCCGCAATGGCCCCCCGTGATCTGACCGACCGTGTCCGCAGCGCCGTGCGCGGCGTGGACGATTCGGCCAAGGGCGTCCGTGTCACACAGGAAGAGGGCCGTCTCGTGATCGAGCTGCACATCGCCGTCAGCTACGGGCTGAACATCTCCACCGCCGCGCGTTCCATCTCGCACCGCGTGAAGGACGAGGTGGAGCAGGCCACCGGCCTGAAAGTCGCCCGCGTGGTCGTATCGGTCGATGACGTGGTTGCCTGATGAGACAAAGCCCGCCCGGGGGTACCGGGAAGATATAAGGAGTAAAAAGCAATGATTTCTGGTAAGATCCTGCGCGACGCCATTATTTCCGGCGCAAACAACATCAACAACCAGCGCTCCCGCGTGGACGAGCTGAACGTGTTCCCCGTCCCCGACGGCGACACCGGCACCAACATGGGCATGACCGTCGGCTCAGCCGTCCGTGAGCTGCAGGCCATGGACGACAGCTGCACCGTGGGCGAGGCCGCAAAGACCGCCGCCTCCGCCATGCTGCGCGGCGCCCGCGGCAACTCCGGCGTCATCACCAGCCTGCTGTTCCGCGGCTTCTCCAAGGCTCTGGAGGGCAAAAAGGAGGCTGACGCCGCCGACATCGTGGCTGCACTGAAGAAGGGCGTCGAGGGCGCTTACAAGGCTGTCATGAAGCCCACCGAAGGCACCATCCTGACCGTCGCCCGCGTCGCTTCCGAGGAAGCTGCTGCCTGCGGCAAAGAGGATGTGGCCGAGCTGTGGGACGTCGTGATGACCGCCGGTCAGAAGGCTCTGGAGGACACTCCCAACCTGCTGCCCGTCCTGAAGAAGGCCGGCGTCGTGGACGCCGGCGGCCAGGGCATCATGATCATCTTCGAGGGCATGGGCAAGGTCTTCCACGGTGAGGACATGGTGGCCGGCGGCGAGGCTGTCCCCAACAAGGCCAAGCTCTCCACCGAGAACGCCGGCAAGGGCGTCTTCACCGATGACCTGATGAAGGTCGAGGACATCAAGAACGGCTACTGCACCCAGTTCCTCATCAACAAGAACGAGGGCGCAAGCGCCGCAAAGATGCGCGCCTTCGCCGAGTCCAACGGCGACAGCGTCGTCTGCATCGAGGACGATGACGTCATCAACCTCCATGTCCACACCGCCGACCCCGGCAAGATCCTGAGCGAGGCCATCAAGTACGGCTACCTCACCAACTTCAAGATCGAGAATATGCACGAGCAGTTCCTGGCCCGCCAGAAGCAGGGCAAGAGCCTCGAGAAGCAGGCTTCCGCCGAGAAGAAGCCCGACCCCGCCAGCGAGTTCGTCTACGCTGCCGTTGACCCCAGCCGCGACTATGGCTTCGTTGCCGTCGCCGCCGGTGAGGGCCTGAAGTCTGTCTTCACCGACCTGGCCGCTGACGCTGTCGTCTCCGGCGGTCAGACCATGAACCCCGCCACCGAGGACATCCTTGCCGCCATCCAGAGCGTCCCGGCCAAGACCGTCTTTGTCCTGCCCAACAACAAGAACATCATCATGGCTGCTGAGCAGGCCCAGAAGCTGGCTGACCGTCAGGTGGTCGTTCTGCCCACCCGCACCGTCCCCATGGGCATCACCGCTCTGCTGAACTTCGACCCCTCTGCTACCGTCGAGGCCAACACCATCAACATGATGTCCGCCGCCGATAAGGTCTCCACCGGCCTCATCACCTACGCCGCCCGCGACAGCGAGTACGACGGCAAGCGGATCCGGAAGGGCGAGATCATGGCCCTGGAGAACGGCAAGATCGTCTTCACCTCCAACGACATCACCAAGGCCACCTATCGTCTGGCCCGCAGTATGTGCAAGAAGGATTCCAGCTTCGTCACCATCATCTCCGGCTGCGACGTCTCCGACGAGGATGCCGAGAAGGTGACCGAGATCGTCAAGGCAAAATGCCCCAACCACGTTGAGGTCAGCCACATCCGCGGCGGTCAGCCGGTCTACTACTATATGATCAGCGTGGAGTAAGCTGCTCCCCTGCTCATCGTCCTGAAAGCCTCTCCCTCTGCAACGGCGACGACCGCCGCCAGTGGCGGAAACAGGGAGGAGCTGTTGGGGCCGCGGCCAGCAGGATGCGAGCGGCAGCGAAGCAGACGCTGGGAGCCGCAACCCGGGCAGTGTCTGCGAAGCGGGCAAGCCCGTCTCCAAAGAGCATCTACACAGCGATAAGCATTGGCTTTTGATAGAGTCATCTTATCGCTGTGTTTTTGTTTTGTCTCAGCATCCTTGCCCTCTCAGGCGCTCACGCGCCAGCTCTCCCAAAGGGAGAGCCTTAGAGGTGAGGGAAAGCGTCATCTCTATAACCAAAAAAAGCCCCCGGCACGATGCGGAACGTGCCGGGGGCTTTTGCAATAAGGAGGCAAGCGGAGCTTTGCGGTAAACTCCGCCTCCGGGGATGGTTAGTCTTTCACCAGTTCGCTGTGGTCTGCCTCCACCAGCAGCAGGGTGGGCTCTTCGGCCCCACGGTGGGTGAGGTAGAACACCTCACTGCCGCTGCCCTGTGCCAGCAGGTCGTTGATGTCAAAGCTGCTGGTCTGGCCATTGGTGACGAACTGGATGGTCTGTGCGCCGTGGTCCTGCAGGTAGCACAGGGTGTTCAGGTCGCCGGTAAGGGTGGCCGTGTCGTAGGCACCGGTGTAGGTGCGCAGGGTGCCGTTCTGGCTCACGGTAAAGGGCTGGTCCATGCCCTCGGCGTCCACCACCCGCAGCTCAAGGGCGCTGTTGGTGTTGAAAGGCTGGCCCTCGGTGGCACCGCACTTGGTGCAGGTGTGGGTGCCGTCGCCGTTGTCCTTCCAGTGGTGGCCGGTGGCGGGGATGGGTCTGGTCTCCACATGGCTGTGGTCATGTTTGCAGTAACGGGTCTCCACGCCCTCTTTGGTGCAGGTGGCGGGGGTGGTCACTTGCCAGTCGTCCCAATCATGGCCCAGAGCAGGAACCTTATCTGTCCAAGTGCGGTTACAACTGGGGTGGGCTGCTCCGTTCGTATGCTCATAGTCGCAAGTACAATCTGCAGAGCCCGGTTCAGTGCAGGTGGGTTGTTGGGTAATGTTCTGTTTTGGACTTTTTTTGCAGAGGTTCTTGCCATGGACGATCTTCTGCAGTTCATCACCGTTGTTGATATACCACAGCTCTGTATTATCGCCAATCACAAGTCCCCCTGCACCGGGATTATCTCTTGTGCCTACCTCAGCCTCGGCACCGTTCACATTGATATACTTAGCATCCGTCGACCATCCCGATTGTAGCATTTTAAGCAGCACATTGTCACCGATGTTGACCTTGGTGCCGGAAATTGCACCATAGATGCTTCCTAATATTGCATGGTTCTCACCGATCTTAACTTTTCCGTGTTTTCCGCCGTCAATGTTCACTACAACTTCTCTGCCCTGAAGATTCCCGCCGCCGATATCGCAGCCTCCTGCGATATCGGAGGAGATTCCTGCACTCGGAGCTGGATCGATGGAGGCATTGTCCTTTATATTGACCTCCACATTTCCTCTGCTACTTCCAATCACTGAATTACTATCGTCGCTTGCTGTCTGGATGGTCACATGGCCCTGAATGGTGACCTTGGTATCTTTTGCGCCATTGCCAATGGCAGAGCCGTAGTGCCCGATTGCCGTGACATGGACATCTTCCGTCTCTGCTGTAGCCCCGGGCGTGCCAATGGTCACCTCTGCGCTGGCATCTTTTCCATTTCCGGCAGCGCCAATAGCTGCGCCTAATCCTTCAGATTTGGCGTTAACTCTCGCGTGGCCACAAATCACAATATTTTTGGCCACGCCACTCTTCTCTTGATCACCCCACACACTATACTGCGCACTGCCGCTTCCGATGGCCGCGCCATCTTGAGCTGTAGCAGTTACTTTGGCATAGTCTCGAATGGTGATGTTTTCCGCATCTCCTCCACCATAATCACCACCTCGGGATCCGCCGCCGATACCAGCTCCGGACCATCCGCCGTTTGCCGTAACATTGGCATGGCCCTGGATGGTGATATTGCTGCCTTTTGCGCCATTGCCGCCGCCGATGCCGGCTCCATCGTGAAACAATGTGTTTGCTTTTACCGTTGCATATCCTTCGATGGTGATATTATCCGTGGCTTGGCCGCTGTTTCCGCCAATAGCTGCTGCACCTGCAGCGACTCTTCCACTTTCTGCCCTCAGGCTTCCGGAGGTGTCTGTTTCATCCTTTGCGGTAATGGTCTCGCCCGTGTCGCTGGTCTCATCTGTGATGGTCAGGTTTCCGCCGACCTTCTTGTTCAGGCCCGCCCAAAGCACGGATGTAGTAGGGCTGCTCAGTACATCGCTGTCCAGAACATTCTGGCCGTCCAGCTCAATTTTGGTATTTCCTTTTCCCTGAACCATTGCTGCTGATACTCCATAATAGCAGTTCAACCATTCGTCGGTACGAAAATCCCTTCCTCCACTCGCATAGCGACTGGTGTTATCCACCTTAATATTCACATTACTGAGCCGGATCTTGAGTTCCTTGGCCGCATCGCCCACCCAGTTATTGATGACCCGGATGACGTTTTTGGTGGGGTTTTCGGCGCTGCCCTCTGCCGGAGTGGTCGGAGCAGGATCAGCCGCAGGGGCGTTGGCCTGAGTGGTCTCCCGGGTCTCTGCCGTAGGGGCGGCAGAGGTGCTGAGGGTGGGTTTGGTGGCCTGCTGCTCCGAATCCGGGTCTGCCGGGTCGTACTGGTACACCACATCCTTCTTGGAGTTCGCCGTGGGGTCGTCCGTAGGATTCTCCGTGGGTTTCTCTGTGGGATTGTCCGTGGAGTCCTTGCCCTCCTCAGAGTCCTCCTCTTCCTCGCTCAGGGTAAAAGCATCGTCCGGGTCAAGCTGGCTCTCCCCGGCAGCAGGCCCGGCTGCGTCCGCAGTACCGGCTGCTTCCAGCTCCTGCGTGGCGGCACCGGCGGCAGGGGCTACCGCAGGCTTTGCCTGGGTACCCTCAGCACGGGCAGCCTCCTTCAGGGTGGCATCCTTTTCGCTGGTACCGTCCTTGATCACGATCTCTTTGCTGGTGTCGGTGTAGGTCTTTCCGTTCTGCGTCACTTGTACATACTCGCCGTTCGCACCCGTCATGGTCTTTACGTCAATGCTGCCGTTGCCGATATAGTAAATATCCGCAAAGGCCGGGGCTGCAATGGACGTAACGATCGACATGATGGCTGCCGTAGACAGCACCCGCAGAGCTAAATCTTTTCGCTGCATACAAAATCCTCCCTGTTGTACATTCCAAACCTGTCCCGCAGCAAAAAGGATACCTCGTTCGCCTCCGCATGGCGGGCATCCCGGGGTGTCGTTCCCGCTTTTTGCACCAACTCGGCACAGGTCTTTTCACCATTTTACCCCCCCCCCCTATACCTTTTTCAATAGCAATAATCTACCTGTCTCTTATACCCATCTCC
>OWJA01000378.1_pt1 | contig 26634 bp, 27 predicted proteins | sample 1732901 | NCBI WGS metagenome assembly OWJA01 (sample SAMN05065766, study PRJEB22554) | human gut metagenome | biome: ENVO:2100002; feature: ENVO:00000062; material: ENVO:00002003 | host: Homo sapiens | place: USA | reverse complement strand
TGAAGGTCAAGCGCGGTCAATCGTTCAGGGCGGAAGCCTTCATGGGCATCATGCGCTGGACGCTGCTTGACCGCGTACGCAAGACGCACCCTAAACTGCCTGTCGAGAACACCTACGGCTATCTGACGAAGCACAAGCGCATTGCTCTTGGCTTGCCCAAGACGCATTGCGCCGACGCCTTCTGCATTGCGGGAAATCTGAAAGCGTTGCGAAGAGGAGATTTCCTCTTCCAACAACAGACGCGAAAGCACAACCGACAGATACACAGGTGTTCGATTCTCAAGGGTGGAGTGCGGAAGCTCAACCAGACGCCATTCCTTGTCAAAGGCTTTCGCCTATTCGACAAGGTGAAGTGTAAGGGAAGAATTGGGTTCATTTTCGGTCGCCGTTCCTTCGGATACTTCGATGTCCGAACGCTGGATGGAGTCCGGCTTTCCGCCGGCGTCAGCTTCAAAAAACTGATGCTAGTTGAGAAGCGAACCACGTTTTTGACTCAACTAAGAAAGGAGTGCGGCGCTTCCTCCCCTTCCTAAAGGAAGAGGTTTCCGCGCCGAATCATTATGAAACAGAAAACGGGAGGCCTCCCTGCGGACGCCTCCCGTTTTCCTGTGCCTCATTCAGGCGGCCTTTCAGGCCTTCGGCTCGATGAGCTTCGTCACGTCGACCCAGCCCAGCGCGCCCGAGGCCTGCTCGGTCTCGTCGGGCGTGAGCTCGATCGTGGTGCGGTCGTCGCCGCAGGCAAGGTGCACGGTCTCGTAGAGCTTCAGGGACGCGTCCAGCCAGACTTCGACGCCCTCGCGGATGCCGAAGGGACAGACGCCGCCGGGCGCATGCCCCACGAGCTCCTCGACCGAGGCGCCCGGAATCATCGAGGCCTTCACGCCGAATCGGTCCTTGTACTTGCGGTTGTCGATCTTCACGTTGCCCGCAGCCACGATCAGCACGGGCCTGCCGTTCTGGAGAAAGGAGAGTGTCTTGGCGATGCGCTCCACGCCAACGCCCACGGTGGCGGCCGCCTCTTCGACGGTGGCAATCGTCGTTTCCCTTGTGATGATGCGGGTGCCGAATCCCTTTCTGATCAAGTCGGCGCAGGCGGCGTCGTGCGACATGAAGGCTCCTCCGTGGAAACGCAAGCAGATCATCCGATCATAGGCGCTCGAGCGTTCGCGCGCCTCAGGCGTCCACCTTATCCTGAGCGGCCTGCATCAAGCATCGTCACGAGAATTCCTTCGTTATCCGCGCGAACAAATGAAGGGGCCGCCCGGCCTTTGCGTCTTCACGCGGCGGCGGGCGGCCCTTCCGGGTTCAGATGAATGCCGGGATCATTCGATGCGTTCACCATGGAGCGAGAGGTCAAGCCCCATGCGTTCTTCGTCGGACGTGACGCGCAGGCCCATGACGACGTCGATGATCTTGAGGAGGATCCAGCTCACGGCGCTTGCGTAGACCATCGTGGCGACGACGCTTGCGGCCTGGATGCCGACCTGGGTCATGACGGGATTCATTTCGGAGCCCGTGACGGCGCTCGAGGCGAAGACGCCGGTGAGGAGGGCGCCGACGATGCCGCCCACGCCGTGCACGCCGAATGCATCGAGCGAGTCGTCCCAGCCCGCCATGCGCTTGAGGAAGACCGCACCCCAGAAGCAACAGACGCCGCCGATGAGGCCCATCACGAGTGCGGCGACGGGACCGACGAAGCCCGAGGCGGGCGTGATGACCACGAGGCCGCCGACGGCGCCCGAAATCAGGCCCAGAAGCGAGGGACGGCCGCGAAGCATCCATTCGACGAGCATCCAGGAGACGCCCGCAGCGGCGGCTGCGATCTGCGTGACGAGGATCGCCATGACGGCGCGCTCGTTGGCGGCAAGGCCGGAGCCGCCGTTGAAGCCAAACCAGCCGATCCAGAGGATGGCGGCGCCGAGCATCGCAAAGGTGAGGTTGTGCGGACTCATGGGCTCGCGACCGTAGCCGAGGCGCTTGCCCAGCACGAGACAGGCGACGAGGCCCGAGACGCCCGCGTTGATGTGCACGACCGTGCCGCCCGCATAGTCAAGCGCGCCCATGTCGAAGAAGAATCCGCCTTCGGCCCAAACCCAGTGGCACACGGGTGAATAGACGCACAGCGACCAGAGGATCATGAAGATCAGCATCGCCGAGAACTTCATGCGGCCCGCAAAGGCGCCGATCATCGGCGTAGCCGTGAGAATCGCGAACGTCATCTGGAAGCAGACGAAGAGCAAAGTCGGAATGGAGCCCGACATGCTGTTGATGTCGAGACCATTGAGAAACACATGCGAGAGCCCGCCCACGAAGGCGCTGCCCGGCCCGAAGGCGAGCGAATAGCCCGCAGCGAACCAGACGAGCGTGAGCGCGCAGCAGATGACGGTCGTTTGCGCAAGGATCGAGAGCACGTTCTTCTTTCTGGCCATGCCGCCGTAAAAGAGCGCGATCCCGGGGATCGTCATGAAGAGGACGAGCGTCGTGGAGACGAGCATCCAGACGACGTCGGCCTTGTCCATGGAGGCCTCGGCGGCAAGCGCCGCGGGTGAAAGGGCCGCCGCAGCGAGGAATGCGGCGATTCGGGTGAGTGCGGACATTTGTCTTTTCTCCTGAGTGTTCGGTCTACTTTAAAGTCAAATCGAGTGCTGCCGACTGCCTCAGACGGCCGCGTCGTCCGTTTCGCCCGTCCTGATGCGCATGACGTGCTCGAGGTCCATCACGAAGATCTTCCCGTCGCCGATCCTGCCGGTGTTCGCGGCCGAGGCGATCGACTCGACCACCTTGTCGCAGAGTTCGTCGGAAACGGCGATCTCGAGCTTGATCTTCGGGAGAAAGTCAACGACGTATTCGGCGCCGCGATAGAGCTCCGTATGTCCCTTCTGGCGCCCGAAGCCCTTGACTTCCGTGGCGGTGAGGCCGCTGACGCCGCAGTCCGCGAGCGCTTCGCGCACGTCGTCGAGCTTGAACGGCTTGATGACCGCAATGATGTACTTCATGGTTTTTCCTCTGTGAGTGAGATGCTTTGTGCGGAGGGCGGGGAATCCCGCGTCCTTGATCCATTCTTAAGCAAAAGGCGTGCCAAAGGCCCGTATTCGTCTATGGGAGACGAAATTCGGCAAATGGAACCTCAACGGGGCCTGAAGCGTGAGGAAATTCGCTTAAAGGCGGCAGAGGCGCTTTTAAATGATTCGGGTTGCCGGTATGCACCGTTTTGGGGCACGGCGCGTGCGCAGGCGCCCGCGAGTGGCGCCCTGCGGCCGGGCGGGCACGGAGAACGGGGCGGAAAAGGGGAGATATGAACGAAATCGGGCGGCCCTCCGGAGAGGACCGCCCGAACGTGGTGCGGAGTTTCTGATGCGTCAGAGCGCGCCGAAGAGCATGAGCGCGACGGACATGCCGATGATGGAGCAGCCGACGCTCAGCGAGCTCATGTTGGCGGCCATGGCGATGTCGCCGTCGAGCTGAGCGGTGAAGACGAGGCTCATGGCGGGAATCGGAGAGAGGCAAGTGAGGGTGAGCGCCATGCGGATCTCCTCTTCGAAGGGAAGGAAGTGCCAGACGCCGAGCGCGATGAGGATGCAGACGACCCAGCGGCTCGCAAGCAGCTTGAGCACTTTGCCCATCTTGCCGCCGCCCATCGAGAAGCTGATCGACTCACCGATCATGATCATGCAGAGGAAGGTGTTGGCGTGCGCGCCGATGGCGGTGCTGGTGATGACGCCGTCGGGAAGGCGCATGTCGAGGACGGACATGAGGCCCACGAAGGCGAAGGTGACGAGCGGGCCCGAGCGCACGAGCTTCGAGACGACCAGCTTGACCGTGCGCCATAGCGTCGTCTTCACGCGGGTGCCCGCAATCACCGCAAAGGTGCCGCCGCCCGCCATGACGCAGTTGCCCACGTCGAACATGCAGGTCGCCATCAGGCCCGTCGTCGGGAAGAAGGACTGCACGTACGGAACCGCAAACGGACCGACCGAATAGCTGCCCACGTTGAGCCTCACGAAGTCGCGCCACTGCGTGTCCGCGATGTTGCGCGAGAGAAAAAGCCCCCAGACGAGGAAGATGATGTTCGTGAGGAGCCCCAGGCCCGCAATGAGGAGCATGTCGCCCTCGATCCTGACGCCGTTGAGGTTCGTGAGGATCACGCACGGGAGCGTGACGTTCATCACCAGGGCGCTGATGGCCGCAAAGGCCTGGTTCTTCAGGATGTTGAAGCGCCTGAGCAGATGCCCGAGCACGATGAATGCCGCCAGGGACATCACCTTGGCGAAGCTGTCTTCCATGATTGTCTTCCGTCTTTTGTAGATGAGGGGCCGGCGCCCGGGCGTTCAGGCGCCCGAACAGGAAATTGTGCGCCTGCAGAGGCCGAAATTCTACCTCCCGAGGTATGTATCGGTACCACGCCGACCGACGGAGGTGGACTGATCGGGAAGTCTTCTGAAACGGAATCTCCCGTGACTGTGCACTCGTTTGTACAGATCTTCCTTCGGGTGGAAATGTCACAGCCGTCCCCAAACGAGGTCTTTCGGTACGCTTTCCATGGGTCGTGTCGGCGCCCTCTCCGCCGGCGTTGGTTCCTACAACGTCGTGTACGGCTACACTGCCTTCGGTACGGGTTGGGGCGACACGGTCGGCGCCAAGAGCCTGTTCAACCTCGGCGATCGTGACCGCATGGACAACACCGTCACGTACGTCACCCCGAAGTTCGGCGGTCTTACCGCCTACGCACAGTACTCCTTCAACGCTAACGGCGCTGAAGACGCCCAGTCCTCCCTCAACAAGCGTTGCGCTGGTCTCGGTCTGAAGTATGACCTCGGTGCCTTCAGCACGGGCCTCGTTGTTGACACGGTCATGAATAAGGGCACCGATGCCAACTCCGAAGATTCCCTCGGCGTGTCCTGGGGTGCTTCCTACGACTTCGGCGTCGCGAAGGTCCTCGGCATTGCCCAGTACGGTCAGAACGAAAACAAGCTCGGCGGTTTCGTTGGTGCCGATGCCTGGATCTCGGCCGGTGAAGGCACGGTTACGGCCGAGGAAGGCATGAAGGGTTATGCCGTTGCGCTCGGCGTTGCCGCTCCCGTTTTCGGCGGTACTGCCTTTGCCCAGGTCAACTACGTTGACGGCGAATCCGAAGGCGTCATCAACATGACGACTCAGGAGCGCACGGCTGAATTCGACCGCTGGGGTCTCGCCGCTGCCTACGAATATCCGCTCAGCAAGCGCACGAAGGTCTATGGCTTCGCCGGTTATAACGAAGGTTCCATCGACTCGACCGGCAAGAACGATCACGTGACCGTCACGACCAAGACTGCTGAAGCCGGTTTCGGTCTCGTTCACAAGTTCTGATGATTCGAGCGCAAGCTTCTGAATTCTGAATGAACACGGCGCCCGTCCGGAGCAATCCGGGCGGGCGTCCTGCGCATTGCAGGCCCGAATGATCCTGATGCAGAAGCTGCCATCCTGCAAGAATATTCACGGTAAGAAAGGGGAGGGGAGCGGCTTGCGCGCCAACTGCCCCTTCGATATACTCACGTCCTTTTTCGGCGCCTTCACGGGCGCCGTTTGTTGTTGTGAAAAGCCTGTTGGGCAGAACATTGAGGAGATTTTGATGAGCGGCATGTATGATCCCCCGCATCCTGGCACGATTCTTGCTGAGACGCTGGAGCATCTGGGACTCAACGCCAGGCAGTTTGCTAAGCACCTCGACGTGACGCCCGCCGCAGTGACGCGGGTTATGAAGGGGGAGGGCCCCGTCACGCCCGAGCTCGCCGTACGCATCGCCCACGTGCTTCCCGGTCCGTCCGCAGCCATGTGGCTGCGCCTGCAGTACTGCCACGACGTCTGGCAGGCCGAGCACATGCTCGCCATCTCCCGTCTGCGTCCGCTGACGCTTTCCGAGGAGGAGAAGGCCGAAGCCGTGCGCACCCGCCTGGCGGCCGAAGAGGTCTGTGCCGACTGAACGAATCCTTGCCGAAGGGCAGGGCAGTCGAGAAGAGCAGGGCGCCGGCAGAGGGCGGTACGCGTCGTCTTCCCTGCTGCCATCAGGGGCCGTCAGGGCCTCCGAGGGCTGAATGCCGGAAGAAAACATTCCCTTTCCCGAGGTGTGACATGAGCTGACAGGGCGCAGATCGTTAACGTGCTTGACGACCTCGCAGAGGCGCTCCTCACCGACGGCTTCGGCATTCTTGAGCGATCGGGCGACGGCACGAGACTCGGGGAGGCTGTTCAAAGTGCGCTGGCTACGCTCGAGGCCCTCAAAAGGGCTGAAGCTGAGGCGCCTGAAGTCACAAAGGAAAGGCGGGAAATGCCTTGGGACGAAAACCCCGAGGGCACCATGGTCGAGACGGGTGAAGACTGGATCGATCTGCCGGACGAAACGCCTGAAGCCGCAGCCTCGTCGCTTGCGTCGGGAGACGTCGACTCGCTCGCCCCATTTGCCCGAGACGACGAGTTCCTTGCTGCCATGCTCGAGGAAAGCATCGTGTTCTGCGGCGGCAGGGAGACGGATGTCCGAGGGACGCTCGAGCAGACCGCGAAGCGTCTGGGCTTCACGTACGAGGCGCTCATGCAGGGGGCTGCCGACGGCATCACCGTCGGACGCGTCGTGGCGCAGGTGAAGCGCGAGCATCCTGTGTTCGCGACGAGGAACTGACGGACGAAGGCGCAGACCGCGCCTGAAGACCTGAAGTTCGAAAAGCTGTGAAATGAAGGACGGAAACCCGTCCTTCTTCACTTTATTAAATATTCAACATAACTACTATTATGTTGAGTAATGTTTGAGGGGTTTTGGGGCCGTTTTCAAGGTTCCGCACGCCTTCGTCAAGTCTTCGTCAGGTTCGTCCTGACGTGCCGTCGATGCCGGCTCTTCGGCCTCCCGAGGTCCGCCGCCGGACGCATGGGCGGGTTCTCGTTCCAGATGTTCGTGCGCCGCATGCGCCCCGTCTGGGTGCGTCGATCGTCCGACGCCTCCGAAGCCGTTCCTCTCCGGACGACGCATGTGCGCGCACCCGATTCGTGCCTCTCAACCCTGCGGCTCCCGGTCCGCGAACAAAAGACCTCAACCAAATGCGTCTCCCGAATCCGCCCGGAGGCCAGGGGACTCCGCACGTAAGCGTCCTTTTCTTCGAGGCCGACGAACGGCGGGCGCCCTTCCCGCCTTCGGACCCGTGAAAAAACGGGACGAAGTCTTGACGTCGATGAACGTCGGCGTGCCCGAAACGCCTCGCGTCTGGCATACTCGAAAACGACCCCCGGGGCTGACCGGTTTTCGCGGCCCCCTTTCCTGCCGAAACCAACCCACAAGACCACAAGTCGCTCCCATGATCGTCAATGCCGATGAACTCAAGCTCTTTCGAACCATCTACGAGACCGAATCCCTGAGCGAAGCCGCGGCGCGGCTGCAGCTTTCGCTCCCGAAGGCGAGCCGTCAGCTCGCATCCCTGAGAAAGACCTTCGGCGACAAGCTCTTCGTGAGGTGCGACCACCGCATGTGTCCCACGCTTCGCGCGCGCTCGCTCCTGCCCAAAGTGGACGCGCTTCTGAGCGGCTTCGAGGCGCTTGAGTATCCCGGCGTCTTTTCGGTCGAGCAGCTCCGCCATGTCTTTCGCATTGCGGGGCTCGACAATGCGCTCCTCTCCTACTTCGGGCCCGTGCTCGACGCGCTCGGTCGTCATGCGCCCGGCGTGAGGCTCAACTTCCATTCGATCTCCTCGAACTTCTACGCCGAACTCCATCAGGGCCGCATCGACCTTGCGGTCTACGCAACGCAGGAATCCTTCCCGACCTTTCGCAGGCTCGCAATCTGCGAGGACGCCTACGTCTACGTGGCGCGCGGCACGTCCGAGCTCGCCCGGCGCGTCCTTTCGGGGCAGGTGCTCACGGAACGCGAGGTCATGGCGCGGCAGTCGGTGCAGATCGCGCTTCCCAAGGCCTCGGCCGACGACTGCGGCCTCATTCCCGTGATCGAGAGCCTCGATGCGTCGGGATAGGCCTTGCCTGTTCTCTCGGCCCCCTACTTCGTCACGGTGCCCCTCCTCCTCGGCGCGGAGGACACGACTTGCATTCCGTTTCAGACCGCGCACGCGCTCTGTCGCACGACGGACCTCTGCATTCTCGGACGCTCCAAGAAGAGCTCGGTCTTCACGCCCTCGTTCATCTGGTCGGACCGTGTCGACGGCGATCCTGCGCACCAGTGGCTGAGGAGCTTTCTCTTCTCCGAAATGAGGCAGCACCTCGGAGATCTGCGCGCCGTGCCGATTCTCCGAAATTGATGTTTTCAGACTCAAGTCTCGAATTCCCTTCTCCTGCAGGTTCTTGTCGAAATTCGAAATCCGATTTTGCGGATTAGGGCCTGTTCGGGGTCTGTATGTCCGCATGGTTTTGAAGAGGCGTCGTGCTTAGACTTCTTCGTCATTGAAGTCCAACCTTCTGACCAACCTTCTGACCAATCGGAGAACCAAAATGAGACTCTTTGCCAAAAGCCTGATCGCCGCGAGCATTGCGGCCGCTTCCATGGGTGCGCTTGCCATGGGCGGCGGCTCGGGTCCGGCCACGAACTACATCATGCAGGGCCACATCGGTGAAGTCATGATGAACCCGTACGGCATTGCGCCGCTTACGGCCGTCATCCGCGACGGCGGCTACGACCTCAGCAACGTCGTCGTCAAGATCCAGCCCAAGCTCAACGGCCAGACGATCGAATACAAGGTCTCTCGCACCGAACTGCTTACCCACGGCGGCGTTCCCGTCTTCGGCCTCTATCCCGACTACGTCAACATGGTCGAGGTGAGCTACACCCGCACGCTGCGCGGCAACTCCGAAAACTTCAAGGACACGTATCAGCTCTACGCGCCTCCCACGTACACGGAAGTCGCCGGCATCAAAGCCGAGCGCCATGCGCTCTTCGGCACCGAAGTGAAGAAGGTTGATCCGGAATTCAAGGACCGCCTCTACTTCATCAACAACATCGCCGAGAAGTCCGGCATCGGCACGCGCGCCGTCTGGAACAACCCGGTGGGCGGCGCCCTTCAGTGGAACTTCTTCCCGCAGAACGCCATCATCGACACGGCCGGCGACATCCGTTGGTACATGTTCGCCAACCCGATCTACGATCTTCGCGATATGTACAAGGCGGGCGTCATGATGGGCTTCAAGCAGAATGACGACGGTCTTCTCACCTGGGGCTACGGCCAGCGCTACGTCAAGTACGACATCATGGGCCGCGAAGTCTTCAACCGCCTCCTCCCGATGCGCTACAACGACTACTCGCACTCGATGGACGACGCCCAGAACGGCCACTACTTCCTGCGCGTGGCGAGCTCCAACTACATCCGTCCCGATGGCAAGCACGTGCGCACCGTCCGCGACGTGATTGCCGAAGTGGACGAACAGGGCCACGTGATCGACGAATGGCGCCTGCCGGACATCCTCGACGTCTACCGCTCCAACGTGCTCAAGGTCCTCGACCAGGGCGCCGTCTGCCTTAACATCGACGCCGCTCAGGCCGGCAAGACGCTCACCGCCGAGGAACTCTCCGCCGCTGAAGAGTCGAACGACTTCGGCGACATCGTCGGTACGGGCGCGGGCCGCAACTGGCTGCACGTCAACTCCGTCGACTATGACCCGGAAGACGACTCCATCATCATTTCCTCCCGCCATCAGTCGGCCATCATCAAGATCGGCCGCGACAAGAAGGTCAAGTGGATCCTCGGCTCGCCCGAAGGCTGGAAGGGCGACTTCGCCAAGAAGGTCCTCAAGCCCGTCGACAAGAACGGCAAGCCGATCACCTGTGAAGGCTCGACCTGCGAGGGCGACTTCGACTGGACGTGGACGCAGCACACGGCCTTCAAGATCGATGAAAAGTCCAAGGGCGACATCATCTACGTCTCCGCCTTCGACAACGGCGACGCCCGCGGCATGGAACAGCCGGCTCTGCCCGACATGAAGTACTCCCGCGCCGTCGTCTACAAGATCGACCAAAAGAAGAAGACCGTCGAACAGGTCTGGGAATTCGGCAAGGAACGCGGCCACGAACTCTTCTCCGCCGTGACCTCGCTCGTCGAGTACCAGCCCGACCATGACTCCATCGTCATGTACTCGGCCACCGCCGGCGCGCTCTACGACCTGAAGACCGGTGCGTTCGCCTCCGCTCCCAACCCGACCATCATGGAATTCCGTTGGGGCGAAACGACGCCTGCCGTCGAAATTCAGCTCAAGGACTGCACGGGCTACCAGGCCTGGCCGTTCTCGGTTGAAAAGGCCTTCAGTCAGGAAATCAAGCCCGGCAAATAATCCGCCCGACTGCCTGACGAGTCCCCTTCCCGTCCACCGACGGCTGAAGGGGACGGCCCGAAGGGGCGGCTTCACGGCCGCTCCTTTTTTCGTCGACCGCTCCGCGCCGCACACGAGCGCAGGGATTCGGGCGGCCTTTTCTTCAAACTGCAAGAGCACCGTCGGCTCGGGATCCTCGCCTGAGCACGCGTCCGCAGGAAGGAAAGGGAGGCTCCGACTGGAGCCTCCCTTTTTTACACAGTTCTGGCGTCGAACGTGACGGGTGCGGTTAACTGGCGCCCTTCCCGTCCGTCCTGCGGGCCAAAGGGCGAGGGTCCCGCGAGCTTCTTTGCGGACTACGCCTTCTCCGAAGGCATTGCGGTCGCCCCGAAGACCGGCAGCAGCTTCCTGAACGAACTCGCCGACCGCCGCACCCGTGCCGACGCACAGCTCGCCGTTCTGGCCAAGGGCACCCGCGAGCATCCGAACTATCCGTTCACCTTCTGCTCCGAAGAGACGACCGCTCATGCCGAAAGTTTCAAGGCCGCCTACCGCGAGGGCACCGTCAGGCGTTCCGAAATCGTCGAGGCGCTCGCGAAGCTCCACGGCACCGATCCCAAGGCCCTTCAGGCGGCGATTTTCGACGGACGAAGGAAAGGCTCCGCATCCTCACGGATCCGGAGCCTTTCCCAATTAGTGCCCGAACGAGAACGTAATGCCTCAGGCGCGGGCGCGCAGCCACCTGAGCGCGATGTCGGAGGACGTTGCGGCAGCGGCCTTCACGAAGGTCATGTAGTCGATCTTGACGTCGCCGCTAGCCTCGTCGGAGATGACGCGGATGGCGGCAAACGGGATTTTGTTGACGAAGCAGACCTGAGCGATGGCGGCGGCCTCCATTTCGACGGCGGAAGCGTTGAAGGTGGAGACGATCCATACGCGGCGCTCGGTCGTGTGGACGAACTGGTCGCCCGAGGCGATGACGCCGAGGCGGTGGTTGACGTTGGCGGCGGCGCAGACGCGGTCGAGCTCGTCGGCGATCTTCGTGTCGGCGGGGAGCTCGATCATGTTGATGCCGGAGATGAGGCCCACGGGGTCGCCGACGGCGGAGGTGTCCATGTCGTGCTGGACGCAGGCCGTGGAGATGGCCACGTCGCCGATGTGGAGCTCGGGCGTGAGCGTGCCCGCAACGCCCGAGTTGACGATCTCGGTGACGCCGAACTTGAGGATCATGGTCTGGGCGCAGAGGGCCGCGAAGACCTTGCCCACGCCGCTGCGGGCGAGGACGACGCGCCTGCCCTCGAGGCTGCCGATGATGAAGTCGATGCCCGAGACGGTTTCGGTGCGGGCGTTCTTCATCATGCTGCGAAGAATCGCGACTTCGACGTCCATCGCGCCGATGATGCCGGTGATCTGCATGTGTCTGCCTCCTCAGATGGCTTCGCCCGCCTTGTTGAAGAGCGGGAGGGGTTCAAGGAAGGTGATGTCGTTGCGCTCGGCGGCTTCGCCCTCGGCGAGGGCCGCGGCGCGGCCGACGACGATGCCGCCCGCCTTTTCAACGAGCTTCTCGAGGGCTTCAAGGGACTTGCCCGTGGAGATGACGTCGTCAACGATGAGAATGCGCCTGCCCTTCATGAGGGCGGCGTCCTCTTCCGTGAGGAAGAGCTTCTGCATGCCGGCGGTCGTGATCGACTGGACGTCGACCTCAAGGGCCTCGCCCATGTAGAGCTTCATTTTCTTGCGGGCGACGAAGTAGCGCGCGGCGCCGGCCTGGCGGGCCATTTCGTGAATGAGCGGGATGCCCTTGGCTTCGGCCGTCAGCATGTAGTCGTACTCGGGGGCCTTTTCAAGGAGGGCCGAGGCGCAGGCAACGGTGAGCTCCTGATCGCCGAGCATGATGAAGGCTGCGATCTGCAGCTCGTCGGAAATGGGAAAGAGAGGCAGGTCGCGCTTGAGGCCGGCGACTTCGATCGGATAATGCATCTGAGGACTCCGCTAGGAGATTGTGCGATGAAGGGTGCCGGAAGCGTCCGGCGTGCGACGGGTATTGTACAAAGTCGGCGGGACTTCGTGCGGTGCGGACCGCGAAGGAAGGAAAGGGGAGACACCGCCGACGGCGTCTCCCCTCCTTCACGTGACGCGGATTCGCGTTACTTGGCGAAGGCCTGCTTCAGGTCGATGATGTGGCCCTGATAGTGCGGGGCTGACGCCTTGTTGTTGTAGACGTCGATTTCAACCTTGACGTCGCCCGTCTTGTAGTCCACTTCCTGCAGGCGGCCGATGGTGCCCTTCGTCTGGTCGAAGAGGCCCACGGAGCCGTAGAAGCCGAACATCGTGTCCTTGTCGGCCTGATAGGCGGCGTTGGACGTGATGGGCGCGAAGCTTTCGTAGCCGCGGTCCTTGCTGTAGGCCCAGGTCTGCTTCACGGTCATGGTCTTGGGGTCGATCTTGTATTCGACGACGCGCGAGTAGTTCATCTCGGGCAGCGCGGGCTGTTCGTAGTGACGGACCTGGCCGTTGTCGAAGACGACGATGGTGCCGTTCTTCGAGGCGCGAGGCCATGCGGCGTGCTGCGTGTAAGTGAAGTCGAAGCCGCCCTCGCAGTCGCCCGTCGACGAGCACTTGAGGGGCCTGCCGTCCTTGTCGACCGGCTTGAGGAGCTTCTTTTCAAGACCGTTCTTCCAGCCTTCGGACGGCGCGAGGATCCACTTCACCTCCTTGTCGCGGCCGATCTTCATGACGCCCTGATGGCGGGCGGAGATGATGATCGAGTCGTCGGACTCGTCGTAGGCGACGGAGTTGACGTGGGCCCAGTTGCGGCCCGTGCCGACGCCGGCGGCGTCGCCGAAGGGCGCGAGCGGTTCGGCGCCCACAGCCTTGCCTTGGGCGTCAAGGTCGACGTTCATGCAGACGGCGCCGAGGTCGAGGTTCTTGATGAGCGCGTCGGGTCGAGGATGGTGTTGAGGTCCCATTCGTCGATCACGTTGCCCGAGCGGTCGACCTCGATGATGAAGTCGCGCACGCTTTGCACGATCTGGCCGTCGGGACGATGGTAGCGGTACTTGGCGGCGCGAAGGAGGATGTTACCGTTGGGCATTTCCCATGAGGCGTGGCTCAGGTCGATGTATCCCGGCGGCAGCGGATGCTTGGCGACGATGCGGCCCGCGAGATTCATCTCGATCCAGCGCTGGCCCTGCACGAAGGTGTAGGTGCCCGACTTCGTCGGGAAGAAGCCCATGGCGTAGCCGCGGTCGGCGATGTCGTAGTTGATGCCGTCGTAGATGGCCTGCGGTTCGAGCCACCAGCGGAACTCGCCCTGCGTGTCGACGACGTAGTTGAGCGGGATCGTCTCGAAGGCGAGCGAGCCGCCCGAGGGATTGGCGGCGCTCTTGCTCATCTGCGGCGTCTTGGGCATGATCCAGTTCACTTCGGAGCCCTTGGGCGGACGGGTGCCGGAGTTGACGAGATAGAGACGGTCGCGGAAGGCGGTATCGAGCTTCGTGACCTTGGGCTGCGGGAGCGCGGTGATGTTGCATGGCGCACGAGCGCGAGGGCGCCCGCATCACGATGCCCTACTTTCTCGCCGCGCCCTGGATCGTGCTCGAGACGGACGCCACGGCGAAGATCCTCGAGAAGAACGCCCGCATGCTCGCCCGGTACCTGCCGATCGAGATCCTGCCGCCCGGGCTGGCGGGCCGCTACGAGCGGCGCGTGATCTGGCACGAGAACGCCTCGGGCGATCCGGCCCTGATGTGGCTCATCGCGATGCTCAGAAGCGCCTCGGCGCAAGAAGCCTGCGCGGGCGGCGCGCGCAGGCCGGAAGGCTGATCGGAAGGCCGCACGACGAAAAGGCACGAAGACGCCGCACGAAGAAACGGGCCGCCGGCTTTCGCCGACGGCCCGTTTCACGCCCGGGTTCGGGTTCGATTACGCCTTCTTCGTGAGGCGGGCGCCCCAACCGAAGAGCATGGCGGCGATGAAGGCGGCCGCGACGATGCAGGCGAGGAGGCAGCAGGAGGCCATGTCCATGAACTTCCACTGCGGGATCAGGTACCAGCCGTCGTAGGACTGGTAGAGCTCGATGAACCAGCGCTGCAGGGCGCCGAGCTCAACGCCGTTGGGGACCACCGGCGCGTCGTAGCCGCAGTCGCCCGTGGGCTGGAACCAGTCCGGAGCCCACTTTTCCAGCGGAAGGCCGAACGGGAAGTGCGGCTCGGTCGAGCAGCCCTGCATGCCGAACATCGCTTCCGGATCGTCGGAGTGCACGGCGTCATGAATGCCGATGAGCTTGACCGAGCAGATGATCGTGTAGACGAGGCCGTAGATCGTGATCACGAAGCCGACGAGCTTCGCCCAGACGGCCTTCGGGTCGATCATGGCGATGACGCAGCCGAGCGCCATCACAAGGTTGCCGTAGCGGATGTAGACGCACTGCTCGCAGGGCAGCATGTGCATCCAGTCCTGAAAGACATAGTGCGCGAGAAGAACCATGGCGACCATCGCAAACGCGATGATGCCCCAGGGCCAGCGGGAGTCCTGCCAGTCGGCGAGCGTGCGGACGGGATCAGACCCGAGCCCCTTCATGAATTTGATCATGATGAAAAAATCCTTTTGTTGATGGCCGAAAAAGATTCCGGCACAGTCCCTTGCCCTTTTCGGACCCTGTCGGGTGTGAAAATGTCGGGTGTCGGGGAGACGAAATCCGAAGACGAAAAACGGGAGAGACGGACGTACCGCCGTCCCTCCCGCCCAGGGAGAACCTGTCGGGCCCTGCTCCGCGAAGGCGGAGCGGCAGGGCTTACTTCATGTCCTTGAGTTCCTTGACGAGCTCGACCATACCGTCGAGGCTGCGGATGCTCTTCGTCATGATCAGGTACTTGCCGTTGACGACGTAGGCCGGGATGCCCTGGATCTTGGCGACGTCGTAGGAGAGCTTCCATTCGTCGCACATCGCCTTGACGGCCGGATCGTTCTTGGCTTTGGCGAACTCATCGGCGCTGATGCCCGTGGCGTCGGTCATGGTCTTGAGGAAGGCGGCTTCGCCGGAAGTCCAGCGTTCGCCCTTCTTATGATAGGCGACGTAGACGGCGTCCTTGGCCTTCTTGAAAAGAGAGTCCTTGGACTCAACGGAGACGCCTGCGGCCTTGTCCCTGAGGAGGCACATGGCGAGGAATTCGCTGCCGATGCGGCCGTACTTGCCCTTGGTTTCGAGATGGATCGGGTTGAAGGCAAGGCCGGTTTCCTTTTCAATGCGCGGCAGAACCTTCGGGTCGACGCCGACGTCATACTTGAAGCAGAACGGGCAGTCGTAGCTGAAGATCTTGGTGAGCTTGCCTTCGGCGTTGACCATCGGCTTTTCGAGCTTGACGTAGTCGGTGCCTTCCGTGGCGGCCATGGAAGCAGCGGCAAAGAGAGAGAGGCCGACGGCAAGCAGAGTCTTCTTGAACATTTGTGAGTTTTCTCCAGATGGGTGACGGGTGGTCGGCGGAACGTCGGATGTGTGCGGGGCTCGCCTGAACCATGACTGCGAGTTTAGACCTCCCCTTTTATTCGGGCTATTGTGACTTTTCCAAGTACGCACGGCAGGTTGTGCAAGGCCTTGTTGCAGAAAATACAAAAGGCCCCGCCTCTTCCGCCCTCAGACCGCATGAAGCGAAAGGACCGCCGTCGGCACGAAGCGGCCGGCGGCGGTCCGAATGTCTCAAAGAGAACGGGAATGCCAGAAGCGGTACGTGAGGCCGCCCGAAGCGAAGACTTGGTTGAAGCGGTCGACGCCGTCAAGGAGGTCGTGACCGTTCGCGTAGGAGGCGCCCGCGTAGAGCTGGGTGCGCTTTGAGAGGTTGTAGTAATACATGAGGCTGCCGCGAAAGCTGTCCGGAGGCGCTCCGCGGGCGGCGCGGTGCGTGGCGAGGGTTCCCGTCGGAAGGTCATCGCGATGCGGGCTACAATTCGGAATGCGTTTGATGCTTCAGGGAGGTCTTTTCATGCGCTGGCAGGATCTTGAGGAAAGCTCGTCGGTCGAGGACCGCAGGGGCATGGGCGGCATGGGCCGTTCGTGAGGCTTTCGCACCCGCGGCGGCATTCCGCTTCGCGGCAAGACGGGGCTGGTCGTGGTGATCGTGGTGCTCGTGGCGGGCTACTACGGGATCGACCTCACGCCTTTGCTGACGGGTGAGCCCTTCCCTGTCGAGACGCAGACGACGGCTTCGGCGCCCTACAAGGGCACGGCCGCCGAGGAGGAGCTCGCGAAGTTCTCCCGCGTTGCGCTCAAGACGACGGAGGACGTCTGGACCGAGATCTTCCGCGCCACGGGCGAAAGGTATCCGCACCCGAAGCTCGTGCTCTACACGGGCAGCACCTCGACCGCCTGCGGCTACGGCCAGTCGGCGATGGGGCCCTTCTATTGTCCGGCCGACAGGAAGGTCTACCTTGACCTGAGCTTTTACAACGACATGCAGAAAAAACTTGGCGGAGGCGGCGACTTTGCGCTCGGATACGTGCTCGCCCATGAGGTCGGGCACCATGTGCAGACCGTGCTCGGCATTTCCGAGCAGGTTCAGACGCTCCAACAGCGCGTGACGAAGAAGGAGGCCAACGCCCTTCAGGTCAAGATGGAGCTTCAGGCCGACTGCTTCGCGGGCGTCTGGGGCCATTTCATGGAAAAGCGCGGGATTCTCGAGGCGGGCGACCTTGAGGAGGCGCTCAAGACCGCCACGGCCATCGGCGACGACCGCCTGCAGAAGGAGGCCACGGGCCGCGTCGTGCCCGACAGCTTCACGCACGGGACGTCGCTCCAGCGCCTCAACTGGTTCAAGAAGGGCTTCAAGAGCGGCAATCCCAACGTCTGCAACACCTGGCAGGCGGACAAGCTCTAGCCTTCGACATTTTCATCTGCCTTTCGGGTCCGCAGGCCTTCTGACCGCGGGCCCGATTTGTTTTCAGGGAGATGGGCTCGGCGAGAGGGCGATTCCAAAAATGGAAGCCTGAGGCATTGCAAATGTTTCGCCGTGTGGCTTTGCGGGACGCGGAGCATCAAGGCGCGGTAGGATGAAGGCATGAGGCTCCTCATGCGGCGCAGCGTGCCGCAGGGGGGCGACCGCATGCCCGTGACAACAGGAGGAAAGCCATGCTGAGAAGAACGATGCTTCTTGCCCTGCCCGCAGCCGCCCTTGTGCTCGCAGGATGCGCAGGCAGTCCCGCGACGCCCGAGTAGGCCGCCACTATCGAGAAGAAGATCGTGAGCGAGGGAATCGACAGGCAGATGATGCCTCTCTTCGTCAACACGTGGCTCAAGCCCGTGCCCGCCCAGTTCGGCAGGCAGCAGGGCTTCATCCTCGACGAGGACGGCTCGGCCGAGTCCGTCAACATGGCGACGCTCGAGTACGAGAGTTGGCAGGTTGCAGACCGAAAGCTCACCCTGAGGGGCAGGAGCATCGGCAACGGCGGGACCTTCCCGTTCGAGGAGGTCTGGAACGTCGTGATGGTCTCGAAGAAGAAGAAGCTCGTCCTTCAGCGGGGCGGCGTCTACAAGATGCAGAAATGCGGCCGCCTGTTTTTCCGTGGGCGTCAGAAGACTTCGCCGTTGTCTTCGGGAAGCTCGAGCGCGAACGTCTCGAGGTCTTCGCCGGGATGTCTTGCGGGAAGCTCGGCCTGCCATTGCCGGGGCCAGGCGTCGTCGGGCACGGGAAGGACTTCGTTCGGGTCGTCGTAGGCGTGCTTCGGATAGCGGGCGAGATGGAGCTTCTGTCTGGCGCGCGTCACTGCGGTGTAGAGCCAGCGGAAGTAGTCGGCCGAGGATCTCGGTCCCGTCCATGCGCAGTCGACGAAGACGTGCGGCCATTCGCCGCCTTGGGACTTGTGGCAGGTGACGGCGTAGCCGTAGCGGACGTGAAGCGCGTTGACGAACGGGTCTTCGGCGAGCGCGTCCTGCCAGTCCTTCGTGCCGCGCCTGAGCCTCGGGAAGCGGTTCTTGAAGTCGGCCATGAGGGCGCGAAGGAGAAGCGTCATGTCGGGCAGGTCGTCGGGCTCGAGCTGGTTGAGAAGGATCATGCAGGAGACCTCGAAGCACTCGCCCGTATTGCCGCGAAGCCTGAGCGTGACGCTCTGGAACTCAAGGTCGAGGTTCACGAGGCGCCTGCCCTTCCCTGCGGGGCCGGTCTTCACGCGGAAGGAGACGCTGCGCCTGGTGCGCGCTCCCGTGCGGAGCACCTGGCAGAAGTCGCCGTTGCAGATGAATTCGCCGTGCATGTGCGTGTTGAGGATTACCATGAGCTTGTCTCCCGCGGCGAGCTCCTCGACGCCCGGAAACTGCAGCCGCCTGAAGGCGCGGTTGAGCTGCTGGGCGCGCACGTTCGTCTGCGCGATCATGACGGCGTCGCGTGTGATGCGCCGTCCCATGACCTCCCAGCAGAGGCGCGCCATGTTGCGCGCATCGATCCGCTCTACGTCGGGAACGTCCGCAGGAAGCCTTGGAAGAGCGTACGTCTTGTTTTTGAGTCCCGTTCGGAGCGCAGTCGCGAGCGCGAGAATTCCCGAGTCCTGCTTCTGGCGGACGATGTCGGTGAGCGTGTGCTCCGAGGGCTTCAGGCCGAATTCCTCCTCGAGGTACACGGGAGAGAGCGCGGGCGAGACGGTCATGCCGACGGGCGGGAGCTGCGCGGCGTCGCCCACGAACAGGATGTGCCTGCGGTGCGCGCAGGGGGCGTCCTCGAGAAAGTGCAGGAGGTCGGCGAGAAGGCGGCCCGAGCCGAACTGCAGGAGCGGATTCTGCGTCTCGCGGTCGGAGACCATCGAGGCCTCGTCGACGACGTAGACCGCGTCGAGTTCGTCCGTGTTGGACGTGAGGTCGCTCACGAGCGTGAAGTCCTCGTCGTCGGGATCGTCCCGGTCGCGGGGCGAGTAGAGGTGCGCGTGGATGGTCGAGGCGCTGCGGGACGTTCTCGTCGAGAGCACCTTGGCCGCGCGGCCCGTGGGCGCCATGAGGTGCACGGAGCGGTTGACGGCCGAAAGATAGTCGACGACGCCCTTCATCAGGAAGGTCTTGCCCGTGCCCGCATAGCCGCGAAGTATGAAGATCCGCGCATCGTCGTCGTCAAGAAACGCCTGAAGCTTCGGAACGAGCGAGGCCTGACCGGGGGTGAGCCGCACGCCTTCGAACATGCGCGAGAGCGTCGGATTCTTGATGTGGATTCCGCCCGCCTCTTCCGGGTCCGCCTCTTCGGCCGATCCGCCTGCATTGCTCGCGTCCGCAGGCGCGCCCTGAACCCAGGAGCGCGGGACGCGAAAGCGCTCGCCGTGCTCGTCCTCAAACCAGACCCAGCGGTCGTCTGCTTCGAGCGCGGGCGCAGCGGCGGCGACGGCTCCTTCAGGAGGCCTGATGAACGCGACGTTTCCTTCGGCAGGCTTCGGATGCGGCATGACGGTCTCGCTTCGCAAGCCCTGCGAAGCGCATCTCCTCTCGAAACGGCGTGTGGCGGAAAAGCAACACGAACGGCGGTTTTTCTGGTTCTTTATTCGGAGGAACCCTGATGGAGAACACCCAACTAGTGGGGACTTTCGATGGAGGCTTACCCTAAGTTGGCTCAGTCGGCGCGTCTTAAGGCAGGCTTAATGGACTAGGATTCACTCGAACAGGGCGCTCGGCCCCCATGAACCATCCGCCCCTACAGGAGATTTTAATGACAAATTTCAAGACGCTTGCCGCCCTGATGATGACCGCCCTCATGGCTGCGGGCACCGCCTCTGCCGCCGACGGAAAGTTCGGTGCCGACCGTCATGCGGCGATGGGTCTCACCTGCGAGACCTGCCACGGCCCCGACAAGGCCAATCCCGCCACGCCCGACATCAAGACGTGCACGCAGTGCCACAACACGAAGGACCTCGTCGAGAAGACGAAGGACGTCAAGCCGACGAATCCGCACGTCTCCCCGCACTATCAGGACCAGCTTGACTGCACGAACTGCCACTACATGCACGGCGAAACGGAGAACTTCTGCGACCAGTGCCACCAGTTCGGCTTCAAGGTGCCCTGAGGCGCTGAAAGGCATTGACAGGCATCGCTTCGGGCCCGGATTGACGGGACCGTCCCTCGAACGCCCGATGATCTTCACCGCGTCCTGACGGCCGACCAGCTGCAGGACGGCGGGAGCCTCCGCCGCACACGGAGGTCCGTCCCGCGACGATCACTCATGAAAAGGAGTATCAGCATGACCAACCAGTCCCGCCGCCAGTTCCTCAAGACCGGCGCCCTCTTCGGCGCAGCCTCCGCTGCCGCCGCCGTCTCCGCTCCCGCCTTCTCGACCGAAGCGCCGCAGAAGTGGGACGAAACTACGGGTCTTCTCATCGTCGGCACCGGCTTTGCCGGCTGCGCCGCCGCCCTCGAGGCGCACTACCTCGGCGCGAAGAAGGAGGAGATCATGCTCGTCGACAAGATGAGCACGCCGGGCGGCAACTCCATCATCAACGGCGGCGCCGTCGCGGCCGCCGGCACCGACATGCAGGAAAAGGAAGGCATCAAGGACTCCGCCGACCTTCTTTTTGCGGACATCATGAAGGCGGGCGGCGGCCTCTGCCCTCCCGCCCTCGCCCGCCGCATCGCCGATGAATCCGTCGCCAACTTCAAGTGGCTGCGCGACGACATCGGCGTCCAGTTCAAGGCCGTAACCTACCACGGCGGCCACTCCGTCAAGCGTTCGCACGCCGTGACGAACAACTCCGGCTCCGGCTTCATTCTTCCGATGCTCGCCAAGCTCAAGGAATTCGGCATTGAGCCGCGCCTTCGCTTCATCGTCGACGAAATCATCGTCAACGACAAGAAGGAAGTCATCGGCGTCAAGGCCCGCCAGGGCTATCGCTTCGGCCGCGAGAATTCCGGCAAGGTCCTCTACGTGCGCGCCACGAAGGGCGTGCTGATCGCAGCCGGCGGCTTCGCGCAGAACGTCAAGTACCGCATGAGCCAGGACCCGCGCCTCACGGACAAGTTCACCTCCACGAACCATCCGGGCGCCACGGGCGAAATGATCATGCAGGCCCAGGAAATCGGCGCCAACACCGTCCAGATGGACTGGATCCAGCTCGGTCCGTGGACCTCGCCCGATGAAAAGGGCTTTGGCGTGGCTCCGCTCTTCGTCGAGTCCTGCGTCGGCCTCGGGCCCATGGTCGACCCGGCCACCGGCAAGCGCTTCATCAAGGAAACGGGCAACCGCAAGGTCCGCGCCGACGCCATCGTCGCCATCGGCCACCCCTGCGTCATCTACACCTGCGAAGCCAACGTCATGAACGCCATCGTCGGCCACAACATGACCGACAAGCTCTGGGAGCACGCCCTCAAGACCGGCGTCGTCAAGAAGTTCGACACGCTCAAGGACCTCGCTGCCGGCTACGGCATCGACTACGCGACGCTCGAGAAGACCAATGAGACCTTCAACGGCTACATGAAGGCCATGAAGGACCCCGAGTTCGACTGCATGTTCTTCAAGGGCGCCAGCGTCAACGACAAGGGGCCCTTCTACGGCGTTCGCCTCTGGCCGCGCGTCCACCACTGCATGGGCGGCCTTGAGATCAACGAGCATGCCCAGGTCATGTCCGTGCGCGGCAACCCGATCAAGGGCCTCTATGCCGCCGGCGAAGCCACGGGCGGCGTCCACGGCATGGTTCGTCTCGGCACCGTCGCCGTTGCCGACTGCATGATCTTCGGCCGCATCGCAGCCCGCGATGCCTTCAAGAAGGCCTGATCCCGGTCAACGCCTGAAGATGCGCCCTGCGAGCGGGAAGCCTGAGACCTCCCGCGTGCAGGGATCGACGGGCGTTTCGTCCGGTCGGACGCGGCGCCCGTTCCCGCCCGAAAACGGCGGAAGGAATGCCGGAGGTCAGGCGGGAATTAAAGAGAACAACAAAAGTACTCGTTGATACTGTATTATTCCGTCCTGCCCGCAGGAGAGGCGAAGCGCCCTCCTGACTCAAAGCGCATTCCGCTTTTCAACCCATTAGGAAATGAACATCATGATGAAGAAGTCTCTTCTCGCCCTTTCCGTGGCCGCTGCGGCCTGGGCCGCCCAGGCCGCTGACGTCCAGGTCTACGGCCTCATCGACACCAGCCTCTCCTTCGTGTCGAGCGACGCCGACATTGCCGGCCACGACCGTGTGAACGCCTTCTCGATGGAGAACGCAAAGGAATTCGGCTCCCGCTTCGGTCTCAAGGGTTCTGAAGACCTCGGCAACGGCTACAAGGTGGCCTTCGTGCTCGAGTCCGGCATCAAGTCCGACGACGGCAGTCTCGACCAGGGCGGCAAGCTCTTCGGTCGAGAAGCCCACGTCGACCTCGTCGGTCCGTTCGGCAAGCTCTCCGCCGGCCTGATGCCCGTCTTCGGCAGCACGCTCGGCGCCGACGGCCTCTTCCGCGCCATCGACCCGCTCTTTGCGAACTACACGAAGGCCTTCGGCTCCGGCCACGTGACCGCCTCCTCCTGGACGCGCGTCGACAATGCGCTCAGCTACGTGACCCCGACCGTTGCGGGCTTCACGGGCTACGCCATGTACTCCTTCAAGAACGACTCCTCCAAGGGCGGCGTCGAAGGCCACGGCGGCGAATCCGACCGCTACGCCTCTCTCGCCGCACGCTACAAGGCCGGGGCTATTGAGGCCGTGCTCGTCGCCGACACCACGATGTACGGCACGTACCGCACTGGCACCGCCGCCAGCAAGGATGACGGCTGGACCGTCACCTTCGGCGGCAACTACACGTTCGACGGCGGCGTCAAGGTCCTCGCCTTCACGCAGTTCTTCGGCGACCAGGAACTCAAGGCCAGGCCGCGTGCCGGTGTCGGATTCGACGGCATCAATGCGGTTGCTGGCGACTACGGCTTCGTCGACGGCTACGGCGTGAGCCTCGGCGTGAACGTGCCCGCCATGGGCGGCGTCGCCAAGGCCCAGGTCGCCTACCGCGACATGGACAACAAGGACAACGTCGACTTCAAGCGCGTAATCGCCGCCCTCGGCTACGACTACGCCCTCTCCAAGCGCACCGCCGTCTACGCCATGACCGGCTGGTCTCAGGAGAAGGTCGAAAACGGCACGACCGAAGCCAAGCCCAACGGCTACGAGTTCACGACCGGCATCGTCCACCGCTTCTGATGAGAGCCCGTGTTCCTCTTCCCGGGGAACGCGGTTTCTCCCAAAAGGGCTCGTTCTTCGCCTTCCCTTTGTATATGCAGAGGGGAAGCGGGGCGGGCCCTTTTTTCGTTCACCTCCTTCGTCCCTTGTCGTCATCCGCCCTATGGGGCCTGTCTTCCGGATTGCCGTCCGGACGGGCGTTGCAGATGGTTTTCCCTTGGAAACCTCAGGTAAACGCCGATGGCGGTTTCAGAGGGTGCCGCCTAAAATATGCGCCCTGAATGCCGGTCTTTCTCCCTTTCGGGCCGGCGCATTTTCTGAGGACATCCAAGATGTGCACTTCCGTCATTGTCGGAGAAAAGGCCACGGCCGACGGCTCCTTCCTTCTTGCCCGCAGCGCTGACAGCAGCGCCCTCAAGGCCCAGCACTTCGTGATTCACGAAGCGCGCGAATGGCCCGAAGGCTCGATGTACCGCACGCAGGACCACAAGGGCGCCACCGCCTTCGAATGGCCCCAGCCCGCCCGCAGCATGCGCTTCACGACCGTGCCGAACTGGCAGACCCAGCTCCACGGCGCCGTGGGCTTCAACGAAGCGGGCGTGGGCCTCACCGGCACCGAGTCCATCTTCGCCCGCGACGACGCGCTCGCGATCGACCCGTACAACAAGGCCTCCGGCATCACCGAGGACGACATTCCCGACGTTCTGCTCTCCCGCTGCACGACCGCCCGCGAAGCGTGCGCGCTTCTGGGCCGCATCATCGAGGAGGCCGGCTGCGGTGAAGGCTTCGGCGTCGGCTTCGTCGACAGCAAGGAGGTCTGGTACCTCGAGACCGGCACGGGCCACCAGTGGATCGCCCACCGCACCCCGGCCGACAAGTACATGGCCACGGGCAACCAGGGCCGCCTGCGCGAATACGATCCGGAACGCGAGGACATGATGGGCTCGCCCACGGTCATGAGCTGGGCGAAGGAGCACGGCTTCTGGAACCCCGAGGAAGGTCCCTTCGACTTCGCCGCCGCCTACACCCGCAACGACGAGCGTGACCGCGTCTACAACGACCCGCGCGTCTGGATCATGCAGAAGCACCTCAATCCGTCCGTCGAGCAGCCCGTCGACGACGGCCGCAATTTCGAGGTCTATCTCACGCCCGAAAAGCCCATCACGGTCGACGATCTCAAGGCCCTGATGCGCAATCACTACGACATGTCCGAGCATGACCCGTACCAGTTCGGTCTGCGCGGCGACGAGCCCTGGCGCCCGATCAGCGTGTTCCGCACGTACGAGTCCCACATCATGCAGGTCCGTCCGTGGCTCCCGCAGGCCATCGGATGCCTGATCCACCTCGCTTTCGGCATGGCCGACCTCTCCGTCTACCTGCCGTTCTACCAGGGCCTCGAGGCTGTTCCCCAACACTACGGTTGCGGCACGGACCACTGCGACCGCCGTTCCGTCTACTGGAAGTTCCGCAGGCTTCAGACGCTCGTCATGACCGACTACGCCGGCCTCGCCCCGATGGTCAAGACCGCCTTCGCCAAGTTCGAGGCCGACCTCGCCCCGCGCATGGCCGCCTTCGAAGCCGAGTTCGTCAAGCTTCATGCCGAAGACGAAAAGGCCGCCGCGAAGCTCCTCAACGACTTCAATCTCCGTGTTCTCGCCGAAGGCGAAGAGCTCTGCGAAACGCTTCTCGACGACTGCTTCACGAAGCGCACGACCGACATCCAGGAGGCCGTGTACTTCCGCAACCGCAAGGCCAAGGACTGATCACCGGGCTTGCCGGCCTCTTTCCGCCTTTCTTGTCATGAGGGCGTGATGAATGCCCGGCCTGCCTCACTTGAAAATGGCGGGATTTCCATAACGGAAGTTCCGCCATTTTTGCTTCTGTCGGTTCTGTCTCAGTCGCCGGGTTTCGCTTGAGCGGGAGCAAATGAGCGGTGTTGAAGACGGGATCGGGATCAGGCCCTGCGCCTCCCCTCCCTCATGGCGAGGATGAAGACGGTGGCGAAGATGAGGACTGCGCCGAGGCTCTCGACGGGCGTGAAGGAGGTGCCGAGCAGCACGACGGAGAGAATCACGGCCGTGAGGGGCTCGGAGGCGCCGAGGATGGTGGTGACGGCGGGCGGGACGTAGTCGAGGCTCTTCAGATAGCAGACGAAGGCGAGCGCGGTGCCCACGACGATGATGTAGAGGTAGCCCGCGAGGGTCTCCCAAGTCCAGACGGCGTCGATTTCCGTGGGCGGATAGACGAAGAGCGCGCCGATGCCCGCAAAGAGCATGCCGAAGCCCACGACGGCGTTGACGCCGAGTTTCTTGACGGCATTGCCCGGCTGCAGCGTGCAGAAGGCGCCGCAGGCGGCGGAGGCAAGCCCCCAGAGGACGCCCGAATATGAGAAGTTGACGACGCTCAGGTCGCCCTTTGTGATGATGAGTACGACGCCCGTGGCGGCAAGGCAGAAGGCGGCGAGCTCGAGGATCGAGACGGGCTTGCGGGTCGTGGCGGCGATCCAGCCGATCACGAAGAGCGGGCCCGTGATGACCATGATGGCCGCCGTGGCGGCGCCCGCATCACGGATCGCAAGGAAGAACGTGAACTGCGTCGCCAGCACGCCGAGGCCGTAGATCACGACGTCATGCAGCAGAACCATGTCGGAGAAGAGCTTCGAGACCCTGCCCCTTTCGGTGAGGAGCGTCATGAGCGTGAGGAGCACGCCCGCGCCGAAGACGCGAAGCGCCACGAGGTCCTGGGCGGTGAAGCCGCCGTCCGTCATCATGACCTGAGCAGCCACCCCCATGGAGCCCCAGCCGAAGCCTGCGGCGATGGCAAGAAGAAAGCCCGTGAGCATGCGGCGTACTGAGGTCATTTGTCTTGTCTTTTCCTTGGAGTGCGTGTGAGAGGGCGATCCGTCCGGACCAAGGCGGCATTGTACAGCGTCGCGATGCACCGCCGCTCGAAACGCCCCGTCCATCGTCATCCTCAAGCCTGCGGGCGGTAAAGACGGCGGCCTGCGCTTGCCTCCCGTCAAGAAATCCTCCAAAAGACGCTCGAGCGCTGTTCATCATCGAAATGACGGCCTTTCCAGGGTTTCGGCTATTCTCTAGACTTCTCTGCGAGGCCGTCCCCGCGGCCTCGAACGACCCTCGAAAGACCGGCGCCCGCTTCAAATCAACGGACGCTCAGATAAATGAGAGACCCCAGTATGAAAGAAAAAGGTTCATCTCGGAAGTCCGTGGAACGCGGCCTTGACTTTTAAGAAAAAGT
>OWJA01000311.1_pt1 | contig 29956 bp, 17 predicted proteins | sample 1732901 | NCBI WGS metagenome assembly OWJA01 (sample SAMN05065766, study PRJEB22554) | human gut metagenome | biome: ENVO:2100002; feature: ENVO:00000062; material: ENVO:00002003 | host: Homo sapiens | place: USA | reverse complement strand
AGCAAGACTCTTTGGAACGTGCCTTGCGGCGCATCAGGAAAGCTCAAAGCAACGGTGCAAAACGCACGCCGAGGCTTTGGGCGAGAGCGAATGGTGTCAACCAGGACATTGCCGTCAAGACGGCCAACTTCATCGCAGGAGTTGCGAACGAATTCAAGGTCGACGTCATTGTCATGGAACCCCTTGATCTCGCGGGCCGTAAACGCGGCTCGAAACGTCAGCGACTCCATCACTGGCGAGCCAAGTCTGTCCAGAAGATGGTGGAGCACAAGGCGCACCGGTGCGGAATCCGCATTCGTCGCGTCTGTGCTTGGAACACGTCGAAGCTTGCCTTTGACGGCACCGGTGTCGTTACAAGAGACACGAACAACTACAGCATGTGTACGTTTCAGACAGGCAAGCGCTATTCGTGCGACCTGTCTGCTTCGTACAACATAGGAGCTCGGTACTTCCTGAGGGAGTACGAGAAGTCCATTTCGGTGACGAAATGGCGGCGCATCTCGGCAAAAGTTCCGGGATGTGCCAAGAGGGTCACACGCACCCTGGACACCCTAATTCGGGTTTGCGCGGAGCTGCGTTCCATGTGAACGCAGATTTCTGAGCTTGCTCGCTATCTGTGCCCAGGCAGTCCTTGCCGGTAAAAGGCAGGGAAGCCCCGTCCAATTAATAATTGGGCGGAGAGGATTCACTAGGTGCCAGCACATCAGCGACTCTTCCTTCGGATACATCGTGCGGATGCGGGCGGACAGGACGCCTGCGGCCCTGAGGGCCTCGGCGGCGGCCTTCATGAAGCCTGCGGGACCGCAGAGAAGGTAGTCGGCGTTGTCGGTGACAAGCGCCGCGAAGTCCTCCGCAGACGGACGGCCATGGTCGGCCGTGGTGCGCAGGATGAGATGGCGGCCTTCATGGCCGCTGATGCGCGACTCGATCTCGTCCACGCTGCGGAGCATGGCGGCCGCGGGCGTCACGCCGATGCCCGCCGTGATGAAGACGAGCGGGGCGTCGCCCTCGGGCAGGCGGAAGCCTCCCGTCGGCGCGGAGAGGTCGACGAGGGCGCCAGCCGCGAGGTCGCAGAGGACGTTCGAGACCATGCCTGCAGGGAGGCTGTCTCTTGCGGAAATGCGGCGGACGGTGATGCGGATCGAGTTCTCATTGGTCGCCGTCACCGTGTACTGGCGGGGCTGGACGAGGTTTTCTCCGGGGATGTAGACGCGCACTGAGACGTATTCGCCGGGGCGGACCTGAACGACGGAGCCGTTGTTGGCGGGGCCCAGCGTGAGGCTCACGGCGTCGGCCGTCTCCTCGTGCCTGTCGGTGAGCACGAAGCCGCGCCAGCAGCTCCAGCCGCCCAGCGCCTGGGCGGCGCTCGAGTAGCGGTCCTGCTCCAACGCGATCATCATGGCGGCCAGCTGGTTGTAGTCGGCGGACCAGGCGTCGATGACGGAGGGCGTCGCAATCTCGCCGAGCACCTCGCGGATGGCGGCAATCAGATGACGGCCGATGATCGGATAGTGCTCGGCGCGAACGCCCACCGAGCAGTGCCGCATGGCGGTATGCCTTAGGGCGCCCGCAAGCACGGACGGATCGTCGATGTGGGTCGCGTATGCGTGGACCGCATGTGCGAGCGCACGCGGCTGGGAGCCCGTGCGTTGGTGCGTCATGTTGAAGAGCTGCTGGAACTCAGGATTGTGGGTGAGGAGGCGCGAGTAGAAGTGAGCGAGCAGCGCCTCGCCTCGCCGTTGGTGGCGAGGATGGGAGCAGTTGCCTTGACGACGGCCTTCTGCTAGTCGTTGAGCATGTGTGGGTTCCTTCTTTGTGTTGTTTCTCTTAGCCGAAGGATAAGTCAGGGCGCGCGCCCCGAGCCTGTTCTGAAGAATACGCTTGCATTTCGAAACGCACGCGCGAGAGGAAAAACCATGAGGCGGCGTGTTTGGACGCCGGGGCGCGAAGCCGTCGGACGCGGCTGCGAACTGCGGGGCAGGGAAAGGGGGCGGCCCGGAGAGAAGGCGTTCCTAGACGAGAACCTTCTCGATGCCGCCGTTCTTCACGGTGCGGATGAACTGGTCGCGCCAGTTGGCGCCCAGGATCTGGCGGGCCATCTCGACGACGATGTACTCGGCGTCCATGTCGGCGCGCTCCTCATAGCGGGAGAGGCCCTGCAGGCAGCCGGGGCACGTGGTGAGCATCTTGACGTGGCCCTTGATGCCGGCCTTGGCCCTGGCCTTCTCGATCTCCTCGAACTTGCGGTGACGCACTTGGGAGGCGATGTCGGGGCGCTTGACGGCGAAGAGGCCTGACTCGCCACAGCAGCGCTCGGACTGCACGACGTTGGCGCCGGTGAGCTTCTTGACCGTTTCGAGCGGCGGGTTGAGCCTGAGCGGCGTGTGGCACGGATCGTGGTAGAGGTACGTGTCGGCGTGCACGGGCATGGTGATGCCGCGCTCGAGCAGGAACTCGTGGATGTCGATGATGCGGCAGCCCGGGAAGATGCGGTCGAACTCGTACTCGTCGAGCGCCTTGATGCAGGTGCCGCAGCTCACGACGACGGTCTTGATGTCGAGGTAGTTGAGCGTGTTGGCCATGCGGTGGAAGAGCACGCGGTTCTCCGTCATCATCTTCTCGGCCTTGGCGGTCTCGCCGTAGGCGAGCTGCGGGTGGCCGCAGCAGCGGTAGCCCGGCGGGAGCACGGTCTGGACGCCCGCGTGCATGAGCATCGCCTCGACGGCGAGGTCCACGTCGCCGAAGAGGCGTTCGGAGCCGCAGCCCGGGAAGTAGAAGACGGCCTCGGCGTCGGCGGGCATGTCGGGACGCCGAAGAATCGGGATCGTGATCTCGTCCTCGATGCCGAGCGCGGCGCGCATGGTCTGTCTGGGCATGCGGCCCGGAAGCGGCGTCGAGACGAGATGGATCACCTGGTCCTTGAGGCTCGGACGGCCCGTGGTGTTGGCGGGCTTTTCACGAATGCGCGCAAGGTCCGCGGCGAGGTACTTCTCGGCGAGCTCGTTGCCGAGGCGCTGCAGCGAGAAGCCCGCGCGAACGGCGCCCGCGTGGAGCGCACGCACGGCGATCGGGTTGACGGCGTCGACGAGCGCGCCGCCCGCGAGCGCGGCGGGATTGAGATCCCTGTGGCCCGAGCGGTTGAGGAAGGCCTTGACGGCAGTGGTCACTTTGCCGAAGTCGATCTTGACGGGGCAGGGCTTGACGCAGCGGTGGCAGATCGTGCAGTGGTCGGCCAGATCGACGAGCTCGTTGAAGTGCTTGAGCGAAAGGCCGCGGCGGGTCTGCGACTCATAGAGGAAGGCCTCCGTCATCAGCCCGAGCGCGAGGATCTTGTTGCGCGGCGAGTAGAGCATGTTGGCGCGCGGGACGTGCGTCGTGCAGACGGGCTTGCACTTGCCGCAGCGCAGGCAGCTCTTGACGGACTGCGAGATGGCGCCGAGGCCCGAATTTTCGAGAATGAGGGACTCCGCGCGGAAGAGCTCGAACGAGGGCGTGTAGGCGCGCTCGAGGCCGCCGCCCGGCATGAGCTTGCCCTTGTTGAAGCGGCCCTCGGGGTCGATCCTGTTCTTCCATTCGCGGAAGGGACGAAGCTCCTCGTCGGTGACGAACTCGAACTTCGTGAGGCCGATGCCGTGCTCGCCCGTGATGACGCCGCCGAGCTTCACGGCGCAGCTCATGATGCGCCCGAGCGTGTGCTCGGCGTCCTGCATCATGCCGTAGTCGTCGGAGTTGACGGGGATGTTCGTGTGGACGTTGCCGTCGCCCGCGTGCATGTGGAGCGCGACGAAGAGGCGGCTCCTCACGTGCTTCTTGTGGAGCGCGTGAAGCTCGGCCATCACGTCGGCGGGCAGCGTCGCGGCGAGGATCTAGAGGATCTCGCGCTTGACGGAGATGCGAAGGCGCCCGTCGCGCATGGCGAGAAACACGGTCTCGCCCTCGCGGGGCTCGACGCCTTCGGCGAGATAGGGCGCGGCGTCGCCGTCCATGGCGGCGCGCATTTCCTCCCAGCGGGTCCTGACGCGGGCCGCGAGGTCGCGCGCGAAGGTGATGCCGGGACGCTCGTCGAGCGCGGTGTCGGCGAGGCGCTCGATGAAGGCGCCCGCGATGCGGATCTTGTTCTTGAAGGAGAACTCGATGTTGATGCGCTCGATCTCGTCGGAGTATTCGCCGAGACGCTCGAGCGGAATGACGACGTCCTCGTTGAGCTTGAAGGCGTTGGTGTGCTTGGCGATGGCTGCCGTGCGGGAGCGCTCCTTCCAGTAGGCCTTGCGATCGGCGGACGTGCGGGCGATGAAGCCCGCGCCGCCGCGGGCGCGCGCCATTTCACAGCAGCGTTCGGCCACGGCGTCGAGGTCGGCTTCGTTGTCGGAGACGATGTCGGCGAGAAGCACCATCTTGGGCATGCCGCGGCCCTCGAGCTTGGCACGGTAGCCGACGGCGCGCACGTAGCGCCAGTCGATGTGCTCGAGACCCGCAAGCTCGACCGTCGGATGGCCGCGCACGAAGTCGCGCACCTCGACGATGGCGGGTGTGGATTCGGCCACGGTGCCGTAGAACTCGAGGCAGACCGTGCGGCCGAAGTCGGGCATCCGGTGCAGCACGAAGGCGGCGCTCACGATGATGCCGTCCGTGCCTTCCTTCTGTATGGCGGGCAGGCCGTTGAGAAGCTTGTTGGTGACGTCCTTGCCGAGGCCCGCCTTGCGGAAGGTGCCGCCCGGAATCGAGAGGCGCTCTGTCCTGACGACCGCGCCCTCGTCGGAGAGCTCGTGGATGTCGAACTCGGCGGTCTCGACCTCGTGGATGCGGCCGAAGTTGTGGTTGACGCGCTCGACGCGGATCATGCGGCCGTTGACGTCGACCATCTTCCACCAGGCGAGGTTGTCGATCGTCGTGCCCCAGAGGGTGGCTTTCTTGCCGCCCGCGTTGATGGCGACGTTGCCGCCGATGCAGCAGGCGTCGGCCGAGGCGGGGTCGACCGCGAAGACGAGGCCTGCGGCGGCCGCGGCCTCCTCGATGCGGCGGGTGACGCAGCCCGCGCCGCATTCAATCACGGGATGCTCGCCCTCGACGCCCGGCAGGCGGCGCATGACGGGACCGCTGTGGCGGTCGAACTTCTCCATGTCGATCACGGCCGTGTCGGGGTGCAGCGGAACGGCGCCGCCCGTGTAGCCCGTGCCGCCCGAGCGCGGAATGATGGTGAGCTTGAGCTCGAAGAGCGCGCGCACGAGGGGCGCGATCTCCTCCTCGCGGTCGGGCGTGAGGACGACGAACGGATACTCGATGCGCCAGTCGGTGGCGTCGGTGACGTGCGTGACGCGCGCAAAGCCGTCGAAGCGGATGTTGTCCGGATCGGTGATCGCGGACAGACGGCGCTTCACTTCGGCACGGCGCTCGATGAGCTTCGGGAAGCTGTTGTCGAAGCGGCACACGGCGGCGCTCGCCTCGGAGACGAGGCGAAGCACGTCGGCATTGCCCTCGGCGCGCTGGCGAACGGCCTCGAGGCGGCGGCTCATCTCGCGCACGAGCAGTTTGCGGCGCTTCGGGTGCACGATCAGGTCGTCGACCAGATAGGGATTGCGCTCGACCGCCCAGATGTCGCCGAGCACTTCGAAGAGCATGCGGGCGGAACGGCCGGTGCGGCGAGAGCCGCGAAGAGACTCAATCGTGTCCCAGGCCTTTTCGCCCAGGAGACGGATCACGATCTCGCGGTCCGAGAGCGACGTGTAGTTATAGGGAATCTCGCGAACGCGAGCGGGAGCGGTCATCTCGGTCATCAGGGGGGAACTCCGTTGGTGAGGCGGGTTCGGCGTCAGGCGCGAACCGCATTGAATGGCAGGGGATTCTTTCATTCTAACCCATTGATTTTCAAGGGTTATACATCAGATTGACTAGGGTGAAATGGGTGCAAATACCCCCTTGGGAGTATTCGTCGTAAGGGAAAACTGTCATTTTTGGGTGACAGCGCGCCTCTTCGGGAGGCGGAGGCGGTCCAAGCGGGCGAGGAATTTTTTCAGGGAATCGAGCCGACGGCTGCGCAAACGGGTAAAATGCGAGTCACCTAAAAGAGAATCATTTTCCTTCTCAGCCCTCACCCACGGGGCTGGACCCGGGCTTCCGAACCCCTGAGGCGGCCCGAGGCACGAAGGATCAGCCCCCCATATATAAAAATGTCCGACACATTCACTCTGGACAAGGCCGCCATCGGAGACGAGCTCGAGGTGGTCGGCGTCCATGCCGAAGGCGCTCCCGAAGACTGGGAGATCTGGCTTGAGGAAATCGGCTTCACCGCGGGCGAACCGTGCGTGGTGTTGCAGAAGGCCGCTCTGGGCGGCGATCCGATCGCGGTCCGCATCGGCGTCTCGACGTTTGCGCTGAGGTTGGTCGAGGCCCGTTGCATCGAGGTGAGGAGGCGCGACTGATGGCCGTCTCCACCGTTGACATCTATCCGTCCGGGCCGCTCATCGCGATGCTCGGCAATCCGAATGCCGGCAAGACGTCGCTCTTCAACATTCTGACGGGTTCGAAGCAGAAGGTCGCCAACTATGCGGGCGTGACCGTCGAGCGCGTCGAGGGCCAACTCATCGGCGCGCCCGAGAAGATCCGCGTGCTCGACCTTCCGGGCACCTATTCCTTTCATCCGCGCTCGCCCGACGAGAAGGTGACGGTCGACGTCCTCAAGGGCATCGCGCGCGGCGAGCGCAGGCCCGATCTCGTCGTCTGCGTGCTTGACGCGACGAACCTGAGGCGCGGCCTCAAGCTCGTCATGGCCGCGCAACGCCTGAAGCTCCCCGCCGTGGTGGCGGTCAACATGATGGACCTCGCGCGCCGCCGCGGGATCGAGCTCAAGGCCGAGGATCTCTCGCGCGAGCTCGGCGTGCCCGTGGTCGAGACGATCGCCGTGCGCAAGCAGGGCATCGACAGGCTCACCGAGCTTCTCTCCGACCCGTCCGCCTGGTCGTCCTGGGTGCCCGAGGCGACCGAGGAGGACGACCTTGCGCGCCTCAACAGGATCCTGCGCAAGCTCGGGCTTGACAAGATCTTCCCCGACGAATTCTCCGACCGCATCGACCGCGTCGTGCTCAATCCTTGGCTCGGCGTGACGATCCTGATGATCATCCTCTTCTTCGTCTTCCAGGCGGTGTTCGCTTGGTCCGCCTATCCGATGGAGTGGATCGAGGAGGGCTTCAACATGCTTGGGGAGCTGTGCGCCGAGCACCTGCCCGACGGGTTCGTGAAGGACCTGCTCGTCGACGCCGTCATCGGCGGCGTGGGCGGCGTGGTGGTGTTCCTGCCGCAGATCCTGATCCTCTTCTTCTTCATCCTGCTGATGGAGGAGTCGGGCTACCTGCCGCGAGCGGCGTTCCTGCTTGACCGCACGATGGGCTCGGTGGGCCTTTCGGGCCGCTCCTTCCTGCCGCTTCTCTCGGGCTACGCCTGCGCGGTGCCCGCCATCATGGCGGCTCGCATCGTCGGCAACCAACGCGACCGCTGGGCGACGATCGCCATTGCGCCGCTGCTCACCTGCGGCGCGAGGCTGCCCGTCTACGCCGTGATGATCGCGGCCTTCGTGCCCGACGTCTCCGTCTGGGGCGTGGGCCTGCAGGGCCTCGTGCTCTTCGCGCTCTACTGTCTCGGCATGGTGGGCGCGCTCGTCGTCGCCTGGATCCTCAAGCACACGACGGGCAAGGGCGAGAACCGCACGCTGATGCTCGAGCTGCCGAGCTACCACCTGCCGCGCATCGACGCGCTCGCGCACGGCCTCTGGCAGCGCGCCTGCATCTATCTGCAGAAGGTGGGCACGATCATTCTGGCGCTCACGGTCTTCCTCTGGGTGCTGACGACCTTCCCGGGCGCGCCCGCCGGCGCGACCGATCCCGCGATCAACTACAGCTTCGCGGGCATGCTCGGCCGCGCGTTGGAGCCCCTCTTTGCGCCGATCGGCTTCAACTGGCAGATGTGCATCTCGCTCGTTCCCGCCATGGGCGCGCGCGAGGTGGCCGTCTCGGTGCTCGGCACGCTCTACGCGACCGCGAGCGACGCGGAGGACGCCCTCGTGCCGATCCTGCAGCACAGCTGGACGATCCCGATGGGCCTCTCCTTCCTCGCCTTCTTCGTTTTCAGCCCGTCGTGCTTCGCGACGCTCGCCGCCATCAAGCGCGAGATGGGCACCTGGAAGGCGCCGGCCGTCCTGTGGGTGGCCTACACGCTCCTCGCTTACGCCTTCTCCTTCGTCGTCTACCGCACGGCCCTCTGGGTCTGCGGCTAAGCCCGGAAAGGGCGCCGTCGAGGGACGGGCAAGAACAATTCGGGCGCCTGCGGCAGATGCTGCGGGCGCCCGAATTGTTTTCAGGACTGCTTCACGATGAAGCGCTCGACGACGTCCGCGGCTCCGAGTACGCGGGCGCGCCTGAGGTATCCGGGATGATGGAACCTCGTGCAGCCCATACCCGAAGGATCGGTTCGAGGATCAGAACGTCCGTTGCGGCATGGTGCCTTTTGAAGGCCACTTCAAGGGGACGTACGGTCTTCGCGCCAAAGAGGGCCTCAAAATGCGCCGAGGCCGCTCGATGAAAATCAGCTCGCAAAGTATCTTCGACCAGCGTTCAGCCCGTCCTTCGGGGCGAGACGGCGGGCTCGCAGGCTCTGAAGACAAGCGCATCGGAACCCGTCGAGCTGAAGCTCCAGTTGTTGCATGACGATGCATTTTCGAGTGACGGAGGGATTGCAACTGTAAAGGGTGGAAAGGTGGTTTGGCGTGGTTTACAGTCATGAGTGGAAATGACCGGGATGCTTTTCCGTGAGCCGGCCGGAGGAAGAGAGTCGGCAAGTGTAAAGGTAAAATATGTCTGATCTGTAGTTTAAAGTATGCGTTACTATCAGCGGGCGGGGTTGACAGTTCCGGTACCGCATGTTTACAGTTTGAGCTGTCGCGGGGCCATTTCCGGTTGCGCGACGGGGCTGCGGGAGCGGACGGAGTGCACCCCGGCGGAAGGGTTTACAGTTGATTTGTCAAGTCGGGAGGACGGCATGTCTGAAGTCGGGAATGAGGACGCGGGCGGCGTGCTGGCGCGTCTCATGAGGGGCGCGAATCTGCGCAGGAGCGTCGAGGTGCTCAAGGCGCCCGACGAGAGTCTTGCAGCGACGGTTTCGGCCCTTGCGAACACGGCGGGCGGATGGATTCTGATCGGCCCCGATCCTGAGGACGGATGGCGGTCTGCGGTGGGGTTCGATGCCGAGGCGGCGGTCGAGGCCCTTCGCGGGGCGCTCGGGGCGGTGGAGCCTGAGGTGCGCGCGGAGGCGGGGATTGCGTCCGTTGACGGACGGCCCGTCGCCTGGCTGCGCGTGCATGAGGTCGACCGCAGGCGCAGGCCCGCCCGCGTGCAGGGCGCGGGCCGTGCGGGCGCCTTTCTGAGAACTGACGAGGGCACCAGGCCTCTGACCGCCTATGAGCGCTACCGCATGATGGAGGAGCGCTGTCCGCCGCTCTTTGACATTGAGCCCGTCGAGCACGCGAATCCCGACGAGCTCGAGGCCGAGCGGATCGCCGCGATGCTCGGCTTTGCGAGGGAGCGTCATCCGAACGTCTTCGCGAGACTCTCCGACGAGACGGCCCTGATGCAGCTCGGCGTCCTCACCCGCGTCGACGGCAGGATCTGCCCGACGCTCGGCGGCCTTGTCGCCGGCTCGATCTTCCCGCAGAAGCATTTTCCGAGGCTCGTGCTCGAGGTGTCGGTCCTCGAGGGACCGAGGGGCGACGGCGCGGACGAGGGCCGCAGAGTGCTTTTCATGAAGCCCGTGCCCGGCCCCGCCGCCGAAATGGCCGCGGAGGCGGAGAGGATCGTCATGGCGTCGTGGGCGCCCGCCGCGGAAACGACGGATGGGGCCTTCGCCCGAGCCCTTCGCGCCACGCTCGTCAACGCCCTTGAGCACAGGGATTATTCGCCTGAAGGACGAGGCATGCCCGTGCGGGTGCGCGTCTTCGAGGACGCCGTCGACATCAGGAGCCCGGGCGGACTCTTCGGCATGGCGCCCGAGGCGCTCGCCTCGGACGCGGGCCTCAGGGCGAGCCGAAACGAAAGGCTCGCGCGCATGCTTTCCCTCACGCCGCTCGCAGGCGGCCTCGCCGCCGAAGGCACGGGCTTCGGGTTTGCCGCGATCCTCGGCTGCGGGGCCGACGGCCTCGCCGTGCGCGTCGAAACCACGCCCGCCGCCTTCACGGTCATCTTCGCAAAGGCGGCCGAGGAGGAAAAAGCCGACATAAGAGAAGAGGTGAGGGCGGAGGCTCCGGACGAGTCCGCAGCGCCTTTGGCGGGTGCGGATCAGGCCGACTTCGAGACGATTCTCAGGGAGAGGCTCGCGGAGGCGGGCAGTCTTTCGGTCAAGGAGATCACGCTCCTTGCGGGCGTCTCCCGCCAGACGGCCGCCAAGCGCGTGAAGCGTCTTGTGGAGGCGGGCGTCATCGAGCCCACCGAGGCGCGCCAGAACCCGAGGCAGCGCTATCGCCTCGCCGCGAAGGGCCGACGCGCCAAGCGCGGGTGAGGTCGCTCAAAAGACTGCTCCGCGCTCGTTTCGGGACTCTTGGAAGGGCGGGAGGGGGCGGTAGAATGAACGGAAGAACGAAAGTGCCGGACTCGACGGCAGAACAACAGCCAGCCAAAGGACAACGCAAGGATATGCGCCGCAAGAACAAGAAGATCGACATGCTCAACGGATCGATCTGGGACAAGATGATCGTCTTCGCCCTGCCCCTCGCCTTCACAGGCATGCTCCAGCAGCTCTTCAACGCTGCCGACGTTGCGGTGCTCGGGCGCTTCGTCTCGAACGAGTCGATGGCGGGCGTGGGCAACAACGTGCCCGTCATCGGCCTCATCATTGCGTTCTGCATGGGTCTTGCGCTCGGCGCCAACGTCGTGGTGGCGAGGCTGCTCGGCATGAAGGAGCCCGAGCGGGCGAACAGGGCCGTGCACACGGCGCTCGCCACGGCGGTGATCTTCGGCATAGGCGCGGCGATCGTCGGCGAGTGCTTCGCGGGGCCCGCCATGGACTGGCTGTCGGTGCCCGAGGCCGTGAGAGACGATGCGCTCACCTATCTGCGCGTCTATCTTCTCGGCATGCCCTTCATTGCGATCTACAACTTCCTCGCCGCTGTGATGCGAAGCCAGGGCGACACGCAGACGCCGCTCTGGGCGCTGGTGGCGGCGACCCTCGTCAACATTGCGGGCAATCTCTTCTTCGTGCTCGCCTTCGGCATGGGAACGGCGGGTGTTGCGCTCGCGACCGTCCTCGCCAACGCGCTCGCCGCCTCGCTCCTCTTCTTCAGCCTCATAACGGCCGAGGGCCCGCTTCACATTGAGCCGCGCGAGGTGTTCCGGATCGACATGACGGCGCTGCGCCCGATGGTGAGGATCGGCTGGCCCGCGGGCCTTCAGGGCGCGGTCTTCTCGATCTCGAACCTCGTCATCCAGTCCGCCATCAACAGTCTCGGCGCGGACGCCATGGCGGGTTCGGTCGCGGCCTTCACGATCGAGATCAACATCTACTGCTTCATCAACGCCTTCGGTCTGGCCGCCACGACCTTCGTGAGCCAGAACTACGGCGCGAAGAACCTCGAGCGCTGCAAGCGCGCGACCTACGTCGCCACGGGCCTCAACATGGTCGCCACCGTCCTGATGGTGGCGCTCGTGCTCGTCTTCGGACGCACGATGCTCGGACTCTTCACGGACGTGCCGGCCGTCGTCGAGCTCGCGATGGCGCGCATCTTCTGGGTGGCGAGCTTCGAGCCCATCAGCGTGCTCATGGAGGTCTCCTCGAGCGCCATGCGAGGCTACGGCTACTCGATGCCGCCCGCCATGGCGACCCTCATCTGCGTGTGCTCCGTGCGCCTCATCTGGGTCTGGACCGTCTTTGCGGCAAGCCCCGACTACGTGACCCTGATGATCGTCTATCCGATCAGCTGGGCCGTCACCGTCGTGCCGCTGCTCTACCTCTACGTGCGCCTCATGAAGCGCATCAAGCGCAGGTTCGAGGAGCGCGCCCTCGAAGCCGAAGCCGCCTGACGTCGTGTCCGTCAACGAAAACGGCCCCCGTGAAGGCAGGGGCAGTTTCTGTTCGAGAGGATTTCCAGCGGCTATGCCGAGGACTTCTCGAAGTAGGTTGAGATGCTCTCGAGGAAGCGCGAGGGCCTCTGGGCGTAGTTCCAGGCGTTCGCCGCGGGCATCGTCAGGACGAGCGTGCGCTTCGTTCGGCTGATGGCGACGTAGAGCTTGCGGGCGTCCTCGAGGATGTCGGCCTTGTCGTGGTTCTTGAAGAACGGGTACGTGCCGTCGATGACGCTGGTGACGATGACGTTGTCGAACTCGAGCCCCTTGGCCTTGTGGACCGTGGAGATGAAGACGCGGTCGCGCACGATGTCGCTCGAGCAGAGGTCGGGCTCCTTGAGGGAGTTGATCTGCACGAGGTTTCTCTGCAGCTGCGCGTAGAGCGTCGGCTGTGAGGTCGTGTTGATGAGCACGCGGTCGAGGTACTCGTAGATGAGCGGGAGCTTCTTGCGGATGTTCTCGATCTCGCCCTCGTCGTCCGTGTAGTTGGGCAGGGCCTCGATGAACTGCCTGAAGACCTGGACGAGGATCGCCTCGTCGTCGGCGGGCATTCTGCGGTACATGAGGTTCCTGTGCTCGAGGAACATCGGGAGCACGATCTTCCTGAGCGTGTCGGACATGCGCACGACGCTCGGGTTGGAGAGGAAGCGCCGCTGGAGCTCGACGAGCGGACGGGCCTGGGCGTGGAACCAGCGCAGCAGGCTGACGGTCGCCTCGACGTCGTCGTCGGCCTTGTGGGTGTTGCTGCCCTCGAGTCCGACGACCGCGATGAGGTCCTTGAGCTTGTGCGAGGGAAGGCGCGCAAGGCCCGCGGCCTTGAGGATCGCGGGCTCAAGCGCATGGGAGAGCTTGAGCGTGTCGAAGCGGCGCACGAGCTCGGTGCGGTCGACGTCCTCGTCGGGTCCCGCCGCATCGCCGCGCACGCGCCTGAGCTGGTCCTTGAGGACGGCGTACTGGGCGTTGACGATGTTGGCGTCGTATTCGACGTTGTGGCCCACGACGGGCGCGTAGCCCACGAAGTCGAGGAAGATCTTGAAGCCCGCCTCGGGCGTGACGAGCTCGGCGCGGTGCGCCTCGTACTCCTCGAGCATCGGATTCGGGATGTTGCCGAGCATCTTCGGAATCTCGCGCTCCGTTTCAAGGTAGAGCACGAGCCGCTCGACGACTTCGCCCGCACGCAGCTTGACGGCGGCGATCTGGATCACCTCGTCGAGGCCGATGTCAAGGCCCGTGGTCTCCGTGTCGAAGACGACGAGCTCGCCCTCGTAGGCGCGCATGAAGTCCTCGAGCGCGCTGACGGGCTCCTTTTCGTCATGCGTGCTGTAGAGCATGAGGTCGGAGGCAAGAAGCCCGCGCCTGGGAAATTCGACGGCAAGGTAGTCTCGGATCTTCTTGAGGGAGAGGTTCTTCTTCGAGCTGAGCCGATAGACGAGCTGGGCCCAGGGGGCGCTTCTGAAGTCGTCCTTGAGCACGCTCAGGTAGGCCTTGGCGGCCTTGAGGATGTTCTGCCTGAAGATGTCGCTGCCGGAGATCTTGAAGTGCTCGATGTCCTGTGCCTTGAAGGCGGCGCTGACGGCGTCGGCCTCGCGGTTGCTCGGCACGATGACGGCCGTCGTCTCCTCGGGGCGTCGCCCTTCGAGCAGGTCGCACAGCAGCATCAGCTGCGACTGCGGCGTGGCCGTGCGGATGGCGCGCAGGGCCCCTTCGGGTCTTGCGACCGTCTTCTCGGCCTTGGGCAGGAACTCGGGATCGCACTCGAGCACGCGCTGCGCATAGGTGTTGAACATGTTGAGCAGGTAGTCGGGCGAGCGGAAGTTCCTGTAGAGGCGGTGGATCTCGTGCGTCTTGTGAAGGGCCCTGAGCGTGTCGAGCTTGGCGCCCATGAAGGAGAAGATCGCCTGCTGCTCGTCGCCGAAGTAGACGCACACGCTCCTGTCGATCGAGTCGTTCCAGAGCTTTTTGACGATGTCGAGCTGCAGGGGCGAGAGGTCCTGCACCTCGTCGACCTGGATCCAGGCGTAGCGCCCGCAGGCCTCGGGGGTGGCGTCGAGCCAGGCCCAGGCCTTGAGGAGCAGGTCGTTGAAGTCGAGCAGGTGCTGCGCGGTTTTGTACTCGAGGTAGCGCCTTGCGGCCGCGTCGATCGCGGCATGGTCGAGCTCGATGCAGCGGCCGAAGTCGTCGACCTTGATCAGTCCGAAGGCGTCGAGCTCGTCCTGGTTCTTCTTGTTGACGTCGAATTCTGGCGTGCGATGAAACGTCTCCTCGGGGAAGCCGTTCGCCTCCTGAAAGAGCCTTGCCGAGCGCGCCATGATGTAGTCGGCGGCGTTGCCCGGCAGGGACCGTCCTCTGCAGCCGCCGGGGATGTTCTCGATGAGAAGGCCCTCGATCACGTCGTGGACGTCGTCCTCGTCGAGGATCGTCGAGATCTCGGAGACGACGTCGTTGTCAAAGAGAAGGCGGGAGCAGAAGCGGTGGAGGTTGCCCACGTAAAGGGTGTCCATGCACCGGTCCGTGAAGCGCTCGTCGATGCGCTCCTTCATGCCGCGCGCAGCTCGGTTCGTGAACGTGAGGCAGAGCATGTCGGAAAGATTCACGCCGTCCTTGAGCGCGACGGCGATGCGCTCGGTGAGGATGGCGGTCTTGCCGCAGCCCGGCGGTGCGAGCACGAGATGGCGCCCCTGCGAGAGCTCGATCGCGGCCTGCTGGTCGGGGTTGAAGACGACGGGGGCGCCCTGCGCGGCGATCCTCGCCCTGGGCGGCGTGAGCGGCCTGAAGTCGGGATAGCGGAACTCGCGGTCGAGAAGCGACATGAGCCAGACCGCGATCCCGTGCCCGTACTTGAGGCACTCGGCGGCGTCGTCGGCCGTGCGCACGCGGTAGTGGCGCTCGCCCGTCTCGAGCATCGTCCCGGACGTCCCGAGCCTGAAGTGCGAGGCCTCGTTGCCCAGATCGCGGATGCGGCGGAAGTATTCGAACGTGAGGCTGTCGGCGAGCTGGCGCACGAGCGGCGTGCGCATCATCTCCGAATAGGTGTGCCTGTCGTCCTTGAGGATCGTGCGCAGCACGCCCTCGGCAAACTGGCGCATGACCTGCGTGCACTCGCGGTAGTGATGGTCGCGAAAGAGGTTTTCGGCCCGTTCGCCGAGAGCGGCGAGTGCAGGCTTGCGGAGCTGCAGAGGCGAGAAGTTCATGTTGCGGGTCTCCTGCGGCGGATGCGGCCGCAATCGAAGTCTTGAGTCCTGACCGGATGTTTCGAACATTGTACGACGGCATGCCGGAAGGTCCGTCCCTCAAGCGGGAAGAGAAGGGGAAGAAGGCTCCCGGCCTATATTTGCGCGCCTCTTGACGTCGCTCGAGATTCCTCGGACTTTTCTCCTAAGACATCTCGAGTAGATGCGTCGGAATCGCTCCGGAGGCTCCCATAGAATGATCGGACGGCCACTTGAAAGGCTCTCTTCATCAATTCACCACAGGATACTTCTACATGCGTTCTGATCCCCTCAAGAAAGGCATCAACGCGGCTCCCCAGCGCGCGCTTCTCAAGGCTCTCGGTCTCTGCGATGCGGAGATTGAGCGCCCGCTCATCGGCGTCGTCTCCTCGCAGAACGACATCGTTCCGGGACACGTCTTTCTTGACAAGATTACGGACGCGGTGAAGCAGGGCGTCGCCTTGGGCGGCGGCGTGCCCATCGTCTTCCCGGCCATCGCCGTCTGCGACGGTCTGGCGATGGGCCACAAGGGCATGAAGTATTCGCTCGTTTCGCGCGAGCTCATCGCCGACAGCGTCGAGGCGATGGCCACGGCGCATCCGTTCGACGGCCTCGTGATGGTGGCCGCCTGCGACAAGAACGTGCCCGGCCTGCTCATGGCCGCCGCCCGCCTCAACATCCCGAGCATCGTGATCTCGGGCGGCGCGATGCTCGCGGGCCGCGCCTGCGGCCGCAAACTCTCCTACTCCGACATCTCCGAGGGCGTGAGCCGCTTTCGCACGGGCCAGATCGATGCGAAGACCTTCCTCGAGCTTGAGAACAAGTCCTGTCCGACCTGCGGCTCCTGCTCGGGCATGTTCACGGCCAACTCCATGAACTGCCTCACCGAGGTGCTCGGCATGGCGCTGCCCGGCAACGGCACGATTCCCGCCGTCATGTCCGCGCGCTATCGCCTCGCCAAGGAGGCGGGCCTTGCGGTGATGGAGCTCGTGAAGAACAACATTTGTCCGCGCGACATCATGACGAAGGAGGCGTTCGAGAACGCGCTCACCGTCGACATGGCGCTCGGCTGCTCCACGAACTCGATGCTGCACCTGCCCGCCATCGCGCACGAGTGCGGGTTCGAACTCGATCTCACGGAGGCCAACGCCATCAGTGCGCGCACGCCCAACCTCTGCCACCTCGCTCCTGCGGGCCACCGCTACATCGAGGAGCTCGACGAGGCGGGCGGCATCCCCGCCGTCATGAACGAGCTCGCCCGCGCGGGTCTGCTCCACACGAACCTGCCGACCGTTACGGGCAAAACCGTGGGCGAGAACATCGAGGGCCGCGAGATACTCGACGCCGAGGTCATCCGTCCCGTTTCCGATCCGTTCTCGAAGGAAGGCGGCATCGCCGTCCTCAAGGGCAACGTGGCGCCCGACGGCTGCGTCGTCAAGCGTTCGGCCGTGGCCCCTGAAATGCTCGTGCACACGGGGCCCGCCCGCGTCTTCGACTGCGAGGAGGATGCGCTCGAGGCCATCTACGGCGGCCGCATCAATCCCGGCGACGTCGTCGTGATCCGCTACGAAGGTCCCAAGGGCGGTCCCGGCATGCGCGAGATGCTCAACCCGACCTCCGCCATCATGGGCTCGGGCCTCGGCGGATGCGTCGCGCTCATCACCGACGGCCGCTTTTCGGGCGCAACCCGCGGCGCCGCCATCGGCCACGTCTCGCCCGAGGCCGCCGTGGGCGGTCCGATCGGACTCCTCGAGGAAGGCGACATGCTCACGATCGACATCCCCGCGAACACCATCAGCGTCGACCTCACCAACGAGGAGCTCGCCCGACGCAGGGCCGCCTGGAAGCCCCGCGCCCCGCGCATCACGACGGGCTACCTCGCCCGCTACGCCAAGCTCGTGACCTCGGGCATGAGCGGCGCCGTGCTCGAATGACGGACGCAGTCCGCGCGCCTTCGGGCGTGCATGAATGAAATTCCGGAAAGCCCCTTGTCCTGCATCGGACGAGGGGCTTCGTCGTTCTCTGGATCCCGGACGGCCGCGGATTCCTGCCTGAATGAGCCGCGGGTAAACCCTTGGGATTTGCGTAAAGACATCACGTGTTTGCGGTATCGGTCTGCGCGTCCGACCCCGAACGTGTCCGAGGACGGGTGACGGCACTTGCCCACGCTCTTTCGCACTGCGAGTAGGCGAGAGTCATTCTCAACTATGTGATGATCGTCGTCCACCATAGGTGAATGCAAATGAGAAGCATCCGCAGATAGAAAGAATAATGAAAGAATGAGAACCATTCTCATATAAGATTCGGGGAACTGCGCGCCCGTGGGCGCACGGGCACATCTCTGGACTTTTTTCAATCGGACTACCGGATCATGGTGCTTCACCGAACTCTCATTGCCGCCGCCGTGCTTGCCGCGACGGCTCCCGCCTGGGCCTCGACCGAAGAGGCTGCGCGCGCCGTCGAGGAGCCTGCGCAGGCGGACGCCGCCGAACCAGCCTCAGACGAAGGCGAATCCGTCGTCGTGCGCGACCGTGCGGGCGAAAGCCTCACGTCGTTCACGCATCTCACCCGCGAGGACATCGCCAGGCGTCCGACGGAGGACGGCAACATCACGGACCTCCTCAAGAGCAATCCTGCGGTCCAGTTCTCCAATCACGGCGACGGCTCTCTGCAGATGGGCGAGATCAAGCCGTCGAACATTTCGATCCACGGCTCGGTCGCCTATCAGAACAACTACACGCTCGACGGCATCTCGACCAACAGCGACCTCGATCCCGCCGAGCAGACTTCGGTGACGACGACGCGCCTCGGCGGCTCGGACGAGCAGGGCTTCTACGTCGACAGCCGCCTCATCGACAGCGTTACCGTCTACGACCACAATATTCCCGCCTCCTTCGGCGGCTTCACGGGCGGCGTCATCGACGCTCAGACCCGCAGCTGGTCGGGCGAAAACCACATCAGCGTGTTCGGTCGCATGACGAAGTCGGGCTGGAGCCGCATCCACACCGATTCCGCGCTCGACGTCGGCTCGGGCGACGCGGACGTCTCGAAGCCCGCCCAGTTCCAGACCGACTTCGAAAAGAAGACCTACGGCTTCACGGGCGAATGGGGCATTACCGACAATCTCGGCGTCGTCGTGGGCTACACCCGCCGCGAGTCGAAGATCCCGACCGTTCAGGTGCCGGGCACCCGAGTCTCCATCGTGCCCGACGACCAGAACTGGACCGGCTGGGGCGTTCTTGAGACGCCGGTCGCGGGCGGCACGCAGACGCAGCGCCGCACGGCCGACAACTTCTTCGCGAAGGCCACGCTCTACGCGACGCCCTGGACCGAGGCGAGTCTCGCGCTCACCTATTCGGGCTACGAGTCGAAGGGCTTCCTCACGACGGTCGCCGACTCCGGCTACGAGGATCACCACGACGGCCTCAACCTGACGGCCAGCGTCAAGCACCGCATGAAGGCGGGCGTGCTCGACTCGTCCCTCGCGTACACGCGCATGACCGACAAGCGCACGAGCGACGTCAAGAACTGGACGCAGCTCGACCGCTATACGATCGGCATGGACGACACGGGGAGCACCTCGACGACGAGCATGACCTCGGCCGCCTCGGGCGGTCTCGGGGACCTCGAGAGCACGCAGTCCGTCATCAACGCGAAGACGAGGATGGACTGCGAGCCCGTCATGGTCGGCAGCGTCAGCCATCAGTTCAGCGCGGGCGCGGACCTCTCCTCGACGCACGCCGAGTACAGGCGCGGCAGCAACTACTACCGCTGGGGCGTCACGCAGTCCGTGATGCAGTCGGACTACGGCGAATTCTCGCAGACCGACTTCTACACGACGCGCTGGAAGGCGGGCACGTACGAGGCCGACTACAACCAGGCGGCGCTCTTCGGCGAGCACAGGATGGGCGTGGGCGACTTCGTGATCCGCACGGGCCTGCGCGCCGAGTACGACGACTTCACGAAGGACGTCAACATCGCGCCGCGCTTCACGACCTCGTGGGACCTCTTCGGCAACGGCGGCTCCGTCATCACCGTGGGCGCCAACCGCTACTACGGCCGCAACATCCTCACCTACGCGCTCTACAAAGCGCAGAACGGCGGGATGGAGAACATCTACGACTACGCCTCCGACGACAGTCCCGCCGCCGACGGCTGGTTCGCCGCCAACGACTTCGACGGCCTCGAGCGCCTGAAGACCCCCTTCAGCGACGAGTTCAGCATCGGCCTCACGCAGCGCCTCGGCGACTGGTCCGCATCCGCCGCCTACGTGCACCGCAACGGCCACGACGAGGTGCGCTCGCGCTCAAGGACCGAGGGCAGCGGCTACGACACGCGCTTTGTGCGCGAGTTCTACAACGGCGGCGAGTCCGAGCACGATTCCGTGATCTTCAGCATCAACAACACCGCGCCCCTCAAGTTCGCGAAGGCGAACCACTGGGTGCGCTTCTCCGCCGCATGGCAGGAGACGAAGAGCAACGCAGCAATCGACCAGGGCTACAGCGAGCTCGAGTCCGGCAAGACCGTCAACATGGACAAGGTCTGGTACGACGGCGTCGTGATCGACGCCGAGGACCTCGACTCGACCGACTTCAACATTCCCGTGAAGTTCGACCTCGAGGCAACGTCCGAATGGGCTCAGTGGGGACTCACCTGGTACAACTTCCTGCACCTCTCGCTCGACCGCAGCCAGGCCGTGCGCGACGACGGCGAGTACTACGCCTGGACGCACGAGGGCGAGTACGGCCCGATGACCGAGCAGATCCGCAAGTACAGCCGCGTCGACTTCGCCTCCGCCTGGTCCTGGGACACGAAGGTCCTCTACAGGCCCGACTGGGCCCGCGGCGTGGGCGTCTCGCTCGAGGTCTACAACGTGACCAACAACCGCAACGCCTCTGACGTCTTCGTCTACAAGGGCACCCAGTACAAGAGCTACGACCCGGGCCGCCAGTTCTGGGTCCAGCTCTCCTACGACTACTGATCCGCGCTCCGGCTTCAGCCGAGGCTCAGCCGGGCCTCATTCAAATCCTGACCCGGCCGGACGGCGGACGACTCCGCCGCCCGGCCCGCTCCTCACTTCAATACAAGTCCCATGCATCAGCTCAAGACCTTCTGGCGGCTCGTGCGTCCCTTCTGGATGCAGAGCACAGGGCGCACGGGCGCTCGCCTGCTGCTTCTGGCCGTCATCGGCCTGTCGCTTTCGACCGTCTGGTTCTCCGTGCGCCTCAACACCTGGAACGGCGCCTTCTTCAATGCCATTCAGGCCATGGACGGCGGGACGATCTACCCGCTTCTTCTGGAATTCATCGCGATCGTCGCGGCCTTCGTGTTCGTCCTCGTCTATGCGGACTGGCTGCGCAAGAAGCTCGTGATCGAGTGGCGCCGCTGGATGACCGAGGACCTGCTCGGCCGTTGGCTCTCCGCCGACGGCCGCCACTACCGCCTGCAGCTCGCGGGCCTTGAGCCCGACAACCCCGACCAGCGAATTGCCGAGGACGTGCGGCTCCTGATCGAATCGTCGCTCACGCTCGTCATCTCCTTCCTGCGCTCGCTCCTCACCATCGTGAGCTTCGTCACCATCCTCTGGACGCTGTCGGGCACGCTCGAGTGGACGATGTTCGGCACCGAGTGGGCGCTTCCCGGCTACATGGTCTGGACCTGCATCGGCTACACGCTCGTCGCGACGGGGCTCACGCACGTGATCGGCCGTCCCCTGATGAAGCTCAACTTCGAGCAGCAGAGGCGGGAGGCCGACTTCCGCACCTCGCTCTTCGACATCCGCCGCCACGGCGAGTCGATTGCGGGCCTGGGCGCCGAGGAGGCCGAGCAGGCGAGGCTCAGGGCTTCGTTCGAGCGCATTGTCGGCAACTGGCGCTCGCTCATGAACAGGGAGCGAGACCTCGCGTTCTTCACCGTGGGCTTCGGCCAGGTGACGCAGCTCGTGCCCATCTTCTTCGCGCTCCCGAAGTTCCTCTCGGGCGCCATCCAGCTCGGCGGCCTCATGCAGATCCGCATCGCCTTCCAGCAGGTCGCCTCCGCTATCGGCTGGTTCATCTACGCTTACCGCGACATCGCCGAGTGGTCGGCCACGGTCGACCGACTCGCGGGCTTCGAGGCCGCCCTGAGCGCGCCCCTTCCGGGAAGCTGCGTCAGGCAGGGCGAGCACGTCGCCGCCTGCGGCCTCGTGCGCTCGAAGACGGGCGAGCCGCTTCTTGAAGACCTCTGCCTCGGGGCCGAGCCCGGCCGCCTCACCGTCGTGAGGGGTGCTTCCGGCATCGGCAAGACCACGCTCCTTCGCGCCCTCGCGGGCTTCTGGCCCTGGGTCGAGGGACATCTTGAAAACAGGCCGGGCGCCGTCTGGCTCACGCAGCGCACGTGGCTCGCGCCGATGCCGCTCAGAGAGCTGCTTGCCTATCCGCACGGTGCTGATGCCGTCTCGAGGAGCGGCTGCGAGGCCGCGCTTCGCGACGCAGGGCTAGAGCGGCTCGTCCCGCTTCTTGACGAAGATGAACCCCGCAGCTGGATGAACACGCTCTCGGGCGGCGAGCAGCAGCGCGTGCTTTTCGCGCGCCTGCTGCTCGCAAGACCCGCCGCCGTCCTCATGGACGAGACGACCTCGGGGCTCGACGACGCGCTCGCCGTCAGGCTTCTGACGCTCCTCAGGGAGCGGCTCCCCGACACCACCTTCCTTCTGGTCTCGCACCAGCCCGCGGTCCATCGCATTGCGGACCGCCTCTACGATCTCGGAGAACGAGCATGAACAAAATCAGGACAGGCCTGCGCGTCGCACTGCTGGCCGCGGCCGTGTGCGAGGCGCTTTTCATCATGACGGGCTGCACCGCCGCGGACCGCACGGGCGGCGCCGAAGCCGCCCGCAGAGAGGCGACCGTGAGCGAAGGCGTGCTTCCGACGGCATCCGCCATGAAGCGCCGTGTTCTGCCCAACGGCATGACGGTGTTCCTTTATCCGCGCAGGGATGCGACGGGCAGCCTCGAGGCGCGCCTCGTCGTGCGCGCGGGCAGCCTTCAGGAGACCGAGGAGGAGCGCGGGCTTGCACACTACGTCGAGCACATGGCCTTCAACGGCACGCGTGACTTCCCCGACCAGAGCGCCTTCAAGGCGCTTGAGGCCGACGGCATCATGCTCGGCGCGGACGTCAACGCCGTCACGTCTCTCGGCGGCACCACCTACAGGCTCTCCGTCCCCCAGGCCACCCGCACGGGGCTCGACACGGCTCTGCACATCATGCGCGAATGGGCCTTCAACATCACGTTCAGGCCCGAGGCCTTCGAGCGTGAACGCGAGATCATCGTCGAGGAGTGGCGCCTGAGGGAAGGCGTGGGCGCACGCATCAACGGGCCGCTCCAGACCCTTCGCTACGAAGGAAGCGCTTCGCGCGACCGCGATCCGATCGGTCTCATCGACGTGATCCGCACGGCGCCCGTCGAGCGCGCGAAGGCCTTCTACGAGCGCTGGTACTCGCCGCAGAACATGACGCTCCTTCTCGTGGGCGCCTTCGACGAGGCAACGGCGGACGAGCTCATCGAGCGCTATTTCGCCTCCGAACCTGCCCGCGGGTTCGAGACGCCCGCCGACTGGGGCCGCTTCGAACCCGTTGCAAACGAGGATCGCCTGACGACGCTCGTGCTCGACCCCGAGGTCTCGGACCGCTTCGTGCAGATCCAACTCCAGCGCACGCTCGAGTCGACCTCCGACACGGTGAACGAGGCGTGGCGCGAGACGATCGAGCGCCTCACCCTCGACATCCTCGGCCGCCGCTTCGCGCTCATGAAAGAAAACGGCGGACAGGGCTCGCTTCAGGCGCCCGAGTCGAGCTGGATCCTGTCGCCCTCCGAGACGCAGGTTCTGCTCCTTGCGCGCCCCGGCACGGACGAGCCGCTTGAGGCCGCACTTGAGCGCGCCTCGGGTGCCCTGAAGACGCTCGCCGCCTTCGGACCCTCGAAGGAGGAGCTCGACGCCGCCGTGAGGGCAAGACGCGACGCGGTCCGAAGCCGCAGGCTCGCCGCCGTGCGCATTTCGAACGCGAGCGTCGCCGACGACTTCGCCGACGCCGTCGTCTACCGGCTGCCGATGCTCGACGAGACGCAGCAGGACGAAATGGTCTCGGCCTTCCTCGCCGAGGTGACGGCGGACCACGTCAGGGCCTCCGCCTCAGCGCTCCTTGCCTCCCGCGTCAAGCTCGGCGCCGTTGCGGGCGCCTCCGAGAAGACGTCGAAGGCCTCGCTTCGCGCCGCTTGGACGAAGGGCGTCGCCTCGCCCGCAAAGCCCTGGACCGAGGTGAGGAGGACCGTGTCGCTCGATCTCACGCCGCCCGCCGGTCCCGTCACGGCCGAAACGACGGTTCTGCCGTCGCCCACGGGCTCGGGCCGCGCCCGTCGATTCGAATTCGCCAACGGCCTGAAGCTCGTGATCATCGAGGATCCGTCGCTCACGGGCAGGACGACCCTCAACCTGAGGCTTGCGGGCGGCACGTCCGCGGTCGATCACGGCCTTCTCGCCGTGCCCGCCGCACTCACGCTGCCGATGAGGTCCGGGATCGGCTCTCTTACGGCCGCCGACATCCGCCGTGTTGCAAGGGACGCAAAGGTCTCGGTGATGAGCTACGCCGAACAGCTCCACCACGGCATCAGGGCCGAGGCCGACCCTGAGGGCGTGCCCGCCATGATGGCGATCCTGCACGCCAGGCTCTCCGCTCCGAGGTTCGACGAAAAGGCGCTCGCCGACATGCGGCGCGACCGCATCAGGGACCTCGAGCATGCACCCGCCGAGCGCCGCTTCATGGACGCAATCGCCCGCGATGCGTTCACGGCGGGCGGCACGATGGTCGCAGGCAGGGACGACGTGGATGCGCTCGCCTCGACCGAGAAGCTTTCCGCCCTTGAGGCGAAGCTCCTCGGCGACCCGTCGCGCATGACGGTGACGATCGTTACGAGGGAGTCCGTCGAGAAGACCTATGAAGAGGCGGCACCCTGGCTCGCCTCGCTCGCCAAGCGCGGCGAGGGTTTCGAGTTCTGGCGCGATCAGGGCGTGAGGCCCGCGTCCGGCACGGGTGTGAAGGTCTGGCCCTGGGCCACGGCCGACAAGGCCATGGTGCAGATGCACTATCGGTCCGCCATGCCCTGGAGCGAGGCCGACGCCGACAGGCTGAGCCTCATTGGCTATGCGGCGAACCGCGCGCTGCGCGAGTCGCTCAGGACGAAGGCCTCGGGCGTCTACGTTGTGAACCTCAATCCGCTCCTCGTGAAGGAGCCCGCCCCGTACTTCATCGGCCGCCTCAACTTCACGTCCGCGCCCGCGAGGGCCGAGGATCTGGCAAGGCGCGCCGACGAGGTTCTGAAGACACTCGCCCGCACGGGCATCGACGCGGCGGCCTTCGAGGAGCTCAAGGCCGAGTGGCGCGTGCGCCATGAGCGCGACGTGCGCGACGCCTACTACTGGTGCGAGTCCGCCGCCATGACGGACGGCTCGAGGACGGCCTTCGAGGATCTCGCGGGGAGGACCGCACGGTTCGAGGCGATCGGCCTCGAGGACACGAACAGACTTCTCGCAACGCTTTTCGGGGACGAGCCCCGCACCTACATGATGACGCCCGCGGACCGAAGGAGCGCCGCGACGGCCGGAGACAAGTGATGACGAACTTCAGGAAAACGGCCCTCGCGCTTGCGTCGGCCTTCATGATGGCGGGTGCCGCAGGCGCGGCCGGCCTGCCCGACATTCTCGAGCGTGACGCCGCGGGCACGTCTGCCGCGCAGAAGGCGGGCGCCGAGCTCGCCCGCCTCGTCGACGGAAAGGACGACGCCGAGGCCGCAAGGCGGATGGAGGAGCGCGAGGCAAGGCTTCTTGCGCACTACCGCGACAAGCTCGCCGCATCCCTCTCGCGTCTCGAGGCCTCCGAGGCCGCCATCGAGGCGGAGCGTGAGTCCGTGCGCCGAATGCGCATGGAGACTGGGCCCCTCATGGACGAGATGGCGGCCTCGCTCGCCGAGGTCGTGGCGGCGGACAGGAAGTTTCTTTCGGGCGAACGCCGGGCGAGGCTCGAGAACCTGCGCGCCGTGCTTGCCGATCCGACGCTCACCGACGGCCAGAAGATGGACGTACTCCTTGATGCCTGGCAGGTGGAGGCGAGCTACGGCCTCACGGTCGGCGCCGACCGCGGTGTCAACGACTCGGGCGCGCTCGCCGTCTTCCTGCGCATCGGCAGGCTTCTTCACGCAGAGGTCTCCGAGGACGGGCGCCGAGCTCGCATCGAGACCGCGGACGGCTGGCGCGAGCTCTCCGAAAAGGATGCCGCCATGCTCGCCGAAGCCGTGAAGACCGCTTCGGGCGCCGCTGCGCCCGATCTGATGCTCGTCGCCGAGTCGCTCCTCGGCGAGGCCGTGAAGGAGGCGAAGTGATGATTTCCCGTGTTTTCAAGAGGACCGTTTTTGCCGCAGTCGTTGCTGCCGGCATTCTTGCCGGAACGGCTGCGCACGCCACCACGCTTGACGACGTATACCGAGCTGTCGCTCAGGGGACGAGGGTCGAGGCGGCTGATGCGAAGGCGGCCGTCGATGCCATGAGGGCGTCCGCCGTCGCTGCAGGCGCGGCCCGTGACGAAGCCGTCCGAACGAAGAAGTCGCTCGAGGCCGAGGTTGCGGCGCTTGAGGAAGCCGTTTCGGCCGCTCAGGAGCGCGTGCGCGAGAGGCGCGCGAAGCTCGAGAAGGAGAGGGCCTCGGTCGAGGCCGTGCTCGCCTCGATCGAAAGGCACGAAGGACTCCTCACCGAAGCGGTGATGAAGACCCAGATCGGCAGGAGCGAGGCCTTCATGGACGATGCGCCCGTCTCGAAGACGGACGGCGTCGCACGCCTGCGCCGCCACTGGGTGAGGGCCCTCGGGGCCGTCGCCGGGTCGGCGGGCGTGAGGACGGTCGAGGACGCCGTGATCTACGACGCTGCGGGCGCGCCCTCGAGGGGCACGGTGACGCTCTACGGTCCCTTTGCCGCGAAGGCGGGGGACGGCGCGTGGCTCCGATATCTGCCTTCAGAGCGCGCCTGGCGTCGCCTTGCGGACGATCCCGGCATTCCAGTGGGCGTTGTGGCGCTTGATCCGTCCTTCGGCAGGCTGCTTGCGGGCTACGCCGAGCGTCATTCGGCCTGGGCCTGGATGAAGCCCGCAGGCGTCATCGGCATCTTCATCGGACTCGTGGCTGCTGCGGCGCTTCTTCTGGGCTTCCTGCGCTGGATGGCGCTCGCCCTTGAGGAAAGGCGTGTGCGCAGACAGCTCGAGGACATGGAGAATCCGCGCGAGGACAATTCGCTCGGCCGCATGCTCGCGGCCGCGAAGGAGAGCACGGACGAACTCCTCGAGGCGAAGCTCGATGCGGCGATCGTCGCCGAGCGTCCCGGGTTCGAGCGCGGCGTCGCGACGCTTGCGGTGCTCGCCGGCATTCCGACGCTTCTCGGTCTGCTCGGGACCGTGAGCGGCATGATCGAGACCTTCACGGTGATGAGCGAGCACGGCTCGGCCGAGCCCGGCCTTCTGGCGGGCGGCATCGCCGAGGCGCTCGTCACGACGGAGCTCGGCCTTGTGTCCGCGATTCCGATCCTGCTTCTTCACTGCGCCGTGAAGACGAAGCGCGACGCGCTCTTCTCGCATCTCGAGGAAGCCGCCTCGACCCTTGCCGTGCGCGAGGCCGCGGGCTGCTGCGGCGCCTGCCGCAGGGACGAGTGAGTCAGGGAGGCGCCATGAACGAAGCACTTGCAGGCTTCTGGTGGTTCGAGGACCTCTCGCTCCTGATGGACAGGGGCGGGCACGTCCTCTGGGCGATCCTCGTCCTCTCGACGGTGCTCTGGATGATTCTTCTCACGGGCGCGAGGCGCCTGAAGGACGCGGAGAAGGCCTGGACGGCCGCCACCGCCGCGCCCGCCCTCGAGTGGGCGACCGCGACCGCCGCGTCGCGCCGCCGCATGATGCAGGCGGCCCTCGTGCGCGTGAGGCGCACGGCCGCGGCCGAGGCCGCCTGGGCCAGAGTGATCGTGGCGCTCCTGCCGCTCCTCGGACTTCTCGGCACCGTGACCGGGATGATCGAGAGCTTTGAGACGCTCTCCGCCGCAGGGGGCTCCGACCCCGGCGGCCTCACGGGCGGCATCAGCGCGGCGCTCCTCACGACCCTTGCGGGACTCGTGACGGCGCTTCCCGGAGTCTTCGCCGTGCACCGCCTCGAGCGAAGGACCGACCGCCTTGCGGACAAGGTGCGCGCAAGGCTGCGCAGGTTCATGCGGCCCTCGTGCTGCAGGTCCTGAATGCAGGTTCAGGAAAAATGAAATGAGGTTTGATCATGAGATTTGAACACAGGGATGGCCGCGAGCGTGACGCGGGCATCGACATGACGCCGATGATGGACATCGTCTTCATCATGCTGATCTTCTTCGTGCTCACTGCGAGCTTCACGCAGACGCAGACGCTCGACGTCGAGCGCCCGTCGACGGCCTCGCACGACAAGTCGGCCCCCGAGGCCCTCGTCGTGAGCGTGGACCGCTCGAACATCATCTGGTTCGACGGCAGGCAGGTGGGCAAGGAGGAGGTTACGGGACTCGTGCGCGGCGCGGCCGCGGGCAGGCCCGTGAGCGTCGTCGTCAACGCCGACAGGCTCGTGCCCTCGGGCCTGCTCATCGAAGTCATCGACCAAATCCGTCTGGGAGGCGTCGCCAATGTGGCCGTTGCAACCAACGCAGGGCATTCCTGACCGCCTCGCCGCCGCCCTGGCGGCCCTCGTCGTGACGGGCGCGGTGCTCACGCTCATCCTGATGCTCACAATGGGCGGACGGCATGAGGCGAAGCGCGCGGTGACGCTTCCCGTCGTCTACTGGTCGGGTCCTCCGCCCGAGGCGCCCGACGAGACGCCGCCCGAGGAGGTCCCCGTCACGGCTGAGACCGTGCCCGAGGTGTCGGCGCCCCCGAAGCCCGTCACGCTCGCCTTCGAGTCGCCCGCAATAGCCGCGGCCGGCCTGCCGATGCCGAAGTACGAGATCGGCAGGCCCACGGTCGATCGCGTCATGACCGTGCCCGATTTTTCGTTCGAGTCGCCCGCCGCTCCCGCCGCCGCAGCGCCCTCAGCGCCCGCCGTGAGCTCGATCGCGCTCGCAAGGCCCGTGCACAGGGTGCCGCCTCAGTATCCCGTGAAGGCGAAGCAGCAGGGCATCGAGGGCTACGTCGTCATGGACCTGCGCATCAACGCCGAGGGCCGCGTCGAGGATGTGCGCGTCGTGCGCGAAAAGCCCGAGGGCGTCTTCCGCGCCTCCGCCCTGCGCGTCGTGCGCCGCTGGGCCTTCATGCCGCCCGCGGAACCCGCGTGGCAGCGCCTCACCATCCGCTATGAGCTGGAGAAATGATGAAGCTGATTCCGAGTCCGCCCCTGAAGTCCGTCGCTGCCCTTGCGGCCGTTGCGGTTTTTGCCTGCATGCTCGCGGCCTCGCCCGTCAGGGCGGGCGCCTTTGAGGAGTACCGTGCGGCCGACATGAAGCTGCAGTCCGTCAGGGAAGGCGACGCCGAGGGGCTTCGGGCAGCGGGCGTGCTGGTCGAGTCCTTTTCGAAGCGCTGGTCGAAGGGCGCCGCCTCCGAGCGCACGATGGCCGCCTACCTGATGCTTCGTTGGGGCATCGCGTCGGGTCGCCATCAGGCGGCCTACGGTGCGGCGCTCGTGCTTCTCGAGCTCAAGCCTTCGCCCGAGCAGAGGCCGGGACTTCTGAAGCTCGCCGCCCAGCTGGGTTATCAGAGCGGGCGGTTTGAGGCCGTGCCCGGACACGTGGACGCCTGGATTGAAGTGAAGGGCATGCCGCGCACGGCGGCCGAACGCGCCGAGACGGCGGAGATGATGACGCTGGCGGCCTATGCGCTGCACGAGCTCGAACGCGACCGTCAGGCGCTCGCCCGCGTGAAGCAGGCCTACGGCATCGCACCTGCCCGGGCGCGCGGCGACTTCGTGCTCGCGCTCTGCGCCTCGCTCGGCGACGTGAAGGCCGAGCGGGCCTTCCTGCCCGTGATGGTGCGCGACTGGAACGAGACGCCCTACTGGAGCAGATGGGGCTCGCTCGTGCAGCAGGCGGGCGACGGACGTCAGGCGCTCGACATTCTCTCGAGCGCCCGCAAGGCGGGACGCCTTGACGAGCGTCTCGTGCCGCTTCTTCTTTCGCTCGTGATCGAGCATGACGCGCCGACCAAGGCGCTTCGCATCCTCGAGGAGCATCCCGAAGCCTGGAAGCCCGAGGAGCGGCGCATGCTGCAGACGGCTCTTCTCGTGAAGTGCGGCCGCAGGGCCGAGGCACTCGAGCTCTTGAGAAAGGCGGAGGACGGCGGCGCAGGGAAAGGGAGAGAGCGCATGGCGGTCGAGCTTGCCTTTGCCGAGGAGGACTGGACGGGTGCAAGAAAGGGCGCGATGAGGCTCGCCGAAAGCGAGACGAAGCCTGCCGAACGGGACCGCTGGCGCTTCCTCTCGGGTCTTTGCGCCTACAACCTGAAGGACTATGCGGGTGCGGCCGAGGCCTGGGCGTCGGTGGAGACCGAAAGGTGGCGCAGCCTCGCGGCGCCCTGGCGGGCCGAGGTGAAGTTTCTCCTGAGCTGATGCAAGTCGGGCCGCCCGAATGAACGGG
>OWJA01000306.1_pt1 | contig 30539 bp, 25 predicted proteins | sample 1732901 | NCBI WGS metagenome assembly OWJA01 (sample SAMN05065766, study PRJEB22554) | human gut metagenome | biome: ENVO:2100002; feature: ENVO:00000062; material: ENVO:00002003 | host: Homo sapiens | place: USA | reverse complement strand
ATGTTGGAAATACTACCAAGGGATTACAGCCTACCCCCTAAGAGAGAGAAGGAAAAGCCCTGACGGGAAACGCCAAGCGTGTCCGCCGACATGCGGCGGACGGTGTCGAAAATCGCCTTTGCATACTTCAGACCTTCGGTCTGCAGTCCAGTAACTGACATTTGCTGTCTCCTTCATTGTCGGATCGTCGTTTTCAGGGCTTCAGGTTGTCTTTTACGTGCACTCTTTCCGGCGCATGCAGTCGGCCCATGTTGGAAATACTACCAAGGGATTACAGCCTACCCCCTAAGAGAGAGAAGGAAAGCACCATTTCTTTGACACGAGCTAAAGGAGCGGGGAGGCTTCACGTTTCTCATGTTGCTTTTAGGCTTGAGGCGTGCGCGAGTAGGCAAAAAAACGAACGATCCCTAGGCAGTCCGCCTTACGGTTTATCCTGATGCGGATTTCCACCAAGAGGCACATAATTCTCTTATCGACCTTTGCCCTCGACTCGCTTTCGCCTTCAATACCCCGAAAGTGATAGAGGACGCACTTTATGGAAATTGAGGAGAAGTCCAATGACCTGCACCTGCGCCTACCATGACCAGCTGATCGAAATCCGCCGCCATCTTCACACGATGCCGGAGGAAGGCTGGAGCGAATTCACCACGACCGCCTTCATCGTCGGCAAGCTGCGTGAATACGGCTACGAAGTGCTGCTCGGCAAGAAAGTCATCAATCCCGACAACTGCCTCGGCCGCAACCTCAAGGTTGTTGAAGCCGGCCTCAAGCTCGCCCGCGAGAACGGCGTGAGCGAAGAGCTCCTCGCCGAAATGGACGGCCTCACGGGCTGCGTCGGCGTGATGGACACGGGTCGTCCCGGCCCCACGCTCGCCATCCGCTTCGACATCGACTGCGTCCCCGTCACGGAATCCACCGAAGACTGCCACATCCCCGCTCGCGAAGGCTTCATCTCCAAGCGTCCGGGCCTGATGCACGCCTGCGGCCACGACGCCCACACCTCCACCGGCCTGGCCGTCGCCCACTGGTTCGCCGACAACGTCGACCAGATGAACGGCAAGATCAAGATCCTCTTCCAGCCGGCTGAGGAAGGCGTCCGCGGCGCCGCCGGCATGGCCGCCTCCGGCATCCTTGACGACGCCGACTACTTCCTCGGCGCCCACATCGCCATGATGTGCAAGTCCGGCGAAGTCTCCGTCAACCCCTACGGCTTCCTCTGCACGACGAAGCTCGACGTCACCTACACGGGCCGTCCGGCTCACGCCGGCGTCGAACCCAACGCCGGCCACAACGCCATGGCCGCCGCCTGCAACGCCTTCGTGCAGTTGCTCGGCATCGCCCGCCACGGCAGCGGCATGACCCGCATCAACGTGGGCCAGCTCGTTGCCGGCGAAGGCCGCAACGTGATCCCGTCGCACGCCGTCATGAAGATGGAAGTCCGCGGTGAAACCGGCGAAATCAACCAGTACATGTACGATTCCGCCGTCAACATCATCAAGGGTTGCGCTCTGAGCCAGAACTGCGAGTACACCATCGAGAAGATGGGCGAGGCCGTCGACCTCACCAACGACCCCGAACTCGTCAAGGTTCTCACGGAAGCCGTCGGCAACGTCGAAGGCATGACCGCCCGTCAGGATCCGATGAACTTCGGCGGCTCTGAAGACGCCACCATCCTCGCCCGTCGCGTTCAGGCGCACGGCGGCAAGGCTGCGTTCTTCGTGCTCGGCGCCGATCGTCCGTCCGGCCACCACACGGCCAAGTTCGACATCGACGAAAAGGCGCTCGACAAGGGTCTCGCCGTCTGGGCGAACGCCATCAAGCTGATCCTGAAGTAATTCATCAGCAGGTCATCTGACCGAAAGGCCGGTCCGCCTGTCGCGGGCCGGTCTTTTTTGTTTTAAAATACTCGACCTTATCCGCTCCGGCCCATGCGCACAGCACAGAGTTCGCCGGCAGCAGGACCCTCATTCCCAAAGAACACAGGCGCGCGGCAACGCACCATGAATGCCCGAGAGGCACGGGTTGCCCGGCCGTTTACTGCATATCGAAAGGATCATCATGGCAGGTCATTCCAAGTGGGCCAACATCCAGCATCGCAAGGGCCGTCAGGACGCCAAGCGCTCCAACCTCTGGACGAAGCTGGTTCGTGAAATCATCGTGGCCGCCCGCATGGGCGGCGGCGATCCGGAGTCCAACTCCCGTCTCCGCCTCGCCCTGATCAAGGCCCGCGGCGGCAACGTGCCCAAGGACACCATCTCCAACGCCATTCTCAAGGGCACCGGCCAGCTCGAAGGCGTCTCCTACGAAGAAATCCGCTACGAAGGCTACGGCATCGGCGGCGCTGCGCTCATCATCGACTGCACGACCGACAACCGCGTCCGCACGGTCGCCGACGTCCGCCACGCGCTCACGAAGCACGGCGGCAACCTCGGCACGGAAGGCTCCGTCTCCTTCATGTTCAAGCACATCGGCGAGTTCGTCTTCGCCCCCGGCGTCACGACCGAAGACGCCGTGATGGAGATCGCCCTTGAAGCCGGCGCCGACGACGTCGTCTCCGACGAAGACGGCTCCATCGAAGTCACGTGCGAACCGGCCGCCTTCGACGCCGTTTCCAAGGCCTTCGAAGCCGCCGGCATCGAGCCCGTCGTCTCCGAAATCACGTACAAGGCCCTCAACGAAGTCAAGCTCACCGGCGAAGATGCCGAAAAGATGCAGAAGCTGATCGACGCCCTTGAGGATCTCGACGACGTCCAGCAGGTCTACACGTCCGCCGACTTCGACGACGAAGAATAATCGGACTGCGTCCGATGCCGAAGCCCGTTCAGTCACTTGAGCGGGCTTTGCTTTTACCTGGCGCGTCAAGGGGACAGCCGGACGCCTCGGGCGGTACAATAGGGCGTTCCCACCGGGAGCTCCGGCATCGACGGAGCACGACAGAATTTCACCTTCCTGGGAGCTCTCTCCCACAACTCCGGCGCCCCGCGCCGGTCCGTTTCTAAGAGACCATCAAAATGAACCTTCTCGTTGTTGGCAACGGCGGTCGTGAACACGCTCTCGCCTGGCGCCTCGCTCAAAGCGATCGCGTGACCAAAGTTTTCGTGGCTCCCGGCAATGCCGGCACGGCCCTGACGCCCCGTCTTGAAAACCTTCCGATCACCGACATCGACCAGCTGATCGAATTCGTCAAGAGCAACAACATCGCCTTCACGGTCGTGGGTCCCGAAGCCCCGCTCGCCGCCGGCATCGTCGACAAGTTCCGCGCCGCCGGCCTGCGCATCTTCGGCCCGACGAAGGCCGCCGCGCAGCTCGAAAGCTCCAAGGACTTCGCCAAGGCCTTCATGAAGCGTCACAATATTCCGACGGCCGACTACGAATCCTTCACGGATCCCGAAGCCGCCCACGCCTACGTCCGCCGCAAGGGCGCTCCGATCGTCGTCAAGGCCGACGGCCTTGCCGCCGGCAAGGGCGTCGTCGTCGCCATGTCCGAACAGGAAGCCCATGACGCGATCGACATGATGCTCGAAGGCCACACCTTCGGCAACGCCGGCGCCCGCGTCGTGATCGAGGACTTCCTCGACGGCGAGGAAGCCTCCTTCATCGTGATGGTCGACGGCGAAAACATTCTTCCTATGGCCACCTCCCAGGACCACAAGCGTCTTCTTGACGCCGACCAGGGTCCCAACACGGGCGGCATGGGCGCCTACTCCCCGGCTCCCGTCGTCACGCCGGACATTCACGCCCAGGTCATGCGCGAAATCATCCGCCCGACCGTTCAGGGCATGGCCGCCGACGGCATCCGCTACACCGGCTTCCTCTACGCCGGCCTCATGATCTCGCACGGCGCCGACGGCAAGCCCATCGTCCGCACGCTCGAGTTCAACTGCCGCTTCGGCGACCCGGAAACGCAGCCGATCATGATGCGCGTCAAGAGCGACTTCTCCGAAATCATCGAAGCCGGCATCGACGGCAAGCTCGACAGCGTTGAAGTCGAATGGGATCGCCGCACCGCACTCGGCGTCGTCTGCGCCGCCCGCGGCTACCCGGCTCACCCCGAAAAGGGCGCCGTCATCGAAGAGCTGCCTGAAAACACCGCCGAACAGATGGTCTTCCACGCCGGCACGGCCCTCAACGAAGAAGGCCTGACGGTCGTCTCCGGCGGCCGCGTCCTCTGCGTCGTCGGCCTCGGCGAATCCATCGCCGCCGCCCAGAAGTTCGCCTACGCCGCCGCGCGTCAGGTGAAGTTCGACGGCATGCAGATGCGTTCCGACATCGGCTACCGCGCCCTGAACCGCTGATAGCCCGGATCCGAACGGTCCCACAGGGCCGCCTCCCTCTGCGCAGGGTGGCGGCCTTTTTCATGCCCGCGACATGCAGCTTTCTTGATTCACTCTCCCGCAGGGGATGTCCGAACGGGACAGGCGGGCTATACTGAAACCACGGCGGGGGTGCCTTCAGGGCAAAGCCCCGCATCCGACCAACACCGTTCGACCCAGCCACACAGATGCATCCTGCCTTTCTTTCAAAGCTCCCGGCCCTCCTGGCAGGCGCCCTGCTTCCGCTCGCTCTCGCGGGCGGCGCGCATGCCGAGAAAATCACCGGCCCGTTCGCCTACCCGACGGGCCTGCTTGACGCGCCGGCCACTCTGACGACGCCGCTCGGCCGCGACGCCCGCATCGGCAAGCCCCGCATCGTGCTCGAAAGCACCAGGCTCGAGGATCTTGCCGCCATGACGGGCGCAACCCGCCTTTCGGAGGGCGACGGCGTCTTCCGCCGCGACACGCTCTGCCTCACGGGCACCACCCACGGCAAGCCCATGATCGTCTGGTTCATCGCCACCGACAGCGACTTCGTGACCGAAGCGCAGCTCGAGTGGGCGGGTGAGCGCACGGTCCCCGAAATCTGCCGCAGGCTCGACGCCGAGCACCTTCCCGTCCAGATCGGCCGCATTGGTCTTGGCATGGAGTCCGCACTCGTTAACGAGCTTCTCGGCCGCGCCTCCTACAAGGACGAAGCGGGCTGGCACTACTGGTTCAGCCAGCGCTTCCTTCGCAACAAGCGAGGACTGCAGGAGCTCGAGCTCAACTGGCTGGCCGTTCACTATGACGACGACGGCCTCGTCGACAAGACGTTCTCCTCCCAGGTGACCAACCTCTGAGCCACCCTATGACCGACAGTCTTGCGCTATATTCCGCGCGCCGCGGCCTGGGCATTCTCGGCGGCACGTTCGATCCCGTGCACGCGGGGCACCTCTGTCTGGCCAGAGCGGCGCTCGACGCCGTTCCGCTCGTGCGCGTCGAGCTCATGCCCGCAGGCGAGCCTTGGCAGAAAAGCCGAATCTCGCCCGGCATTCACCGCTTGAACATGCTTCGCATTGCAGTAGAATACGAGCCTCAATGCCGCATCAACACGTCGGAACTCTGCCGAAGCGGTGCAACCTACACCATCGACACGGTCAGCCGGCTTCGCGAGGAGGTCGGGCCCGACATGCCGCTGGTCCTCATCCTCGGCAGCGACCAGTGGTTCAACCTCTCCACCTGGAGGGAGTGGCAGTCGCTCACCGACTTCGTGCACATCGCGTACTGCGCCAGGGACGGCGTGCGCGAATCCGAAATTCCCGAAAGCCAGGCCCTCTGGGCCGCGCCCCGCATGACCGAGGCGCGAAAGCTCGTCTTCTCGCCTTCGGGCAGGATCGCCCGCTTCGAAATGGCGCCTCACCGCGCTAGCGCCACCGCCATCCGCCGCACGCTTGCCAGAGAACCCTTTGCCCGCGCCATGTCGTCGCTCGACGGCTGGCTCGACCCCGGCGTTGCCTCCTACATCCGGACGCACGGACTCTATCAGCCCGCGCGCCATTAACCTCAAGTGAAACATGAACATCGAAGAACTCACCCAGCTCGTCGTCAACGCCCTTGAAGACGTCAAGGCCAAGGACATCAAGGTCTTCAACACCGAAGGCCTCACCGACCAGTTCGAACGCGTCGTCATCGCTTCGGGCACCTCCAACCGCCAGACCCGCGCCCTCGCCTACTCCGTCTCGCACGAAGTCAAGCAGGCCGGCGGCGACGTTCTCGGCATGGAAGGCCAGGAAACGGGCGAATGGGTCCTCGTCGACCTCGGCCCCGTCGTCTGCCACTGCCTGCAGCCCAACGTCCGCGACTACTACAACCTCGAAGAGATCTGGGGCGGCAAGGAAGTCTTCCTGAAGGCCAACGAAGAGTGCGCCTCCCGCCTGATGCCGCATCGTCCGGGCCACATGCCCGAAGACTTCGAATAAGTCATGCAGATCCGCATCGTGGCCGTCGGCCAGCGCATCACCGAGTGGGCGCAGTCGGCCGTCTCCGACTATCTGTCGCGCTTTCCGCGCGACTTCAGGGTCGAGCTCAGGGAAATCCGCACCGAGCCGCGCGCAGGCCAGACGCCCGCGCGCCTCATGGCGGCTGAAGCCGAGCGCATCCTCGCCGCCATCGAACCCGACGACTTCGTCGTCGTGCTTGACGAGCACGGCAAGGATCTCACGACGATGGACCTCGCCAGACACTTCTCGCACTGGCGCGCCGACGGCGAAACGCCCGTCTTCGTGATCGGCGGCCCCGACGGCCTCGCCCCCGAGGTGAAGGCCAGGGCCAACCTGACGATCCGGCTTTCGTCGATGACCCTGCCGCACGCCTTTGCGCGCGTCATGCTCTCCGAGCAGATCTACCGCGCATGGTCGATCCTCGCAGGCCATCCCTACCATCGAGCCTGACACCGATGTCCAGCAAAACGATTTTCCTTGCGAGCAAGAGCCCGCGCCGCCGCGACCTGCTCACACGCCTCGGCTACGACGTTCGCGTCATCGCGAGCAACGCCCATACGCTCATGGCCTTCGAGGGCGACGAAGTCGTCCTGCCCGACGAGGCGCCCAAGGCCTACGTGCTGCGCACCGCGCGCAACAAGTTCCTTGAGGGCCTCGGCGTCAAGAACGCGGGCGAGTTCGCGGGCGTGCGCCTGCCCATCGTCGCCGCCGACACCGTCGTGAGCCTCGGCAACGAGATCCTCGGCAAACCCCGCGACTTCGACGAGGCCTGCCTCTTTCTCGAAAAGCTCTCCGGCCGCACCCACGACGTGCGCACCGCCGTCTACGTCGGCCTCTCCGAAACGGCCTGCGACTGGCGCATTTCGCACTCCACGGTGAGCTTCCGCGAGCTCACGCACGCCGAAATCGAGGCCTACGCCAACAGCGGCGAGCCCTACGACAAGGCGGGCGGCTACGGCATCCAGGGCCTTGCGAGCATCTTCATCTCGAACATTTCGGGCAGCTACACCGGCATCATGGGACTCCCCGTTTACGAGACGGCCGAGCTCCTCGCCAATGCGGGCCTTCCCGTATTCAACGCTCAATAAGTCGACCTGTTGCAAACAGTCATGAAAAAAGCCCGCTGACGCGGGCTTTTTTCATGACTGCCGAAGCGGCCTCAATCCGGTCTTAGTAGACCTTCACGAGCTCGACTTCGAAGATGAGCGTAGCGTTGGGCGGAATGCAGCCCGGGACGCCGTAGGCGCCGTAGCCGAGATGAGCGGGGATCGTAAGGCGGCGCTTCTGGCCTTCGCGCATGCCGACGACGCCCATGTCCCAGCCCTTGATGACCATGCCGACGCCGCAGACGAACTCGAGCGGATCGCCGCGATCAAGACTGGAGTCGAACTTCGTGCCGTCCTCGAGCCAGCCCGTGTAGTGTGCGGCGATCGTATCGCCCTTCATCGCCTGACGGCCGGTGCCTTCGGCGAGTTCCTCGATCTTGAGATCTTTCAATTCTTCCTGCATGGGTGTAGCCCTCGTGTGTAGGTTGCTGATGACACAATCTTACAGCGTCAAGCCGTTGCTCTGGCAACAGGGATGCATTCGACGTTTCCGCCGTGTACAATGAATGCGCCGTCCGACAAGCCTTCACCGTCGGACGCGATGACCTTCAGCCTGCCATCCCGCAGATCCGCCTCCCTTCGCATCAGAGGGCACGCGGAACGGACCGCGGCGCACACCCGCGCGCCCGCAGACACTATTCCTGACAGGCTGCTCCCGCACGCCACAGCGTTTTGGCGGGCACATCCGATTTCGATTCCGCATACACCCAACCGACGCGAAGGGGCGCCCTCTTCTTTTCCGCGCATTCCGTGTCGGCGTGCATTGCTCAAGAACGATGACAAAAGACGAAAAAATCTCGAATTTCGAGCGCGTGCTGTCCTGGCTGCCCGAAGCCTTCAAGAGCTGGGCGACCTCCAATCCGTTTCTCTCCAGCACCCTCAACGAAGTCCTGAACGAACGCGACACGCGCCTCTCCGGCACGCCCTGCACGTCCCGCCTCAAGACCGCGGTAACGGCCCTGCTGCAGAAGCTTCAGGACCGCCGCGACAAGAGCGCCGCCCTGATTCTCGCCGCCTCGCGCGAAGCCGAGGAGACCGCCTTCACGCTGGCCTCCCGCATGTCCGAGGGCACCGGCCTCAGGATCGCCGCCACGACGGGCGTGCGTGACGGCGCAGGCCTCGCCGCCATCTTTGCCACCGCACCCGACCTCGTCGTCACGAATCCCAAGGTGCTGAAAAAGGTCTTCGACAAGGGTTTCGTAGCCCCCGAAGCCTTCCGCACGATCCTCGTCGACGGCGCCGAATGGCACGACGTCATGGGCGACACGGACCTCATCGCTTCGCTCGTCGAGCGCTTTCCCGCCGCCCTCCAGCTGATCGTGACGGGCCCCGTCGTCGTTGAGACAACCGAGGACCCCTACAACGCCATGCTGCACGCCCCCGCCTACTGCAGGGCGCCCGACGAGGCGGCGCGTGAAGCCGCCCCCAAGGAACGCGTGGTACTCGTACCCGAAGAGAAGATGAGCGAGACACTCGCCCGCGAGGCTGAAAAGACGCCCGTACTCTTCCTGGTCTCGACCCCTACCGAAAGCACCCGCGTCACGGGCCTTCTCAAGGAGGCGGGCATCGCCGCCAAGCGCGCCACCGCAACCCAGTCCGCCTCGGCCCGAGAGACGCTCGTCCTCAAGTTCATCGCAGGCCGCGTCGAGCACCTCGTCATGCCGCACTCGGTCATCGGCGAACTCGAGCACAATCGCGCCTCCCGCGTGATCCTCACCGACCTCTCAGGTGGTCCCGAACCCTATCTCGAGCATCTGGCCCTGACGGCCGACGGCACGGGCGAGCTCGTGACGATCGTCACGCCCGAAACGCTTCCGCTCTTTGAAAAGCTCCTCATCGCCGCCGAAAAGCGCCTGACGCTTGAAAATCCGTACAACCTTCCCGAGCCCCGCACCGTTATCGGCCAGCTTCTGCGCCGCGAAAGGCTCACGATCCGCACGAAATACGGCCGCACGGCCGAGTCCACCGAGGGCGACAGGAGCGAGCAGGACGACCGCGGCGAAGGCCGCAGCCGCTGGGAGCGCCGCAAGTCGAAGAACGGCCAGCGCAAGGACAGGAAGGATGGTTTCCGAAAGGACCGCAAGGACTTCAGAAAGGATGAGCAGGGCAAGACCTTCGGCAAGAAGCCTCGCAAGGCCGCCAAGCCCCACAGGGACGAAGCCCTCCCCGTCGAGGCCGCAGCCCCCGAAGCCGATGCCGTTATGCAGCCTCAGGCCGCTCCCGCCGAGGGCGCCGCCTCCGAGCAGGCTCAGACCCGCAAGCCGCGCAAGTCCTTCACGGAGCGCCGCTTCGGCAAGAACCGTCCCTTCAAGCAGCGTCAGGAAGACGCCGCCGAAACTTCCTCCGCACCCGTCGAGGCGCAGGCCGTCCCCGCCGCCGAAGCCGGAGCCCAGGACAAGTCCCGCAAGGACCATTTCAAGAACTTCCGCCGCAAGTCGCGCAAGTTCCAGAACGGTGAGGGCGAAGCCTCCCGAACGCAGGAAAAGCCCGTTCAGAACGCAGGCTCCGAACAGGCGGCCGCAGGCGACAGGAAGCCTCAGGAAAAGAAGACCTTCGAAAAGAAGGCCTTTGAAAAGAAGCCCTACGAGAAGAAGCCTTTCGAGAAGAAGCGCGACAGGAAGAAGCCCGCAAGGCAGGACGCCGAGGCAAAGCCCCGCCAGCAGGACTGGGACGACGACAACTTCGGCAATTCGATCCACTACCAGCCCAAGCGCCAGAATCTCCGCGGGCTGCCCAGCGACCAGCAGATCCACTGGGAGCCGACGGATCCCTACCATCCGTCCTCCCAGGCCCTCAGCCTGCCTCAGATCATGCCCGACGAAAACCGCCGCGGCGGCTACGTCAACGGCAATGTGAACGGCAACGTGAAGGGCGGCTTCAACCGAAGCCGCAGGAACTACCGCAAGAAGCGCGAGGGCTGATCCACGAGCGCCCCGCACGCCGACAAGTGTTTACAGAAGCGCCGGATGTTTTTACGGACATCCGGCGCTTTTTCTCTAAAATAGATCTGTTTTACCTACCCGATCGAGTTCGTCCGGCCTCCTCACACGAGGGCCGGCAGCCAGAAAATGTCCGCTTCGCTTCCCGTCCGCAGTCTTCTCGCCGCCACCGCCGCCATGCTCCTGCTTTCCGCCTGCTCCACCGCCTACTACACGGGCGACACGATCAGCGGCCCCGCCCAGCGCATGAAGCGCGACGCCGACGGCAACCTGCACGACCCGCTCCTCGACGCTCCGAACCGCTCCCTGATGACGTGCACGTCCGAAGCACCCGTTACGGTGCTCCAGCGCGTGGGCGAAGTGCCCTTCGCCTGCCCCGACCTCGGCGTCTCCGCCACGCTCGACGAGCTGCGCGACGCCGGATGGCGCATTCTGAGGCTCGACATCGGCGAGGACCTTGAAAGCGACTCCCACGTGGGCTTCCCCGTCACCGTTCAGGTCCGCAAGCTCTTCTGATGCGCCCCGCCCTGCGCAGGCTCTTCGGGACTTTCTTCATCTGAGGCATCGTCATGAACCAATCGAGCGCCGAACGGCTCGGCAAATTTCGACAGACCATGAAGGACCGGGGGCTTGACGCCTGGATCGGCCGCATCGTCGATCCGCATCTCTCGGAATACGTTCCCGAACACTGGCAGTCCGTTGCCTGGCTCACGGGCTTCACGGGCAGCACCGCCCGCCTGTGCGTGACGCAGGGCGCTGCCGCACTTCTCGTCGACAGCCGCTACTGGGAGCAGGCCGAAGGCGAGCTCGACGGAGCGCCCTTCGAAGTCGTGAGGCTCGGTGCGCCCGACGCCCCCTCGCAGGAGGCCTGGCTTTCGCAGCATCTCACCCGCGGCCGCGTCGGCCTCGCCCCCGAACTCTGGAGCGAATCGGATGTGCGCCGCATCCGCACATCACTCGCCGACTGCGGACTTGAGCTCGCGCTCGTCCCCGATCTCTTTGACGACGTCTGGACCCAAGGCCGTCCCGCCCGTCCGCAGACCGCCGTCACCCCGATGACGCAGGATTCCTCAACCGTTGCAGACAGGCTCGCCCGAGTCCGCGAAGTGCTTCGCGACCGCGCTAGCGAAGCCCTGTGCCTGCACTCGCTCGACGACATCGCCTGGCTCACGGGCTGCCGTGCGGCCGACATCAAATTCAATCCCGTCTTCCTCGCGAGCATGATCGTGACCGACAGCGAGGCCCTTCTCTATACGGAAGCCTCCAGATTCACGCCCGAACTCCTTGGCGCTCTGGCCGCACAGGGCATCGAAGTTCGAGCACCCGAATCGCTCGCAGGGGACATCTCCGCGCTCTCGAGGGACCTCGTCTTCATGGCCGACCCCGACCGCCTTCCCGCCTCGATCTTCGGACTCCTCGAGCGCGTCCCCGTCGAGGCGCTCTCGCCCGTCACGCTCATGAAGAGCCGCAAGTCCGAGGAGGAGCTCGAGGGCATCCGCCGCGCCATGGTCTCCGACGGCGTCGCGCTATGCGAATTCTACGCGCTGCTTGACGAGCGACTCGCCGAAGGCGCCGTGCTCACCGAATCCGACGTCGCGAACATGCTCGACTCAGAACGCGCCGCACGCCCCGACAACAGGGGCCTGAGCTTCGGCACGATCTCCGCCTTCGGCCGCAACGCCGCGCTTCCACACTATGCGCCGAAGCGCGAAACGGCCGCAGTCCTCACGGACGGGCTTCTTCTCATCGACTCGGGCGGGCAGTACGAGGCGTGCACGACCGACATCACCCGCATGACGGCCGTCGGCCGCATCGACGACGACATGAAGCGCGACGTCACGCTCGTGCTCAAGGCCCACATCGCGCTTGCACGCGCCGTCGTTCCCGCAGGCGTCTCGGGCTCGCAGCTCGACGCCATCGCACGCGCGCCCCTCTGGGCCAAGGGCCTCGACTTCGGACACGGCACGGGCCACGGCGTGGGCTGCCGCCTCAACGTCCACGAAGGTCCCTTCCACATCTCCCCGCGTGCAACGAAGACGGGCGAGCTCGGTCTCCAGGCAGGCATCCTCGTCTCCGATGAACCCGGCCTCTACCGTCCCGGCCACAGGGGCGTGCGCATCGAAAACCTGATCGTCGCCCGCAGGGCTGCGTCCACGGAGTTCGGCGAATTCCTCGCGTTCGACGTCGCAACGCTCTGCCCGATCGACCTCAGAACCGTCGATGTTTCGCTCCTCACGCCCGACGAAGTGGCCTGGCTCGACGATTACCATGGGAAAGTCCTGACCGCCCTTCAAAACGAGGCGCTTTCTACTCGCGCACAGGCATGGCTCAAGGCCCGCACGGCCCCCGCCTTCCGTTCCAGAAACATTGTGTAACACTGCTTAACCCGGGTTAGCCGAAGACATTTGCCTCTCTTCGGCTTCGCGGCCATACTGAAACGCAAGCAAGGAACAATCCACCCTCAACGACATGCGACATACATTCAGTCTTGTCTGCGCCGGCCTTCTGGCGCTCACGCTTCTCGCCGGCTGCGAAAAGACGACGGCTCCAAAGACCGTCCGCGCGCCCCTTTCTGTTGAAACCCTGACCGTTGAAGCGGCAGACCAGCCCCGCTGGATCACGCTGCTCGGCCAGGCCGAGGGCGGCCGCGAAGTCGAGGTCAAGTCCCAGGTGAGCGGCATCCTCAAGAAGGTCGCCTTCACGGAAGGCGCCGAAGTGAAGGCGGGCGACGTGCTCTACCAGATCGATCCCGCGCCCTTCGAAGCCAGGCTGAAGTCGGCCGCGGCGAACACGCGCAGCGCGAAGGCCACGCTTGCAGAAGCTAAAACCAGCTACGAACGCACCCGTGCGCTTTTTGAAAAGGGCGCCAAGAGCCGTCAGGACCTCGACGAGGCCAACCGCGCGCACCTCGTCGCCTCCTCAGCCTACAACGCGGCGACCGCCTCCGAAAGGGACGCGGCCATCAGCCTCGAATGGACGACCGTGAGGGCTCCCGCCTCCGGTCTCGTGAGCGACACGCAGTTCAATGAAGGCTCGCTCATCTCCTCGGCAAGCTCCGTGCTTGCCACGATCACCCAGCACGACGACGTCAGGGTCGTCTTCGCGCCGTCCGCACGTGCGCTCGACGGCGCCGACGTGACGACCGACAATGCGGTCAAACTCCGCGACGAGCGCGGCCGCACGCTCTCGGGCAAACTCGACTACGTCGCCCAGTCCGTCAACCCGAAGACGAGCACGCGCCTCATGCGCGTTAGGCTCGATGAAGGCTCCGGACTTCTTCCCGGCGACTTCGTGCACGTGGACCTTCAGATCGGCGTACGAGAAAACGCCGTGCGCATCCCGCAGAAGGCCGTGCGCCAAGAACCCGACGGCACTTACACGGTCTTCGTGTACCAGGACGGCAAAGCCAGGCTCCGGCCCGTCAAGCTCGACCGCTGGGACGGTCCCGACTGGATCGCCACCTCGGGCCTCGCCACGGGCGACCGCGTGATCACCAACCAGCTTCTCAAGCTTCGTGACGGCTCCGCCGTGCAGCCCGCCGAAGCCTCCAAGACGGCCAAGTAGGATCCTGCGCCATGCTCAGCCAGTTCTGCATCCGCCGCCCGATCTTCGCGACGGTCCTCTCGATCATCATCGTGCTCGCGGGCCTCATCGCGCTGCGCGTTCTTCCGCTCTCCCAGTATCCGGACATCTCGCCTCCGACGGTGCGCATCTCGACCACCTACGACGGCGCCGACGCCCAGACGCTCGCCCGCACCGTGGCCGCTCCAATCGAGGACCAGCTCTCGGGCATCACAGGCCTGCTCTACTACACGACGAACATCCGAAGCAACGGCGACATGTCGATTTCCTGCGTCTTTGACGTCGGCACCGACGCCAACGACGCCATGCTCGAAATCAACAACCGCGTCCGCACGGCCGAACGCAGACTGCCAGACGTCGTGCGCAATCAGGGCGTGAGCGTGCGAAAGCGCTCCGAGGAAAACCTCCTCATGGTCGCGCTCTTCTCGCCCGACGGCAGCATGGCCGCCACCGATCTGGCCGACTACGCGAACCTCAACATCGTCGACGAACTCAAGCGCCTGCCCGGCATCGGCGACGTGAGCGTCTTCGGCAACGCGCAGTCCGCCATGCGCATCTGGCTCGATCCCGAAAAGATGGGCCTCATGGGCATCACGATCAAGGACGTCGAAAACGCCATCGAGGCCCAGAACGCGCAGCGAAGCGCGGGCCGCGTGGGCACGGCGCCCACGGTGTCCGAGCAGCAGCTCTACTACACGATCACGACGCCCGGTCAGCTCCTCACCGCCGAGGAGTTCGCCGACATCATCGTCAAGGCTGACGGTCCCGACAAGCTCGTGCGCATGAAGGACATCGCCACGACCGAAATCGGCAAGCGCTCCTACGAGTTCCGCGTCGACATCAACGGCACGCAGGGCGTCAACGTCGGCGTCTACCTGCAGACGGGCGCCAACGCCATGGCGGCCGCCGAGGCCGTCAAGGCCCGCATCGTCGAGCTCGCCGCCCAGTTCCCCGAAAACAAGATCGACTACATCATCACCGACGACACGTCGATCTTCGTGGGCGCCTCCCTCAACGAGGTCTACCACACGCTGTTCGAGGCAGGCATCCTCGTGCTCCTCGTCGTCTTCGTCTTCCTGCAGAACTGGCGCGCCACGCTCATCCCGATGCTCGCAGTGCCCGTGTCGCTCATCGGCACGATGGCGGGCCTCTGGCTCTTCGGATTCTCGCTCAACACGCTGACGCTCTTCGCGATGACGCTCTCGATCGGCATCGTGGTCGACGATGCCATCGTCGTGCTTGAGAACGTCGAGCGTCTCATGCGCACCGAGGGCCTCGGTCCCTACGAGGCGGCCCAGAAGGCCATGAAGGAGGTCTCGGGCGCACTCGTCGCCATCGTGCTCGTGCTCGCCTCCGTCTTCATCCCCGTCGCCTTCCTCGGCGGCATCGCAGGCGAGCTCTACCGCCAGTTTGCCGTGACGGTCGCCCTGTCCGTCGTGCTCTCGGGCTTCGTCGCCCTGACGCTCACGCCGGCGCTCTGCGCGATCCTTCTCAAGGAAAGGAAGCCCGAAGAGCGCAAGAACAGGTTCTTCCAGGCCTTCGACCGCGGACTCGCGTCCTTCACGCTCAGGTTCCTCAAGCTCGTCAAGGCGGCGCTGCGCCACCGCGTGATCACCGCAGGCCTGCTCGTCGCCGTGACGGCCGGCTGCTGGCAGATGCTCGAGCACACGCCAACCTCCTTCATTCCGCGCGAGGACCAGGGCATCGTGCGCATCTCGGTCCAGCTCCCCGAAGGCGCGGCCTTCCCCCGCACCGAGGCCGTCTCGACCGAAATCCTCGAGCACCTCAAGAAGAACGACGCCGTGCAGAGCGTCGTGACGATGGTGGGCTACGACACGATGAGCGGCGACGTCCGCAGCAACGCATCGACCTTCATCCTGAAGCTCAAGCACTGGGACGACCGCAAGGAGACCGCCGAGGAGATCCAGAAGGACCTCCAGAAGTACGTCGCCTCCCACCCCGACATCAAGGGCGTGGCTGCGCTGCCTGCGGCCATCAAGGGCCTTGGCTCCACGAACGGCTTCTCGGGCTATATCCTCTCGCACGGCAACGACAATCCGCTCGTGCTGCAGAACGTCGCCGAAAACTTCCTCGACGCCCTTCAGGACCGCCCCGAGCTTACGGGCCTGCGCAGCTACCTGACGGCCGACACGCCCCAGCTCAAGCTCTACGTTGACCAGACCAAGGCGATTGCGCTCGGCGTGGACGTCGACGACATCTACGACACGATCTCCCATCTGATGGGCAGCAAGTACGTCAACGATTTCACCCGCAACGGCAAGATCTACCGCGTGGTGGTTCAGGCCGCTCCGCAGTTCCGTTCGACGCCCGAGGACATCGGGTCGGGCTACGTGCGCTCGAGCTCGGGTGAAATGGTGCCCATCTCGGCGCTCGTGCGCACCGAGCGCACGTCCGGTGCGGCGGCCCTCGCCCGCATGAACGGCTACCTCGCCGCTCAGTTCAGCGGCGCGGCCGCTCAGGGCGTCTCGTCGGGCGACGCCATCAGGATCGTCGAGGAAACCGCCCGTGAAGTGCTTCCCGAAGGCTACACGATCGAATGGGTCGGTCAGGCCTACCACGAAAAGCGCATCGGCGCCTCGTCCGCCACGGCCTTCGGCTTCGGCATCCTGATGATGTTCCTCATCCTCGCCGCCCTCTACGAGCGCTGGTCGCTGCCGATCGCCGTCGTGCTGGCCGTCCCGTACGCCTTCCTCGGCGCCATGACCGCCATCTGGCTGCGCGGCACGCCCAACGACATCTACTTCCAGATCGGTCTACTCGTGCTCATCGGCCTCACGGCCAAAAACGCCATTCTGATCGTGGAGTTCGCGGCCCAGAAGATGGAGGAGGGAATGGGTCCCTTCGACGCCGCCCTTGAGGCCGCGGGTCTTCGCTTCCGCCCGATTCTGATGACGTCCTTTGCATTCGTGCTCGGCGTCGTGCCGCTCATCATCGCGACGGGCGCAGGCGCGGGGGCCCGCCACTCCATGGGTACGGGCGTCTTCGGCGGAATGCTCGCCGCCACCTTCATCTCGACCATCTTCGTGCCGGTGTTCTTCACCTGGTTCGCGAGGAAGTCGTCGAAGAAGCGCTGATCAGGAACGGCTCCACGCAAATCGGCCGCCCCTTACGGGGCGGCCGATTTTTCTTTGCAGTTCTGCAGCGGTTCCACTGAACGTCAGCCGAGCAGCATCTTGTCGGAAACGCCGTCGCCGGCCTTCTCGAAGAACTGCAGGAGGTCCACGGCAGTGAGCTTCGCCTTCTCCTCGCCCCTGACGTCAAGGATCGGACGGCCGTCGTGCATCATGATGAGGCGGTTGCCATAGCGGAGAGCGTCACGCATGTTGTGCGTGATCATGAGCGTCGTGAGCTGCTGTTCGGTCACGAGCTTTTCGGTAAGTTCAAGCACCTTGGCGGCGGTCTTCGGGTCGAGTGCGGCCGTATGTTCGTCAAGCAGCAGGAGCTTGGGACGCACGAGCGTGGCCATCAGCAGCGTGAGCGCCTGACGCTGGCCGCCCGAGAGCAGGCCCACATGGGCCGTCATGCGGTTCTCAAGGCCGAGGCCGAGCATCTTGACGAGCTCCGTGAAGTATGCCGTCCTGTCCGCACGGTCGCTCCAGCGCAGCGTCTGGCTGCGGCCGCGGCGGTCGGCGATGGCAAGGTTTTCGGAAATCATCATGCCTGCGGCCGTGCCGCGCATCGGATCCTGAAAGACGCGGCCGATGAAGGCGGCGCGCTTGTACTCGGGCATTCTGGAGACGTCGACGCCGTCGATGAGAATGGAGCCGGAGTCGATCGGGAACGCGCCCGCGATGGCATTGAGCGTCGTGGACTTGCCCGCGCCGTTCGAACCGATCACGGTGCAGAAGTCACCGTCCTCGAGCGTGAACGAGACGCCTCGCAGCGCCTTCTTTTCATTGGCCGTGCCGGCGAAGAAAGTCTTGGTGACGTTTTTGAGTTCGAGCATTTTTTCTTTCCTTCGTGTTCAGTTCACAAGTCAGGCGCGGGTGCGCAGGCCGGCCATCTTTTCCTTGATGAGCGGGAGTGCCAGCGCAATGGCGACGAGCACGGCGGTAAAGAGCTTGAGGTCGTTGGGCGGCATGCCCATTTCAAGCACGAATGCAATGACGAGTCGGTAGATGATGGAGCCGAGAATCACGGCGGCGAGGCTCGTCTTGAACGTCTTAGGGGAGAAGAGCACCTCGCCGATGATGACGGAGGCAAGGCCGATCACGATCGTGCCCACGCCCATGCCGACGTCGGCGAAGCCGTTGGCCTGAGCGACGGTGGCGCCCGAGAGAGCGACAAGGCCGTTCGAGATGACGAGGCCGAGAACGACCATCGTGTTGGTGTTGATGCCTTGGGCGCGGGCCATCTGCGGATTGAAGCCTGTGGCGCGCACGGCGGTGCCGAGCTCCGTGCCGAAGAACCAGTAGATCACCACAGCGATGGCGACTGCGAAGACGAGGCCGACGACGAGGCCGCTCATGGCGACGGAAAGGCCGAGGCTGTTTTCAAGAATCGTGAAGACCGTCTCATTCTGCAGAAGACCGACGTTGGACTTGCCCATCACGTGCAGGTTCACGGAATAGAGGCCGATCATCGTCAGAATGCCGGCGAGCAGCGCGGGAATGCGGAGCTTCGTCGTCAGCAGGCCGGTGACGCCGCCCGCGAGCGAACCCGCGACGAGCGCCAGAACAAAGGCGGCGGGCAGACCGAGTCCCGCCGTGATGGCGGTGGCGGCCACGGCCGCGCCCAATGGGAACGAGCCTTCGACCGACAGGTCGGCGATGTCGAGAATTCGGAAGGTCAGGAAGACACCGAGCGCGAGAACGGACCACTGAAGTCCCTGGCCGACGGTCGAGAGAATGAGATCAAGCATGAAATTTCCTTTTCTAGGTACGCTCGGCGGTTCGGGTTGCCGATTGTTTTTTAAGTAGGAGCGCCGGCGGAATCTGTTCCTGCCGGCCTATTCAAAAAAATGCGGAGCTCCGCAGACGCCGTACCGGCGTCCCCGACAAGCTCCGCTCTAGGCGCGGCCTCCTTCAGAGGCTACTGAAAGAGCACTGCGCCCTTCTTGAGTTCGTCCGGAATCGTGATGCCGATCGCGGCTGCCGTCTTCATGTTGAAGACCGGCGTGCCGTTGGCCACGTGCTGGACGGGCATCTCGGCCGGCTTCTTCTTGCCGTCGAGAATGTCGGCGCCCATCTGGCCCGTCATGCGGCCAATTTCGTAGTAGTCGACCGAGATCGAACCGAGGCAGCCCGCTTCGGTCATGCCGCGCTCACCCGCAATGACGGGGATCTTGGAGGGGTTGGCGACCTTGGCGAGGGCGGGAATGGCGCTGGCAAGCACGTTGTCCGTCGGCAGCCACATGCCCTGCACCTTGCCGTTGAGGCTGGCAGCGGCCTGCTGGATGTCGTTGACGTTGGAGACCGTGGCCTCGAGCACCTGCACGCCGCGCTTTTCGGCGGCCTTCTTGAAGATGTCGACCTGGTACTTGGAGTTGATTTCGCTGGAGTTGTAGATCGTGCCGACGGCCTTGGCGTCGGGGACGAGCTTGAGAAGAAGTTCGAGCTGGGCCTCGATCGGACCGAGGTCGGAGACGCCCGTGACGTTGCCGCCGGGCTGTTCGTCGGACTTGACAAGCTTGGCAGCGACGAAGTCGGTGATGGCGGTCGCAACGATCGGCGTGCCCTTGGCGGTCGTGGCCACAGCCTGGGCGGCGGGCGTCGCGACGGCGAAGATCAGCTTGTCCTTGTTGGAGACGAAGCGGGTGGCGATGTTGTGCAGATTCGACTGGTCGCCCTGGGCGTTCTGGAAGTCGATCTTGATGTTGACGCCGTCCTTGTAGCCGCGTTCGGCAAGCGCGTCCTTGACACCCTTGGTGCAGGCGTCGAGGGCGGAGTGTTCAACGAGCTGGACGATGCCCACGGGCACGAGTTCGGACTTGGCGGGCTCCTTGTCGCCGCAGCCCGCGAGTGTCAGCGCGGCAGCGACGGAAAGCGCGATGGCGCTGCGGCGCGTAATCTTGGAAATCTGCATGGGGTCACCCCTGAGTAATGAAAGTCGAATGCCGGGGCTTGTAGCCCGAGGATGTTAATTTCGATTATACGAACCGAAATTTGCCGTCTTCCGCCCTCTAATTCCTTTTACTTAAAGCAAATCCCCTAGGCACATGAAGCTCGCTCAAAAGATGCGCAAATCTTTTTTCCCACCCCGCCCGACGCTTCGAAGTCGCATAAAAAAAGGCACCCGTCCGAAGGCGTGTGCCCTTTTCGGCGATCGCATCAGGGAGGTCCCTGACGGCGCCTTACTTGAAGAAGCTCTTCATGCGGTCGAAGAAACCCTGCGTCTTGGGATTGTGCTTGTCGCCGCCTTCCTTGAGGGAGGCGTCGAACTCGCGGAGCAGGTTCTTCTGCTTGGTGGAGAGGTTGACGGGCGTCTCCACGGAGATGTGCAGGAAGAGATCGCCGGGCTCGCCCGTGCGCAGATTCTTCACGCCCTTGCCACGCAGGCGGAAGGTCTTGCCGGACTGCGTGCCTTCGGGCAGCGTGATGCGCGATTCGCCCTCAAGGGTCGGAACCGTGAGTTCGCCGCCGAGCGCCGCCGTCACGAAGGAGACGGGAAGCTCGGTGTGAAGGTCGTCGCCGTCGCGCGAGAAGATGTCGTGCGGCTTGACCGAGATCTCGATGTAGAGGTCGCCCGACTCTCCGCCGTTCATGCCCGGCTCGCCGCGGCCCGACATGCGGATGCGCTGGCCGTCGTTGATACCGGCGGGAATCTTGACCTCCACGACCTTGGTCGTGCGGATCTTGCCCACGCCCTGGCAGTTCGGGCACGGATCGGAGATGATCTGGCCGGAACCATGGCACTTCGGGCAGGTCTGGTGGACCTGGAAGAGACCGTTGGAGACGCGCACGGCGCCATGGCCCTGACAGGTCGGACAGGTCTTCCTAGACGTGCCGGGCTTGCAGCCCGTGCCGTGGCAGGACTGGCACTCGTCCCAGGCGGGCACGCGGATCTCCATCGTGCGGCCCATGGCGGCGTCCTCAAGCGAGATTTCAAGCTCGAAGCGCACGTCGTTGCCGCGGATGCCCTGCTCGCGGGCGGCACGGCCGCCGCGCATGCCGCCACCGCCGAAGATGTCGCTGAAGATGTCGCCGAAGGCGCTCTGGAAGTCGGCGCCGTTCATGTTACCAAAGCCACCGAAGCCGCCGGGACCGCCCGCAGCGCTGGGATCCACGCCCGCCTTGCCGTAGCGGTCGTAGGCGGCGCGCTTCTGGTCGTCGGAAAGCACGGCGTAGGCTTCACCGATTTCCTTGAACTTCTCTTCGGCGACCTTGTCACCCGGATTGCGGTCCGGATGGTACTTCATGGCCATGCGACGATAGGCCTTCTTGATGTCGTCGGCGGAAGCGTCCTTGCCGACGCCGAGCACCTCGTAATAATCGCGATCAGACATTACCCAATCCCTGCGGGGAGCTACCCCGTCTTCTTTTTGATTTTTTCAAAACTCGAAAAGGGCCGGCATCGCGTGAGCGAACCGACCCTTCGTTTGATGCGCTGACTCAAGACCGAATCAGCCTGGGAGCCGGGGCTCCCGGATTGCCGTCACTCACGGATTACTTCTTGACGTCCGTGAAGTCGGCGTCGACCACATCATCGTCGGCGGGCTTGCTGCCGGCGGCGTTGCCTTCCGGAGCGGCCTGCTGCTGGGCGGCGGCCTTGTTCATCTTTTCGCCGATCTTCTGAGCGGCGGCCATCAGGTTTTCGACGGCCTTGTCGATGGCGGCCTTGTCCTCACCCTTGACCTTCTCTTCAACCGTGCGGATGGCGTCTTCGCAGGCGGCGCGGTCGGCACCGTCCACCTTGTCGCCGAATTCCTTCAGGGTCTTCTGGACCTGGCTGACGGCGGCGTCGGCCTGGTTGCGGGCCTGAGCGAGCTCGGCGCGGCGGTGGTCCTCTTCCTTGTTGGCTTCGGCGTCCTGCACCATGCGTTCGATCTCGTCTTCGCTCAGCCCGGAGCTGGCCTTGATCGTGATGGTATTTTCCTTGCCGGTGGCCTTGTCCTTGGCGGCCACGTGAAGAATGCCGTTGGCGTCGATGTCGAACGTGACTTCGATCTGCGGCAAGCCGCGCGGAGACGCCGGAATGCCTTCAAGGTTGAACTCGCCGAGGAGCTTGTTGGAGGCAGCCATTTCGCGTTCGCCCTGGTAGACCTTGATGGTCACGGCCGGCTGGTTGTCTTCAGCGGTCGAGAACACCTGGCTGTGCTTCGTCGGAATCGTCGTGTTGCGCTTGATCATCGGGGTCATCACGCCGCCGAGCGTCTCAATGCCGAGCGTAAGCGGGGTGACGTCGAGCAGGAGCACGTCGCGGCGTTCGCCGGTGAGGACGGAGCCCTGGATGGCGGCGCCGATGGCGACGGCCTCGTCGGGGTTGACGTCCTTGCGCGGATCCTTGCCGAAGAATTCCTTCACGACGGCCTGAACGCGCGGCATGCGGGTCTGACCGCCGACGAGGATGACGTCGGTGATGTCGGACGTGGACGTGCCGGCATCGCGCAGGGCCTTGCGGACCGGCTCGATGGTGCGCTGGACGAGGTCCTCGACGAGGGCTTCGAACTTGGCGCGCGTGACCGTGACGTTGAGGTGCTTCGGACCCGTGGCGTCAGCCGTGATGTACGGCAGGTTGATTTCGGTTTCCTGACGACTCGAGAGCTCGATCTTGGCCTTTTCAGCGGCGTCCTTCAGGCGCTGCAGGGCGAGAACGTCCTTGGAGAGGTCGACGCCCGTGTCCTTGCGGAACTCGTTGATCAGGTGGTCGACGAGGCGCTGGTCGAAGTCTTCGCCGCCGAGGAACGTGTCGCCGTTCGTGGAGAGCACTTCAAACTGCTTGTCGCCGTCAATGTTGGCGAGGTCGATGATCGAGATGTCGAACGTGCCGCCGCCAAGGTCGTACACGGCGATCTTGCGGTCGCTGCTGCCGCCCTTGTCCATGCCGAAGGCGAGCGCGGCAGCGGTCGGTTCGTTGATGATGCGCTTCACTTCAAGACCGGCGATGCGGCCGGCGTCCTTCGTGGCCTGACGCTGGGAGTCGTTGAAGTAGGCGGGAACCGTGATGACGGCTTCCGTAACGGCTTCGCCGAGGTAGTCTTCGGCGGTCTGCTTCATCTTGCGAAGGATTTCGGCGCTGACCTGCTGCGGAGCGAGCTTCTTGCCCTGAGCTTCGACCCAAGCGTCGCCGTTGTCGGCGCGCATGATCGTGAACGGCATCAGGTTGATGTCCTTCTGGACTTCGGCGTCGTCGAAGCGGCGGCCGATGAGGCGCTTCACGGCAAAGAGCGTGTTCTTCGGATTGGTCACAGCCTGGCGCTTGGCCGGGGCGCCGACGAGCACTTCACCGTTGTCCATGTAGGCAACGATGGACGGGGTCGTGCGGGCGCCTTCGCTGTTTTCAATAACCTTGATGTTGTCGCCTTCCATCACGGCAACGGCCGAATTGGTGGTGCCAAGGTCAATACCAATGATCTTCGCCATAGTGGTTTAATCCTCTAAAAGAAAACCTTTCGTCCGAAACGTCGTCATCTTGAGGCGCGGCACATGGCACACGCAGGAGCGTTCGGACCGTTCAAAAACTAACGTGTCCGCAGGCGGAATCTCCTCAGCTTGCGAACGACCTTAATCCCTATATGGGGATGCCCCTTTTTTTTTCAAGCCTTCTGCCGAAGGTTTGTCAAAAATAATTACATCCACCACCGCAAGGCTTTGCCCCGCAAGGGAAAAACATCACTTTTCCATTCTAAGGCCCATCAAGAAAAAAGGCGCCCCTGACGGGACGCCTTCTGATCAGAGCGGCTGTGTTCGGGCTTCTCAGCCCTGAGCGACGCTCACCATGGCGGGGCGCAGAACGCGGTCGGCGATCACCCAGCCGCGCTGGAAGACTTCGACCACGGTGCCGGAGGCGACGCCTTCGGGAGCGGGCACCATCGCGATGGCCTGATGCTGGTGCGGATCGAACGCCTCGCCCTTCGGATCAACGGGTTTCATGCCGGAGACGTCGAGGGCGTGCATGAACTGGCGGTACGTGGCGAGCATGCCTTCACGGACGGGGTTCTCCTCCTCATTCTTCGTGACCTCGAGGGCCTTTTCAAGGCTGTCGACGACGGGCAGCAGGTTTTCGGCAAACTTCTCGATGCCGAACTTTCGGGCCTTCTGAACCTCCTCGGAGGAACGGCGGCGGGTGTTTTCAAGCTCCGCCATGGCGCGCACGTAGAGGTCGTAGTGCTCCATCACCTTGGCTTCGGAGAGTTTCAGAGCCGTCTGAAGCGTTTCGATCGTCTGCTCGGGCGTTTCGGGCTGCTTGGCCTCTTCACCCGTACAGGCTTCCTTACCCTCGCAACCGCAGGCCTGGCCCTCTTCGGCGCACTTGCCCTGGCAGCAGCAGCCGGCTTCTTCCTTCACTTCCTGGTTCTGAGTATTTTCAGTCATATGTCACTCCGTATGAGCGTCGCCAGACGCCTGGAAACTGGGTCGGCCCGGGAGTCCGCTCCGTGGGCCCAATAGATTGCTTCTTATATGGGGACGGTGCGGCGTTTTTCAAGTCCGCTCATGCGCCGTCCGTGCGTCAGATCCAGCCCGCAGCCTCGCGCCTCACGATCGAGGCGTAGGCCTTCACGGCCTCGGGCGAGTCGTTGAGTGCGGCAATGTAGTGGAACTCCGCCCCTGCATCGTCCCTGAAGGCGGCCAGATACTCGCGGCGAAGCTCGTCATCGATCTCCTCGATCGTCTCCAGACAGTCGGCAGCGAAGCCCGGACACACGACGTCGATGCGCGGCACGCCGGCTTCGGCCAGCTCCCTGACGCTGTCGATGGTATACGGACGAAGCCACTCGTCGCGGCCGAAGCGGGACTGGAAGCACACGCTCCACGCGCCCTCCTCAAGGCCGAGCCTTTCGGCGAGAAGCGACGCAGTGCGCAGGCACTGCGCCTCGTAGACGTCGCCGCGGTTGCTGCTTGCCTGTGGGATGCCGTGGAAGCTCATGACGAGGCGGCCGCCCGTGCTCACGGGCGAGCCGTGCTCGTCCCAGTAGGCGAGCACGTGCGCGGCAAGCGCGTCGATGTAGGCGGGATCGTCGTGATAGTCGTGAATCGTGCGCACCGCAGGCGCATCGACATGAGAAAGCTGGTATTCGCTCACGCCGTCCAGACAGGCCGCCGTCGTCTGGGAGGCATACTGCGCGAACATGGGCATGACGAGGACGCGGCCGACGCCGTCGGCCTTCATCCTGTCGAGGACGGACGCCGTCGACGGGCTGCCGTAGCGCATGGACCAGTAGACCGGAATCCCGAGCTCAGCCTCAAGCGCCCCGGCCGTGCGCCTCGTGTGCACGATGAGCGGCGAGCCTTCGTCGGTCCAGACGCCTCTGTATCGTTCGGCGGACTTCTTCGGACGCGTGCGCAGAATGATGCCGTGCAGAATCGGCCACCACTTCCATCGGGGAAGCTCGACGATGCGCCTGTCGCCGAGGAATTCGGCCAGATAGCGGCGGACGGCCTCTTCGGTCGGGGCGTCGGGGCTCCCCGTATTGATCAAAAGAAGCGCGATTTTGTTCGAATTAGCCATGGAACGGTGAGGTCTGGAAACGGATTCGTGGTTGTTCCCCATTCTGGGACGCCTTTCTTAAGGAACGCTTTTTCACGCCGCGCCGCGAAGGGCCTCGTCCGCAGTCCGTCCGCAGTCGTCATGAACGAAAACAGCCGCCTCGGGCGTACCCTGGCGGCTGCTGGAATCAGGTTGAGGTGCTTCTTCAGGCGGCCTGTGCGCGGCGGGTACTGCGCCACATGATGATCATGGCGCCCGCAATGAGGCTCATCCAGAACTTGCCGATCACCTGACCCACGATGAAGTCAAGGGAGCCGAAGGCGAGCGAGAGGAAGATCACGGAGTCGACGATCGAGCCCACGAGGCCGGAGAGCACGATGGCCAGCGTCAGATGACGTTCGCGAAGCGGCGTGTAGACGGCAAAGTCGGCCAGCTCGGAGAAGAGGAAGGCGCAGGTCGAGCCAAGAATGATCGCGGGCTCGGAGAGAACGCCGGAGAGCGCGGCGCCTGCGGCAATCGCGACCAGCGTCCAGCGCTTGCCGAGCAGGCTCTGGACCGCGTCGCGCAGAATGAGCGCAAGACCGGCGAAGAGCACGGCGGACGGCGACATGATGCCGGGCCAGACGGGAATGAGGCAGGGACTGTCGGGCGGACAGACGGTGCCGACGTTCATCACCACCCAGTTGCCTGCGGGAATGGTGAGAATGAAGAGAATGAGGCTGATGAGGCCGACGGTGCGGCCGGACATGCTGAAAGGCATCTTGCGGGTCTCCAGGGGCTACCGGTCGGAAAGCCGGCGCTTGCCCAAAAGAAGGAATTGACGAGAGGCTGACACCCGGTCAGACGGTTCAGCTGCCGGTGTCGAAGAAGCGCATTATACGTTGCGGCAGATAATTGATGTTGCCCGGAACCCGTCCTTGTGGAAATCCGATGTGTCCTCCCTCTTCGGGAAAATCTCCCGTGACGAAGGCGCTCATCTCGCCCGCCGTCGGAAGGCACCACGGCGGCAGGAACGGATCGTTCTTTGCATTGAGCAGCAGAAGCGGCACGCGCACGTCGGGGAGCACCGTCTTGGCCGAGCACTTCTGCCAGTACTCCATCGCCGAGCGGAACCCGTGGATCGGCCCCGTGTACGTGTTGTCGAAGTCGAACATCGTGCGGCAGGCCTTCACGTCCTCCTCGCGGATCACGTCGGGAAACTGCTTCGCCTTGAGCTCGAGCTTCTGGCGGAGCGTGTGAAGGAACATGTCGGCATAAAAAGTGTTGACTCCCTTGCTGATGCGCTCGCTGCCCGCCACGAGGTCGAGCGGTGCGCCCACCGAAACGGCCGCCGTCAGGAAGCCCGCGTCGGTTCCGCGGTCCCCGAGGTACTTGGCGAGCTGGTTGCCGCCGAGGCTCACGCCCACGGCCCTGAGCTCCGCGTCGGGGAAGCGTTCGTGCACGGTCCTGAGCACCCATTCGCAGTCGTCGCTGTCGCCCGCGAAGTAGGCGCGCGGAAGCCTGTTCATCTCGCCGCCGCAGCTTCTGAAGTGTGCGACGACGCCGCGCCAGCCGCGCTCGGTGCAGGCCGCCATCAGCGCTTCGGCATAGTGGCTGCGGCTCGAGCCCTCGAGCCCGTGGAAGTGCACAAGTACGGGCGCCGACGGATCGGCGGGCTCGGGCACGGCCCAGTCCCAGAGCATGAAGTCGCCGTCGGGAAGCTCAACCTTCTCGCGCCTGTACTCGATCGCGGGCCTCGGCATGAACTTGGCGGGAATGACGGTCTGAAGATGACCGCCGGGACACCAGGACGGGGCTTTGTAATCAGGAACGACAATGGGCATCACATGCTCCGGTTGATGGAAAATCGATCGTCCGACAGTCTAGCGCGTTTCGGACCGATCGAACGTATCGCCCTCTCTCAGAGGCGCATCGGTCTCAAACACCGTTCTCCAGAGCTTGAGCACGGCCTCGCGTTCGGCCTCGATCATGTCCGCAGGAACGCGCACGGGCACACCTTCGCCCGCATTGAGCCTGATCTCGTGTTGCAGGGCGCGGTAGCGTCGATACGCCCTCACGGCGGGCGCCGAAACGGCGGGATCCGTCAGGCCGAGGTCGGCCGCCTTTTCAAGAAGCAGGATGTTGCCGAAGTTGTTAACCAGCTCGGGATGCTCCGCGGAGTGCGTGAGCACGAGAAGCTGCACGATGAACTCCACGTCGACCATGCCGCCTCGGTCGTGCTTGATGTCGAAGAGCGCCGTGCGGTTGGGATGCCCGTCGAGCATCTTCCTGCGCATCTCGAGCACGCTCGCGCGGGCCTCGTCCTGCGTTCTCGGCATCATCAGGATCTCGCGCCTCTCGTCCTCGAAGCGCTTGCCCACGTCCGCATCGCCCGCCACGAAGCGGGCGCGCGTGAGAGCCTGATGCTCCCAGAACCAGGCGCCGTTGCCGTCGGCGTTCCTCTGATAGCGGCTGAACATGTCAAAGGACGACACGATGAGGCCGCTGTCGCCGTTCGGACGCAGCCTCAGGTCCACGTCGAAGAGCTTGCCCGACGACGTCTGAATCGTCAGCCAGCTCATCATGCGGCGCACGAGGCGGCTGTACGTGAGGTCGGCCTCCAGATCGGGATCGTCATAGATGAAGACCAGATCGAGGTCGCTGTCGTAGCCGAGTTCCTTGCCGCCCAGCTTGCCGTAGCCGATCACGGCGAACTTCGGACGGTCGCAGTGCTTCTTCGTCATGCTGACCCAGGCCAGATCGAGCACCTCCTCGAGCACGGCGTCGGCCAACGCCGAGAGATGGTCCGCCAGGCGCTCGACCGTGAAGCGGCCGTCAAGGTCAGCGATCAGCAGCCTGAAAACGGCGGAGTGATGGGCGTCGCGAAGCGCGTTCATCTGGCGCTCCTGATCGCCATCGGCCTCGACGAGCGCACGATGCAGCCTGTCCGCCCACTCGCTCCAGTCGACGGGCGTGAAGTCGTCCATCTCGTGGATGCGTCCGTCGACGAGCTCGTCAAGGATGATCGGATGGCGCACGATGTAGTCGGCCGTCCAGCGGCTCGCCGCCAGCACGCGTCCGACGCGCTCGGCGGCCTTCGGATACTGCGAGAGGAGCGCCACGTAGGTCGAGCGGCCCGCGATCGCCTCAAGCAGCTTCAGATAGCGGGAGAACACCTCGACCGCCGGCACCACGCGCGGGCCGTCCTTGGGAAGCCACTCCGGGCATCCTTCGGCCACGACGGGAATCAGGCTCTGAAGGCGCTTCCTCGCCTCGTCGGAGAGGCTTCGGCCCGCACGGGCCGAGGCAAGACGCATGATGCGCGAGACAAGCTCGTCGACGTCATCGCCGTAGCCCAGAGATCTGAGCTTTCCTGTGAGCGCCTCGCTCGCGCTCGACGTGCCCGTCTCCCAGCCCGTGGGCCAGTCGGCCGTGTCTGCGGCGGGCTCATGGACCTGAAAGACGCTGTCGAAGGCGGCGGCGACATACTCGCGCACGCCCTCAAGACGGCTCCAGAGTTCGTCGGCGGGCATGCCCAGGAGGCCCGCCACGGCCGTGAGTCCCTCGCCTTCCTTCGGGAGGCGCTGCGTCTGCTCGTCGTTGACATACTGAATGGCATGCTCGACGTTGCGCAGGAAGACGTAGTGCTCGGAAAGCCTCGCGGCCATTTCGGCGGAAATGCCGCCGTCGCCCGAGAGCACCTCGAGCATCGCGAGCGTCTCGCGCCCGCGAAGAAGCGGATCACGTCCGCCGCGGATGACCTGAAGCGTCTGCGTGAGGAACTCGATCTCGCGGATGCCGCCGCGTCCGAGCTTGACGTTGATGCACGTGCCGCCGCGGGCGAGCTCGCGTCTGGCCGTCTCGGCGCGGATCATCTCGTGCAGGCGCGTGAGCGACGAAATAGCGTTGAAATCCAGATACTTTCTGAAGACGAACGGACGCACGAGGGACGAGACGTTCCGCTTCTGCTGCTCGAAGTCCTCAGGCGCCGAGAAGACGGGCTCGTTGATGATGCGGCCCTTGAGCCAGGCGAAGCGCTCCCAGTCGCGGCCCTGCGTGTAGAGATACTCCTCGAGCATGTCCGTCGAGCACACGATCGGACCCGACTCGCCGTTCGGACGCAGGCGCATGTCGACTCGGAAGACGAAGCCGGGCCCCTCGATGTCGTTCAGGGCGGGAATCACGCGCCTTGCCAGCCTTTCATAGAACTCCTGCACGGTGAGCGTGCGGCGGGCGTTCGGAAATTCGGGCGTCGCCCGCGTCTCGCCTTCCTCGTCGAAGAGGAAGATGAGGTCGATGTCGGAGGAGACGTTGAGCTCTCGGCCGCCGAGCTTGCCCATGCCCACGACCATCAGGTCCTGGGGACGTCCAGACATGCCGTACGGCACGCCGCAACGCTCGGCCAGCTCTCTGGCGTTGACCTTCACCGTCGCCGTGACGGCCGTCTCGGCGAAGTCGCTCATGAGCCTCACGACTTCGAAGTAGTCGATGCGACCCGTCGCGTTTCTCCCGATGATGTTCACGATGAGGCGGCGCCTCATCTCCCTGAGCTTCATGCGCAGCGTCTGGCTGTCGGCCGCGGCCGCCGCCTCGGCCTCCATGGCCTCCCGCGGGAACGTCTCCTCGACGATCCTCTCAAAATGCGCGAGGCACGCCCGAGCGTCCTCTCCGGGATGCATGGCCGACAACGACCGTGCGACAAAGGGCGAGAAGCGGACGACGTCCTCAAGAGTCAGTGAGGGCATGAAGGACTCCGAAAGCAGGAAAGTATCTATTGAATTCATGGGGCGACCCCGTCAGCCCATTCTAGCCAAATCGGCACGATCTCAAGGAGAGTGTCGGGCGCCGCACCGCTGTTGGAAGTCCTTCGCCCTGCAGTTCAATGCCTTTGAAGCTCCCCTGTCTGAAGACAGAGGATTCACTTTGACCGTCAGACAGCTCTTTCAGGGGGCAAAGCCGCCTGAACGTCACCGTCCGTACAAAGTGTGCGCGGCAGACCTCTTTCCCGTTCCGCCTTGCTCCCGCAATTCG
>OWJA01000293.1_pt1 | contig 31096 bp, 30 predicted proteins | sample 1732901 | NCBI WGS metagenome assembly OWJA01 (sample SAMN05065766, study PRJEB22554) | human gut metagenome | biome: ENVO:2100002; feature: ENVO:00000062; material: ENVO:00002003 | host: Homo sapiens | place: USA | reverse complement strand
GCTCCCCTAGTAGGGGAGCCTCTGGCGAAACCGTTCACTTTGCGGGGACTGCCAAGGCCTCTCCTACAAGGAGCAACGGCGACGACCGCCGCCAGCGGCGGAAACAGGGAGGAGCTGTTGGGGCCGCGGCCAGCAGGATGCGAGCAACAGCGAAGCAGACGCTGGGAGCCGCAACTCGGGCAGTGGCATCGCGTCAGCGATGACGGAGAGGTTGTACGAAGACAGAGCCTTTCCTCTGTAGGAAAGTCCGGCTCGTGGCCTCGTTTCCTGTATCTTTTTGCCGAAGTTTATGATATACTTGTTTTGCGGCCTTGCCCGCCCATTTTATTGGGAAGGGGGTGAGCACCATGAGTCCATTTTTATCTCTTATCCAGTCCGTCGCAGTAAACATAATTTCACATTGTGTTTGCAAGTGGCTTGACGGATTGTCTACGGGCCGTAAGCACTAAATAAAGAAACCCCCTTTCGGAGCGGCAACTCCGTGAGGGGGTTTTCTTTTGCTTTGGCGAGCACCATGAGTACTCTTATCTCTTATGCTTTTATTATATGCCATTCCCCGCAAAAGTCAAGCGCTGCACAGAAAGTTTACAAGCGCATCATCGGGTCCCGACAACGACCACGAGGCAGTATTCCAGGCCCTCGACGGTCTTATGGCAGACGCCGACACACAGCTTAGTGGTGGCGTCGTACGACACAATTTTACCATAGACCCCGACCTTCGGCGCATTGTTAGTTTTGTTGTTGATTTTTTCGAACTGCTCTGCCTGCGCACTGGCGCTCATCCCGGTGGAGTCGAAGGCGTAAAAGCTCGCGAAATTGCTCTCCTTGTAGGCCACCAGGCTGTTTCCCAGGAAGCCGCCCAGCGTCAGATCGGTGCCTATGGAGAGCGACGGGTCCAGGTAGATGCCCCCCTCCCCGTCCTTCAGGAACCAGTCCGGGGTGAACTTGGGCTGGATGGTGCTGGTCAGTTCTGGGACGCCGTAAGAGGCTTCGGCTTTCCGGTAGGTGCGCTTTAAGCGGGCGGCAATGCCCTCCGCGACTGCGCGGTTTTCGGCGTCCTTTGCCGTCGAGCCGGTGCTGCCGGTGCTGCTCGAACCGCCGCCGAAAATCGAATCATACACGAGCTCGGCTGCGTCCAGCGGGGTGCAGGCGGTGAGGGTCGCTGCGGTTATCACCCCCGCAAGGGCGAGGGCAAGGAGCTTTTTCAGTTTCATGGTCGTATCCTCCGTTCACTGTGGTGTTTTTGACACTTCCATTATAACCCGTCTCCCGCCGCCGCTGCAACGGCCATTCGCGCAGGTTTTGGGGCGATTCGCGCAGAAAAAAGCCCCCGGGGAGGTCGCAACTCCTTGGGGGCTTTTCTTTTTGGTGTACCGAATGGAATATCCTCACAATTCCATCTTTAGTATATGCCATTCCCCGCAAAAGTCAAGCGTTGCACAGAAAGTTTACAGAAACCGCCGCGCAGCGGCTTTCCATTTCTTTCAGTCCTGCGTTTCTTTCCGGATGCCGAACAGCCTCCGGAGCAAGCCTCTCAGGCACTTGGGGCTTTTGAGAACGACCACCTGCATAGAGCCGACCACCTTTCGTCGCTTGATACGCCATTATAGGCGGTCTGCGCCCGGAATGTTCCGGTTCAGCTCAGGATCGGCCCGTCCGGCACCGTCTCCACCACCACCAGCGCGCCCTTTTGGGTGGAGATGGTGATGCAGTCGGAGCCCTCGGCGTACTCGTTGCTGACGCCGAGGGGGTAGCCTGCGGTGAGGACGGCGTCGGTCAGCTCGTAGAAGGAGCCCCGCTCCGAGACCCCCTCTGCCCTGCCCTCCATCGGGAAGACCGAGAGGTAGAAATACCCGTCTTTCGGGTAGCGGCGGGTCTCGCCGGGCATCACGAAGGTGATGCGGCTGCGCTCGTCCAGAAGCGTGGCGCGGACGCCCCGCTGTTCGAGGCCGAGGCCGGTGCAGAGGTTGGCCAGCGTATGCTCGAGGCGTCTGCCGCCCAGTACACCCAGCAGCAGCGCCTCGTCGAAGCCCTTCTCGGAGGCCAGCTTTGCCGCGTACTCGGTGTCGGTGTCGTCCTTGACGTGGGGCAGGATGATGGTGTCGTCGCCCTCCTGCGCCGGGCAGGGCGCGGTGTCGAAGTCGCCCACGATGATGTCGGGGCGGCAGCCCAGCGGCCCGCAGTTGCGGTAGCCCGCGTCGCAGGCAATGATGGTGTCGCCGGGCCGCAGGGCCGACGCCAGCGAGGCGCTGACCGGGCAGGCGGAAATGATAACACAGCGGGACATTACAACCCCCTCCTCTGCCACTCCTTCACATCCTTGACCTCATCGTACATGGCGCAGTAGCTGTCGTAGCGGGTCTGGGAGAGTTTGCCTTCCGCGAGGGCGGCGCGGACGGCGCAGCCCTTCTCGGAGCGGTGGGAGCAGCCGGTGAACCGGCACGCGCCGAGGTAAGGCCCGAACTCCGGGAAGGCGTGTTCCAGAGCCTCTTTCGGGATGAAGCCCGCCCGGCTGGCCTCGAGGCTGGCAAAGCCCGGGGTGTCGGCGATGCGGCCCCCGAAGGCTTCAAAGATGGTCACCTCGCGGGTGGTGTGACGGCCACGGCCCAGCTTCTGGCTGATGGCGGCGGTCTGACGCTCCACATCGGGCAGGAGGGCGTTCAGCAGGGTGGATTTGCCCACGCCGGAGTTGCCGCAGAAGGCGCAGAGACGGCCATTGATCCAGTGCCTGATGTCGTCCAGACCCTCGCCGGTGGCGTAGTCGATGCGGATGAAGGGCAGGGTCGATTTTTCGTAGGCGCTGCGCAGAAACTCCGCCTCGGCGAGGTCGCTTTTGGTGCAGACGATGACGGGCTGGACGCCCTTGTCCACCGCGATGGCCGAGAGCTTATCCAGCACAAGGGTGCTGGGGGTGGGCTGGGTGGTGCTTGCCACGAGGAACAGCACGTCGAGGTTCGCCATGGGCGGGCGGACAAAGACGTTCCGCCGGGGCGCGATGGCCGCGATGACCGCCCCGCCGTTCTCGGTCTCCAGCGTCACCACGTCGCCCGCCACGGGGGTGATCTTCTGCTTGCGGAAGATGCCCCGGGGCTTGCACTCCACGATGCCTTCCGACGTCTTGACGTAATAAAATCCGCCGATGCCTTTTGTGATATAACCTGTCATACCTTCTCCTTTAGCCCAGCCAGGACGTCCACCAGTCGCTGAGACCGCCGCCGGTGGAAGAAGACGAGCTGGCGCCGGTGCTCTCGCTGGAAGAGCTGCTGCCCCCGAAGAGGCCGCCCAGCCAGCCGCCGGAGCCGTCGCTGCTGGCGGTGCTCTCGCTGGGTGCTTCGGGTTCCGGTGCAGGCTCAGGGCCTGCGCTGACCACGACGCTGACCCGGGTGTTCAGCTTGGCCGATGCGCCCTCGCCGGGGTTCTGGCTGATGATGCTGCCCACGGGCTGGTCGCTGTACTGCTCCGTCTGGCTGCCCAGACCCAGTTTCCGCTGCACCAGCAGGGTGCGGGCGTCGTTCACGTTCATGCCGATGAGGCTGGGGACTTTGGTGGTGGTGGCCACCTGCGGGCGGCTGACATAGATCACCACCGTGGTGCCTGCGGCCACCTGACTGCCTGCGGCGGGGTCGGTGCGGATGATGGAGCCTGCGGCCACCGACTCATCCACGGCCTGAGTGACCAGCACCGACACGCCCAGGTCCTTCAGCTGCTGTTCGCCGTCGGCCTGCACGTAGTTGGTCAGGTCGGGGACGGTGACGTAGTGGATGCCGAGGCTGACGGTGAGGGTCACGCTCTGGCCCTCGCGGACGGTGCGGCCCGCCACCGGCGACTGCTTGTAGACATGGCCTGCGGCGTAGTCGTTGTTGTACTCCTCTTCCCAGTTGACGACCACCTGACCGGAGGCCACCTGCTCAGAGGCGTTCACCTCGTCCTGGGTCATGCCGCTGAAATCGCCCAGCACGATGTCGGCGCGGTCGGTCATGATGTTGCTGGAATCGTTCAGGATGGTCCAGCACAGGGCCGCACAGGCCAGCGCAAAGGCCGTCGTGATGCCCAGCAGCACCGGCATAAAGCCGCTGCGCTTCTTCTTTTTCGCCCTGGCCTTGGGGCGGGCGGGATTCGCCGCCGGTTTCTCCGGGGGTCTGCGGATGCTGCGTTTCTGCGGCATGGGGTCATTCACCACCTTTTCAGGTTCTTCCTTTACATATTGATACTGGAACGTGACGGAGGGGTCCTGCACGTAGGCATCCAGCGCTTCCAGCATCTCTGCGGCGCTGGAATACCGGTTCACCGGCAGCTTCGCCATGGCGCGCTCCGTAATTTGCACGAGGCCCAGCGGCACGTCCGGGGCAAGCTCTGCCAGCGGCTTCGGGGTGTCCCGTATCTGCTTGCGGGCCACCTCCACCATGTCGTCGGCGTCGAAGGGCAGCTTGCCCGAGAGCATCTCGTACATCATGACGCCCACGGAGTAGATGTCGCTCTTGGGGTCGGTCTCCTCCCCCTTCGCCTGTTCGGGGCTGATGTAGTGGACGCTGCCCATGGTCTTTTTGCCGTTCTGGATCTGGTTCTCGGCCCGGGAGATGCGGGCGATGCCAAAGTCCATCATCCGCAGCTGGCCGTTGTCCAGCAGCATGATGTTCTGGGGCTTGATGTCCCGGTGGACGACGCCGTTGCGGTGGGCGTGGTCGAGGGCGCGGAGGATCTGGGCGATGAAGTGGACGGTCTCCCGGCTGGTGATTTTGCCGCCCCGCTCGTTGAGGTACTCCCGGAGGGTCATCCCCTCCACGCACTCCATCACGATATACTGTAGGTTTTCGCCGACAGAGACGTCGTAGACCTTGACGATGTTGGGGTGGTTGAGCAGGGAGATGGCCTTGGACTCGTTCTTGAAGCGGCGGACGAGGTCGGCGTCATGCATCAGCTCCTGACGCAGCACCTTGACGGCCACCACCGTGCCTTCCGGCACAGGCCCGCCGGGGGCAGAGACCACGGCCTTGTAGACGTTGGCCATGCCGCCTGCGCCGATGAGCTCCTGAATGGTGTAGAGCCCGTCCAGCGTCTTGCCGATGAGATTATCCATGCTTCACCTCCAGCGGCTCCACGCCCAGCAGCAGCGCGGTGATGTTGTCGGGGCCGCCGCCCGCGTTGGCGGCGTCCACCAGCCGGTCGGGGATGTCGTAGAACCCGCCCTTGGTGAAGATCTCTTCGATCTTTTCCTTGGGCAGGACGTTGGTGAGGCCGTCGGTGCAGAGCAGGAGCATATCGCCCTTCTGCACCGGCACGCTGGTAAACTCGGGGTCGAGGCGGTAGTCCACGCCCAGCGCCCGGGTGATGATGTTCTTCTGGGGGTGATGCTCGGCTTCCTCGGCGGTGATGGTGCCGCAGTCCACCAGCTCCTGCACATAGGAGTGGTCGTGGGTGAGCTGGGTGAGTCTGCCGTCCCGGACGAGGTAGGCCCGGGAGTCGCCTGCGTGGCAGATAAAGGCGTTGCCGCCCCGCACGAGGGCGCAGACCGCCGTGGTGCCCATGCCCGCCAGCTCCTCCTCCCGGGAGGCTTTCTGGAAGACGAAGCGGTTGGCGTTGATGAGCGCCCGCTTCAAAAACTTTTCCTCGTCGCCGGGCAGGCACTGGGCGTACTGCTCGTGGAAGCTGTGCTCGATGACGTCGCAGGCGCTCATGGAAGCCTCACGGCCTCCCCGCGCACCGCCCATGCCGTCGCACACGAGGCCCCAGGCCGCGTCGCTGTTCAGCTCCCCTGCCCGGTAGTCGTCCTGATTCTCGGGGCGGACGCTGCCGACGTCTGTTTTTCCTGCAAGTTTCATAGGATTCTCCTTCTCAAACTTTGCCGTTCATCTCGTCGCGGCGGAGCTGGCCGCAGGCGGCGCTGATCTCGCTGCCCAGACGGCGGCGGACGGTGGCGTTGACGCCGAGGCTTTCCAGCTTCTGCTGGAAGCGCCGGACATTGGCGGCGTCGGTAGCCGAATAAGGGCTGCCGTCCACCGGGTTGATGGGGATGAGATTGACGTGAGCGCCCATCCCCCGGATGAGGTCGGCCAGCTGCTTGGCGCAGGCGTCGGAGTCGTTGACCCCCCGCACCATGGAGTACTCGAAGCTCACTCTCCGGCCCGTCGTCTCCTGATACCGGCGCACGGCCTGCATCAGCACCTCCACGGGGTAGGCGTCGTTCACGGGCATCATGCCGCTGCGGATGTCGTTGTTGGGGGCGTGGAGGGAGACGGAGAGGGTGAGCTGGAGCTTCTTCTCGGCCAGCTGGTCGATCTTCGGCACGAGGCCGCAGGTGGAGAGGCTGATGTTCCGCATCCCGATGTTCACGCCCTCGGGGGACGAGATGTTCTCGAGAAAGCGCATGACTTCGTCGAAATTATCCAGCGGCTCCCCAATGCCCATCAGCACGATGTGGGAGATGCGCTCCCCGATGTCCTTCTGGGCGGTGTAAATCTCGGAGCAGATCTCGCCCGCCTCCAGGTTGCGCACCCGGCCCGCCTGGGTCGAGGCGCAGAAGCGGCAGCCCATCCGGCAGCCCACCTGAGTGGACACGCAGACCGTGTTGCCGTAGTGGTAGCGCATGACGACGGTCTCGATGCAGTTGCCGTCGGCCATCCGCAGCAGGTACTTCACGGTGCCGTCTTTGGCCTCCTGCCGCCGCTCGATGATGGGCGCGGCGATGTAAAATGCCTCCTCCAGCTTTGCCAGCAGGGCTTTGGGCTGGTCGGTCATGGCCGAAAAGTCGGTCACGAGCTTCTGGTGGACCCAGTGGAAGATCTGCTTTGCCCGGAAGCCGGGCTGGCCCATCGCTTTCAGCTCCGCCGTCAGCTGTTCTAGCGTCAGGGAGGATATACAGCGTTTCGTTTCCATGAAAATCTCCTTTTGTCAGGAATCACGTTTCTGCATCGCGCAGAGGAAAAAGCCGTCCATGCCGGTGCGGGTGGGGACGGAAAGCGCACCCCAGTCCCCCACTGTCATCCCGGCCGGGAAGCGGACGTCCGGCGTCACCACCCGGAACTCCGGGTGTCGGCCCACGAAGGCCCGCACCTGCTCTTCGTTCTCGGCAGGGTCGATGGTGCAGGTGGAGTAGACCAGACGCCCGCCCTCTTTCAGGTGGGCGGCGGCTGTATCCAGAATGGCCGACTGGGTGGCCAATAATTCATCGTGACGCGCTTTTTCGAGGGTCTTGTAGCGGATGTCCGGCTTCTTGGCGAGGATGCCGAGGCCGCTGCAGGGGGCGTCCACCAAAATAGCGTCCGCCATGGGCAGGTCGGCATCCGGTCTGGTGCCGTCGGAGACCCGGGGCTCCACGTGGGCAAACCCCATCCGCTCCACAGCCTTGCGGATGAGCTGGACGCGGTTCTCGCTGACGTCGCAGCTCACCAGCCGCCCTTCGTCCTGCATCTCCTCGATGAGGAGCAGGCTCTTGCCGCCGGGGGCGGCGCAGAGGTCGAGGACGGTATCGCCGGGCTTTGCCTCCACGCAGAGGGCGGCAAGCTGGCTGGCCTGCCCCTCCACGTGGAAATATCCGTCCCGGAAAAGCCCGCTCTCCGCCGGGCTCCCCTCGAAGCGGGCTAAGATGCTGCCCGGCACAAGGCCCGGGGCGGCGGTCTTCGCCCCCGAGGCCAGCAGCCTTTCGCAGAGGGCTTCCGGCGTCCCCTTCAGGGGGTTGGCCCGGAGGCTGGTCAGGCCGCCGTCGGCGGTGTGGGTCAGGATGTCCAGCGCCTCGTCGGGGTAGTGTTGGTGGAGGAAGGCTGCCACGTCCCGGCCCGCCGAGCCCAGCACCATCAGCCGCTCCACCTCGTCGGCGAAGACGGCAGAGCCGAGGTCGTAGCCGATGGCCCGGCGCAGCACGGCGTTCACGAGGCCGGAGGCGCTGGCTTTCCGGAAGGTGCGGGTCAGCTTGACGGCCTCATTGACCGCCGCCGAAGCAGGCACCTGCATATAGCGGGCCTGCGCCAGCGCGGCGCGGAGAATTTCCCGCACCTGCGGGTCGAGCCTGACAAGCCCTTTGGGCAAAAACTGGCTCAGGATATAGTCCAGCGTTCCCTGATGTTCCAGCACGGTATAAAAAATCGCGCTGGCAAATGCTTTATCGCGGCCTTCCAGCTTCTGGCGGCGCAGCTCTGCGTCGAGGATGAGGTTCGAAAAACCGTCCTGCTCCTGCCGCACCAGCGCCGCCACCGCCGCCGCGCGGGGGTTCGGGCCGCTCACAGGCTGTCCCCCGCCTTGAGGCGGAGACCGGCGGCGAAGGAGGTGCCGTCCATGGGCTTCTTGCCCTCCGGCACGACGTGCAGCAGCTGAATAGCGCCCTCACCGCAGGCCACGGTCAGGGGCTTGGTGGCGAGGACCGTGCCAGCGGCTTCGCCGTGGCTTTCCGCGACGCGGCACTCCATCACCTTGACCTTCTTGCCGCCCGCCGTCACGAACCATGCCCCGGGCCACGGGTTCATGCCCCGCACCCAGTTGTGGATGTGGTCGGCGCTGTCGGTCAGATGGAACTGGGCCATCTCCTTACTCAGCATGGGGGCGGTGGAGGCGTTCTCGTGGGCCTGAGGCTCTGCTTTCAGCGTCCCGGCTGCGATGGCAGGCAGGGTCTCGCAGAGCACCCGTGCGCCCACGGCAGTGACCCGGTCGAAGAGCTGGCCGCTGGTCTCCTCGGGGTCGATTTTGATTCTCTCGCAGGCCAGCACGTCGCCGGTGTCAAGCCCCTCGTCCATCTGCATGATGGAGACGCCCGTCTCGGCGTCGCCGTTCAGCACCGCCCACTGCACGGGGGCGCTGCCCCGGTATTTCGGCAGCAGGGAGACGTGGAGGTTGATGCAGCCGTATTTCGGCGCTTCCAGCACCGATCTGGGCAGGATGCAGCCGTAGGCCACCACGACGATGAGCTCAGGAGCCAGCGCGCGGATGTTCTCGTCCTCGCCGCCGTCCCGCAGGGTGCGGGGCTGAAAGACGGGGGTGCCGTGGGCCAGCGCCACTTCCTTCACCGGGGGTGCGGTGAGCACCTGCTTGCGGCCCACGGGCTTATCGCGCCGGGTGTAGACCCCGCAGATGTCGTGGCCCGCCTCATACAGGGCTTTCAGGCAGTCCGCCGCAATATCCGGCGTCCCCATGAACAGAATGCGCATCAGTCGTTCTCCTTCTTCTTGGCGGCAGCGGCGCGGCCCTCCTCGGTGTCCTCATAGAAGAACTCGCTGGACTCCATGATGGTGATGCCGTCCAGATGGTCGTTCTCGTGCTGGATGCAGCGGGCCAGCAGGCCCTCGGCTTCCAGCTCGAACCACTCGCCGTTCCGGTCCTGTGCGCGGACCTTGACGGCTGCGGGGCGGGTCACGGCGCCGTTGTGGCCCGGGAAGGACAGGCAGCCCTCGTAGGCGGTCTCCTCGTCCTCCGACACGGCGAGAATTTCCGGGTTGACGAAGTCGATGAACTTGTACTCGTAGTTTTCGGGAATTTCTTCCGGGGCGTCGGTGGTGTCCCACACCACGAAGAGGCGGCGCAGCATCCCCACCTGGGGGCCTGCGAGACCCACGCCATCGGCGGCGATCATCGTCTCGCGCATATCGTCCAGCAGGGTGGCCAGACGGTCATCGAAGTTGGTCACGGGGCGGCAGACCTTGTTCAGGATGGGGTCGCCCTCTTTTACAATGTTGCGGATAGCCATGAAGTATACCTCCAAATAATCTTATCAAATATCACCGTCAGAATGCATATCCACCACCACGGTGGCCTTGCTGGGCAGCTTTTCCTGCTCGTAGAGGCCGAGGGTCTGGCGGACAAGGTCGCGGAAGCGTTTGTCGGCGCGGCACTTGATGGTGAGCTTGTAGCGGTAGTTCTCGTTGATCTTTTCGATGTTGCCGGGGGTGGGGCCAAGCACCCGGAGGGGCAAGTCCGGCTGCTGCGCGGCCTGACGGCCTAAGAGGGCCGAGAACCGGGCGGCGGCCCGGGCCACCTCGATCTCCTTCGGGCCGGAGAAGCCCACGACGCAGAGCCCGCAGAAGGGCGGGTAGAGGCCTAACTTTCGATAGGCGATCTCCTGCTCGAAGAAGGCGTCGTAGTCCTGGGCGGCGGCGAGGTTGAGGACGGGGTTGTCGGGGTCGGTGGTCTGGATGATGGCGAAGCCCGGGTCTTTCGCCCGGCCGGAGCGCCCCACCACCTGGGTGATGAGGCTGAACACCGTCTCGTAGGCCCGAAAACCCTGCGCAAAGAGCAGCGAGTCGATGCCGAGGACGCCCACGAGGGTCACGTCCTCGAAATCGAGGCCCTTGGCCACCATCTGGGTCCCCACCATGATGTCGTACTCATGCCGGGCGAACTTCGCCAGCAGCTTTTCGTGGGCGTCTTTGGCGGCGGTGGAGTCCTGGTCCATCCGCAGCACTCTTGCCTCCGGGAAGAGCTGGGCCAGCTCCTCTTCGGCCTTCTGGGTGCCGAAGCCCCGGTAGAGCAGCTTGCCGCCGCAGGCGGGGCAGGTCTTGGGGGGCGGGTCGAGCTGGGTGCCGCAGTAGTGGCAGAGCAGCTTATGGCCCGCCTTGTGGTAGACCATGGGGACGCTGCACTTGGGGCATTTCAGCACCTCGCGGCAGTCGTCGCACTGGGCCATGGTCTGGTAGCCCCGGCGGTTGAGCAGCAAAATCGTCTGCTTCCCCGCGTCGAGGTTGCGCCGGATGGCGTCTTCCATGGCAAGGCTGATCTCCCTCGGGTTGCCCGAGGCCAGCTCTGCCCGCATATCCACGATCTGGACGCTGGGCAGCGGGTTGCCGCCGTAGCGCTGGGTGAGCCGGACGAGCTGGGTGCGGCCATTCCGAGCGGCATAAAAGCTCTCGGTGCTGGGGGTGGCGCTGGCCAGAAGGAGCAGGGAGCCGTTCTCCGCCGCACGCTGCCGGGCCACCTCGTGGGCGGCGTACCGGGGCGCGGACTCGGAGCGGTAGGTGTGCTCCTGCTCCTCGTCGATGATGACGAGGCCGATGTTCTCCAGCGGGGCGAAGACGGCGCTCCGGGTCCCCACCACGATGTCGGCACCGCCGTCCTGTATCATCTGCCATTGGAGCAGGCGTTCGGTGTGGTTCAGGGCCGAGTGCTGGACGGCCACCCGCCGCCCGAACCGGCTCTTGAGGCGGAGGATCATCTGAGGCGTCAGGCTGATCTCCGGCACCAGCACGAGGGCGCGGCGGCCCAGCGCCAGACACCGCTCGATGAGCTTTAAGAACACCAGCGTCTTGCCGCTGCCGGTGACGCCGTAGAGCAGCGCCGAGTGGGGGGCGGTGTCTTCGAGGCCGGGCAGCAGGGCGTCATAGGCCGCCTGCTGCTCTTCCGTCAGGGTGATGGGCTCGTTTTTCAGCGGGATAGACGAATACAGGTCGATGGATTTGTTCACCTTGCTGCATTCGACGACGCCCTTGGCGCAGAGGTTGTCCAGCACGGCTTTGGTGATGCCGTGGGCCTCCATCTCGTTCTGGGTGCGCTCTCCCCCGCTCAGCAGGGCCACTGCCGCCAGCTGCTTGGCCGTGGGCCTGGGCTTTTGCTGCAAAGACCCCACCAGCTTATAGCTGTTCTCGGTGTGGCGGGTGAGCTGCTTTTGGAGCACCGGCGTCACGCCGTCCGCCGCGAGGGCGGGCTTATACTGCGCCCCATAGGGGATGACCGCCTTGACGGCCTCGTAGTAGGTGCAGAAGGTGCGCTCCTTGAGGAAATGCACCAGCCGCAGCAGCTCCGGCGTCAGGCAGGCCGAGGCCGGGGCCACGTCGAAGAGGTACTTGAGCTTTGCGTGCTCCGGCTCTTCGTCGCAGGCCAGCACCACGCCCATCCGGGCCTTGCTCCCCCGCCCGAAGGGCACCAGCACCATGCTGCCGAGGCGGACGGCCTCCTGCTGGTCGGGCATGACGGCGTAGGTATAGAGTTTGTCGAAGTGGAAGGTCGCGTTGCTCACGGCAACGCCTACCGTTTTTGGCATTCGCGGCTCCTTGTTATCTGTCGAGGCCGGCCCGCTGGCGGATGATGCCGTAGAGCTTCTCGGCGCAGGCGTCCACCTCGTCGTTCACGAGGGTGAGGGTGAACTTCTCCTGCTCGGCCAGCTCCTTCTTTGCGGTGTCGAGGCGCTCGAGGATGCTGGCTTCCGTCTCGGTGCCGCGGCCCCGGAGGCGGCGTTCCAGCTCCTCCACGGAGGGCGGCAGCAGGAAGATGGTGGTAGCCCCCGGGAACATCCGGCGGATATTGGCCGCGCCGTGGACGTCGATGACCAGCACCACCAGCTTGCCCGCCTCGAGGCGCTTATCCACCTCTTCGCGGAGGGTGCCGTAGTAGTTGCCGTTGTAGAAGTTGTGCTCCACCACCTGGTCGGTTTCGATGAGGTGCTGGAACTGCTCCCGGGTGCGGTAGTAGTAGTCCACGCCCTCCTGCTCCCCGGGGCGGGGTGCGCGGGTGGTGGCGGAGACGGTCTTTTCGATCTCGGGGTGGGCCTCGCGCAGGGCCTTGACCACACTATCCTTGCCGGTACCGGCGGCACCGGAGACGACAAACAGGTACTTTTCGTTTTCCATTTTTTACTGCTCCTCTGTCGGTTTTCCTTCCGGCTGGCCCGCAGCGCGGCTTGCCACCGTCTCAGGCGTCAGGGCCGAAAGGACTACATGGTCGGAGTCCATGATGAGCACGGCCCGGGTGCTGCGGCCATAGGACGCATCAATGAGCATCCCCCGCTCCCGCGCCTCCTTCACCAGACGCTTGACCGGCGCAGAGTCGGGGCTGACGACGGCCACCACCCGCCCTGCGCTGACCAGATTGCCAAAGCCGATGTTGATGAGCTTCATCTGAACTCCTCCGTACTGTTTTTATTCGAGGTTCTGGATCTGTTCGCGGATCTTCTCGATCTCCGCCTTCATGTCCACCACCGTGCGGGTGATGTCCAGGTCCTGACACTTGGAGCCGATGGTGTTGGTCTCACGGTTCAGCTCCTGGGTCAGGAAGTCCAGCTTGCGGCCCACCGGCTCGTCCAGCTCCAGAATGGAGCGGTACTGGGCGATGTGGCTGCGCAGACGGACGGTCTCCTCGTCCACGGCGGTCTTATCGCCGAAGATGGCGGCTTCCGTCAGGACCCGGGCGTCGTCGATGCTGCGGTCCTCGAGGATGGTCTTGAGCTTCTCGTAGAGGCGGCTGGTGTAGGCTTCGACGCGGCCTGCGCTCAGGGTCTCCACCCTGCCCACCCGCTCCTCGAGGAAGCACAGGCGGCTCTCCACGTCGGCCTTCATCTTGGCGCCCTCGGCGGCGCGCATGGCGATGAAGTTGTCCAGCGCCTGAGCCGTCACGGCGGAGACGTCGGCCCAGAGCTGTTCCTCATCCACGTCGGCGTGGCGGGTGGCCAGCACGTCCGGGAAGCGGGTCAGCGTCGAGACGGTGACGTCGTTCTTGATGCAGAGCTTCTCCGAAAGATTCCGCAGGGCCTTCTGGTAGCTGCGGGCCAGCTCCATGTTGACGGTCACTTCTGCGTCGGCGGCCTCCACGTTCTGGATGGTCATGCTCAGCTCGACCTTGCCGCGGGTGACCCGCTCGTTGAGCTGCTTTTTCAGGCGGCTGTCCATGTAGCTGCAGCTGCGGGGGATGCGGGACGAATACTCGAAATACCGGGAGTTGACGCTGCGCAGCTCGACCGTGATCTCGCGGCCATTCAATACAGCAGTCCCCCGGCCAAAACCGGTCATGCTCAGGATCATATGCTCCACGTTTCCTCTCTGTTCATGGGTGGATATGCGGACAAATTACGGTATATGTATCCGCGTTTGGGTATACAGACCCATGTTATGATACATATGTTATTATTCTACTCTGATGGCCGCTTTTTTGCAAGTAAAAGAGCGCAAAAAGCCCCCCGCATCTCTGCGGGGGGCCTGAAAAGCCTTATGCTGTTTTATCAGACGGGGTGAGACTTGTTTGCAAAATCTGCATGGTCTGCATCCACGCCCTGAGCCTTGGCGTTGCGCTTCTCGAAGAACTTGGGAGCGACCTGCGGGAACATGGCGTAGGTCAGGACGTCCTCTTCCTGGGTAGCCCACTTTGCAGCCTCAGCCTTCAGCTTGTCCATCTCGGGAGCGAGGGTGTCGGCAAAGCGGCAGGTGATGGGCTTCTCGTCGCCCAGGATCTTCTTGGTGAACTCGGCGCTGATGGGAGCGGGAGTCTTGCCGTAGTCGCCGTGGACGAGGCCCTTGAACTCCTTGGTGACCATCTTGTAGCGCTCGCCCAGGATGACGTTGAAGACAGCCTGGGTGCCGACGATCTGGCTGGTGGGGGTGACCAGCGGAGGATAGCCTGCGTCCTCACGAACGCGGGGGATCTCAGCCAGCACTTCGTCCAGCTTGTCTTCCTTGCCGGCATCCTTCAGCTGCTTGAGCATGTTGGAGAACATGCCGCCCGGCACCTGATACAGCAGGGTGTTGGCGTCCACGCCCAGAGACTTGGGGCTGATCTGGCCGTTGGCGATGTACTTCTCGCGCAGCTTTGCAAAGTATGCGCGCACGACGTTCAGCTGCTTGAGGTCGAGGCCGGTGTCGTAATCGGTGCCCTGCAGGGCGGCCACGAGGCTCTCGGTAGCCATGTGGCTGGTGCCGCCGCTCAGGGGGCTCATGGCGGTATCGACGATGTCAGCACCGGCCTCGATGCCCTTCAGCAGGGACATGGAAGCCAGACCGGCAGTGTAGTGGCTGTGGATGTCCACAGGGATGGACAGGGTGTTCTTCAGCTCCTTGACCAGCTCGTAGCAGGTGTAGGGAGTCAGCAGACCGGCCATGTCCTTGATGCAGATGGAGTTTGCGCCCATCTCTTCCAGAGTCTTTGCGTACTTGACGTAGTACTCGTTGTTGTGGACAGGGCTCAGGGTGTAGCTGATGCAGCCCTGAACGTGTGCGCCTTCCTTGTTGGCAGACTTGATGGCGGTCTGCAGGTTGCGGGGGTCGTTCAGTGCGTCGAAGATGCGGATGACGTCGATGCCGTTTGCAACGGACTTCTTCACGAAGTACTCGACGGCGTCGTCAGCGTAGGGGCGGTAGCCCAGCATGTTCTGGCCGCGGAACAGCATCTGCAGCTTCTGGTGGGGCAGCTCCTTGCGCAGGATGCGCAGACGCTCCCAGGGGTCCTCATCGAGGAAGCGGATGCAGCTGTCGAAGGTCGCACCGCCCCAGCACTCGACGGAGAAGTAAGGGATCTTGTCCATCTCGGGCAGGATGGGACGCATCTCGTCCATCGTCATACGGGTGGCCAGCAGGGACTGGTGGGCATCGCGCAGGACGACTTCCGTGATCTTGATGGGCTTTTTAGCCATTGTTGTCACCTCTCTCTTAGTTCATGGAAACCAGAGTGTCACCGGAGTTGACGGTGTCGCCCTTATGGACATTGATGGAAGCAACGGTGCCATCCTGAGGAGCAACGATCTCGTTCTCCATCTTCATGGCCTCGAGGATAACCAGCACGTCGCCAGCCTTGACGGAAGCGCCGGCGGCGACCTTCACGTCCAGGATGTTGCCGGGCATCGGAGCCTTGACCTCAACAGCGCCTGCGGAAGCAGGAGCAGCGGGTGCGGCAGGAGCAGCAGCGGCAGCGGGTGCCGGAGCGGCCTTGGGTGCGGGTGCAGCAGCAGGAGCCACGGGTGCAGCGCCGGCAGCAGTCTCCTCGACAGAGACGCTGTAAGCAACGCCATTGACGGAAATATTGTAGTACTTCATGGAAGAGTCCTCCTGAATCAATCTAAATCGTTAGATGTACGTTTTCTTACAGAGCCATGTTGCCGTGCTTCTTGGGCAGACGGGCAGCACGCTTGGTGCTCAGCAGCTCGAACGCGGCCACGACGCTTGCGCGGGCGTTGGCAGCCTCGCAGGTCATGTCGGCAGAACCGGCGGCCACAGCAGCGTCAGCGCTGCACACCTCGGCGACATAGGCAGCAGCCTTGGCCTTGGTAGCGGCGACGATGTTGTCGGAAGCGTCGATCTCGTCCTTGTACAGCACGGAGACGGCAGCGGAAGGCTCGAGAGCGCTGATGGTGCAGCCCTTGACAGCGATCTTCAGGTCAGCAGCGGCCAGTGCGGTGTAGACGGGGCCGACAGCCTTACCGGCGATGAGAGCCACCTTGGCGGTGGTAGCGTCGGCATAGGTAGCAGCCAGACGGGCAGCCTCGCGGATGCCGCCGGCGATGTCATCGGAAGTGCTGGGAACGAAGCCCTCGGTGTTCACGATGGTCAGCACAGGGACGCTGAATGCGTCGCACAGGCGGACGAAGCGGGAAGCCTTGGCCACGCAGTTGTGGCACAGCTCCTTGCCGGTGGCCACGACGCCCACGGCGTTGCCGCCGATGGTAGCGAAGGCGGTGTAGACGTTCTTGCCGAAACCGGCGTACATCTCCACGGCGCTGTCCTTATCGATGAGGGCAGCAGCAGCCTTTGCAGGCTCGGCGTTGGCGCTCAGGACAGCGGTGGGCTGCTCGAACTCGAAGATGGCCGGGCCGGTCAGGTTGTTGGCAGGCAGCAGACCCACGATGTGGGCAGCCTTCTCAGCAGCCTCGGCAGCGTCAGCGGCCACGATGGCAGCCACGCCTGCCTTTGCGGCAGCAGCGGCAGAACCGGCGTCAGCGACCTTGTCGCCCTTCGCGGCAGCGGTGAAGGGAGCGGTGAAGAACAGCTCTGCGCCCTCAGCCATGATGCAGACATCTGCGTTGGCAGCGCTCAGAGCGCTGGTGCCGCCGCAGACGCCCAGAACGACGGCCACCTGAGGCACGACGCCGGACACCTTTGCGATGGTGGCGTTGAGCTTTGCAGCTGCGTTCAGCACGTCCAGACCCTCAGCCAGCTTTGCGCCGACGGAGTCGTAGAAGGTGACGACCGGGCAGCCCGTCTGGGCAGCCAGCTCGAGGACCTTGATGTTCTTCTCAACGTCCTTGACGGAAACAGCCTCGCCGTTCTGGAAGACGGCGTAAGCCTGCTGACCGGCAGCATAGCCGCTGGCAGCGCTCACCGCACCGTCCGCAAACAGAGCGGTGTATTCCCCGTCATCAAAAAACTTGGCGAGGATTTCTCCTTTGGTACTCTTTGAAGCCATGGTAAGACCTCCTGCTTATCTGTGTGAGTTTCAAAATTAGGTATATTATACCCGATTTTTCCAAGATTCTCAAGCCTTGTTCCATTCCTTTTTTTCAGAGAATGTTACAAATTGGGCAAAAAGAGCGGAAATTTCGGACACATTGCTCACTTATGCTTTTTGCCCGCAGCGGCTTTGTTCCCGCCCACAGGGCCGCGGGGACGGCGGGCAGCAGCCTTGGACTGCAAAGCGGCCGAGCGGGTCTGGGCGCGGCCCTTGGCGGCTGCGGCGCGCAGGCCGTTCACCTCTGCCTTGGTCAGCTCGCGGTACTTGCCGGGCTGGAGCATTCCCAGCTTGACGACACCCTCGGCGTTCCGCTTCAGACGGATGACCTCGAGGCCCACGGCCTCGCACATCCGGCGAATCTCGCGGTTCTTGCCCTCTTTCAAGGTCATCTCCATGACGGTGCGGCCCGGCTCGTCGGTGACGACGTTGATGGCGCAGGGCATGGTCTTGGTGCCGTCGTCCAGCACGACGCCGGAGCTGAGCTTCAGGATCTGTGCCTCATCGGCCCGGGGCTGGACGGTGACGCGGTAGAGCTTGGAGATGCCGCCGGACGGATGGGTGACGGCCTGTGCGAAAGCGCCGTCGTTGGTCATCAGCAGCAGGCCCTCGCTGTCCTTGTCGAGACGGCCCACGGGGTACAGGCGGGCCGGGATGTCGGCCACCAGCTCCATGACCGTCTTGCGGCCCAGCTCGTCGCTGGCGGTGGTGACATAGCCGCGGGGCTTGTACAGAGCCAGATAGTACAGCTGCTGGTTCTTCTGGATATAGATGCGCTCGTCGTCCACATGGAGGACGTCGCGGTTGGGGTCCATCTTGTCGCCCACCTTCACGGGGTGGCCGTTGACCTTCACGCGGCCCTCGGCGATGATCTGCTCGGCGGCGCGGCGGGAGCACAGGCCCTGCTCGCTCATGATTTTCTGAATGCGTTCTTCTGCCATGATAAAATCTCCTTGTGCGCCTCCCGGCGCTCAAATGCACACCCTCTCCCCTTTTCAGGTTCCGGTGCGCGGTATCAAAACTGCGGGTCGGAAGTCCGCAGTTACGGCGTAGGTTCACTCCCTCAGTCATCGCTGCGCGATGACAGCTCCCTCGGCGAGGGAGCCTCTGGCGAAGAGGGAGAGCTTTGCGGAATGCCAAAGCCTCCCTCTTTGAGGGAGGTGGCACGGCGTGAGCCGTGACGGAAGGAGTCGTTACTGCTCCGCAGGCGCAGCGGCGTCCTTCTTCTCCTCTTTCTTCAGCAGAGCGCTGACCTTGTCCACCAGCTCGGGCAGCATGGTCAGGGCACGGTCAACGGTGTTGGAGCCGTCGGACAGCTGGATGGTGCGCACGCAGCCGTCCTTCACCACCAGAAAGGCCACCGGCTGGATGTTGACGCCCGCGCCGGAGCCGCCGCCGAACAGGTCCTTGTTGGCGGCGTTCTTGCCGTCGAAGTCGGTGCCTGCGGAAGCAAAGCCGAACGAGATGCGGGACACCGGCAGGATGGTGGTGCCGTCGTCGGTCTTGATGGGCTTGCCGATGATGGTGTTGGAATCTGCCATCTGGCGGATCTTGTCCATCGTGACGTTCATTAAACCTTGAATCGGATGCTCAGCCATAAAATCGGCCTCCTACTATTATTTTCCGGGAAAACTCCCTCTGGATAGGAGTATACACCATACGATATTATTGTAACACACTTTATAGGAAGACGTCCAGCACTTTTTCGCGCCAGAACTCATACAAAACACGCAGAGCGGCCGCAGTGATGAAGAGCAGCCTTGCGCTGAGGCGGAACGACACCCGGTCGGCCACCGTCGGCTCGGCACTGCCGAAGTCCGGCAGGATGCGCAGCTCGTCAAAATCGAGGTAGACGAAGCGGTCGATGACGCCGAGGGACGGGTAGAGCCATGCGTTCAGCCTGCCGTAGGCGCGGGCGGCTTCGGCGGGGTCTTCGCCCCGGACGCCGAGGCAGACCCGGATCCTGGTGACGCGCAGCGAGCCGAAGACGGCTTTCGTCAACCGCCCGGCACCCCGCAGGATGGTCACGAGGATGTTCAGCGTCAGCTTCGCCTTCTCGCGCGGAGCGGTCTCCTTTTTCGGTCTCTTCGCCTCTTTTGCAGCGGCTTTCTTCCGTTTGCGCTCTTCGCGGCGGGCGCGGAGCTTCGCTTTCAGCTTTCCCCAGAAGCCTTTCGGTTCTTCGGCTCCGGCGGGCTTTTCCGGCGCAGGCCACCGGAACACCGGCAGGGTGAGCCCAAGCGCACCGGCCCGGACGGTCAGGACGCCGCCCTCCCAGCAGACGTCCGCGCACAGCGGGCAGAGCAGGACGAGGGCCAGCAGCACCAACAGGATCAGGAGCAGGACGCCTGCGATCTTCAGCAGGGTCAGCAGCAGCCAGCCCAGAGCCATCAGGACTCCCATCATGTCGCCGCCTCCCCTTCCTGATCTCCGCGCACCGGCGGCAGGTCCGCCAGCGAAGAAAGGCCGAAGCACCGCAGGAAAACATCCGTGGTGCGGAAGCTCACCGGGCGGCCGGGCAGGTCGAGACGGCCCGCCTCCTCAATGAGGCCCTTCTGCAGCAGGCCGCTGACGCTGGACGAGGAGTCCACGCCGCGCACCTGTTCGATGAAGGCGCGGGAGACGGGCTGGTTGTAGGCGATGACCGTCAGCGTCTCCATGGCCGCCGGGCCGAGAGGCACCGAGCGCCGGGCGTCCAGCAGACGGCGGATGCAGTCGGCCCACTCGGTCCTGGTCGCCAGCTGCCAGCGGGTGTCCAGATGGAGCAGGCAGAGGCCGGAGTCCTCCCGGGCGTACCGGACCCGCAGCTCTTCCAGCGCGGTCTCCACCGTGGTCTGGGGCAGCTGGACGGCGGCGGCAAGCTTATCGGCGCTCACCGGGTCGCCCGCCGCAAAAAGCATCGCCTCTACGGCGGCTTTTATCTGTTTCTGGTTCATTCTTCCTCCTTTGCCTTTTCACGGGGCAGGCGTCCGCGCTGCATGGTCAGCTCTCCCTTGGGGCCGAGGGTGACACGTCCGCCGCGCACCAGTTCCAGCAGGGCCAGAAAGGTAGCCACGTTGGTGCTGCGGCTCTGGCTGCGGGCGAAAAGCTGGCTCATCCGGGCCGCGCCGCCCGCGATGAGGCGGCGCAGGATGTACACCACCCGGCTGCTCACCGACACCTGCGGGGCTGTCACCAGCGGCTCAAAGACGGCCTGGGTCGGCATCCGCCGGACAGGCGCACGGCCCATCAGGCTCTCCCAGCAGTCGGCCAGCACCTGAGGCAGATGGTTGAGGGCGTAAGTCTCGTCCCGTTCCAGCTGCATCGGCTGTCGGACGAAGGTGGGCGTCGCCTCCGCAGCGGCGCGGAGGGCAGAGGCCATCCGGCGGCACTGGTCGTACTCGATGAGCTGGCCGGTGAGCTCCTGCTTCATCCGCTCGCCCTCGGTGCTCCGGGGCAGCAGCAGATAGCTCTTCATCTCCACGAGGTGGGCCGCCATCTCGATGAAGGAGCTGGAAATGTCGGGGTCTGCGGCCTGCGCGGCCTCCACGGTGCGGGTGTACTGGTCGATGAGCTCGAGGATGGGGATGTTGTGCAGGTCCATCTTGTGCTTCGTCACCAGCGCCAGCAGCAGTTCCAGCGGGCCTTCGAACTCTTCCAGATGGAAGGTAAGCTCCTCCGCCATCAGATCACCGCCCCTGCAGACGCATAGTAGGCCGAGTAGGCGATGGTGTCGATGTACTGGGTGCCATTGTCCAACAGGTCCCACACCACATTGTTCATCACGCTGAGGGGGCCGTCCAGAAAGCCGCCCCAGACCGCCGCCAGCAGGACGATGAGGATGACCCGCTCATACTTCATCATGCCGAAGTAGATGCGCTCGGGCAGCACAGCCAGCAGGACGCGGCTGCCGTCCAGCGGCGGCACCGGGATGAGGTTGAACACCGCGAGGCTCACATCCAGATACACGAAGTATTGCAGGAAGAGCGCCAGAAAAATCGTCGCATCGTTGACGGGCGCCCAATAATAGAGCAGCTTCCAGACCACCATCGCAAGGTAGGCCAGGATGAGGTTCGCCGCCGGGCCGGCCAGCGCCGTGAGGGCCATGCCCTGCTTGGGATTTTTGAAGTTGCGGGGGTCAGTGGAGACAGGCTTTGCCCAGCCCACGCCCGCGAACACCATGCAGAGCGTTCCCAGCAGATCGAAGTGGCGGAAGGGGTTCAGCGACAGTCTCCCCTGCTGCTTGGCCGTGGGGTCGCCCAGCAGCCATGCGGCCAGCGCGTGGCCCGCCTCGTGGAAAGGGATGACGGTCAGGGCGGCCAGCACCCGTGCGAGGGTATAAAACATTCTTGGGGTCATGGTGTTCTCCTGTTTTCTATAAGATATACGCATTTATTGTACTATTTTTTTCGCCTTTAGACAAGCGTTTGGGCTGTAGACGAAAAAAAGCCGCAAAAAAATCGAAAAGGGACTTGCTTTTTGGCGGCAGTTCTGGTAAAATAGTCAAGCTGATTATTTTGATTCCATACTTCACTGTAGGAGGTGCAAGTACCATGGCTAAGTGTGAATGCTGCGGCAAGGGTGTTACCTTCGGTATCAAGGTCTCCCACTCTCATCGCCGTTCCAACCGTACCTGGAAGCCGAATGTCCGTCGTGTCAAGGCGGTCGTGGAGGGTTCTCCCAAGTATATCTACGCATGCTCCCGTTGCCTGCGCGCTGGCAAAGTCACCCGCGCTGTCTAAGCTGATGCGTATTGCCGGTCACTTTGTCGAGTGGCCGGCTTTTTATTTTATCTCGGAACATGGGAGGAAACAAACGATGGCTCTGCCGAGCGACCCGATCATGCTTTTGAGCGTGGTCAACCTGAAACTGCGCGATTTTTACCCCAGCCTCGACGCCCTCTGCGACGACATGGACGCCGACAGGGACGCCCTGTGCAAGGCACTTTCCGCCGTGGGCTATGCCTACGACGCGGCACGCAATCAATTCATCTGACAGGAGGAGCATTTTCATGATGGAAGGCACTTATTATAAGGAATGGAGCGCGGTGCTCGACCGCGAGATGGAGTTCAAGGTCTACGGCCACGGCGGTGTGCCGGTGCTGGCACTGCCCGCCCGGGGCGGCCGCTTCTACGACTGGGAGAACAACGGGATGCCCGACGCAGCGGCCCGTCTGCTGCACGAGGGCAAAATCCAGCTCTTCTGCGCCGACAGCATCGACGGCGAGAGCCTGCTGGCCGGCAATGAGTCTCCCCGCCGCCGGGCCGAGATGCAGGAGAAGTATTTCGTCTACCTCACCAGCGAGCTGGCCGCGCGCATCGCGGAGCTGAATGCCCCCGAGCGCAAAGAGAAGCCCCTCATCTGGTGCGTGGGCGTGGACACCGGCGCCTATCAGGCCGTCCAGTGCCGCCTGCGCCGTCCCCGGACCTTTGCGGGTGCAATGGGCCTCTCCGGCCTCTACGATATGGGCCGCTTCCTCGGCAGCGCAGAGGACGACCTCGTCCTCCGCAGCAGCCCCCTCGCCGCTCTGCACAAGAACGGCATCTGCGACAGGAATGTTCTGTCCAGGGCCGAGGAGAACAGCCTGCTGCTCTGCGTGGGTCAGGGCGGCTATGAGGGCGATGCCCTCGCCGACACCCAGGCTCTGGCCGACACCCTGAGCGAAGTCCGCTTCCCCTGCCACCTCGAAGTCTGGGGCGGCGATGTCTCCCACGACTGGTACTGGTGGGGCAAGGAGTTCGGAATGTTTGCCGAGCGTCTGTTCGGCTGAGCGTAAGGAGGATGCGGGATGTCTGAATTCATCGTCGGCGCACGGGGCCACGATTTTGGCCGTCGCAGCGTGGAAGAACTGCTCCGCTCCATCGGGGACGCAGGGTTCCGCTGCACCCAGCTGGCCTACACCAAGGCTGTGGAGGGCGTCAAGAGCTATGCAGACGTGACCCCCGAGCTGGTGGCCGCCACCAATGCCGCCGTCCAGAAGAGCGGCGTGTCCATCGCCGTGGACGGCACCTACGTTGAGCTGGGCTATGCGGACGAGGACAATCGCCGCGCCGAGGTGGCGAAAGCCCTGAGTCAGGTGCCGGTGGCAAAAGCCCTCCGGGCCGGCTGCATGGGCAGCGAGACCACCAACATGGCAAAGCAGCCCACCGTCAGCCGCAGAGAAGCGCAGGAAGCACTGCTTCGCAGCCTGGGCGAGATCCTGCCCGTCTGCGAGGAGCAGGGTGTGCTCTTCGCGGTGGAGTGCGTCTACTACCACGCCATGAACACCCCCGAGGCCGTCAAGATGGTGCTGGACACCATCGCCAGCCCCAACCTGCGGGTCATCTGCGATCTGGCGAACTACGTCGGCCCCGAGAACGCCTCGGTGGACACACAGCGCCGCCTCTGGGACAAAGTCGGCAGCTGGTACGGCGACAAGATCGTGGCCGTCCACTTCAAGGGTCAGAACTTCAAGCCCGACGGCACCCTCTACTCCACCAGCCTCGAGGACTCCTGTGTGGACTACAAGGGCGGCTTCGAGATGCTGCGCGCCCTGCCCCAGCCCCTCCTTCCCGTCCTGCGGGAAGAGGCTGTCCCGGCCCGCGCCGCCAGCGATCTTGCGTTCATGAAGAGCTTTTTCTGAAGCTTCTGAAATAAAAATAAGAGGCTGTTGGACAACCTCTCAGTCTGCTTCGCAGACAGCTCCCCTACCGAGGGGAGCCTCTGGCGAAGAGGTAAGCTTTCCGCCATGCCAAAGCCTCCCCTCGATAGGGGAGGTGGCACGGCGAAAGCCGTGACGGAGAGGTTGAAGCCAGCAGCCTCTTTTCGTTTAATCCGTATCGTATTCCACGCCGCCCTGCGCGGCATCCCCGCCGGCGGGCGTCCCGGTATCCGAAGGCGCTTCCGGTCCCGCCGGGGCATCGGCGGGGACATCGCCTGCGATATAGAGCACGATGGTAGTTCCCACCTCCACCATGCTCCCGGCGTCCTCGCTGGCCGAGACGACGCAGCCCGCCGCCTCGGAGCCGTCGTTGACCACGGTGAAGCAGGTGGCGTTCAGGCCCTTGGTGGCCAGCTCCTGCACGGCGCTGTCCTGGGTCTGGCCGATGATGTCGGGCATCTCCATCATCTGGGGGCCCCGGCTGACCACGAGGCTGACGGTGTCCCCCTTCTGGATGACCTCGCCAGCCTCCGGCGACTGCCGGATGATGCGGCCCTTCTCCACCGTGTCGCTGTATTCCAGCGTGACGTAGAAGAGGTACTCGTCGATATAGCTGCGGTTGTTGCGCACCTCGGCGTCATAGTCGCGGCCCACGAGATCCGGCGTCAGGGTGATGTTTTCGTTCACCGGCTCACTTGCCGGCTCACTTGCCGCCTCACTCGCCGCCTCGCTGACGGACTCCGGAGCGATCACTTCCGGCGGCTTCTCGCTCTGATGGCTCAGCAGACCCCAGAGGATCAGCAGGACGAGGACGCTGAGCAGAATGACGATGCCCGCCAGAAGATTTCGGACGCTCAGCAGCTCCGCCTTCGCGGGCGCTTTCGGCTCCTGCGGCGCGGGGACGGGCGGGTCCAGCGCCTCCATGCTGCGGGACAACTCCTCCGCATACTCCCGCTCCGAGAGGGCGCGGAAAAGCTGCTGCACCGTCTGGATGCGCTCCACCGGCTTGAGCCGGAGGCCCAGATACAGCGTCTCGGAGACGTAAGCCGGCACCGACGGCGTCACCGTGCGGGCCTTGGGGTTGGAGTCGGAGACGAGGCGCTGTGCCGCCGGGACGGGGCTCAGCCCGCAGACCATCCGGTAGAACACCGCCGCGAGGCTGTATTCGTCGGTGTAGCGGCCCTCGAACTCGGCGGTGGAATACTGCTCCGGGGCGGAATAGCCCTCGTACAGCTGCTCGTGGAGGCCGCTGCCCGCCGTGCGCAGACCCACCGTCGCGTAGCCGGTGAGCCGGGCGCGGCCATTGTCCATGATGCGGATGTTGGCCGGGCAGATGCCACGGTGTACGAGGCCCACCTGATGCATGGCCTCCACCCCGTTGAACACCGGTTCCAGCATGGCACAGGCCTGCTGGGGCGTCACGGTGCCGTGCTCCTCCAGCCACTTCTGGAGCGGACAGCCGCCGGGGTTCTCCATGACGGCGTAGACCGTGTTGTTCTCTTCGAAGACGTCCAGCACGGCCTCCAGGCCGTTGGCCGGGGTGATGCGCTGGATGAAGCGGTAGAGGTCGGCAAAGTCCATCCGGGTGGTCTTGAACAGCACCTCGCTGCCCGGCTTCGGGCGGAGGATGCAGTCTCTCCCCCGCTCTGCCGCCAGCGTCAGGGGCATATACTCCTTGATGGTCACCCGGAAGGGGCCGTTGTTCTCCACGCCCCGGTAGAGGATGCCCTCGCCGTCCACGCTCTGGATGTCGCCCACGGTATACCGGCCTGCCAGCACAGTGCCTGCCGGAAGACTGCCCGACGGGTTGCGCCCTGCAAGCTCCCGGCCGCAGTGGGGACACTGCTCCTCCCCTGCTTCCAGCTCCTGCATACAATATGGACAAATGCGTCGTTGCTCCATGTCGGCCCCTCCCCGTGATGTTTTGTTCTGTTTATTATAACATAGCCGACGGGAGAATGGTACCGTTCTTTTTATTTTCCATGCCCCAGCAGGCACACCTTTATCGCAGGCCGCTATAAAACAACAAAGCCGCTTTCTGTGCCTCACAGCACAAAAAGCGGCTTTGTTTACGTCATTCTTAAGATTTGCGGAAGCTTATTCCGGCAGGTCCTCTTCGTTCTCGAGGCTGTGCCAGACGTTCTGGACGTCATCGTTATCCTCGAGGGCATCCAGCAGCTTGCCCATCAGCTTGAGCTGATCGGGGTCGGTCAGACGGGTGGTGGTCATGGGGACCATGGCCAGGTCGTCGGAGAGGATCTCGTAGCCCTTCTCCTCCATTGCCTTGACGACAGCGGAGTAGTTCTCGGGGTCGGTGGTGATCTCAGCGGCCTCTTCGCCTGCATCGAAGTCCTCAGCACCGGCATCCAGCGCGTCCATCATAGCCTCGTCGGCGTCCTTGTCTTCCAGAGAGATGTCGATGACGCCCTTCTGGCTGAACAGGAAGCCCACACAGCCCATAGCGCCCAGATTGCCGCCGTTCTTATCGAAGTAGTGGCGCAGGTCAGCAGCGGTACGGTTGCGGTTGTCGGTCAGAGTCTCGACCATGACCGCAACGCCGCCGGGGCCGTAACCCTCGTAGGTGATCGCCTCGTACTCGGTCTTATCGCCGCCCTCGGCCTTCTTGATGATACGCTGGATGTTATCGTTCGGCACGCTCATACGCTTTGCCTTGGAGATCAGGTCAGCCAGCTTGCTGTTGGAAGCGGGGTTGGGGCCGCCGGTACGGACGGCAACGCTGATCTCGCGGCCGATCTTGGTAAAGACCTTTGCCTTTGCGCCGTCAGTCTTCTCCTTCTTGCGCTTGATATTGTTCCATTTGCTATGTCCAGACATGGAAAAGAGCCTCCTGTATTTTATCAGTGATCTCCGCCTGCGGGCAGACGGGCTGTGGTCGCCCGCATTGTGGCAGCACACAAAATCTAACTCTATTATTTTATCACAACAGCCATCGGCGTTCAAGCCTTGTACCGATGGTTTTCCGGTTTATTCTGCCAAAAACTACGTTTTACAGCAGACGAAGTGCCTTGGGATAATGGTTTTTGACCCTGCCGCCGGACACTTTGCCGCCTCCCAGCGGCCAGCCGTCCACCGTCACGCAGCACCATCCATCGGCAGCGGTGTGAGCTTCTATCTCCCGGCCGGAGAGATATTCCACAGTTCGGGAGTCGGCGAGGGTCAGTTCCTCACAGTTCCGGCAGAGCGCGCCGAAAGCCGTGAACAGATGATGTTCCGGCACAAAGCGCCCCTTCTGCACACTGCCCACGAAGACCCCTGCACGCAAAACGTGAAGATTCGTCTGCGGGAAAGCCGCCGGCAGCAGAACGCCGCCGCCATGCACCACGGCAGGGCGCTTTGCCAGCTCCGGGAAATATTCCTCCGCAAATTCCCGCCATGCAGCAAGGCTCTGGGCGGGCGATGCATCCCCTGCCCCAGCGTCTCGGCTGCGGGAGCTGCGGCCCTGCACGGCCTCCCGGCAAGCCCGGCTATTCTCCCGCCGGGCGCTGCGGGCATCCGCAGGCTTTGCGGCTTTCTGGGGCTTGCCGCCTTTGGCCTTTTTGCCTGCTTCGGCGGCAGCGGCCAGCCAGAGCTGTTCTTCGGGGGTGTACTCGCCGGGAGCCGGCAGAGTCCGGGGCGTACCGGCTTTGACGAGCCGGGCCATGAAGTGTCCCTCCCCGCCCTGACAGGGCCAGATGCGGCGCACCTTGCTCACGTCCAGCGGCAGACCACCGGTGCGGTTGGCCTCGCCCTCGCTGCCGAAGGCGTAGTCCACATTGCCCAGCACATCGGCCAGCGTGAACTCCGGGTGGCGCTGCAGGAATGCGGCCACCTGTCCCTCGTCCTCTTCCGGCGCGAAGGTGCAGGTGGAGTAGACCAGTTCGCCGCCCGGCGCGAGGGCCGCAGCGGCGCTGTCGAGGATGTCCGCGCCCAGCTCTGCGCACTGCTTCACCAGCGCTTCGCAGTGCTGGGCCAGCGCGGCAGGCTCTTTGCGGAACATCCCCTCACCGGAGCAGGGCGCGTCCACCAGAACCCGGTCGAAGAACTCCGGCAGGGCCGCTGCGATGCGGGCGGGCGTCTCGTTGAGCACGACGGCGTTGGACACACCCATCCGCTCAAGGTTGCTCTTCAAGATCTCTGCACGGGCCGCGACATATTCGTTGCTCACCAGCAGGCCCTGCCCCTGCAGAGCGGCGGCGAGCTGGCTGCTCTTGCCGCCGGGGGCAGCACACAAATCCAGCACCCGCATCCCGGGCCTGACGCCCAGCAGCGGCGCTGCCGACGAGGCCGAAGGCTCCTGCGAGTAGAAGACACCTGCGTGATGGTAGGGGTGGCGTCCCGGCTTGAAGTCAGGCTGTTCCACCACGAACGCCGCCTTGCAGAAGGGCGAGGGCCGCAGCGGGAAATCTGCCCGGGCCGCAAATCCTTCCGGCGTAGTGCGGAGGGCGGACACGGTCACGCCGCGGGCCGCTGTCTCCTGCGGGGCGGCGTAGAGGGTGTCGTACCGCTCCCCCAGAAGGGCGCGTTCCCGGGCTTCAAAATATTCGGCAGGCATTTTTATGAGACCTCCTTCGAGCTGCGGTGCATAAAGCCGCCGCAGCCGGTCAAACTATGGGCAGGGAGCGCAGAGCGTCTCCCGAAATCGAAAGGAGCGACGATACGATGGAAAATCGCAGTGAGAAACGCAGCACCAACTGCAAGAACCAGACTCAGGACCGCACCAGCGATCAGAGCACCAACCGCACCACCAATTCCAGCCAGAACTCTGCTGCCAACGAGCACAAGCACCCCAACCAGTACACCAAGGGTGCCGACGACGAGGGCGGCAAGAACTCGGCTCGCAACTCCGCCCGCAACAGCCGCTGAGCTTCTGCGCTGAGCGCCGCCCCGCCTGAACGGACCATCCGGCGGGACAACAAAAAGCCCGCTGCTCTCTTTGCACTGTTTCCCAGTGCGGAAAGCAGTGGGCTTTCGCGTGTTCCGGTTATTTTTCGTTGGGGTCGAACGACTGCCACAGCGTCTCGAACAGCTCATGCACCCGGCTCAGCCGGCCGTTCAGATACAGCCAGCCCAGCAGGCACTCGAAGCCGGTGGACGCGCGGTACTCCTCCGGGGAGGCGTGTTTGGCCACACTGGCCTTGCTGGCGTTGCGGCCCCGCTTGAAGACAGCCAGCTCGTCCTCGGTGAAAAGCGGCTCCAACAGCTGCTCTTCCCGGAACTGTGCCCGGGCCGAGACGTATTTGACCTTTTCGGCGTTGAGCTTTCCCGCCGACAGACGGTGGTGCTCCACCAGCCGCTGCCGCACCAGAAGTTCCAGCACACTGTCGCCCACGAAGGCCAGTGCCAGCGGACTCAGCTCCCGGGGATCGATCTTTTCGGGTTCGTTCATAGGATACCTCTTAAAGCTTCTTCTTTGTTCAACCTCTCAGTCTCGCATTCGCTCGACAGCTCCCCTACCGAGGGGAGCCTCTGGCGAAGAGGCGAGGCTTTACGGAATGCCAAGGCCTCCCCTCGTTAGGAGCAACAACGACGACCGCCGCCAGTGGCGGAAACAGGGAGTCGCTGTTGGGGCCGCGGCCAGCAAGACGCAAGCAAAGCGCTGCGGATGCTGGGTGCCGCAACCCGGGCAGTGGCATTGCGAAGCAATGACGGAGAGGTTTATCCCGCAAAAGCTCTTGCTTAGAAAATATAATCGAACTGATACTCGCCGATGAGGATGGTATCGTTCTCCTGCACGCCCTTCTGCACCAGAGCGTCCAGAATGCCGCTCTCGCCCAGCTGGCGCTGGAAATACTGCAGGCTCTCGTAGTCGTCCACGTTGCTGCCGGCCAGGATATACTCCAGCCAGGGTGCATCCACGCTCCAGACATGAGCCTCCACCCGCTTGATGGTGAACTCGCGGCCGCCGGCCTTTGCCTCGGGCTTCTTGTACTCGGGGGCAAACACAGGGATGGCCGGAATGTCCTTCAGGCGGTTGTAGACCAGACCCGGAAGCTCCCTGACGCCCTGCATGGTGGCGGCGGAGATGGGGACGAACGTCAGGCCCTTCTCCTCCACATACTTGCGGAAGGTGTCGATTTGCTCCTCGGTGGCAAGGTCACACTTGTTGCCCACCACGATCTGGGGACGCTCGGCCAGAGCCGGGCTGAACTTTGCCAGCTCTTCGTTGATCTGCTCGAAGTCCTCGATGGGGTCGCGGCACTCGCTGCCGGAGACGTCCACGACGTGCAGCAGCAGACGGCAGCGCTCCACATGGCGGAGGAAGTCGTGGCCCAGGCCGACGCCCTCGCTGGCACCCTCGATGAGGCCGGGGATGTCGGCGCAGACGAAGCTTGCGCCCTCACCCACCGACACGACGCCCAGCGTCGGCACCAGCGTGGTAAAGTGGTAGTTTGCAATTTTCGGCTTTGCGGCGCTGATGGTGGAGATGAGAGTGGACTTACCCACGTTGGGGAAGCCGATGAGGCCCACATCCGCGATGAGCTTCAGCTCGAGGGTCACCTGAATGTCCTCGCCGGGCATACCGGGCTTTGCAAACTTGGGAATCTGGCGGGTGGGGGTGGCAAAGTGTGCATTGCCGTAGCCGCCGCGGCCGCCCTTGGCGATGGTGACGGGGGTGTGGTCGGACAGGTCGGCGATGACAAGGCCGCTCTCGGCGTCCTTGATGACCGTACCCAGAGGCACCTTGATGACGAGATTCTCGGCGTTCTTGCCGTGGCAGAGGCTTGCGCCGCCCTTGCCGCCCTCGTCGGCGGTGTACTTGCGCTTATAACGGAAGTCCATCAGAGTGGTGAGGTGGTCGTCCACGACGAAGATGATGTCGCCGCCCCGGCCGCCGTCGCCGCCGTCCGGGCCGCCGGCGGCCACGAACTTCTCACGATGGAAGCTCACTGCGCCGTCGCCGCCCTTGCCGGCATGGAGCCAGATGGTGGCGATGTCGATAAAATTGGTTTGTGCTGCCATACAGGCCCTCCTGTTTTTTCATCAAAAAGAGCCGGGCCACGAGGGTCCGGCTCTCTGTGTTGCAGATTTTAGAAAGAAGTTACTGCTTGACGCTGCACTTCTTGCCGCTCTTGCCCACGCGCTCGAAACGAACGGTGCCATCGACCAGAGCAAACAGGGTATCATCGCTGCCCTTGCCGACATTCTCACCCGGCTGGATGTGAGTGCCGCGCTGACGAACGAGGATGTTGCCGGCCAGAACGAACTGACCATCTGCACGCTTGGTGCCCAGACGCTGAGCCGCAGAATCACGGCCGTTCTTGGTGCTGCCTACGCCCTTTTTATGTGCCATTGTAATATACCTCCTACTTAGCCGTTGATCGCAGTGATCTCAACCTTGGTGAAGGGCTGACGATGGCCCAT
>OWJA01000279.1_pt1 | contig 31967 bp, 25 predicted proteins | sample 1732901 | NCBI WGS metagenome assembly OWJA01 (sample SAMN05065766, study PRJEB22554) | human gut metagenome | biome: ENVO:2100002; feature: ENVO:00000062; material: ENVO:00002003 | host: Homo sapiens | place: USA | reverse complement strand
CTTGAAAACCGTTGTACTGCGAGGTACCCGGGGTTCGAATCCCTGTCTCTCCGCAGAACCTACTGGACAAAAGAGGACAGTAAGAGGACAAAAACCTACAAATCAGCGATTTGTAGGTTTTTTTATTGCCTATAAGTCTTGTTTCCAAGACAACAAAAGGACTATAAAAGACATAGTTTCGTTACTAAATCGTTACCTATTCCCTACCGGACAAAAACGGTAACGATTTGTCCGAAAATGACCGCAGAAAGTCCGAATTTGTCCACCGTCTAAATATCTCACATTTAAAGTGTTATCATTAGTTTTGTAACTTAAAAAATGTGAGGTTATGAAGAGTACATTTAAAGTCCTTTTCTATTTAAAGAAAGGCTCTGAAAAGAAGAACGGCGAGGTTATGATTATGGCAAGAATTACCATTGACGGTAAATTATGCCAGTTCAGTACAAAGCAAAGTATTCATCCCGATAGCTGGAATATAACAGCGGGAAAAGCCAAAGGCAAAGATGCAGGCAGGATTAACGCCTTATTAGAAGATATAAAGGCATCTTTGAATAATATCTACCACGAACAACAACGGCGTGATAATTACGTTACTGCCGAAAAGGTGAAGAATGAATTTTTGGGGCATAGTGAGAAACATGAAACTATCCTTAACCTTTTCAAAAAGCACAATGACGATGTTAAGCAGTTGGTCGGCATATCTAAAACGATTGCCACCTACCGCAAATATGAAGTAACCCGCCGCCATCTTGCTGAGTTCATCCAAAGCAAATATAACCTATCGGATATTTCCATAAAGGAAATAAGCCCTATGTTTATAACAGATTTCGAGTTGTATTTACGCACTGCCTGTAAATGCGGCTACAACACGACTGCCAAATTCATGCAGTTTTTCAAACGTATCATTATTATAGCCCGAAATAACGGCATATTGGTAGGCGACCCATTCGCCAGCTATAAAATACGTTTGGAAAAAGTCGATAGAGGTTATTTGTCAGAGGACGAAATAAAAATCATTCTGAAAAAGAAGATGGTTTCCGAGCGATTGGAGCAGGTGCGTGATGTTTTTATCTTTTCCTGTTTCACATTTGTTGCACTAATAAATATTACTCTGTAAATCAAAAACTTACTCTTTGTTTTTTGATTAATAGGTAACGGTTTAGAAACCACCCTTCTGCATCGTTCTGCCTTGTTTTCAGTCTATCAAATAGCTCATTAGGTTGATGCAAAGGTATAAAACATTCTCTGAAATACAAGTAATTAAACTGTTTTAAGTAATTTAGACTATTCGTTAACTTGAAAAATAGAATAAATCTTTTAATTTGTAAAAAGATTTGTATGGCTATTTGATAAAAAGGCAGTTACATACTTTCCACTAACAAAAACACCTATCATTATCTAGGCGTTTCCTACTTTCTATTCAATTAACCAAAAGTTACTGATTACTATTGTATTGATCTGCATTGGATAGAGAACGTTATAATATTTTTTTGCAATACATCATGCAATAATAACCCATAAATTCCAAACTCAGGTCTATTTAGTTATTAAAGAAACAAATATCAGACCCAAGTAGAGAGAACTGAAACATTCTTAATTAAAACCCTTACTGGAACAGAGTGTTTTCAGTATTAATGTAAGATGTTTAAAAAGACAATATGATTCCACCATAAGGAATGCAATCTTGTCCTAAATTTACTTTATAAAAATTAGAAATCTCCTCTTTAATAGGATTACCCAATATATTATGAATTCCCAAACGAAGTGTTAACTTGTTTCCGGAACGAGGAAAATATTTGACATAGGTATAACCTATATCAAATTTGTAACTGAATGGATATCTTTTTGTATACAATTCATCCATCGAGGCCAAAGGCTCTTTGGGAATATTCACAATTACACGTCCGCTATGTAATTGTGTGCCAATCGAGAAAGCAGAAGCCTCTGTCAATCTATAAGATATGGTAGAGTTAAAGACATGGGGAATATCATATAATGATGGTATGTTGTGTCCTTTCCTAAAACCAGTATATGACTCAAGACTTTTGGACCATGTATAGGCTGCCTGCACTGATATCTTCTCCCAGCCTTTGAAAAAAGATAGTTTCAGGCCATAGCTTTCACCTCTACCTTCCAAAAGAAAGTTTTTCCAGTTCTCACTTGAATAATATGCTTCAGGATTTACAAATAGGATTTTATCCCGTTGTTTGTAATATATGGATGCATTTGTATATCCTCCATTTAAATAGTGCTTCCACCCCAGCTCTGTATGCACAGAAGTTTGGGGTTTAAATTGATTGATGCTTGGCATACGAAGATCCGTCGGAAAATCCATACCGTAAAATCGAAAATAATGATAAAATTGTGCCATCCGTGATATGTCCAGACTAACTACATCTCTTCCCCAATTATACGCCATGGAAAATCTTGGCTGGAGATTCGAATAATGCTTACCACCTTTGGGCATGTATATAACTGTATTTATTCCTATTTGAATATTCCATTTAGAAGACAGACTGAATTTATTTTCATAATATGCGGATATTTGATTTATATCTGATTTTTCAGTTCGCTGGTCATCATTAATATTACTAAAAACAGAATGAGTTCCCTTAATCCCATAAGCCATCAAAACTTTATTATTGAAGTGGCAATTAAAAGAGGAGTTGAAAGAAACTTCTTTTATACCTGCAGTAACATAAGGATCTGCCTCAAAACCGAGAATATCTGCATGCGCTTTATTGGTATAATGAGTGTAAGCCACTTGGGTTGTATTAAAAAGCTTCTCTCCTAACTGACAAGATAACTTTAAAGCATACATTCCATTAGCCCAATGGATTATTTTATCTTTCTTTCCTTCCGGAATAGGAGAATAATATTCATCAATGGTATGATAGGTGCTGATTTGCATGGAAGTTTTTGCAGATATATCCCAATGCAATTTGGTATAGATATCGTAAAAAGTATAATTTGCACGCTTACTGGCAGGAATAGCTTTGTCCAGGAACTCCATCCAACTACGACGCCCACTAACCATATATGAAGCTTTTTCCTTTTTAATAGGACCTTCAAGCATTGCGGCTACTGAAGGAATGTCGAGAGACAAGCTTCTCGAATGTTTCTTTTTATTGCCTTCTTTTATTTTGATATCCAGTATTGAGGATAGTTTGCCTTCATATCGGGCGGGAAAGTAACTGCTATATAAGTTTACATTCTTTATTACACTACCATTGAAAACCGGAAGCATATAATTTATATGGCTGTTATGGTAAATGGGCACACCATCTAACAAAATTAAATTTTCCTCACTGCCTCCTCCATTAACATTGATATCAGCACCAGAACGAGACATGATAACTCCGGGGAAGACCTTCATTTCAGACAAAACATCTAAATTACTATAAGATAACATATTCGATGGTGAAGATGTACTGAGTTCATTGGCAGAACTCCGTTGAGGTGAAATGACCACCTCGCCCAATTCAAGCATCATAGGTTTTAAAAAGATGTCTATTCTTTGATTACAGATTAGAGTCACTATCTTCACTGATTTTAAATACCCCAAATAGTTTGTTTCAATATTATAGGTCCCTTCGGGAAGAGCAGTAGAGAAAAAACCGGAATCATTAGTGATACAACTCGAAACAATAATGCCATTTTTCTTAAAGAACAATACAGCCCCGTATAATTTTTCCAAAGTCTCTGTCTCTCTAACCACTCCGTTGAGCTGATAGATATTTTTTCGGTCTACGGTGATAATTATCTTACGAGGATTTGCAACTACAATAGTTGTTTTGTAATCAGACAGGATATTAGTCAGTAACTCTTTTATTTTAATGTTTTTCTGGCTGAAATAGCAAATCTTATTTATATCTATCATTCCCTCATTGTAAGACAGGATTATGTCTTTTTTTTTAATCAATGAGAAACATGCTGAGATCGTAGCAGAGGAAAATGGAAGACTAATAACCTCTTCCATTATACTTCCTTTATCTTTATCCTGTGCCATGACATTAAAACAAAAGATCCAGAAAAACAATATGTAGGCTACAGCTTTTGCTTTCATTAAACTTGTTACTTATCTTTCAGTATAAAACACAAAATGCCGGTCTGAAACCTTATTATATTTCAAATGGCACAAAGAAGACAACTCGTTCAGAACTTCATCTATGCTATTTTCAAAGAATGCTGTAGTTATCATATTCCCTTCAGGAATATCCCTCAATTCGATAGTAACATTATAAGATTTTTCTATCTCTTTAATTACTTCCTTTAAAGGTGTTCTATTAAAACTAAGACTTATTACAGGATGCCCCAACTCGAAAATAGCGATATTCAATATGGTATCTCTGCATAGAGTATTGTTCTTTGTTAGAAATGCTTTTTGATTGCGCTTTAAGATTTCGTCCTGATCATAAGCACTAACTTTAACAACCCCATCTTTTACAAAAACAGCAGACTGGTCAGAAATGGTAGCGTCAATCAGAAAAGATGTTCCCAGTACCTCTACACTAACATCCGGAATTTGCACCAAAAAAGGATGAAGCGTGTCCCTTTTTACCTGAAAGAAAGCTTTGCCAACAAGCACAACATCCCTCGTGTTTTTCTTAAAACAGTATTCTAAAGTAGATTTTGGGAAAAGATTCACTGAAGACCCATCAGGTAAAATCACATCTACGACTTGCGTATCACTACCTTTATATCTAATAACTTCTTCTTTCTGTAGGAACCAAAAAGATAACCCTAATAGTAGCAAAAAAGAAGCTGCAACCATAGTTATTTTAACAACCATAGCCTTAAACGCAGACTTTGGATGTGATTCCAGTTTTGCATCTATCCGCTGCCAGGCCATAGAAGTGTTGACATTAATGATCGGTTCTGAGCTATCAAACTGTTTAATTAACCCAGCTAGCTTACTATACTCAGCATTATTCTCTTTTTTCCATTCTTGAAACTGCTCTTTCTCCAAAGAAGTCATTTCCTCTCCTGCAAAAAACTTCGCTATAAGTTCATTTATGTTTTCCGGGGTTTTCATAAGCGTCTAATTAAGAATAATATCAGATAAAACTAAAAATAAAATTAGTGTATATGGATGTGAAGCAACATAATCACGCAATAACCGGATAGCTTTCCCCATTTGGTTTTCAACTGTTTTTTCAGAAATATTAAGTTCCTCTGCTATTTCCCGATATTTCATCCCATGCAACTTATTCATCCTGAATACAAGCGAGCACTTAGTAGGCAAGACACCCAAAAGATGTTCTATTTTCTCAGAACTTGCCACCCCTTCTTCTTCACATTCCTCAGTCAATGAACATACTTTTTGGGAAACCGGTTCATCGGCTATCGAAAGTACTTCAAAAGTCTGTTTCCTCAAAAATGAAATACAATTGTTTCTGATAGAAACTTTAAGATATGGAACTAATTCACTCTCAGGTAATAAATCCTTCTTATTCTGCCAGACACTTAACATGGTATCCTGAACAATGTCTTCGCTCGTTTCCTTATCTAACAGGTATCTATATGCGATATTACATAACACAGGATAATATTTTTCAAAACTTCTTTTAAACTCTTCCTTTCTTTTGTCTACCATATATCATTGTATTATAACATCTTATAGCACTTCTTCTGAATGTTTTTTAGCTATTAACCATAGGCATAGAGACTTTTATGATTTGCAAAAGTACATAGATTTTAATGGCTTGCTAGATATTATCTACACACTTAAAGTTTAATAACGATCCTTCGTTTTTTTTAGGCCGCCCTCAAAAGTAATTTGCCAAAATCACTAACAGAGTCACCGCTTTAACACTTATTAATAGGGGATTCGAATTATAAGTGCGTTCTAATAACAAACGACTAATTAAATAGCAGAATGAAAAAGGCATTATCAGAAGCAACACATTTTCTATTACTTTGTTTGTTAGTAAGTGCATGCACGATTGATTATGACGTAGATATTCCTTCGTCATCAATTAATAAATTAGTGCTAAGTGCCTGTCTGGAAACAGAAAGTCCAATAATCTGCAAGTTCTATACATGTAAATCAAACGATAAATATGATCCTGCAAAAGAGGTAAATGTAACTCTTAAAGAAGACGGGCAAATTATTTATCAGGGAATAATCAATCAAGGAGAATTAAAGTTGGATTATCTGCCTAAAGCTGGAAAGAAATATACTATTTTAGCTCAAAGTGATGGGTTTATGGAAATTTCCGCTGAAACAAAAATTCCACCTCTTCTTACATGTAAACCTGGGTTCGATCAGGAGAAATCGATGGTGACATTATCAGACTTTTCTGAGAAGCATAATGGCAATAGTTTGTGGATTACGGCTTCTTCATTACATGAACAAGACATAACTGTTCAATATCAAGAGTTATATAGCTATAACAGGTTAATTGACAATGTGAATAGAGAAGAAGGTAGCTATGTAAACAACAATATCGCAATTACTGGATTTTACAAAAGCTTCATAAGAATAAAAAAAACGAATGTTCCTTTGTTGGATGAACTACAGTTCGTGCCATTTTATGAACAAAAAGTATCGGAAAAAATGACTGGGATTGAAATCGATATCATCAATGCTAGTAACGAATACGATCAATATTGTCGTACTTATTATCAGGCGTTGTCAATCCCAAGCAGCGGAGACTTATCAGGTATGTTTTTTCAACCTTCTACAGTCTATAGTAATGTAAATAATGGATTGGGAATCTTTGCAGGTAGATCTGTGACGAAATACCTGTTTTCAATTACTAATCAATCAGACAATAAACAATGAAAACTAAATATTTAAATTTACTTTGCTTGCTAATAATTAACGTGTCTGTCTTAGCACAGACTCGGAAACAAACGATTAATGGAATTATCAAGGATAGCCAAAATGGAGAAAGTATACCTTACGCAACAATCATATCCGGAGAATATTTTACAACTTCAAATAGTGAAGGTTATTTCTCTATACCCACTAAAATACAATTCCCATTTAAGCTTGAAATATCTTACATTGGGTATGAAACCTGTCATGTCATGATAGAGGCATCCAAGCAAGATAGCACAATCGTTATTGAATTACAACCAGACATCATAAATTTGCCAGAGGTAATAATTCGTCAAAAAGAACAGTTACTCAAGCAGAAAAGTCTTGGTAATGTCCAATTGGATATGGGAAAACTAAATCAAAGTCCCTTATTTCTCGGAATTAATGATCCAATTAAACTAATACAATTTTTGCCAGGTGTATCCGGAGGTATGGAAGGAAGTTCACAACTGAATATCCGGGGAGGTAATAGTGACCAGACGTTATTCTTAATGGACGGCTTGCCTATTTATAATCAGAATCATGCATATGGTTTCATCTCTTTTATTAATCCGGATGCAGTTAAAAGCATAGAGCTATATAAAAGCGGAGTCCCAAGTATGTATGGAGATAAACTATCCGGTTTTGTAAATCTCATGCTAAAAGATGGTAATGTAAAACAACATCACCAATCATTATCTATAGGTCCTATTATGGGAAGTTTTACTTTAGAAGGTCCTATAAAAAAGAATAAAGTCAGCTACTTACTTACAGCCAGACGATCGTTGATAGATTTGCTTTATTTAGGAGCATCTGCAATAGGTGGAGTAAACGCTTCAGGAGTTCCAGTTGCTTCTTTCTATGACATAAATGGAAAAATAGCATGGAATATGACCAATAACAGCAAACTTTCATTACAAGTATATAATGGATATGACGATATGTTCAATAAAACTAAAGAAGAAAGTTTCACCCAAGACAAACTCAATAACAAATATGGACAAGGCTGGGGAACATTTAGCTCTTCTTTGAAATATGCTGTATCGCTTCGCTCGAAACTTTATTTGTCAACGTCCTTATATTATACGAACCTGAATAAGTTTGATTATTCCAATCAAAAGATAACATTTAATAACCAAAAAGCCATACATAAATTCAAGAACTACTCTAAAATGTACGAATTTGGTTTACGTACTAATTTAGAACAATATATTACCACGAACAATACATTACAGTATGGTATAAACTTATCATCGCAAGAGTATCAACCGGAGCAATACAGTATTAAAAGCGCAGATACAAATTTAAAATACGGTGCAGGCTCATATAGGTTATGGACCGCTTCTGTCTACGTTTACAATGAATTTAAAAAGAATGGTTGGATACTTGGAACAGGATTACGTTCTTCACTATACAATAACACAGATAGAAGTGTATTTACGCTTGAGCCGCGAATTAATCTGACTAAATTCTTAGGAAGGGCAGATAAATTGATGTTAGCATATGACAGGACATCTCAACCCACTCATTCCATTTACGAAACGAACTATAATATGCAAAGTGACTTTTGGGTACCATTTAAAGAAAAAAATGTGCCAACTGCTGATCAACTATCTTTGGGATGGAAAAATTTTGCTTTGACAAACTGGGAGCTCTCAATAGAAGCGTATTACAGAAAAATGAAAAATTTAATCCGGATAAACAATTTAGAAAACTATTTGGATGCCGGTATTGATTACAGTAAAGGAACGGGAGATGCCTATGGAATGGAATTCATGGTGCAATATAACAAAAATCGTTTTTCTGGTTGGTTTTCATACACTATATCTAAATCAGAGCGCAAATTTGAAGGTAAAAAATATCCTTTTAAATATGATTCCCCCAACCAGATTAATTTATTTCTTAGCCTGACGACCAAAAAGACAGCAACTAAAACACAGCGCTTGTCAATGAATTTACAGTATAAGACTGGGTATCCTTATGCTGTATCCAATGTGTCATACCCCAGCATAGGTTTGCCTATGTTCCCTAATGGATATCCGGATATAAATACGTCAATTGTGAAATATATCCCACAAGAGCCCAATACTCGCCTTAAAGACTATTTCAGAATAGACCTCAACTATACCATGGAAAAGAAGTTGAAACATGGTTCTCGAATTTGGCAATTTTCCCTATTAAATGTAACCGGGCATAAAAACCCATATAGCATTTATCGAAACAATAGTGGACAGTATAAGGCATTTGTACTTATACCATTTATGCCGTCATTCTCTTATACAAGATATTTTTAATAAACATATAACCAAATAAAACTTATGAAATATATAACATTTAATAGGTATATCAATACAAAATTATGGATTCTATTCATAATCAATATCGCAATCTATATCATATCATTAACTCTTGAATTAAAGTTTATTTATTCAGATAGCTTCTATTATCAGGAATTAGGCCACAAACTGGGCAGTGAAGAAGCATTTTTAAAAGAAATGAGTGTGCAAAGAGGAATGGACATATATAATTATTTGTGGATACCAGTGCATATTTTAATATCATGTAGTCTGATTGCTCTATGTTTATTTATTGGCTTTAACATAGCAAATATTAGATTGAATATTAAAAACTGTATCAGGTTTTCTTTAGCTGGAATCATTGTGTTTTCAATTAATTATTTAATATCCGTCATCCTGAAAATATTTGGTATTGTTCAATATAACTATAATACAGTTGATGATATATACTCCTACCAGTCTGTCAATGTATTGTTTATCGGGAAAAAATTACCGGCATGGGCATTTAAGCTGTTGGGACAAATAAATATAACGGAAGTTGTATTCGTTTTATTTCTATCACTCCTCATCAGCCGGTATTTTAAGTTTAAGTACCCAGCCATCTTGTTAAAAACGAGTTTAATATATGGAGGAGGGTTAATTATATATGGAATATTGTCCGCTTTTGCAGACATTATATTATAATCAATTTACTAATTTAATTTTTTTATTATGAAAAAGATTTCAAATGAAACATTATCACAGGTTACAGGTGGTAAATTTTGGGGCTCAAGAGTAGAATGCCGTGTGCAGGCAAATGGTCATTGCATGTGTCGCAAAGTCTATTACCGCTTTGGAATTAGAAGTTACGGCGGATGGTGGCCGGCAAATCCCAGCCAGTGTTAACAATGTAAATTAACCTAAAGAGGTCAGCTCTAAGAACTGGCCTCTTTTCTAAAAAGCTATTTCTATGATTATGCGCACAATCTGTACTTTCGTATGTTTAGTGATGTTAATAATCACAGGCATATCTTTCATATTTATAATTAACCCGAAAAGGACCAAACAAATACAATCCAGTTTTGATTTAGAGCAACCTATCAAGGATATCAACGGACAGAATATACAGGAGAATTTGAATCTTCAAAAAAACACGATAGTGCTCTTTTTAAATTCTGATTGCGATTTTTGCAAACAGGAGATTGACTTTATAGATAAAAATATAGATATCTTTAAATCAAAATATAATTTACTGATTGTGTCTTTCGAGAATCGAGATAAATTGAAAATATTTGAGAATCTGACAAAAATAGATAACAACTCCCCCTTTATTATTATTTCTGATCCGGATTTTGATCTGATTAATAAATATGAAATAACCGAGTTCCCTAGCCTTTTTTTGTTTACCCCTGACGGAAAAGAAAGGTTATCACACAGAGGGATAGCCCTCGATACATTAGAAGAACTTTTAAAACAGACATTTTAAATGAAATATAATTTTAAGAAAATCCAAGACGCATTTGTTTTTCAGAAGACACAAAACTCCTGTGGTATTGCCTGCCTATGCTCAATAATGAATTACTTTCAAAAGGATATAGACGAGGTACATCTCACTTATTTAAGTGGTACAACGCAAAATGGAGCTACACTTTTAGGACTGAAAGAAGCAGCAAATCAGATCGGATTAGCATCCGAAGGCTATGAGGGGAATTTATGCGACCTCAAATCCTGTGAATTACCGGCAATTCTACATGTTGTCAATGAATATGGTTTCACACATTTCGTCGTTTGTTATGGGTTTGACTACACATCAGGTCATTTCATTATCAGTGACCCGGCAATCGGAATAAAGCAATATACAGAGGAAGAATTGGATGATATATGGAAGTCTAAAATCTTACTTACTGTTGGAACATTAGATATTGATACGCTATCTACTAAAAATTTAAAGAAGAACAACCTCAAAACCTATTTGCTTCCTTTAATAAAATCAGATGCTAGAATTTTGCTCCTTAGTCTCATTCTAAGTTGTATGACAGCATTGATTAGTTTGGCTACTGCTGTTTTTGTACAAGCCCTTGTCGATACGATATTGCCACAAAAGAATATAAAGCTTTTAATGCTTTATATATTGATATATGGCATGGTCGTCTTACTCTCACAACTTGCATCATATGCAAACTCCCGTTTTATCATCACGCAAAATATTTTATTTAACGTACGAATCATTAGGATGCTGTTGAAAAAGATTTTCCAATTACCTAAATCATTCTTTTCGATGATTAAAACCGGAGAAATTATCTCCAGAATAAATGACACAGAAAAAATTCAGGGCTCCATTATACTACTGGTTAATTCGATATTTATAGAACTGCTAATTATGTCTTTCTCCATCTTAATCTTATTCTATTATGATTGGAGTATCGCTTTGACAACAGCATTCAGTATTCCTTTCCTGGCTGTTTTTTCATATCTGTATAGTAAGAAAATCAATCTCCACCAAAAAAAACTCATGAATGAATATGCAGCCTTAGAAACCTATTCTATAGACATGATCTCTGGAATGACATGCATAAAATCATATCAGAAAGAACATGTGTTTTTTAGAAGGTTACTATTTTTCTATAAGAATACACAAAAAAGAGGCAGAGACCTAAAGGTAGCCAACGCTAATTTTGACTTGTATATTGGTACATTGAGTAGCATATTTTCAATCATGGCAATTATGTTGAGCTCGTATTATGTAACCATAGGCCGGATTCAACTGGGAGTTTTATTTGCTATAGTAACAATATCAACCATGATCATTCAAGCATCAATAAAAATCTCTTCCTACATAGTAGATATACAGGAAGCCAGGGTTGCATTTGAACGTTCTGCCTTTATTTTGAATACCATAACAGAGAAGGAGCTTATAAAAGAAGGAAACACTGCTGTACATATGTGTTCTCAAAATGAACTTGAATGTCGCAATGTATCATTCAGATATCCTGGACAAATGACATTATTAGAAAATCTGAATATAAAGGTAGGAACAGGGAATTTCATTTCTATTTTTGGTAGTGTCGGTTCGGGGAAGACAACCCTCACCGACTTATTACAAAGAAATTATGTACCTTATTCGGGAGAAATCTTGTTTCAGGGAACAGATATTAAAAACTACCAGTTATCACAATGGCGTTCATACCTTGGAGTCGTATCGCAATACACTAAAATATTTATAGGGACTGTGGCGGATAATATCACAATGTTTAAATCGGTTTCTATTGAGGATGTTTCAATATTTTGTAAAGAATTAGGGTTAGAGCAATTTTTGCAAGACGATAATCTAAACCTGTATAACATGTTGGATGAAAACGGGAATAATCTCTCAGGAGGACAAAGACAATTAATTGGCATTGCCAGAGCGTTATATAAATCACCGGAAATTCTAATAATAGACGAACCGACAGCTTCTATGGACAAAGTAAATGAAATGCAAGTTTTAAGCCTCCTGCAAAGACTGAAAAATAGAATGGCCATATTAATGATTACCCATAAGCCGGAAATTGCCCGAATGACAGATTGCATATACGTTCTGGACAAAAACACTTTCTTGCAACACGGAGATCATCATACCTTAATGCAATCTACTAATTTGTATAGTAGAGCATATGAAGCGTTGTTTTATGGAACAACACAGTAATAGGGAGAAATTTAGTACCATTAAAAACTAAAACGTATGCCAGAATTCCAGACCCATTCCCAGCGTTTATAAATAATGTTATACTGATATTCAATTCCGGTTTTTAACTGTAACTTTCTATTAATATTATAAGAAAAGCCTGTGCCGATATAATATTGAGTAGCCGTAGTCGGCAATACTACAGTCCGTTTTTTATCAATGGTATAACCGCTATAAATATGATACTCTAAGCGATTTGTAAGCCCTACGTGGGTATCAGTATGTCGTTTTATCAATACCCGGGAATCTCCTGTATCCAACTGAGAGTTTATAAATAACTGCTTATTGCTAAACAGATGGATTTTCATTGAGAGTGAATCTTGCCATATATTTAATCCATTAATTTTAAAAGTCGATTTGGGATATTTCCCTGTAAAAATATCAGGTTTGTACATTTGAAAATCTTCAATAGGCAAAATTGCAGAGTGAGAATTTAGCAGACGCTTTTCAGGAAGGAACGCTTTGCCAAGTTCATTTAATGCCTCTTTGTTTATTTGGATTTCAGTTTTTCCTTCCAACATTTTCTTTAATTTCAAAGAATCATTTGGTGTCCACACATCTTGTCCCTGCATAACCAAAGGCAGAAATAAAAGAGATATGACGAGTAATATGAGTTTCATTAAATCCTATCAAAAGCTGAAATCTATTAATAATCCGTTATATTTCTTATCCTTTACACTATGAGTGGATAAGTTTCTCTAAAACGTTATAATTATAACGTGAACATTCAATATATCCCCTACATACTTTCTTGATATTTAATATAAATAAACCCAAATTCACAAGAGTTTACCGTTAAAACCATTCAAAACATGTAGTAAACTTATCAATCCTATAGGCATCTACTCATCATACCCACTCCACTCTTCGTCAATAGGTATATGTTTTTCTCCCTTTTTTAAACTCATCCATATATAGCCTGCTTTACATTAGAATTTCAAAGTCTAGAATTCCTCCGTTTTTGAAAAGTCCTATTATTTTCCAAACCATTAAGGGATTAGGTCTTTATGCGAATAAACTTCTATTTTAGCCTTTTTCTATCTGAAGTAATGATATTACTGGATATAGTTTTTTGTACAACGAAAAAAAATAATTGACCAAATCGATCTCTTTTGAGAAATCTGTTGCCACTGAAGAAACAGTTCGGCTTATTGGGAACCCGCCTTTTATTTGCAAATCGTTTTTCAAAAATAGTCTTTAAATTTTCTTTACGTGAGAAAATAGGTATCTGCCATGGCGATTTCTTGATATCGAACAGCAACATATCGTTGGAATAACCACCCACGGTTCAATACTGGGAACCTCTATTTTTAGAGTATTTATTGTTTTCTGATAATGTAGATATAATTTATCTGTAAAATTAACCTATCTAGGCTTTTTCTCCAATACCGACAATAAGGTATTTTTGTTCAGGTATACGCTCCTTCTTTTATTTCATGCCGACTCCGGAGTTCTATATCTTGGAACGGTTGGCAGCGGAATATGCCGTTAAACCATTCCGTTTTCGTTAAACGAAAACACAACTTGCTGTCCCCTCTACGGGGACAACGTTTTTAAGTAGAACTGTAGACTGCTCCACTTGGTGCTTTCTTTTCAAGGTTTTTCTGATGTGTGTCCGTACTTTTCAATAGATGGTGCAGTTTTGTCGAGAGCTTGATGCCGAAAATAGACTGAAATAGCTGGAAATAATTCTGATTCTGTAGATAATAAGCTGTAATCTAACTGATATTTGGATAATTATGTAATTAGATAAACAGATATTTGTGTATTCAGGTATTTGGATTATTGTGTAATTGGATAAACAGATATTTGTGTATTTAGATATTTGGATAATTGTGTAATTGGATTTATTAATGGACAGTTCATTTTAGTAAACTACTATGATGGGCAACTTTGTTTTACTACTGATGGAATGAATTGGACTACAAAAAAGCCGATATCAAGTTCATATTTTTATGATATTGCTTATGGAAATGGGAAATATGTAGTAGTCGGTTATCAAAGTTATATCGCTGTTTTAACGAATGATTTCAAAGTTGAATCATACAAATGGATTAAAGATACTATTGATGACTGCTGGAAAAGTATAATATTGGGCAACGGAAAATTTGCGGTTGTCGGTGATAGATACGGTAGAACTAGTTCATCGGCTGATGGTATAAACTGGACACCAGTAAAACAAGAAAGTGGTATTGGAGTCACATATGGCAATGGAAAATATGTTTCAGTTGGTAATGGAAGTATTTCAGTATCAGCTGATGGAGAATATTGGAAGCGCGCAACGATACAAAATGGTAGTAGTTATAATTGAACTTCTGTTACTTATAAGAACGGGAAGTTTATAGTGGTAGGTCATGAATATGTTAGTTATAACAATTACATGGGTTATACTATAATATCTGCGGATGGTGAGAATTGGAAAATGCTGGAACAACTAAAAGATGAATCGGGCAAAGTAGTTACAGCAAATCTCAATGGCGTTTGCGCTATGCCATAATTCAAAAGATATATCAAAACTTTAGTAGGGCATGCAGGGAAACTGGCATACCCTATATTGGTTTAATGAGATGTTGGCTATTATAAATTGCAATTCTGAAGGTGAAAAATAAATTATCATTTCTCATTGTATTTCATAGAATGGAGCGATATTTTATTTAATTTTGTAAATTGAAGAATTGTAATTAAAAATATAATAGAGATGAATACACGAGGCTCCGAATGGAGAAAATGGGATTTGCATGTGCATACTCCTGCATCATTATGTTCTGAATATGGAGGAGATAACGACGAAATATGGGAACAATTTATTCAAAGAATAGAAAATCTGCCATCTGATATTAAAGTATTAGGTATTAATGATTACCTGTTTTTAGATGGGTATGAGAAAGTACTTAAATATAAAAAAGATGGACGAATTCCTAACATAGAATTACTATTACCTGTTATAGAATTTAGGCTTAAGGAATTTGTAGGAAGTAAGGAACTTGGTCGAATTAATTATCACATTATATTTGCTGATGAAAGCTTGTTAAGCCCACAAGATATACAATACCATTTTTTACAAGGACTTCGTAGTAAAGCAAATCTTTCAGCTGACATTCCAAATGGATGTACATGGGGAGGTATAATTACGAGAGATACATTAATAGATTTAGGCAAACATATTAGTGCTTCCATACCTAAAGAAAAAAGAAAAGGAGATCTTAGTCCATTAGAAATAGGTTTTAATAACTTAAATTTCGAGTTGTCAAAGATAGAAAACCTATTAGGCGAAGGAAGTGACCCCAACAAATATCTAGAAGGCAAATATTTTAAAGCAATAGGAAAAGCTGAATGGGAGGATTTCCGTTGGGATGGTTCTATATCAGATAAAAAGACAATTATAAATAATGCGCATTTTGTTTTTACAGCTTCTCCGACTGTAGAACAAGCTAATAAAGGAAAAGACTCACTAATAACGCAAAATGTAAATGGGAGATTATTACATTGTAGTGATGCTCATAAATTTGCCCAAGACACAAATAAAACATCTCCTAAGGAGTTGGGGCACTGTTATACTTGGATAAAATCAGATACAACTTTTGAAGGATTAAAACAAACTATATTTGAGCCAGAACGTATAAAAATACATAGTAGTAAGCCTGAAGATAAGGAAAAATACCGAGTAATAGATTCTATAAAATTATCGTCTGACACTTTTTGGAATCAAACAATTCATTTGAATCCTAATTTAAATGTAATTATAGGAGGACGCTCAACTGGTAAATCGACATTGCTAAAAAGTATTGCTTTGGTAACTAATCCTAATAATACAGAATTGGATTCGCTAGAATGTGACTTTGTGAAAGAACATTTAGATAACGTTGAAGTTTTATGGGCTGACGGTGCAAATACACCTCGTGATATAGACTTCTTCCGTCAAAACTATATGCATGAGATTGCAAAAGATAAAGAACAAACTGATAATTTGATACTACGTATTTTAAAAGATAAATCCATTTACTCTATTTGGCAAGATTATCAAATATTCTGTTCAAATAATAAAGCTGAAATACAATCTTTAATAAATAAGGTTTTTGATACAAAAAAACAGATAAATAATAAGTTAATAGATTTGAAAGAAAAAGGTGATAAAGAAGGTATTAGTAAAGAAATCAATGATTTAAATCAAAAAATATCAAGTATAAAATCGCAACTCGATATTTCACCAGAAGAGATGAAATTGTATGAGGATATTATGAAACTTATTACAGATAATGCGAATAAGATAAAAACTGTAAATTGTTATATGGAGGAATTGAATAAGCTAAAAGTTTTCCCTTTTATAAACTCTTCATTTGATACTCAATTAGTTTCTTTATCATCTTATCTAAAAGTGGCTCTTAAGATAAAAATTCAAGATTGCCAACATGACTGTCTTGAAAATATAAAAAGTGAGATAGATAAATACATTAAAGAGTTATTACAAGATGTGTACAGTTTAAACTCTTCTATTGAAAAGGCAAAGCAGAATTCGCTATTTGTCAAAGGTCAAGATGTGAGTTCAAAAAACAAAGAATATAAAGAACTGATACAAAAAGTTGAGAAGGAGCAGGTTAAGCTCCAGACTATAACCAATGAATTGGTTATTATAGATAATCTAAATACTGTTTTAGAACAATTGAAATGCGATTTATTAGAAAAACATATTTCATATAAAAATAAAGGGATTGAAGTTGTTGATATATTAAAGATAAAACATGAAGGTATTGAAATAAAATCAAATCTTATTTATGATAATAAACGTTTGCAACTTTTTCTTGAAAACCGATTGAATTTAAGAGGATGGGAACGTCAGTCGTATATCCAAAATATGTGGCAAAATTACTCGAAAGATACAAGTAATATATCTATGATTTTTTTAAATGATGTTCTATCTGATAATATTGACTACAAGGCATCAAATCGAGATGAGAATGTTCTATCTGAATTTCTTTCTGAAAATTGGTTTAATATCTCTTTTGATTTAATATACGAGGGGGATTCATTTGTGAGTATGTCACAAGGTAAACAAGCTTTTGTTATATTGAAATTGTTATTGGAATTTAGCGATAAAACATGCCCAATATTAATAGACCAACCAGAAGATAGTTTAGATAATAGAGCTATATATAAAGATTTAGTCAAATATTTAAGAAAAAAGAAGATTGAACGACAAATAATCATTGTTACTCATAATCCAAATGTCGTTGTTGGAGCTGATTCCGAATTGATAATTATAGCAAATCAACATGGTAAAGATTCTCCCAATCAAAATCATATAAAGTTCCAATATAAATCAGGAAGTCTTGAAAATACGGCTGCTCTAATAGATACTAAAGAGTGTATTCTAGATAAACAAGGCATAAGAGAACATGTTTGTGAAATTTTAGAAGGTGGAAAAGAAGCTTTTGAGAAAAGAGAACGCAAGTATGGATTTGTCATTTAAGTTATACATTGCCATAACAATCTTCACATTAAAGATTGTTATGGTTTAAATCAACTATTCATTATACTCAATCGTTGGTACAATAAAGTATATAGTTGCGTGATTCAATTTTCAAAGAGAAATAATTCATCTAATCAAAGTTTTGCTTAACTTTGGATGTATCAAATAATGACTCATTATATGCGTAAGAAAGAAGAAATAGAAAAAATTGCAGAATTATTTGCGAGATTTCGAGCAGAAGTAGAAAATCTAAATAGTTTAAATCTGTATGACATTAATATCCATGCGGAGAATGTAATCATTCCCATTCTAAACATTGTATATGGATTAAATCTAGTCAATATAAATAATGAAGTGAAAAATTCTTCTGCAATAGATTTAGTTGATACGGACAATAGAATAGCAATTCAAGTTACATCTACTGCTACTGGAGAGAAAATAAAGCATACAATAGATGAATTTATAAAAGGAAGGCGTTTTGAAGAATACGATAATTTGCTTATATATATTATAACCGAGAAGCAGAAAAAATATTCAGATAGTACTTTCGCTATAGCTCATAATAATGAATTAGAATTCTCAGAGAAACATATTTTAGATTATAGTGATATTCTTAAGGAAGTAAACTCTTGGATTAATATTAGCAAAATAGATTCTTTGTTACAATTGTTAAAAGAAGAGTTTTGCGAAGAAGAAATGAATAGGAGAAAGTATTTGTTAGAAAATAAGGAAACCATAAAAACAGACATATTATTTCCTAACATCCTTCAAATAGTATTACCTCAAAAGATTTATATGGGCATCACAGGAATAGATCGTGATGAAATAATCACGCAATCCTGGAGTACTCCATATAAACTTAAAAAGAAAGCTCCCATGGGGAAAGTACTCAGTAAAGCATTTGAATTATTAAAAATCCCATATAGCAGGGATTGGTTTACTTTTGAAGATAAAATCATATCTTTTAAACCTTTAGATAACAGAGATGAGCCATTAAATAAATTAATAGAAATAGGTACTGTTGAAGAATATTCAATAAATGACGATGTATTTGAAAATACATGCATCCCAGTATTATTAACATATGACTCGAAAATATTAGCTAAATACAATAAATCATGCAAGGAATATATTGATGAGATTACACAGGAATTGATACAATATCATGATAAATTCTGCAATGATTTAGGGAAATTTCCTGTTACTATCCACTTATTTTTATTGCCTTTAAATACTAAAAAAGAACTGATTGAATGTATTGATAAAAAATTAAGAATATGGCAGAGTCTATAAATATACAAGAACTAAGACGAATTTTAAGAGGTAAAGTAATTCGTCAAATAGATAAATATTCAATCTTAAAAGATATTGCAAATTTAACTGCACTAAATAGAACTATAGGTCAAGAGTTTATTCTTAGGCTTTTGTCCCGAATTTCTGATTTTAAAGAATTTGAGGAAATCATTTATTCATTGGTAAGGCAAGTAGGATTATTTCCTTATCTTAATGAAGATGAATTATCTTTTAGAGATACAATTGCGTATGAAATGCACAGACCTACTGGATTTAAAGAGAACATTGTTTTTCATCACGCACAAGCAGAAATTTATTACGCACTTTTACGAAAAGAAAACATTGTACTTAGTGCTCCAACTAGTTTTGGCAAAAGTCTTATTATTGATTCAATTATAGCTTCTTTGAATTATTCAAATATCGTCATAATTGTACCAACAATAGCATTGATTGATGAAACAAGGAAACGACTTTCAAAATTTAAATCTATATACAAAATTATTACACATCCAAGTCAAGTTATTACTTCAAAGAATGTATTTATCCTTACACAAGAGAGGGCATTGGAAATAATTAAAAATACCGATGTTGATTTTTTTGTTATAGATGAATTCTACAAATTAAGTCCACAAAGAACAGATGAAGAAAGATGCCACATCTTAAATCAAGTATTCTACACATTAGTAAAGACTGGTGCTCAATTTTATTTATTAGGACCAAATATAGAACGAGTTACCACAGAATTATTAGATAACATTCAATACAAGTTCATTAAAACAGACTATAAAACAGTCGTATCAGAACGGCATAATATAACTGTTGGTAAAAATGAAAAGCCCATTAATAAACTGATAGAATTATGCAAAGAATTGGACGAGCCAACTCTTATATTTTGCCAATCACCAGCAAGTGCCAATAAAGTAGCTACTGCATTTTTAGAAAGCCAAGTTTTTCCTAAAGAAACAATTAATGATGATTTAGTAAAATGGCTTAAAAACAATTATCATCCACAATGGATTTTACCAAACTGTATAGAACGTAAAATAGGAATTCATCATGGAAAAATTCCTCGTTCTATTGCTCAAAAATGTATCAAACTATTTAACGATGGAAATCTAAAATTCTTAATATGTACCTCTACATTAATTGAAGGAGTAAATACAAAAGCTAAAAATGTAATCATATATGATAATAAAATAGCAAGAAGCAAATTTGATTATTTTACATTCAATAATATTTGTGGTCGTTCAGGAAGAATGTTCTCACATTTTATTGGCAATATATATTTATTTCATGAGCCACCATTAGCAGAATTGCCATTAGTAGATTTTCCTATCTTTTCACAAACAGAAGATGTGCCTGAAAAGCTATTAATAAATATAGATGAAGAAGATTTAAAAGAAAGTTCAAAACTTAAGTTAAAAAAATACATAGAGCAAGAGGTATTATCCAAAGAGGTACTTAAGAAAAATTCATATATTGATTTAGATAAACAAATTAAACTGGCTTCATTCATTAAAGAAAATTTATCTAAAGTACATCCTATATTAAACTGGAATCAATATCCAACGAATGAACAGTTAAAAGCTGTATGTATATTGATTTGGGAATTTTTAGTTGCATCTAATAAAATGATATATGGTGTAAGTTCAGGAAGACAATTACATTTTAGAATAAATCAATATAGAGAAGCTGGAAATATTAAAAATTTTATTTCAATGATTATACAAGATTGTAAATCAAATGAAGAAATCAATGAAAAAATTGAATTATCTTTTGATATTCAAAGACACTGGATTAATTTTCAGTTTCCTCGTTTTTTAATTAGTCTCAATGACATAGCAAATGATGTATTCAAGAAGTATCGTTTAGAGCAATGTGATTATAGCTACTTTGCAAGTATGGTTGAATGTTATTTCATTTCTCCCTATGTTGTTCCTTTAGACGAATACGGATTACCTATCCAAATTTCTGAAAAAATCGGTAAAATCATTCAATTATCTCCCAATATAGATGAAGCATTACAACAAATAAGCAGATTTAATCCTATGATGACAAATTTACCTAAGATTGAAAAAGAATTTATAGAAGAGTTTCAAGAGTATATTTGATATACTCTTGAAACTTATACTAATTTTCAGTCTTAATCAAATGCTGCAAATCAGGGTCGTTCTTAATTCTTTCGATTTCGTCCGTGATAATCTGCTGGACTTCCTGCTTGACCCGGTTGTAATTCGCCTGTATTTCTTCCTGCATCCGGTCGTTCCCGTCCTCGTCCCTGAAATCTATGATTTGGGGCAATTTCTTGTAGTTGGCTGTTTCCCGTTTCACTTGCTCGTTATCCACCACAATTTCCGCATGGAATATTTTCTGCTCTATCCGTTCATCGAAATTGTCACTGACCGCACCCACAAACATACCCTGCGTTAAGTTGGATATTTTACTGGGTGGTATCAGGCTATCCATCTGCGTACTGATTGAGGTTGATTTATCATTCCGGTTAATAGTCATGCTTTGGCGTTTCTGCAAGACCTTTCCGAAACGGTCTGAAAGCGTCTTTGCTGTTTCAGAAACCACCTGACCGCTAAAAATATTACCCACCGTATTTTCGATTACCTTGCTTTCCTTATCCCCATAATCCCGGCGTAACTGGCTGAAATCCTGAAAGCCCAAACAAACAGCCACCTTGTTGCTTCGTGCCGTTGCTATCAGGTTATCCAGTCCCCGAAAATAGATGGTCGGTAATTCATCTATGATTACAGAACTTTTCAGTTGGTGCTTCTTGTTTATCAGCTTCACGATACGGGAATTATACAGTCCCAAAGCACAGGAATAGATATTTTGGCGGTCGGGATTATTGCCTACCACCAAAATTTTAGGTTCTTCCGGATTGTTTATATCCAGTGAAAAATCGTCCCCTGTCATTACCCAATATAAAGCCGGGCTTATCATACGTGAAAGCGGAATTTTAGCACTTGCAAGCTGCCCTTGCAACTGGTCTTGGGCGTTGGATTCCCATGCGTCCATGAACGGTGAAAGGTAGTTTTCCAGTTCGGGATAACTGGTTAAAATTGTAAACGTATCGGCATATTTCTTATTCAGGAACTCGATTGCGTGCGGGAATGTACAATACTTACCACCCTGATATATTTTCAAAAACCATACAATAGAAGCCAGTAAGATAATCGGGCTTTCCACAAAGAAATCTCCCTGTTTGGTTATCCAACTGCGATTCAAATTTAACATGATTGTATAACTGGCTTCGTATGCGTCCGATATGTCCGTCATAAACGCCGGATTTATCGGGTTGCATCGGTGACTTTTGCGTGGGTCGTCAAAGTTAATCATATAGAATTTAGGTTTCACCTTATACCCGTCTAAATGGTTGATTAGGTGATTATATGCTATCTCTGAAAGGTCAGGAAATTTGTAGTCATAAATATAAACAGCGAAGCCTTTTTCGATTTGCTGTTTGATGTAGTTATTGACTATCGCATAAGATTTTCCCGAACCGGGCGTACCTAATACCATGCTTGCCCTGAACGGGTTTACAACGTTTATCCACCCGTCATTCCATTTCTTTTTGTAGTAGAACCGGGTCGGCAGGTTAATGGAATACTCGTTTTCTATCAGGCGTGTTTCCTGTGCGAAACTTTCATTCTCGGTGTTAAACACATCATCCATCAGATTGTTTTTCAGCAAACGTGAAATCCATACTCCGGCTGCAAGTAGCGAAAGATACCCGGCTGTCATGGTAAAGATATACAAACCTGTATTTGCCGCCAGTGGCAACGGCAGAACCAACAGCCACCAGTTCAGGAAAAACAGGATAAAACCGATTGTCAGGAACACATAAATCTTATTCCATGTGATTTTTTCCTCTTTCACTCCCTTTGTTCCCAAACAGGAAAGTGCAAGGAATACCACTGAAAAAAGTTTGGTATATAGGATATTGGAGAACAGCCCGGCGGTACGCTGGAAGTTCAGCAGGATTTTATCGACTACCCCGATATTGACACCCCATTCCCTAAACGACTGATAACAAAACCAATAGATGTTTATCACTACAAATAAAATACTGATTGCCCGCATAAAGTCCATGACCTTTGCAAGTCCTCTTAAATCATCTTCATTCTGCATAATTGAAATTTTTATAGTTATTAAATACGTCTTTGTTTCTTCTTCTTTTTCTTCTTGGGTGGTGGAACTTGGCTGTTTTCGGGTGGCGTATCGTCCCCACCGGATAACAGGCTGAACAGTCCGGCAATGGCTTTACCTGTATTTGAAATATGTCCGGTCGGGTTATATTCCGGCGTGCGTTCCTGCGTTTCCTGTTTGCTGTTTCCCGACAAAGTACGGGAGCCGGAAAACAGGTCATTGAACACATTGGCGGAAAAGTCCTTTCCCAACCGTGAACCGTTCAGGACGGTACGGTTTTCGTGGTCGATGAATGTTACACCGTATATCCTGCCTGTATCGTTCTGCCGGAAAAGAACATCTATGCCTTTCTTTTTCAGTTCTTGTTCCAGTTCCTTACGATTATGGGCGGATTTCATCACTGCGCCAACTGTCCGGCGGATACGCTCTTTCAGGTTCTTGTCCTGAATGTCCTTTGTAGATTTCTTGATGTGTCGCTGGATGGCTTCGTAACCTACCGACTTACCCAAAGAGGAAGATTTGAACGGGTTTCCCTGTTTCTCGCCGTTATCATTGGTAGCCGAATAGACAATGCCATTATAGGGTTTTCCGTTCACTTCCCCTTTCACTTCTTCCGCCTGTACATTATATATAGATAGCAACGCTTTGTATTCCGTAAAACTCTGGAAACGGTAACTGCTGGCAAGGGCTTTCACCGTATTGGATAACTGGTGCTTTACGTCCCCTGCCCGATAGTCCACCTTTTTAAGTTCGGGGCGGTCGGCTGCCTGTTTCTTCTCTGCCGGATGCAGCCCGTACTTCTGTTCCAGTTCACGGGTGATTTGTTTGCTGCGGATATGCTCGAACTTGTCATTTATCTTTTTACCCGTATCATCTACCCGGATGGAAACGATATGTATATGATGCCTTGCAATATCTTCGTGCTTGTAAACCATATACGGCTGATTGCCATACCCTAACTTATCCATATACTCTTTGGCAATATCCGCAAGCTGGCTGTCAGAAAGCACATCGTCCGGGTGCGGGTTCAGGGAGATATGGATAATCGGTTTTTCCGTTTTCAAGTCTGCGGGCAGGTGCATATCGAAACATTCCATACAACGCCGGATGCTGAAATTTCCGTCCTCGCTTTCAAACATACGGTTGCTTAAAAGTACCTTTCCCTGTTCTTCGTCCACCTTGTTTTGGTTGTAGGAAAGCGCACCGAACAGGGAACTGCCTACGCTTATCTTTGCAACCATCTTGTTTCAAACTCACGGGTCAGTTCAATAATTTGGCGGTTCAGGTCGGCAAGTTCTATCGTTGCCTTTTCCAGTTTATAGAGAAATGCGAGAGCTTTCTTCTCTGAAAAATTGGTATTTAGAGCCTTTACCACCTGATTATAATTCACGGCGATACCCCTGTACTGGGAATATAAAGCGGTCAGCCGGGTATAATATTCGACTGCCGCCTTGTCGATTTTAATCACTTTGAACGGTTCGCCGAAGATGCGGGCGGTGATAAAATGCGCTTTCGTGCGCATACCGGACTGGTCGAACAATGCCAAAAAGCGGGCGTGGTCTATCGCATTGAAGCTGATAGAGTACCGGAACACTGCCGGGTCTGCTTTGGGCTTTCGTCCTGCGCCACCCGGACGGGGCGCATTTTCATTTTTTTGTTTCATGCTTCTTTTTTTAAAGGGTTACGACTTCGGAGTGACCCTATCCCGGCTTCGTCCGGGCAAGGCGTTCAAAGCTGCTGAAAGAATTTCAAGCAGCTTAGAACACACCTTGCTATTTGCCAGTGCAAATAAAAATCCGCCTACGGACGGATTGGAGTTAGCGGATATTGGAACGCTCCCGGCGGCGGGGGCTTGGTTAGCCTGACCGATACCTTTCGGTTGCAAAGTAACGGGTATTAAAAATACTGTGAAATAGCGGTTTATAGGACAAATGAGGACAAACGGGGACATTTGAGGACACCTTTCAAAAGGGGTTGTTTTTCTACGTTTATTTGTCCCGGATTTCAGAAAGAAAGCAATATGGATAGATGGAAATATGTAACGGAAAGCGTGCGGAAAGAAAGCGGTTTTGAAAACTTGAAAACAAGATTTCAAGATTGCAATCTTTCAAGAAAGCAAGAAAACAAGCTGGATGGAATGATTGAAAGAAAACGGTCATTCAATCGGGAAAGCAAACGGTCTGCAAAGAAAGCAATCCGTTTTTGCAGAATGATGGAAAGAAAAGAAGCAAGGAAGAAAGAAGTCATTCCGGCTTTCGGGCTTTCAACATGGAACGAAAGAAAACCATCCGTCAATCTGAACGGATGCAATGAAATAAAGATGTATCACAATAATTCAAAATGACAATGAAGAAAGAAACCTTGTATGTGGCTTTCTCCACCCAAAAGGGTGGGGTCGGCAAAACAACATTCACCGTTTTGGTAGCAAGTTATCTGTATTATCTCAAAGGGTATAACGTGGCGGTCGTGGATTGCGATTACCCGCAGCACAGTATCAGTGCCATGCGCAAACGGGATGCCGAACAGGTGAACGGTGACGATTATTACAAACAGCTTGCTTTCAGCCAGTTCAAAACACTGGGGAAGAAAGCGTACCCGGTGCTTTGCAGTTCGCCGGACGAAGCGATTAAAACGGCGGATGAATTTCTTGCGTCTGCCGGGTCGGATTATGATGTGGTCTTTTTCGACCTGCCCGGAACGGTAAACAGTGAGGGTGTTATAAACTCCCTTTCAGGGGTGGACTACATTTTTACTCCCATTGCCGCCGACCGGGTGGTATTGGAAAGCAGCCTTTCCTTTGCGGTGGCTATCCATAAACTGCTGGTAAAGAATGAAGCGTGCCGACTGAAAGGGCTACACTTGTTTTGGAACATGGTAGATGGCAGAGAGAAAACAGACCTGTACACCCTGTATGAACAGACCATCGGGGAACTGGAATTACCCCTTATGAAAGTATTTATCCCGGACACCAAAAGGTTTAAAAAGGAACTGGACGCACAACGTAAAACCGTGTTCCGTTCTACGCTGTTCCCGGCGGACAAACGGCTGGTAAAGGGCAGCAACATGGAAGAACTGATAACCGAAATCGCATACCTTATAAAACTGTAACGATATGGCAAAGCAAAGCGGCGGGAAACCGCAAATTGACGAGGATTTTATGAAAGAGATTATTTCACAGGGCTTGCCCGTGAAAAAACAGGAAATGCCATCGGTGGCGGTGGAAACACCTGATAAACCGGACGATAAAACGGGTACTGTGGAAACGGCAGATAAACCGGAAATCAAGGCAGAACCAAAGGAAGAAAAGGCGGTGAAAGAACCTGCCCGCCGGAAAAAGAACACTCCGGGCGATTACCGGGAAACCTATTTCATGCGGGTGGACTTGACCGACCGCCAACCGTTATATGTCAGCCGTACCACCCACGAAAAGCTAATGAAGATAGTAACCGTTATCGGCGGACGCAAGGCAACCGTCAGCAGCTATGTAGAAAATATCCTGCTCCGCCATTTCGACCAGTTTCAGGACGAGATAAACGAACTGTACGAAAGCAAATTTGAAAAGCCGTTCTGATATGTTGAAATGGTTTATTATTGGAACACTCCTGTATTACGCCATTCTCTTATGGCGATACCGGAATAGCTTGGGAACATGGTTCACGGGTGGGAAAAGAGAGCCGGAACAACCGGAAAGCAAACCGACCGTGAAAGCCGGAAACGGTGATTGTCTTGTAGGTGCAAGCCGTTACCAGATGGGACAAATGAGGACAAACGGGGACATATCAGGACACCTTTCAAAAGGGGTGGATAATGCTTCTATATTTGTCCCGCAAAGCGATGAAGCGGTGGAAGAAACGCCTGATAACAAACAGGTGGAAGATGAAAATACCGATGCCCTACAAGCGATTGAAACCGAATTTGAAATGGAATTTGAAACGGAAGATACGGAAGAAACGGACGTTTCGGCGGATGAAATCGAAGCGGAAGAAATCGCCTGCTACATGGGTGACGGTGAACCGGAAATGGCGCAAGGTATCACACTGGGGGAACTGGCGCAAATGGTTCAGGTCATTCAGATAAAACAAGCGTCCGACACGGAAGAACGGCAAGCGGTTCAAACCATCTGCCGGACGGAAACAAACCTGTTTCATTCGCTGGTGGAGCAGATTAACGGGGGCAGGTCACGGGTGGCGGAACTTTTACAAAAGCATGAGATACCCGTGCCCGCCACTGTCCCGGCTGCCGTAAGTAATGAAATGGCAGACTTTGACATGAACGATTTTCTTTAATGGCAAACTTTAAATAATAAGATGATGAAACAAAGAGATTACGGTTAAGACAAACCTTTCTGAACACTGGGGAACACTCCCCATAACCACAAAAATTCAATTATTAATCACTCCGCCGGGCGGACTATCCAACCGCCCGGCAATTTAAAAATCAATGTATTTATAATGAAAAAGAAAGTTCTCTTTTCGGCAGTCGCTCTATTGGCTGCATCCGTTACGTTTGCACAAGGTAACGGCATGGCGGGTATTACAGAAGCTACCAACATGGTAACATCCTATTTCGACCCGGCGACAAAATTAATTTACGCCATCGGTGCGGTGGTGGGCTTGATTGGCGGCGTGAAAGTCTATGGCAAGTTTTCTTCGGGCGACCCCGATGTTTCAAAAGTCGCCGCTTCATGGTTCGGTGCTTGTATCTTCCTGATTGTGGCAGCCACTATCCTACGTTCATTCTTCCTCTAAAGAAACAGACTATGGCAGACTATCCGATTAACAGGGGGATAGGCAATACAGTTGAATTTAAAGGGTTGAAAAGTCAGTATCTTTTCATTTTTGCGGGCGGGCTGTTAGCCCTGTTCGTGCTTTTCATCATCATGTACATGGTAGGCATTAACCAGTGGGTGTGCATCATCTTCGGCGTTACTTCGGCAACGCTGCTTGTATGGCTCACATTCCGGTTAAACGAAAAGTACGGGACACACGGGTTAATGAAATTGTCCGCACGCAAAAACCACCCTTTCCATATCATCAACCGAAAAGCCATATCCCGATTATTCCATTTAAAACAAGTATCGAAATGAGAAATATTTTAAAAGCTACTACGCTGGAAAACAAGTTTCCACTGTTCACGGTGGAAAACGGGTGCATCGTTTCCAAAGATGCCGACATAACGGTAGCGTTCCGGGTGGAACTGCCGGAACTGTTCACCGTCACGGCAGCCGAATACGAAGCGATACATTCCGCTTGGAACAAGGCAGTCAAGGTACTGCCTGATTACAGCATCGTACACAAACAGGACTGGTTCATCAAAGAAAACTATGCACCTGACATCCAAAAGGATGATTTAAGTTTCCTTTCCCGTTCCTTTGAACGGCATTTCAATGAACGACCGTTCTTAAATCATACCTGCTATTTGTTCCTGACGAAAACCACAAAGGAACGCAGCCGGATGCAGAGTAATTTCTCCACCCTTTGCCGGGGCTTCCTTGTCCCCAAAGAGATAAAAGACAAGGAAACGGTCACAAAGTTTCTCGAAGCGGTGGGGCAGTTTGAAAGCATTATGAACGATAGCGGTTTCATTACCCTTACCCGCCTGAACTCGGACGAAATCACCGGAACAAGGGAAGCGGCGGGTATCGTGGAGAAATACTTTTCACTCTCACAGACCGATACCACCACACTGAAAGATATTTCACTGGGTGCTGACGAAATGAAGATTGGCGATGACATTCTTTGTTTGCATACCCTTTCGGATGCGGAAGATATGCCGGGCAAGGTGGGAACAGATACCCGTTATGAAAAGCTATCCACCGACCGGAGCGATTGCAGGTTATCTTTTGCTTCTCCGGTGGGCGTATTGCTTTCCTGTAACCATATCTATAACCAGTACATCTTCATTGACGACCATACGGAGAACCTGAAACAGTTTGAAAAGATGGCTCGCAATATGCACTCCCTTTCCAAATACAGCCGTGCCAATCAAATAAATAAGTCTTGGATTGAGGAATATTTGAATGAAGCACATTCACTGGGGCTTATCTCCGTGCGATGCCATTGCAATATCATGGCTTGGAGTGACGACCGGGACGAACTCAAACACATTAAAAATGATGTGGGGTCACAGCTCGCACTTATGGAGTGCAAGCCACGCCACAACACCACCGACACGCCGACCCTGTTTTGGGCGGGCATACCCGGCAATCAGGCGGATTTTCCGGCGGAAGAAAGTTTCTATACCTTTATTGAACAGGCTCTTTGCCTGTTCACCGAAGAAACGAACTACAAAAGTTCGCTTTCTCCCTTTGGTATCAAGATGGTGGATAGGATCACGGGAAAGCCGTTGCATATTGATATTTCAGACCTGCCCATGAAAAAAGGTATCATTACCAATCGCAACAAGTTTATACTTGGGCCGAGTGGTAGCGGTAAATCATTTTTCACCAATCACATGGTGCGCCAATATTACGAACAAAATGCGCACGTCCTGTTGGTTGATACCGGAAATAGTTACTTAGGTCTATGTGAAATGATTAACCGGAAAACGCACGGGGAAGATGGGATATATTTTACCTATACCACTGAAAACCCGATAGCGTTTAATCCTTTCTATGTGGAAGATGGGGTATTCGATATTGAAAAGAAAGAGAGTATCAAAACGCTTATCCTGACCCTGTGGAAAAGGGATGATGAAGCACCCACACGGGCGGAAGAAGTGGCTTTGTCAAACGCCGTAAGTTCCTATATCGAACTGATTACTAAGGACAGTTCGGTTACTCCCTGCTTCAATACGTTCTATGAGTATGTGAGGAATGACTACCGGGCGCACCTGCAAGAAAAAAACGTCCGGGAAAAGGATTTTGATATAGACAACTTCCTGAATGTATTAGAACCTTACTATAAAGGGGGGGAATACGACTACCTGCTGAACTCCGACAAAGAGCTTGATTTGCTGCATAAACGCTTTATTGTCTTTGAGTTGGATAATATCAAAGACCACAAAATCCTATTCCCGATTACAACCATTATTATCATGGAAGTTTTCATTAACAAGATGCGTAAATTAAAGGGTATCAGGAAATTAATATTGATAGAAGAAGCGTGGAAAGCGATTGCATCGGCGAATATGGCAGATTATATTAAGTACCTCTATAAAACCGTTAGAAAGTATTTCGGTGAAGCGATTGTAGTCACACAGGAAGTGGAAGATATTATTTCCTCACCCATTGTAAAAGAGAGTATTATAAACAATTCGGATTGTAAAATCTTGCTCGACCAACGGAAGTACCTTAATAAATTCGATAGCATACAGAACCTTTTGGGACTGACCGATAAGGAACGTTCACAGGTGCTTTCCATCAACCTTGCCAATCATCCGAACCGGAAATACAAGGAAGTTTGGATAGGCTTAGGCGGTACACAATCCGCCGTATATGCCACAGAAGTAAGTTTGGACGAATATTTTACATATACGACCGAAGAAACGGAAAAAATGGAACTTTTCGCCTTGTCCGAAAAGTTAGGCGGCAACCTCGAACTGGCTATCAAACGGCTTGCCGAAAGCAAGCGCAATCCCGAAAAATAATCAACTAACAATTTAAAAATCAATCAGTATGAAACATTTAAAATTCCTGTTTCCGGTGCTGTTATGTACTTTGTTACTGGGGCTTTCTTCCTGTAAGGAAACGAACGCCGACCGTCTTAGGGCGATGCATGGGGACTGGGAAAGCGTGAAAAACCGTCCTGCGTTTACCCTCTTTGAAGAAAATGGGCATTACCGGGTAACGACCTATCGAAAGACTTACTGGGGAACTATCCAAACGGAAACCTATCAGATTTCAGAACAAGACGGAAACCTGTTCATCGAAACGGGGTTGTCCGTCCTGCTGACCTATGATAAGGAGAACGACCGGATTCTGCTTTCACCCGGCGGAGAATACAAACGGAGTAAACAACCAATAAAGAAATAAGCGTATGAGAACAAAGATTATAATGCTGCTCGTAGTATGCAGCCTGTTTGCCGGAAAGGTAAACGCACAGTGGGTGGTGAGTGACCCCGGCAACTTGGCGCAAGGGATTATCAATGCGTCAAAGAACATCGTGCAGACATCATCCACAGCCCAAACAATGATAAAGAATTTTCAAGAAACGGTAAAGCTGTACAATCAAGGCAAGGAGTACTACGATGGTGCGCCCGTATAGGCGATATAATAAATGTAGCATTGGCAAGCTATTAGGTAAG
>OWJA01000204.1_pt1 | contig 37472 bp, 27 predicted proteins | sample 1732901 | NCBI WGS metagenome assembly OWJA01 (sample SAMN05065766, study PRJEB22554) | human gut metagenome | biome: ENVO:2100002; feature: ENVO:00000062; material: ENVO:00002003 | host: Homo sapiens | place: USA | reverse complement strand
GTGATGCGCGCGGCTGCTGTGCGGGTCGATGAAAAGGTCCTTGTTGAGATCGACTAAGCACCCTACAGGCCCTTTGCTGTAATGGCAAAGGGCCTTTTTGATTTATGAACGGGCTTGCCCTCTCCGTCACCTTCGGTGACACCTCTCCCAAAGGGAGAGGCACTGGCGTGCCGGTCAGGCCTACGCTGGACGAGGGAAGCTCTTGCTGCCGTAAACGGTAGTGCGCTGCTATCGCCGATAGCAGGCAGCTGCCGGAGGGCGCACCTACACACGAACCTATAATACAGGAGCAAATTTATGCAGCAATATCTGGAAGCAGGCAAGGTCGTCACCACCCACGGTGTGCGCGGCGAAATGAAGCTGGAGCTGTGGTGCGACGGCGTGGATTTCCTCAAAAAGGCAGGCCGTCTCTACGCCTCGGCAAAGGGCGGCAAGTGCTATAACATCACCTCCATCCGCCCGCAGGGGCAGATGGCGCTGCTCCAGCTGGAGGGCGTGAACGATATGGACGCCGCCCGCGCCCTGCGGGGTCAGGTGTTCTACTTCGACCGCAGCGACGCCACCCTGCCCGAGGGCCGGTGGTATGTGGCCGACCTCATCGGCTGCGAGGTGCGGGACGCCGACACCGGCAAGGTGTACGGCGTCGTCACCAGCGTGGACCATCCCGGCGCACAGGACATCTATACGGTCAAGTCCCCCAGCGGCAAGGAATATATGTTCCCCGGCGTAGACGCCTTTCTCAAAGAGCGCAACCCGCCGGAAGGCTATATCCTCGTCACCCCCATCCCGGGCCTGCTGGACGACGATTTCGACAGTGAGCGGGAGGAGGAGTGAGCGATGGGGATGCGTGTGGACATCGTGACCCTTTTCCCTGAGATGTGCCAGCAGGTGCTGGACGCCAGCATCATCGGCCGCGCAGCCAGGCGCGGCTGCATCGAGACCCACTGCCATCAGATCCGGGACTACACCCTCAACAAGCAGAAGCAGACCGACGACTACCCCTATGGCGGCGGCTGCGGCATGGTGCTCTACGCCCAGCCCATCGCCGACTGCCTGCGCGCCGTCCAGAAAGAGGTAGCGGAACAGGGACGCCCGGCCCCGCATATCGTGTTCTTGACGGCGGGCGGTCAGCGCTACACCGAAGAGCACGCCCGGCGGCTGGCCCAGTACGATAACCTGACGCTGGTCTGCGGCCACTATGAGGGCATCGACGAGCGCGTCATTGAAGCGTTTGCGGACGAAGAAATTTCGATCGGCGACTATATCCTCACCGGCGGCGAGCTGGCCAGCCTCGTGGTGGCCGACAGCGTCCTCCGCCTCAAGCCCGGCGTTCTGGCGGAGCAGAAGGGCTACGAGGAAGAGAGCTACTGGGACGGCCTGCTGGAATACCCCCAGTACACCCGCCCCGAGGTCTGGGAGGGCCGCGCCGTACCCGACGTTCTGCTGGGCGGCGACCACCAGAAGATCGACGCATGGCGGGGCGAAAAGAGCCGGGAGCGCACCCGTCTGCGCCGCCCGGAGCTGTATGAGCAGTGGTGCGAGAGCCACCCCATCACCGAGCTGCCCAAGTGGAAGCGGGGCGAGAATGTCCGCCTCGTCAAGACGGAAGAACAGTTTGCCGCTGCGGCAAAGCTGTTTGCGGAGGGCCGCCGCGCCGTCTGCGCCGGAAACTGGACGGAAGAGTATTGTGCAAGCCTGACAGAAGAGGAGTTTCTCGCTCAGCTCAAGGCGGAGAAAAAAGGCGGCTGGGCCTGCTACCTGCACACGACGAAAGATGTGCCGGACGGCATGGTGAGCGTAGACCACAAGACCGGCCGCATTGAGCATCTCTTTGTGTCTGGGAATGCCCGGGGAAAGGGCATCGGCCAGAAAATGCTGGACTTCGCCCGCAAAAAGCTGGAAGAGTATGAGCATCCCCGCCTGAGCGTGCTGGACACCAACGCCCGCGCCATTGCTCTCTATCGTCGGATGGGATGGAAATTCACAGGCGAAAAAGACATGGAATTTGACCCTGTAGAATATCCTTCTGTTGTAAAGAAATGCGCGCTGCTGTGGATGCAGTACGAGGGTTGAGCGGAGTCTGCGGCAAACGTCATACTCTGCCGGATAAGCACAAAAACAGTCGGAGTGCTGACCCTCCGTCGAAAAAATGTTGAAAACTTTTGTATTACCCCGCCAACACTGGGGGAATAATTTTGTTGTCTTTGTATAAAAGGTGGAAAATGCCCCCCTCATCCTTGGGAAAACCGCCAAAAATGCGTTTGGGGACTGTACAACGGTTTCGGTTTGCGCTAAAATAATCACAACGCAACAGGCGCGAAACATAATTGCATTTCCCGAACGATAATAGATAGGAGCGTTTTACTATGTACGTCAAAGAAGTTACCGTTGAAAATCAGGTTGGTCTGCACGCCCGTCCGGCAACCTTCTTTATTCAGAAGGCCAACGAGTTCAAGTCTTCCATCTGGGTCGAGAAGGAAGAGCGCCGCGTGAACGCTAAGAGCCTGCTGGGCGTCCTGTCTCTGGGCATCGTGGGCGGCACCACCATCCGCATCATCGCTGATGGCGCAGACGAGCAGGCTGCTGTCGATGGCCTCATCAAGCTGGTGGAGTCCGGCTTCGCAGAGTAATTCAGTTCCATTTCGTGTATGAGCGGCGGGGGTCATCCTTGCCGCTTTTTTGGTATGATGCATCAGAATAAAGGAGGCAGCCTCATGAAAGAGTCGACGAAAGAAGCACTGTTCAAGTTTGGCGAGTTCTGTGATTCCGGCAAGCCGTGGTACTGCTTTTTTGGTGTCTATCTGGTGACGCTCATCGTCAATATCACCCTTCTGCTCACCTCGGAGCGGAAGCCCAAGTGGTGGAGCGTGGCCCTCGACGTGTGCGGTCTGGCGCTGGCGGCGTCGAATATTGCCAGGACCGAGAGGATGCAGAAAGGCCGGCATAACATCGGATGACCAAGGCAGAACTTTACAAAAAGGCCTGTATGCTGCCGCTTCTGCCGGGCGTCTATATCATCCGGGACAAAAGTGGTACCATCATCTATATCGGCAAGGCCAAACGTCTGCGCATCCGGGTGAGCCAGTATTTCCGGGAGGGTGTGCCTCACGACAATAAGGTCAGCCAGATGATCGCCCACGCCTACGCGTTCGACGTCATCGTCTGCCAGAGCGAGTTCGAGGCGCTGGTGCTGGAAGCAAGCCAGATCAAAGCCCACACCCCGAAGTACAACATTCTGCTCAAGGACGACAAGGGCTACAGCTATATCAAGGTGACAAAGGACGAGTGGCCGCGGCTGTCGTTCACGCTGCAAAAAGAGGATGACGGCGCGGAGTATATCGGCCCTTATACCTCGAGCTTTGCGGCCCGTCAGATGGCCGAGACGGCGATGGATGCTTTTCTGCTGCCCCGGTGCAGCCGGCGGTTCCCGCAGGAAATTGGCCGGGGCCGTCCCTGCCTGAACGCCCACATCGGCAAGTGCATGGCGGTGTGCAGCGGCAAGATAAGCCGTGAAAACTACGAGCAGGCCGTCAAAAGCGCTGTCCACCTCATCCGCTACGGCAAAAAGGATATTCTGAAAACCCTCAACGAGCGGATGCTGGAAGCCTCTGACCGGCTGGAATTTGAGACAGCGGCCCTCATCCGCGACCAGATCGCCGCCATCACCAAGGTGACGGCAGGGCAGAAGGTCGTGGTTGACCCCGACGTGGAGATGGACGTGGTAGCGCTGGCGGGTACGCCCGGCAGCGTCTGCGCGGCTGTCCTCCGCTTCCGGGAGGGGCGGCTGACCGACAAGCGGGAGTTTCTGTTCCACGACACCGCCGACATCGCGGCGGTGCGGGAGGAATTTCTGCCCCGGTACTACCTCGACGATGAGCAGATACCGAAGGTCATTGCCGTGGACGAGCTGCCGCCGGATGTGGACGCTTTGCAGCAGGCCCTCAACGAGAAGCGGGGCAGCGAGGTGCAGCTCTATGTCCCTCAGCGGGGCGATAAGGCGCACCTCGTCGAGATGGCCCACACCAACGCCGTCGAGCGGCTGGCCCGCGAGAGCGGCCGCTATGCCCGGGAGGAAAAGCTTCTGGATGAGCTGGCGCAGGTGCTGGGCCTGCCCAAGCCCCCCCGCACCATCGAGAGCTACGATATTTCCAACTGGGGCGACGGCACCAGCGTCTGCGGCATGGTGACGTTCCGGGACGGCAAGCCCTACAAGGCGGGCTACCGGAAGTTCAAGATGAAGACCGTCGCCGGGACCGATGACTATGCCTCGCTGGCGGAGACCGTCTCCCGCCGTGCGGCTGAATACGAAAAGTATTCCGAAATGGCCGCAAACGGCGAGCCGAGCAGCAACTACTTCGGCCAGAAGCCTGACCTGCTGCTGATGGACGGCGGCAGGGGACAGGTGAGCGCCGCGAAGGCCGCACTGGCCGGGACGGCACTGGCCGATATACCCCTCTACGGCATGGTGAAGGACGACCACCACCGCACCCGCGCCATCGTGGACAGCGAGGGCCGGGAGATCGCCATCAACATGAACCGCGGGACGTTCACCTTCGTCACCGCCATTCAGGACGAGACGCACCGCTTTGCCAACGCCTACCGCAAGCAGCAGATGAAGCAGAAGAGCTATTCGTCCACCCTCACCGAGGTGCCGGGCGTCGGCCCCAAGACGGCCAAAGCCCTGATGGCACAGTTCAAGAGCGTGGGTGCCGTCAAAGAGGCCACCCCTGACCAGCTGGAGAACACCCCCGGCGTCGGGCGGCAGATGGCCCAGACCATTTACGAATATTTCCACCCGCAGGGGTGAAGCAAGTGGAAAAGCCCGGCGCAGACCAATCTGCGGCCGGGCTTTTTGGAAGGAGTTTTTATGTACCAGTTCCAATACGACATCAAGCCGGGCCGTTACCGGCACTTCAAGGGCAACGAATATCAGGTCATCGGGATGGCCCGCCACAGCGAGACCGAAGAGGAGATGGTGGTCTACCGTCCCCTGTACGGCGAGGGCGGGCTCTGGGTGCGCCCGGCGGCTATGTGGGCCGAAGAGGTGGAGCGGGACGGCAAGCGTCAGCCGCGCTTTGCCTACATTGGCGAAATATAAGGGCTTGCGCCCGGAGGCCAAACGCGATACAATGGGTTTTGCAGAACAAACGCGCCTGCAAAACTGTATAAATGAGCACTATACATACAAGATGTAAAATTTTGGAGGATAACAGCTATGGCTTGTACTACCATCCTTGTCGGCAAAAAAGCCTCGTATGACGGCTCTACCATGATCGCCCGGAACGACGATTCCGGCTCCGGCCACTTCACCGCAAAAAAGTTCGTTGTCGTTCAGCCGGAGGAGCACCCGGCTGTTTACAAGTCGGTCATCTCTCATGTAGAAGTTCCCCTGCCGGGCGATGCCCTGCGGATGACCGCCATGCCCAACGCCGTGGAGGGCAAGGGCATCTGGGCTGCTTCGGGCGTCAACGCCGCCAATGTCGGCATGACCGCCACCGAGACGATCACCTCCAACCCCCGCGTTCTGGGCGCAGACCCGCTGGTGGTCTATCAGCCCGCCAGGGACGGCCAGCCGGAAGCCCCCGGCGGCATCGGCGAGGAAGATATTGTTTACCTCGTCCTGCCCTACATCCACTCTGCACGCGAGGGCGTGCTCCGTCTGGGCAAGCTGCTGGAAGAGTACGGTACCTATGAGATGAACGGCATCGCTTTCCAGGATGTGGACGAGATCTGGTGGCTGGAGACCATCGGCGGCCACCACTGGATGGCCCGCCGTGTGCCGGACGACTCCTATGTGGTCATGCCGAACCAGCTGGGCATCGACGCCTTCGACCTCGACGACGCTTTCGGCGCACAGGAGAATTATCTCTGCTCTGCCGACCTGAGGGAATTCATCCGGGACAATCACCTCGACCTCTCGCTGGATGGCCGTCTGAACCCGCGTGACGCCTTCGGCAGCCACGACGACGCCGACCACGTTTACAACACCCCCCGCGCATGGTTCATGCTCCGCCACCTCAACCCCAACACCTGGGTCTGGGACGGCCCTGCCGCTGACTACGGCCCCCGTTCGGACGACCTGCCCTGGTGCATGGTGCCGGAGCGGAAGCTGACCCCGGAGGATGTGAAGTATCTGCTGTCCTCCCACTATCAGGGGACTCCCTTTGACCCCTACGCCAGCTACGGCGACAAGAGCATGAAGGGGGCTTACCGCTCCATCGGCATCAACCGCAACGACTTCATGGCCCTCATCCAGATGCGGCCTGATGTGCCGGAAGACATCCGCGCTGTGGAGTGGATCGCCTACGCCTCCAACGCCTTCAACACCATGGTGCCGTTCTACGCCAACGTCGAGCGCACCCCGGCCTATCTGGCCTGCACCACCGGTGAAGTGTCCACCGACAGCTTCTACTGGGTGAGCCGGATGATCGCCGCCATGGCCGACGCATCCTACGCCAAGAGCCTCATCCATGTGGAGCGGTACGAGGAGGGCGTCCTCTCCGCCAGCCGCGCTCTGCTGAACCAGTACGATAAGAACATCGCTTCAGCCGAGGAGAGCCAGCGCGCCGCCCTGCGGGAGGAGGCCAACACCGCCATCGCTGCCGAGCTGAAGAAGCGGGCTTCCGATACGCTGGATAAGGTCCTCTTTGAGCTGAGCAGCGGCATGAAGAACGCCTACGCCCGTTCGGACGCCTAAATCGCATCCGACCGGAAGGGAAAATCATTTCCGGCAAAACCAAAACCGTCAAAAACGGTCAAATCAACCCACAAAACCGTCATCCGCCCCGAAGCTGACCGCTCCGGAGCGGATTTTTTGCGCTCTTTTGCGGGTTGTATCCCACTTCTTGTGCAGAATGCATGATTTTGACGGAAATATTTTGGCAGATAAACGGACGGAAAGTGATTGATTTTGACGGAATATTTGCTATAATACAGACAGAAACAGCCAAAACGATTCAAATACAAGCAGAAACGTGCAACGGGAGGGATAAAGATGTTGGCAGAGGAGCGGCTTTCCCGCATCATGAAGCTGCTGAGCCAGCAGCGCACCGCGACGGTGCAGGAGCTCTGCGAGGCGCTGGACGCCAGCGAGTCCACCATCCGCCGCGATTTGAACGAGCTGGACAGGATGGGCAAGGTGAACAAGGTACACGGCGGCGCGACCCTGCCGGACAGCCAGTTCCTCGCCGACGAGCCGACGATGGCCACGAAGGAAACGCTGGCCGTCGTCCAGAAAAAGTGCATCGCAAGGGCGGCAGCGGCCCTCATCACCGCAGAGGATTTCGTCTTTCTGGACGCCGGAAGCACCACGCTGGCGCTGGCCCGGGAGCTGAGCGGCCCGGCACTGGACGCCCGGTACGTCACCAACGGCGTCGCTCACGCCCGTCTGCTGGCCCAGAAGGGCTGCAAGGTCTTTCTGGTGGGCGGTCTGCTGCGGCCCGAGACGGAGGCCATCATCGGCGCTGCAGCTCTCCACAGCCTGCAGCAGTACAACTTCACGAAAGCGTTCCTGGGGGCAAACGGCGTGGCGCTGGACGCAGGATTCACGACCCCCGACCCTGAGGAAGCGGCTGTCAAGGCCGCGGTCGTGCGCCGGGCGAGAGAAGCCTGGTTCCTCGTGGATGACTCGAAGTTCGCCCGCATCTACCCGGCGGTCATCGCCGAGCTGTCCGGCGGCGCGATCCTGACGAATCATTGTCCGAATCCGAAATACAGACAATTCACTCTGGTAAAGGAGGCAGCAGAATGATCTATACCGTGACATTCAACCCGGCCATCGACTACGTCGTGCGGCTGGACACACCGCTGGAAGTGGGCGAGGTGAACCGCGCCAAAGGCGAGGACTGCGTGCTGGGCGGCAAGGGCATCAATGTGTCCGGTGTGCTGGCCGAGCTGGGCTGCCGGAACACGGCGCTGGGCTTTGTAGCTGGTGAGACGGGCGCGTGGCTCGAGCGGGGTCTGGCCGCGCAGGGCATCACCACCGATTTTATCCACCTCGAGCAGGGCATGACCCGCATCAACGTCAAGATAAAGGCGGGGCAGGAGACTGAGCTGAACGGCGCAGGCCCGGACATCCCCGAGAGCGCCATGGAGCAACTGGAAGCACAGCTCGATAAGCTGGCCGAGGGCGACATCCTCATTCTGGCGGGGAGCATCCCGTCCAGCCTGCCCCAGACCACCTACGAGCGTCTGCTGGCCCGTCTGGAAGGCCACGGCGTGCATACGGTGGTGGACGCCACCCGCGACCTGCTGGTGAATGTGCTGCAGTATCACCCCTTCCTCATCAAGCCCAATAACCATGAGCTGGGTGAGATCGTGGGCCGCACCCTCACCACCGACGCCGACATCACTGCCGCCGCCCGCACCCTGCAGGAAAAGGGCGCCCGGAACGTACTGGTGAGCATGGCCGGTGACGGTGCGCTCCTGCTGGACGAGAAGGGCGAAGTCCACCGCATCGGTACGCCCAAGGGCAAGGTGGTCAACAGCGTGGGCGCAGGCGACAGCATGGTGGCCGGTTTCGTGGCAGGCTACCTGCGCAGCGGCAGCTATCTGGAAGCCCTGCGTCTGGGTACCGCCTGCGGCAGTGCCACTGCGTTCAGCCTCGGGCTGGCAAAGAAGGAAAAGATCGACGCCCTGCTGGCGACGATTTGAGCGATAGAAGGAAACAAGGAGAGGAGACACACTATGCGAATCACGGAATTGTTCACGGCACAGTCCATCGCGCTGGACGAAGCCCAGCAGGACCGCAGCCAGATCATCGACCGTCTGGTGGAGCTGCAGGCGACCCACGGCAACATCAGAGACAAGGAAGCCTACAAAAAGGGCCTGTATGAGCGCGAGGACGAGGGCTCGACCTATGTGGATAACGGCATCACCGTCCCCCATGCCAAGTGCGACTGCGTGACCCGGCCCAGTCTGGCGGCCCTCCGCCTCAAGACCCCGGTGCAGTACAATGCCGAGGACGACGGCAAGACCGACCTGCTGTTTGCCATCGCAGCCCCCAAGAACGGCAGTCTCCATGTGGATATGCTGGCCCGTATGATGCAGATGCTCATGAACGAGGACTTCGTGGAGAAGCTGCGCACCGCCAGGACCCCGGAAGACTTCCTCGCCGCCATCGACGCGCAGGAAGAAGCCCAGTTCGGCGACGAGAGCTTCACCGACCAGGAGATCGAGCAGGCGGGCTACCGTGTGCTGGCCGTCACCGCCTGTGTCAACGGCATCGCCCACACCTACATGGCTGCTGAAGCCCTGAACAAGGCCGGTGCCAAGATGGGCGTGACCATCAAAGTCGAGACCAACGGCTCCGACGGCGCAAAGAACATCCTGACGAAAGACGAGATCGCCAACTGCGACGGCATCATCGTGGCGGCGGAGAAGAAGATCGAGACGGCCCGCTTCGACGGCAAGCCGGTCCTCTTCACCCGCGTGGACGACGGCATCCACAAGCCTGAAGAGCTCATCCATAAGATAACCTCCGGCGAGGTGCCGGAGTTCCACGCTAAGGGCGGCGCACAGGCCGCGGAGGACGCTTCTGCCTCCGACAGCTTTGGCCGCAGCCTCTACAAGAACCTGATGAACGGCGTCTCTCACATGCTGCCCTTCGTGGTGGGCGGCGGCATCATGATAGCGCTGGCCTTCCTGCTGGACGATTACAGCATCGATCCCTCCAACTTCGGCATGAACACTCCGCTGGCCGCCTTCTTCAAGACGGTGGGCTCTGCGGCCTTCAGCTATATGCTCCCCATCCTGGCGGGCTTCATCGCCATGTCCATTGCGGACCGTCCGGGTCTGGCCGTCGGCTTCGCAGGCGGCGTGCTGGCCATGAACGGCACCAACTTCGCCGGTATTGCCGCCGGTGAGACCACCGGCATCTCCGGCGGCTTCCTGGCCGCTCTGCTGGCTGGTTTCGTGGCCGGTTATGTGGTGGAGTTCCTCAAGAAGATCACCGAAAAGCTCCCCGCCAGCCTGAACGGCATCCGCCCCATGCTCATCTACCCGCTGGGCGGCATCCTCATCGTGGGCGCGGTCATGTGCGGTATCAACCCCATCATGGGCATGATCAACACCGCCATGACCAACTGGCTGAACGCCATGGGCGGTACCTCCAAGGTCCTGCTGGGCGCGATCGTGGCCGGTATGATGAGCATCGACATGGGCGGCCCCTTCAACAAGGCGGCTTACGTCTTCGGCACCGCAGCCCTCGCCTCCGGCAACTATGAGGTCATGGCTGCTGTCATGGTGGGCGGCATGGTGCCTCCCATCGCCATCGCCCTCTCCACCACCTTCTGCCCCAAGAAGTGGACTCCCGACGAGCGCCGCAACGGCATCGTCAACTATATCATGGGCCTCTGCTTCGTCACCGAGGGCGCTATCCCTTACGCTGCCGCTGACCCGCTGCGCGTCCTGCCCAGCTGCGTCATCGGCGCAGCCCTCGCCGGTGCGCTGTCCATGACCTTCGGCTGCGCCCTCCGCGCCCCTCACGGCGGCATCTTCGTCTTCCCGGTGGTTGACCATGCCGTGATGTACTGTGTGGCTCTGGCGGTCGGCAGCGTCGTGGGTGCGGTCATCCTGAGCCTGCTCAAGAAGACCCGCACCGAAGAATGATCAGGCGATCCGCCCCTTTTCAAGTATAAACAGCCAAAGGCCCCCATCCGGCAGATACCGGATGGGGGCCTTTGGCGTGTAAGATACAGTTAAAAAGGCTCTCCCCTTGGGAGAGCTGGCGCGTGAGCGCCTGAGGGGGTTAAATTACCAATAAAACACAAAAACCCGCCTGGCAGCGGGTTTTTGTGTATAGAGGGGTGGGAAAGTATATAAAGTGGTGAATCGCGTGATCAGTCGGCAGCATATCGTACCCGAACACCGGGATCCCCGGCGGTACATCAGAACTTCAGTGACGCTGCCTTGCAGTATGTATTATACCTGAATTTGTTTTCTTGTCAAATGCAAAAATTTGGTTTCGCTTTAATTTAGCACTTTACTTTTTGACAAAAACTTTATATAATTAAAGACGGCAAAACGAAAACTGATTTTTGCACAGTTTGTACTATTGCCACAACAATAAAACTTTACTTTCAAAAAATTTTATGTAATGTAACATATTTCAAAAGGAGTACTTTTCCTATGGACGATTTGGACCGCAAGATTCTCGCCCTCCTCGCAAAGAACGCCCGTATGCCGGTGAAGGAGATCGCCGAAAAGGTGGCGCTGACCAGTCCCGCTGTCTCCAGCCGCATCCACAAGCTGGAAACGGACGGCATCATCAGCGGCTATACCGTGATGCTCAACCGCCCGTCTGACCGGGTCTATGTGGACGCTCTCATCAGCCTCTCGGTGGCCCCGTCCCAGCGGGACGAGCTGGTGGAGCTGATGAAGAACAGCAAAGAGGTGCTGCAGTGCTACCACGTCACGGGCGCTTACACCTTCCTCATCAAGGTGAGCTGCGGCAGTATGCCCCAGCTGGAACACCTCATCTTACAGTTCCAGAAGCTGGGCACCACCAGCACCCAGATCATCCTCTCGACGCCCGTCAATCACGGTGACCTTGAGGCCATGATGCTGTAAGCGTTCATAGAACTGTTACACTTGTGGGTGCAATTTTCGCCCGCCGTGGGTCGTTTACCGAATAGCAGGGATAAATCATCAAATACTATCACTGCACACCGAAAACCTCACCCTGCGAACGAAAGGATAAATTGAATATGAAACGTATCATTGCTTGTCTGATGGCCGGCGTCATGCTGCTGGCTCTGGTGGGCTGCGGCGGGTCGGGCAGCTCCGGCAGCGCGTCTTCTGCCGCGAAGAAAGATTACACCCAGATCCTCCACGACGCCCGCAGCGACGAGGACAACAAGTATGAGATGATATTCACCAAAGGCGAGGACGGCAAGTTCACGGCCCAGTACGGCTACAGCGCCGAGTATGAGGCCGACCAGCTCTCCGATGAGGTGGCCAACATGATGATGCCTCTGCTGGGCCTCGAGGACGATATGTACGACGACTTCGCCGCCTCAGTGTCCGGCATGATGGTCAGCGTCTACGGCGTGGCCATCGTCAAGCCCGCCGAGGGCAAGACGCAGGACGTGGTGGATGCGTTGGATGCCTATGTCCAGAGCCAGCAGAAGTCCATGGAGCATTACCTCGAAGACCAGTACCAGATCGCTTCTGCCGCCCGCGTGGCGACTGTCCCCACCGGCGAGGTGGTCATGGTCTGCTGTGAGGACAGCGACACCGTCTTTGAAAACATCAAAAAGGCTCTGGCCGCATAACGTATTGCAGGAAAAAGCCCCCGCTTCCAGCTGGAAGCGGGGGCTTTGCTGTATTTGTTGATTACGGGTTCTCGATGGCGTTCACGAGCTTGTTGGCGATGTACTGGTGGCCCTTGATGGTGGGATGCACGTCGATGGTGGTCTCCGTGTTGGGGATGGCCACATAGGTCAAGTTATAAGTCTTGGCGATCTGCTTCTCAAACTTGTTCAGCTTGTTGAAGTAGCTGCGCCAGCAGGGGATGAGCGGCACAGGGTTGGTGTAGCCCACGAGGATGATCTGGGCATCCGGGTTGAGATTGCGGATCTCCTGCACGATGGAGATGAGGGCTGCGGTGGTCTTGGGGTAAGTCTCGTCGCAGATCTTGCTCATGCCGGAGAAGAGCAGGTTCCAGGTGGCGTCCCTCTCGGCCTTGGTCAGGTCCATCGCCTTGATGCTGCGGTAGATGGTGGACATGGTGGAGCCGGAACCTTCATTGCGCAGGTCGCCGGCCAGAATGGTAGCGGCCAGCTTCTCGCTCTTCCAGTTGGTGGCATTGCCCAGAGCCACGATGCAGGGGACGAAGGCGTCGTTGGAGCCGATCTGGACGGAGACGACGTCGGCCTTGCGGATGTAGTCCTGGAACTCAGGGTAGTTGTACTCGCAGCCGGACGCCATGTTCATCTGGGGCATCTTGCCGTACCGGATCATGTCCGCGAGGTCGGGAGCCGTCAGGGCCGGCAGACCGAGGTTGATGGCGTGGTCACGGTCGAGGCCGAGAGCCGCAGCTACCTTGCCGACATAGCAGTCGGGAGAGTAGCCATGGAAGTTGGGAGCCATATCGACGCTGTAGCCGGAGCGCGCACTGTACTGGACATCGGCCAGACCGACGCCGGACACGATGCTGTCGCCCAGTGCGACGTAGGTGAGCTGCGCGTCCTTATCTTTCTCTTTGGTGTCATCGGCCTTGACCTCGGCTTCAGCAGCGGTCGCTGCCTCCTCTACGTCGTCCGCAGAAGGGACCGGGTCGGCCTGAGCCGTCTCGGTGGCAGAAGCCGCGGCTTCCGCCGGAGTCTCGGGCTGCAGGGCAGCCTCCGGGTTCAGGGTGACGATGACATGATCATCGCCGGCGGTGTCCGCAGCGGCCTCGGTCCCCTCGGCCAGCGCGGGGACGCTGAGCAGGGAGACGAGCAGCAGGGCAGAGACCGCCAGACTTGCAAAACGCTTGTTCATGGCAGAAGAGTCCTTTCATGGAAATCAATAGTCGCGGGGGGAGATGTCAGCTTCGAGCTGACGGTAATCGACCTTGCCCACAGGGGTCATGGGCATACTGGAAATAAACTTGTAGGCCACGGGCTGGACGTATTCGGGCAGCTCCTCGGCGCACATCCGCTCCAGCTCCCGGATCACCTGCTTTTTCTTGGCGGTGGTGTCGGACTTGAGCACGATGTAGACGAAGGGCAGACGGCCCTGCACATGGTCCTTGTCGGCGCAGCCCACCACAGAGCACTGATGCACAGCGGGGTGGCGGCTGACGACATTCTCGATCATGGAGGGGAAGACTTTGAAACCGTCGTGGCGGATGATCATCCGCTTGATCCGGGAATCCAGGAACACAAAGCCGTCCTCGTCCAGATAGCCCATGTCGCCGGTGTGAACCCAGATGCGACCATCCGGGTGGCGGCGAAGGATCATGGCCGTCTCGTCAGCCTTATTGTAGTAGCCCTTCATGGTGGTGGGACCGGAAATGCACAGCTCACCGCGCTCACCGATGGGTAGTTCCCTGTCAGTACCCGGCTCAAAGGCGGCGATGATGGTGTTGACCATCGGGATGCCGACACTGCCGGGCTTGTTGTCCAGCCCGGCGGCCACCGTGGCTGCCGAGGACACTTCAGTCATGCCGTAGCCCTTGGCAATGGGGTATCGGGCCCCGTGGGCAGCCAGAAAATCGTTGACGGTCTGCTCGGCCCCCCGGGAGAGGGAGTCGCCGCCGGCGGCGTAGTTGATGATGAAAGAAAGGTCCTTGTCCCGCAGCTTGGGGTCAGAGGCAAGCTGCTGATAGTGGGCCGGCACGCCGAACATATGCTCGGGCTTGTACTTCAGCACCAGACTGCCCAGCTTGGCCGGGTCGAGGTTGGGGATGATGATGACCGTGAAGCCCAGCACCAAGGGCAGATGGACGCCGCAGGCGTAGCCGTAGGCGATGAAGGGGGGCATGATGTTCATGAGCTTCTGGCCCCGGTGGAACAGCTTGTCGTAGGCACGGAACTGCTGCGCCAGAGCGTTGAAGCAGTTGTCGGTGAGCATGACACCCTTAGGGGAGCCGGTAGTGCCGCCGGTGTGGACGACGATGCAGGCGTGGTCGGGGTCATAGGGCTCCGCAGCGGTGCTCTGGCCCTCGCCGCCCTTGATGAACTGCTTCCAGCGGATGACGTTGGAAGCATATTTGTTCTTGTCGGGGGTGGTCAGCTTGTAGCCTACGGCCATCACCGGGGGCAGAGAGTCGGCCGGAGAGAGGACGATGACCTTTTCCACGTTGGTGCGCTTTGCGGCCTGACGGCAGCGCTCGTACACGACGTTCAGGCAGACGAGAAGGTGGGAATCCACCTCTTCGATATACTCATGGATGCCCTCGACGCTGTAGCGGGGGTCCACAAGGTTCAGGGTAGCGCCAATCATGTCGGCGGCGTAGAACAGGGCAATGACCTCAGGGGTCATGATGCTGACCACCGTCACGATGTCGCCCTTTTTGACCCCGACGCCCCGCAGGGCGGCAGCAGTCTTTTTGACATTGACGATGAGGTCGGCGTAGGTGAACTTCCGGCCATAGTAGTCCAGTGCCGTATCGTTCAGATGGTTCTGGTTCCGATGGCAGACAAAATCGAATGCCGAAAGGGTGGGCAGGGTCTGGTCGATGTACTTCTGAGCGTAGTATTTGAGCCAGGGTTTGGCCTGGGATGCGTAAACAGGATTCTGCGTCGTCATCAATTTCTCATTCCTTTATGTTTGTAGGCCCGCGCGGGGGCCAATGTTTTGTTTCGTTTTGTTACAAAGCCACTCCTGTTATTGTAGTAGAGCAGAGAACAAAAGTCAATAAACAGAGAGGCAACAATGAGAAAAACGCAAGAAAAAGTTTACGATTCCCGGCACCAGTCTTCGGCCTCGGAGGCGCTGCAGAGCACCCAGTGACGGGGCCGAAGCTCCCGCCACTGGGGAGCCTCCGTGGAGTAGTCGTGCATGGAGGGGTCATAGACCAGCAGCTTTTTCTGCCGCTCGCGGCGGGGGCTGGGCATGGGGATGGCCGACAGCAGGCTGCGGGTATAGGGGTGGATGGCGTGGGTCACCAGTTCTTCGGCGTCAGCCAGCTCCACGATGTCGCCCTTGTGGATGACGGCGATGCGGTCGGAGATGTAGCGCATGACGGAGAGGTCATGGGCGATGAAGAGGTAGGTGATGCCGCGCTCTTTCTGCATATGGCGCAGAAGGTTCAGGACCTGGGCGCGGATGGACATATCCAGTGCCGAGATGGGCTCGTCGGCGATGATGAATTCCGGCTCTACGATGAGAGCCCGGGCGATGCCGATGCGCTGGCGCTGGCCGCCCGAGAACTCGTGGGGGAAGCGGGACGCAAACTCGGGCAGCAGGCCCACATCCAGCAGCGCCTGACGGACTTTTTCGTCCCGCTCGGCGGCGGAGAGGTCTGGCCGGACGTTCATCAGGCCCTCGCCTACGATGTAGCTCACCTTGGCGCGCTCGTTCAGGGAGGACTGGGGGTCCTGGAATATCATCTGAATTTCCTTGATGACCTGCTTGTCCAGCGCGTGGGAGATCTTGCCGTTTATCTTCTGGCCCTTATAGAACACCTCGCCGCCCGAGGTGGGCAGGATGCGCATGATGGCCCGGCCAATGGTGGTCTTGCCCGAACCGGACTCGCCCACCAGACCGAAGGTCTCGCCCTTATAGATGGTGAAGTTTGCGTTCTTGACGGCCTTGTAAGCCTTGCGGCCGGAGCCGTAGGTCACTTCGAGGTTTTTTACCTCGACCAGAACTTCGCGTTCGTCTGCCATGTTATTTGCCCTCCTCTTGCAGCATCCGCACAGCGGCGGGCGGTTCTATCTTGGGTGCGCGGGGGTCGAGAATCCAGGTCTTGGCCCGATGGGTCGTGCTGACATCAAAATAAGGGGGACGCTTGACGAAGTCGATCTTCAGCGCCAGCGGGTTGCGGGGCGCGAAAGCGTCACCGTGAATTTCCGTGAAGAGGTTCGGGGGCGTACCCTGAATGTTGAACAGGTCTTCGCCCTTCACGCCCATCTGGGGCATACTGGACAGCAGCGCCCAGGTGTAGGGGTGGCGGGGGTCGTAGTAGATCTCATCCGAGGTGCCGATCTCCACGATGTCGCCGGCATACATGACGGCCACACGGTCGGCGATGTTGGCCACGACGCCGAGGTCATGGGTGATGAGGATGATGGTGAGGTTATATTTGACCCGCATCTCCTTCAGCAGCTCGAGGATCTGGGCCTGAATGGTCACGTCCAGAGCCGTCGTGGGCTCGTCGCAGATCAGGATCTGCGGGTTGCAGGCCACGGCGATGGCGATGACGACGCGCTGGCGCATACCGCCCGAGAACTCGTGGGGATACTGCTTGAAGCGCACTTCAGGGTCGGCGATGCCGACATCCCGCAGGTACTCGAGGGTCTTCTCCCTGGCGGCAGCGCCCTTGAGGCCCTGATGGAGCTCCACGGCCTCCATGATCTGGTCGCCGATGGTCTTCAGGGGGTTCAGGCTGGTCATGGGGTCCTGCATGATCATGGCGATCTCGTGGCCGCGCACTTTCAGCCAGTCCTTCTCCTTTTTCAACTCGGAGAGCCGGATGGGCTGGTGGTCGTCGGCACCGAAGTAGTCGATGGTGCCGGAAGTGATGGAGCCGTTGGAGTCCAGCAGGCCCATGAAGGACTTGGTGAACACGCTCTTACCCGAGCCGGATTCGCCCACGATGGCGAGGACTTCGCCGTGGTAGACATCGAGGTCGATGCCCCGGATGGCGTGGAGGATCTTTCCACGCAGATTGAATTTGATGTTGAGATCCCGCACAGAGAGGATCAGTTCATTCTTTTTCATGCCTGTTCCTCCTTACTGCAGATGGTTCTTGGGGTCGGCTGCGTCAGAGAAGGCGTTGCCGATGAGGTAGAACGCGATGGTGACGAAGCTGAGGATGATGGTGGGGTAGAGCAGCTGATAGCGCAGGCCGGCCTGCATCATGACCTTGCGGCCGTCGTTGATGAGGTTGCCCAGAGAAGGCACCTCGACAGAGAGGCCGAGGCCGATGTAGGTGATGAAGACCTCGCTGCCGATGGCGGCGGGGATGGTCAGGGCCATGCGGAGCATGATGACCGACACGAGGTAGGGCAGCAGGTTGCGCACCACGATGCGGGAGGTGGGGGTGCCGATGCAGCGGGATGCCACGTTGTAGTCACGGTCACGGATGATGAGGATCTGGTTGCGGATAAAACGCGCCATGGCGATCCAGCCCGTGATAGACATGCCCAGGATCAGCGTCTGGACGCTGGGGCTGGCAACGTAGGAAATAAGGATCAGGATGATGGTGGAGGGCACGTTGTCGCAGATGTTGTACAGCTCGGTGAAGAAGAAGTCCAGCTGACGGACATAGCCCCAGAGCACACCCACCGTGATGCCCACCACGGCCTCGATGAGGGCCACGAAGAAAGCGATGGTCAGGCTGGTGCGGGCGCCGGCCCAGATGCGGGCCCAGAGGTCCTGGCCGATGGCGTTGGAACCCCAGATGAAGCCCTTTTCACCGGGGGCGATGTTGCGGTACTGGATGCCGGTGGCGGGGTCCACGGTGCAGAGGTTGGGATCTGCCTGACCGGGCAGGCAGGGCTGCAAAAATGCAAAGGCCACCACGGCGATGAGGGCGACGAGCAGCAGCACGGCCACGCGGTTCTTGAAGAAGGCGCGGAAGGTGCTGCCCCAGTAGCTGTAGTTGGAGTAGGACGTGGCCTCGGCCCGCTCTTCGCTGAACCCGGCGGGGGTGAACAGCTCTTCTTCGGGCAGCTTTGCCCATGCGGCGGGGCCGTCCGCCTGTAACTTATCCAGCTCTGCCTCGAGCTGGTGTGCTTTTTCATCTTTCATTCGGAAAAGCATTATCGGCCACCTTCTTTCTTGCCAAAGCTGATGCGGGGGTCAATGAGCACCATGAGCAGGTCGCCCAGGATCAGGCCGATGATGCCCACGCAGGCGTAGAGCAGAACGATGCCCTGCACCATCGTGTTGTCGTGGCGCTGGACACAGGTGACCAGCAGGCCGCCCATGCCCGGGATGCTGTAGAGGCTCTCGATGTAGATGGAGCCGACCACAGTGTTCAGGAAGGCGGAGGGAATATACTGCACCAGCGGCACCATTGCGTTGCGGAAGATGTGGCGCAGGGCGATGTTGTTCTCACTCACGCCCTTGGCACGGGCAAGGCGGACATAGTCCTTGTTGCTCTCGTCCACCATGTACCGGCGCAGCCACATGGCGTAGAACGCCACGTTGCCCAGACTCATGGAGCAGACGGGCAGCACCCAGTATTTCCAGTTGGAGGCGTCGAAGAGCAGGCCCACGTTCAGCGCGGTGGTGCCGTACATCTGGATGTACAGATAATACACTGCCGCAGGCACAGCCTGGATGAGGACGATGATGGCCGTGCCGATCTTATCGGGCCAGCGGCTCTTGAAGCGGCCCATGAACAGGCCCATCGGGATGCCGATGACAAGGCTCAGCAGCATGGCGTACACGCCCATCTGGATGGAGATGGGCAGCTTCTTGGCGAGGATGCCGGTGACGGAGGCGTTGACCTTATAGATGTGGCTCACGCCGAGGTCGCCGTGGAGCATATTGACCCAGAAGCGGCCGATCTGCACCGGCAGCGGGTCCAGCAGGCCCATGGACTGTAAGCCGGCCTGTATCTGGGCCTCGGTCATTTTTTCGTAGTTAGCAAAATAGCCTTCCACCGGCATCAGCCGCAAAAGGCAGAAAACGAGCGTGACGATAATAAACAGGGTCAGTATCGAGCGCCCGATGCGTTTCGCCAGATATTTGAACATATCTGTGCGCACCCCTCTCTTTTATAAAATGAATGTCGGATAGGAATAGAATACAACAAAAAAACACTTTTGGAAAGTGATTTGGCAAAGTTCGTTACAAAAATTCATGTAAGAGGCTTCAGAAACGAAAAGCTCTCCGCTTTCCCGTGGGAAAACGGAGAGCTTTGGAGCGGACAGACTCAAAAAATCTTAGCGGGCGTCGCGGTTGGCCTCGTACTCGCTCATGGAGATGTAGTGGTCGAGGACGTGGATGCCCTTCAGACGCTTGTTGGAGAAGCCGGTGGAAGCGTACTGGCCCTCCCAGTAGTTCAGACGGGTGGCAATGTAGGCCGGGATGCTCATGCCCATGGGGACGACGAGGGCATTGTTGATGAGGGAGGCCTCAGCGTTGGCGAAGGCATCGTAGCGGGCGTTGATGTCGTCGGTGATCTTGACAGCCTCTTCGATGGCCTTCATGTAGTTCATGACGGCGTCCGCGGTGTCGCCGGTGATGAAGCCGTCCTCGACGCCGGTGCGCAGGAAGGCGTAGCGGCTGCCGCGTGCGCCCTCGGCCTGATAGAAGGGGTCGGTCTCAGTCTGGGGGTCAGAGTAGTCAGCGCCCCAGTTGCACTGCAGGAAAGCGAACTTGCCGTTGCGGCGGACGCTGGACAGGAAGCTGTCGGAGGGGCCGGCAGTGATGATGATGTCGATGAAATCGAAACCGTCATTCAGCACACCCTCGAGCTGCTGCTTGAACACCTGGCACTGCTTGTCCCAGTCGGTGGAAGAGGGATTATAGGGCATCTGCACCTTGATGGGGAAGGTCACACCAGCAGCGGTCAGCTCCGGGATGGCCGCGTCGCGGTACTCCTTGGCCTTCGCCTCGTCGAAGAACTCGGTGATGTTGGCCAGGTCGCCGCACTTGAGGTAGTCCACGCCGTCAGCGTTGGCACAGAAGCTGGGGGGCGTGATGGTGTTCAGCTTGTAGTTGTCGTAGCCCTCGGGTGCCTTGACGGCCAGCGTGACAGAGTTGTTGATGCCGTAGAGGAAGGACTTGCGGAAGTTGGTGTTGTTGATGGCCTTGGCCCAGTTCTCCGGCTCATACTCGGCGTCCATGCCCTCCACGCTCCAGTTGGAGAACTCGTGGGAGAAGGGCATGAAGTTGAACATATAGAAGTAAGTGTAGTTGGTGTTGGGGCGGTCCATGGACACCATGTCCTTGGTGGTGTCGTCGGACAGCCAGCTGTCGAGGATGTCGGAGCCGATGGTAGCCTCGTCGATCTCGCCGCGCTTGATCATCTCGGGGCCGTTGACGCTGGCCTCGGCGTTGTAGATGCGGCTGATGGTGTCGATGAAGACGTTGTCAGCGTCGTAGTTCTCGGGGTTCTTCTTCATGACCCAGGTCTCCAGAGACTCGTAGGCGGCCAGATAGAAGGCACCGCAGCTGTAGGTGGTCTCTGCGCTGGTGGCGAACTGGTCGCCGGTCTCTTCCAGCAGCGGGCCGTAAGCGGGCTCGTAGGGCAGATAGCACAGCAGGCTCAGGAAGCCCGGGAAGTCGTAGGTCAGGGTGTAGGTCAGGGTGTGGTCATCCACAGCGGTGACACCCACGGCGTCGAAGTCCACCGGTGCGTAGGTGGCGGGGTCAGAGTCGGGGGCAGTCACGGTGACGACGCCGCTGCCGTCCACGGTGTAGGTGGTGCCGTCATCGTCCACGACGCCGGTGTTGGCGTTATTCAGATAGAGGTGGTAGTTGTAGTAGTCGTCAGCGCCTGCGATGTAAGCGGTGACGAGGCCCACGTTGGAGGCGGCATAGTCCGGGGTCAGGACGTACTTCAGAGCGTCCACGAAGTCCTGTGCGGTGACGGGGGCCACGACCTCGCCGTTGCAGTCCACCCAGTTCTCCTCACGCAGATGGAACGTCCAGGTCAGGGTGTCGGCATCCCAGTCCCAGCTGGTGGCCAGGCCTTCGCGCATGACGCCCTTGTTGTCGTACTCGACCAGCGTATCCACGCAGTTTGCGCCCACGACCATCTCAAGGTCAGTGCCGGTGGTCAGGTAGTTCAGGGTAGCGGGCTGGCTGTCGTACAGGATGGTGTAGCTGGAGCCGGAACCGGAAGAGGCTGCGCCGGAAGCGCTGCCGGAGGAAGAGCCTGCGCAGCCAGTCAGCAGGCCGGCTGCGCAGGCACCGGCGGCTGCCAGGCCGCTGGCCTTCAGGAACTGACGGCGGGAGATGGAAGTGTTCATCATAAATTCCCTCTTTTCTTGTTTTTGCTGTACAAAGGACAGCATCGCGTTGTGCGGTGTCCGCTGTTTCCCGGCAACGGACAAATGGACCGTTTTTTATGAAAAAAGAGCAACGGAAATCCATCCGTTACTCCTTTGTAACAGTCCCGGCCACCAAACAGTATGGTCATGACTGAGTATAGCATTGATTTGCGGCCGCGTCAATCCTTTTCGGGTGCAGATGCTGTTTCTGCAACAGAAACAGCTGTTGCCGTCGCGGCGGCAGGTGCGGCAGTGACGGGAACCGCTGCCGTTTCGGCTGCGGCGGCACCGGCAGCATTGGCTGCATTTTCAGCGGCCAGCTCTGCGGCAGCGGCCTTTGCGGCCTCTTCCGCTGCCTTGCGGGCCTCGCGCTCGGCGATCCGCTCCCTGGCGCGGGCTGCGGCCTCCTCCTGACGCTGCTTGGTGCGGCGCTTGATGCGGCAGACCGAGCAGATGCCCTCGGAGCTGTTCGGCGCGATGGGCTTGCCGCAGTCGGCGCAGAGGGTCTTGCTGCATTTGTAGACGCTCACCGGGCCGAGGGTGGTGAGCTGGCGGAGCTTCATGCCGTCGATGCCGCTGTTGGAGCAGGCTGCGACGCAGACGCCGCACTCGCTGCACTTCCAGGGCGTGACGACGACGCGGGTCTGGCCGTCGGGCATATCCTCGAGCTTGAGTGCGCCGGAGCGGCAGGCTTTTTCGCACTTGCCGCAGCCGAAGCACTTCTGGGTGAAGTTCGGCAGATACCAGCCGTAGCGCAGCGGCGTCTCGGAAGCAGCCTTGAGCTGCTTTGTCCGCTGGTGGAGCATGAGGCGGAAGTCGGCGGCGCTGTCCTCCTCGCTGCGCAGGCCGGGCAGCATCTGCAGCAGCTTCTTGGTGCCGGCGCGGGAGCCCTCCGTCATGTGGGAGAACATCTCCCGGCGGCTCAGCTCCTGCACATGGTAGGGCGCTTCGTCCTGCTCATAGGCCAGCGTGACCCGGCTCTCGAAGAGCTGGGGGCCGAGGAACTCCACCAGACGGGTCAGCTCCTTGCGGAGCTGGGCGGCGCAGATGTCGTTCTCGCACTCACCGCAGGGAGTTAGGTCAAGGACCAGCTTCTTATTCAGAGCCAGATAGGCCAGAGTTTCCCACGAGAAGGAGGCCACGCAGGCGCGGACGGTGGTGTTCTTGCGGGTGCTCTTCTCGCAGCCCAGCCAGAGGGTGTCGTTGTCGGTATCCGCCAGCGAGGTGTCCCGCTGTACCTGCTCGGGCGAAGGGACGATGCAGCCCGAGCGGCAGGCGGACACGCAGAGGCCGCAGTCGGTGCAGGGGTCCCAGTCTTTAACGAGGTTGGGGCGGGTGAAGATGGCATCGCCGTAGGGGCAGATGTCTTTGCAGGCCGTGCAGGGGGTGCGGTGGGGGTGGAGATTCCAGCACTGACGGCGGATGACCTCGGGATGAGAGGTCTTCATCAGGGCGTCCATTGCATAACGGGTAAACAGACCCATAGCGGTATCACTCCTTTTCGGGGGCATCGGTCACGGTGGTGACCTGTGCGTTGTCCAGCAGGAAGCGCTGCACCTTCTTTGCGGCCAGCGCGGCGGCGATGGTATCTTCGGGCAGGGCTTTCCGGATCTCCGCCTCAGGGGTGTCCTGCAGCTGGGACAGCCGGCGGTACTCGGCGTTGACTTCCTCGGGGTGGACGACGATGTTTTCCGCCTCGGCGATGGCCTTGGCGGCCAGCACAAAGCGGATGCGGCTCTCGGCCTGTGCGCGGTAGTCCTTCTCGAGGGCTTCCGGGGTGGTGCGGCTGTTTTTGCAGTGCTGCTCGAGGGTGATGCCGCTGCGGGAGAGGCGTTCTTTCAGCAGCTTCATTTCGTTCTGGGCGGTGCGGTCGAGAATTTCGGCGGGCAGGTCCACGGTCATGTTGGCACCGGCCATGTCCAGCAGCTGCTTGCCGGCGGCGCGGTCAGCCCCTTCCTCGTGGATCTTCTGCTTTTTGGCGCGAAGGTCAGCCTTCAGCGCATCGAGGGAGTCGAAGCCCAGACTCCTGGCGAAAGCCTCATCCGGTGCGGGCGTGACTTTCTCGGCCAGAGAGCGGAGCTCGATCTCGAACTGTGCGGTCTTGCCGGACAGCTCCGGCAGGCGGAAGTCCTGCGGGTAGGTAAAGTCGAAGCGGAACACCTCGCCGGCACGGTGGCCGTAGATGGCCTGCTCGGCGGCGGGCATCAGCTTGCCGTCGCCCAGCACGACCATGACCTTCTCCATCCGGCTGTCGGGGATCTCCTTGCCGTCCATGTAGCCGGCAAAGTCCAGCAGGGCGCGGAAGCCGCGCTTGGCAGGTTCGGTGGTGGGGTGGTAGACGGCGTGCATCCGGGTCTGGTGGACAAGCTCGATGTCCACAGTTTTGTCGGTGACGGGGCGGACGTGACGGGTGACAGCCAGGCCCTTGTACTGGCCCAGCTTCACTTCAGGCGTATTCTTCTTATCCATAGTGACGTACTCCTTATGACGTAAGCAGGCCGGCGGGCGGCGCTGCAGGTTTTATAGCAATCAATCGAATTATACACGTTTTCGGCAGAAAGGGCAAGCTCACAGCCCGTGAGCGGTGAGCCATGCCTCGGCCACCTGGGAGAACATTTCAGGGTACTGGGCGTCTTCCTCAGCGAAAGCGCTCAGATAATACTCCACTTCTGCCCGGGTGGGGGCAGTGGTGCGCTTCCAGATGGTGAAGGTGGTGCCATTGCCCATATCGAAGCTCTGCTCAAAGGCGAAGTACTGGTCTCTCACGGCGAGGAACCGGTCGTTCAGCTTGATGGACATCTCGCCGCTGCCGACGTAAGTCTGGGGGAAGGGCTCGCAGGTGATAACGTATTTGGCCTCGAAGAACTGCATGGGGAAATTATGGGTGCCGGGGACCGAGAAGCCGAAGGCCAGCTTGTCGTTGATGGGGGCGTCCGGCAGGCGGCAGTTCTTGAAGTGGTCGGGGTTGTAGAGCATATCGTGGGGGATCATGTAGCTCACTTCGCCCTCGGCGCAGTGGGTGTCGATCCAGTCGGCGATGGCCCGGATCTGGCCGATGTCCTTCCTGTCGTAGATGAGCTTGTCCAGCGAGATGAAATACTGGGTGGCCGGGATCCGGATCGGGAAATGCTCGATGACGAAACCCGGCATGGCCAGCGTAGTCAGCGGTGAACACCGCACCGACATGGACAGCACCAGCACGAAGGCCCAGCAGCCCAGCTTGAGGTTCCGGCGGCGCGTGATGCCCTCGGCCAGCGCGGCGGCACCCAGCAGAAAGAGGATGAAGTATCCCGGCAGGAAGAGCAGGAACTGATGGGAGCCGGTGTTCTGCACCCGGGTGAAGAGCAGGATGCTCACCACCAGCTCACACCCGGCGAGACAGGGCAGGGAGGGCGCTCTGTGCTTCGCCGCAAAGGCGAGACCCAGCACCATGAGGAGAATGTTGAACAGGCCCATCCGGCCGATGTGATAGAACGCCTCGAGGGCCAGACCGCCGCCGTTATAATAGGAGTAGCGGCCTGCGTAGTTGTAGGCGAGGATGTGGGACACCATGGGCCAGAGCAGGATGACCATCGCCACGACGGACGCAAGGCCGAAGAGGACGAGGTTTTTGATTCGAACAAGGACGGCGTTTTTTTCGCCGCCCTTCGCCAACCGCACACAGCCCGCGATGAGCAGCAGCGCGTAGGCGAAGTAGTAGCCCACCACAAAGTAGAGGTACCACCGGCGGGCGAGGATGATGGCGGCAGTGGCCAGGAAGATGAGGCCGAACCGCACCGGCTCCAGCCGGTCAAAGCGGAAGTCCATGGTCAGCAGCAGGATGGCAAACCCGAAGATCAGGCCAAACCAGTCCGGCTGGGCCAGCACCGCGCTCATCCGCAGGAAGGGATAAGCCGCCGTGAGCGTCATCCCGAAGAGGAAATAGTACATCCGGTTCTTCACATTCAGGATCTGCCCGACCTTGACGACGAGGCCCGCCAGCAGCACCAGCAGGGTGGGCAGGATGCAGAACACCTGACTGAAGGAATAGGCGTCGCCGGTGTGGCTCGTGAGGCAGAAGGGGAACTCGGTGAAGAGGGTGATGAAATTGGTGTAGTCGTCGGCCATGGAGCCGAAGATGTATGCGAGGCCCGCGCCTGCACTCTGGGCAAAGGCGGCTTCGGCGTCGTACTGCTTGAGCAGGTAGTTGGCGTAATCCCAGACGTATACAAAGCTCCGGCTCGATAATGTCCAGTAAAAATAGACGACAGCCACAGCCCAGATGCCGAAGATGACGGCTTTGTGGAAGAAGTCCAGCTCTGCACCTGCCACACGGAGAACGCAGAGGGCCAGAACAAAGAGCCCCACGCTGGCCCAGAGACTGAGCAGCGGGAAAAAGAAGGCGCTGGCCGGTGCAAGCAGCCCCAGAAGAGCCAGCAGCACCGCACAGCCGCCCAGACCGACCCCCGCCCATTGCAGAGGCGAGAGCCGGCGAACAGCAGCAGATAGCATAGAAGGATGATCCCTTTCCTTTAACTTCCGGAAAATGCAAAAGACAACTTTCCATCTAACAGTATAACGGCTCCGTCAAGGCTTGTCCAGCCGCAGACTGCGCCAGAACGCAGAATATCCCGCCGTGTTTTCAGCAGACAGGATATTCTGAAGCAAATATTACTTTCTGGAGTTGTATGCGGCGGCATCCGCCTTGGCGTTCTGGGTGCGGGCTGCCTTGCGGCGTGCGGCAGCGGCCCGGCGGGCGCTGGCCTGTGCAGCCTCGGGGCGGGGCGCTTCGGGGGTGAGCTTGAACATCCGGCTGCCCATGGCGGGCAGGTCCACGGTGAGGGTGTAGTCCCGGCCATAGACGCCGCCGTCCGAGGTGTGGAGGGCTTTGGGCTTCGACTTGTCCGCGCCGCCCCAGCAGGGGGCCTCGGTGTTCAGCAGCTCTTCGGCCCCGGCGGGGAAGCTCAGGTAGAGCGGGAACTTTTTGTGGGCGGTGTTCTGGGTGTTCATGACGCAGAGGATGGTCTGTCCCGCGCCCTTGCGCAGCCAGGCGTACACGCCCTCGTCCCGGCTCTCGCTGGCCACCCACTCGAAGCAGCGGGGGTCATACTCGCCCGCGTAGAGGGCGGGCTGGGTGGCGTAAAGGCGGCTCAGAGCGCCGAAATATTTCTGGAACGCATCGTGGAAGGGGTACTTGAGCAGATTCCAGTCCAGCTCCCGCTTTTCGTCCCACTCCCGGAAATGCCCCAGCTCGTTGCCCATGAAATTGAGCTTTTTGCCCGGGTGCGCATACATATAAAAATAGAGGGTGCGCAGCTGGGCGCATTTTTCCTCGTAGGTGCCCCAGAGCTTGTCGATGACCGTCTTTTTGCCGTGGACGACCTCGTCGTGGCTCAGCGCCAGCAGGTAAAGCTCGTTGTAAAAATAGTGCATACTGAAAATGATCTTTCCGTATGCGTCGGGACGCTGGCCGAAGGGGGTGGCAAAGTAGTCCAGCGTATCGTGCATCCAGCCCATGTCCCACTTGTAGTCGAAGCCGATGCCGTCGTAGCGGGTGGGGGCCGTGACTTTGAGGAAGTTGGTGGAATCTTCGGCCATGTAAACGCCGGTGGGCCAGCGCTCGTTCAGGCCGTGGTTGAGGTTCCGCAGGAAGGTGACGGCGCCCTCGTTGACGCCCCGAGCAGGGTCGCCCTGCCAGTAGAGGGCGCGGGAGATGGCGTCCATCCGGATGCCGTCGCAGTGGTAGACCTCCATCCAGAGGGCGGCGGCGCTGTTCAGGAAGCTGCACACCTCCCGGCGGTAGTAGTTGAAGTTGCAGGTACCCCACTCGCTGTGGCCCACGTCGCTGTCGTATTCGTAGAGGTGGGTGCCGTCAAAGTTGGCCAGCGCGTCGGCATTGGCCGCAAAGTGGACGGGGACAAAGTCCATGATGACGCCGATGCCCATCCGGTGGCAGGCGTTGACGAAGGAGGCGAACTGGGCCGGGGTGCCGTACCGGCTGGTGACGGCGAAGTAGCCGGTGGTCTGGTAGCCCCAGCTGCCGTCGAAGGGGTGTTCTGCCAGCGGCAGAAGCTCTACATGGGTGAAGTGGTGTTCCAGCAGCCAGGGGATGAGCTCCCGGGCCAGCTCTTCGTAATCGTACCAGCCGTCCGAGCCGTCGGGCTGGGTGGAGTTGGGCTTATGCTTCCAGCTGCCGGCATGGAGCTCGTAGATGTTCATGGGCAGATTGCGGCATTTATCCCGCCGCTCCATCCATGCGCTGTCGTCGAAGGAAAAGTCCAGCTTGGTCAGGCGGCTGGCGTTGGCGGGGCGTACTTCGGACGCGAAAGCGTAGGGGTCGGCCCGCATGACCACGCTGCCGTCGGCCCCGTGGATGCGGTATTTGTAGAGCTCCCCCTCGCACAGCCCGGATACAAAGCCGCTCCACACACCGGTGTCGGCTTTCTGGAGCGGGATGCCTGCGCCCCAGCCGTCAAAGCCGCCGCAGACCTCCACAGCCGTGGCACCGGGAGCCCAGACCGCGAAGCGCCAGCCCTCTTCGCCGTGGTCACCCTGCCAGGGGTGTGCGCCGAGGATGCGGTAGGCGTCGAAGCAGTCGCCGTTGAAGAAGGATTTGGGGATGGAGGGAAGATTCATACGAAAGACTCCTTTTATCGCAATTTTTACAGAACACGGACGATGGAATAGGTAAAATGAGAAATATACAACACTTTTACCACACTTTTGTCGGAAAATGTGCTATACTGAATAGGACACAGATGCACTTTTGTCGGAAAAGTGCTCTGCTGTAACTTTTTGAAAACAGGAGCGGTACAGACAATGGCTTGGTATGACAATGCGGTATTCTATCACATCTATCCTCTGGGATTGTGCGGCTGCGCGCATGAAAACGACGGACAGCCTGTCCCCGGGGCTTTCAAAAAGCTGGATGCGTGGGCTCAGCACGCGGCAAAGCTTGGCTGTACGGCGATCTATATCGGCCCGCTGTTCGAGAGCGGTTCCCACGGCTATGACACCATCGACTACCGTCTGGTAGACCGGCGTCTCGGCACCAACGAGGAGTTCAAGCAGTTTGTCGCCGCCTGCCATGAGCGGGGCCAGAAGGTCATCGTGGACGGCGTGTTCAATCATGTGGGCCGCGATTTCTTCGCGTTCCAGGAGCTGAAGGAGCACCGCGAGAACGCCCGCTACCGCGACTGGTTCTGCGACGTGAATTTCTGGGGCAACAACGAGTACAACGACGGCTTCTCTTACGGCAACTGGGGCGGTTTCAACCTGCTGGTCAAGCTGAACCAGCGCAACCCCGAGGTGCAGAACTACCACTTCGACACCATCCGCTTCTGGGTGGATGAATTTGATATTGACGGCATCCGTCTGGACGCTGCCGACGTGCTGGACTTCGACTTCATGAAGGGCCTGCGCCGCGTTGCCAACGAGGTGAAGCCCGAGTTCTGGCTGATGGGCGAGGTCATCCACGGCGACTACAGCCGCTGGGCAAACCCCGAGATGCTCCACTCCGTTACCAACTACGAACTGCATAAGGGTCTGTGGAGCGGCCACAACGACCACAACTATTTCGAGATCGCCCATACCATGCGGCGTCTGCAGGGCCTCTGCCACGATACCCGGCTCTATAACTTCTCGGATAACCACGATGTGGAGCGGCTGCCCAACAAACTGCGCAACCGCGACCACATCCGGCATATTGCTCTTCTAGTATATACGCTTTGGGGCATTCCGTCCATCTATTATGGCTCGGAATTTGGCATCGAGGGCAAAAAAGAGTGGGGCAGCGACTGGCCGCTCCGCCCCTGCCTCGAGCTGGCCGACTACACCGACGCCGAGAAGACGAACCCTGTCACCAGCATCTATGCTGCACTGGGCAGGCTGAAAGCGGAGTGTCCCGAGCTGAGCTGGGGCGAGTTCAAGGAGCTGACGCTGACCACCCAGAGCTACGCCTACGCCCGGGTGCTGGACGGCAAGGCTGTCGTGGCGGTGTACAATAACGGTGACAGCCCGGTTTCGATGGAATTCCAGCTGCCGGTGGAGGCTTCGGGTGTCGAAGACCTGCTGGCCGACTGTGTGGGCAGTCAGCCCATCCTGACGCAGGTGGAGTGGGGGAAGCTGAAAGTCCAGCTGCCCTCCAACTACGCCACCCTGCTGCGGCTGGTAGGATAAAAAGGGGGAGTGTGGAAGATGAATGCTGCGCAGCGCAGAAAAGTGATCTTAGAGCGGCTGACGGAGGCCGATGCACCGCTGAGTGCCAGTGTACTGGCCGGGGAACTGGGGGTCTCGCGGCAGATCGTGGTGGGTGACGTGGCCCTGCTGCGGGCGTCGGGAACTCAAATCGACGCAACGCCCCGGGGTTATCAGCTCCACCCGGCGGCGCGAGGCTACACGGGCATCCTCGCCTGTGTCCACAGCACCGCCGACCAGATGCGGGAGGAGCTGTATACCGTGGTGGACCAGGGCGGCATCGTGGTGGATGTGGCCGTGGAGAATCCGCTTTACGGTGAGCTGCGCGGCAACCTCAACCTCGCCAGCCGGTACGACGTGGACCATTTTATCCGGCAGGCGGCGGATACGCCCGAGTGCCTGCTGAGCCGGATGACCGGCGGTGTGCATCTGCACACCCTGAGCTGCCCCACGCCGGAGGCGTTCCGCCGCATCGAAGCAGCACTGGACGCCAAGGGCCTGCTCTATAAAAAAGAAGAATAAGGGATCTGCTTTCATTGTAAAAAATCCGCGGGGTCTTGTCCATCGACGAAAGACGAAAACCGTTGGATAATCAACTAAAACACGGAAGAGGTGGATTTTGTGGACATCCGTATCGCCCGTACCGACCGCGCCATCGAACAGGCTTTCATGGAACTGCGGGAGAAGAACCCTCTGGAAAAAATCAAGATAAAAGACTTGTGTGCGATGGCCTGCATCAACAAATCGACGTTCTATGCCCACTATGAGGACATCTACGCGCTGGCCAATGCACTGGAAAACAAGCTCATCGAGTCTATCCTGGCCAGCGTACCCCGCACCAACGACAGCGTGGCACTGCATCAGGCAGAGACGCTGACGCGGGAGCTGTTCCATGCCTTCATGCAGAACCAGCGGGCCGTGAACATCCTCTTTTCGGGCAGTCGGCAGGGCATCTTCGCCAACAGCATCGAGAAGGGGCTGCGCCAGCGCTTTGAGGAAGCCGACCCGACCTTCGCGGCTGATTTGAACCGGGGCATCCTGCTCTCGTTCTGCGTGCAGGGCTGCTTCTACGCCTTTGCCAACAACAGCAGCCGGATGGACGAGGGCAAGCTGGTGGAGCTGCTGGGAGCCATCGCCAAGGCGGCGCAGAGCATCGAGTTTTAAGAAGAAAAAAATGGCTCCGGCAGATGCCGGAGCCATTTTTTACGATGCGAAGTTATTTAGAGTAAAGCTCAATGATATTCAGCAGGATCTCGGTGGCCTTGTCCATCCGCTCGACGGTGGTGCATTCGCAGACGCCGTGGAAGTTGAAGCCGCCGGTGCCGAGGTTGGGGCAGGGCAGACCCTTCCAGCTCAGGACAGCGCCGTCGGTGCCGCCGCGGACGGGGATCTCTTCCGGGGTCAGACCGGCCTTCTCGATGGCCTTGCGGGCCGTCTCCACGAGGTGGAAGTGGGGCTTGATCTTCTCCAGCATATTGCGGTAGCTGTCCTTGATCTCGACTTCCACCGTGCCGGGGCCGTACTTGCCGTTGAGGTAGCAGGCGATGTGGAGAAGGTTGTCCTTCTTGAACTGCAGCTTGCCGGCGTCGTGGTCGCGGAGGATGTAGCCCAGCTTTGCCTCGGTGACGTCGCCGTACATCTGGCACAGGTGGTAGAAGCCCTGATAGCCCTCGGTGGTCTCGGGGCGGGCCATGACGGGCAGGGCCATGTGGAATTCCATTGCCACGTTGGAGGCGTTGATCATGGCATCCTTGGCGCTGCCGGGGTGGACGGAGAAGCCGTGGATGGTGACAGTGGCAGATGCGGCGTTGAAGTTCTCGTACTCGATGCCGCCCACGTCGCCGCCATCGACGGTGTAGGCGAAGTCTGCGCCGAAGCCCGGGATGTCGAAGAGAGAAGCGCCCTCGCCGATCTCCTCATCGGGGGTAAAGGCGATGCAGAGCTTGCCGTGAGACAGCTTCTTTTTGATAAGGGTCTCGGCAGCGGTCAGGATCTCAGCGACGCCGGATTTGTCGTCAGCGCCCAGCAGGGTGGTGCCGTCGGTGGTGATGAGGGTCTCGCCCTTCAGCTCCTTCAGGAAGGGGAAGGTGGAGGTCTTCATGACCATGCCGGTGCCGGGCAGGGTGACGTCGCCGCCGTCGTAGTTCTCGTGGAGGATGGGCTTGACGTTCTCGCCGGAAGCGTCGGGGGCGGTGTCCATGTGGGCGATGAGGCCCAGCGCGGGCTTCTTCTCGCAGCCCTTGGTGGCGGGGATGCTGCCGTAGACGTAGCAGTGCTCGTCCACAAAGGCGTTCTCAATGCCGATGGACTTCATCTCTTCCACCAGCAGGTGGGCGAGGTCAAATTCCCGTGCGGCAGAAGGATGGGTGCCGGACTCGGGGTCCGAGGTGGTGTATACTTTGGCGTATTTCAGCAGTCGCTCGTAAGCACGCATAAGTAAGGCTCCTTTGCTTTTTTCTTTATGATACCCTTTTTGAGGAGGATTTACAAGGGTGGAGTGCTCTTCCATTAAGCTAAGTTCTCTTTTGCGTGCCAAAAGAGAACCAGAAATGGTTCACGCGCCTGTGCGCGGGGTTAGAGCGCTTTTACGCTGGGCTAAGTTCTCTTTTGCGCACCAAAAGAGAACCAGAAAAGTGCCCGCTACTTTCGAGGCGCGGGAGGCACGAATCAAGGGCTACTCGCCCTTGATAATCCCGAAGGGGTTGTCGAAGCCCAAAAATGCTAGCCGCTTCGCTAAACGCATTTTTTGGGCTTCTCCGGTTTACGGCTCCGCCGATGGTGTTACGCTTTCGCAGAACTTTACGTTCAGCAAGGGCGTAAAGTCTGCTGCGAAGCAGCAAATTGGAGAAACGAGAAAAAAGCGTTAAGCGCAGCGACTAGCTTTTTTCCGTTTCGACTTCTTCTTTGGAATTGTTAAGGGCGAGCAGCCCTTAACTCGTTGCGGGGAGAGTGGAGTCCAGAGGTAGGGAGGGGGGAGTCGAAACACCCCTCCCTACCTCTGGCCCGCGCGGAGCGCAAGCCACTTGACCAAAAGAAAAAACCTGCCCCGCGCACAGGCGCGAGAACCCTTTTATCTTATAAAATCACAGCAGCGTCATCTGCTCCCCTTCATCCTCCGCGCGAATCAGCGCACCGGTCGCCGGCAGGCTGCGGACGCGGTAGCGGTGGGGGTTCGCCAGTTCCAGCGTATCCGCCGGGACGACGGAGGCGATGGTCTGGTTCTTTTTCAGGGTCACGACCGCCACACCCTGACTGTCGCGGGTGGTCTTTGCGGCGATCTGCGCCGTGCCGACCAGAAGCATCCGTCCCGCGCTGGTGCGGATGGCCAGCTCCGTCTCCTCGGGCAGGAAGAACATGGTCGCCAGCGGCTCTTTGTCGCAGTAGGCTTTCAGCAGCTTGCGGCGGTTCTGCTTGGTGGCGTAGGAGCTGAGCGGGATCTTTGCGCACTTGCCGCCGGCAAAGAAGAAGAGCATATAGCCGCCATAGTCGGAGGTAATGACCATGTCGAGGATGCTCTCGCCCTCGTCCATGCCCAGACGGCCCGGCAGATAAATGCCCATCTGGGCCACCTTGCCGTCTTCCAGCTCGGCCAGACGCACCTTATACACCTGCTGTTTGTCGGTGAAGAACAGCGCTTCCACGTTGTTCCGCGTCTCCACCTGCCGGAGGATCTCGTCGCCCTCCTTGAGCTTGTGCGCACCGGCCGTGCGCAGGCTCTGGGGCGGGATCTTCTTCAGATAGCCCTCACGAGTGAAAAAGACGGTGACAGGATAGTCCGGCACGGCCTCTTCCTCGGCGCCGCTCTCTTCCTCGGGCAGGTCGTAGAGGACCTCGCTGCGGCGGGGCTGGCCGTACTTCTTTGCCACGTCGGCCAATTCCTTCATGATGATCTTGCGGATGCGGGCAGGCTTTGCGAGGATGTCGTTCAGATCGGCGATGTCGGCTTCCAGCTGCTCGATCTCGCCGGTGCGCTTGAGGATATATTCCCGGTTGAGATGGCGCAGCTTGATCTCGGCCACATAGTCGGCCTGCACTTCGTCGATGCCAAAGCCTATCATCAGGTTAGGGACGACTTCCGTCTCCTCCTCGGTGGTGCGGATGATGTGGATGGCCTTGTCGATGTCCATCAAAATCGCCGCCAGACCCTTGAGCAGGTGGAGGCGCTTTTCCTTGCCGTGGAGGTCATAGTAAGTGCGGCGGCGGACGCATTCCATCCGGAAGGCCGTCCACTCCTGCAAAATTTCCCGCACGCCCATGACCCGGGGCTGGCCCGAGACAAGGATGTTGAAGTTGCAGCTGAAACTGTCTTCCAGCGGGGTGGCCTTGAAGAGCTTGGCCATCAGCTTGTCGGCGTCCACGCCGCGCTTGAGGTCGAGGGTGAGCTTGAGGCCGTTCAAATCGGTCTCGTCCCGCATATCGCTGATCTCTTTGATCTTGCCCGCCTTGACCAGCTCCGCGATCTTGTCCATGATGGCCTCCACCGTGGTGGTGGGGGGTATCTGGGTGATCTCGACCATGTTCTCGCCCGGCACGGCGGCGTAGCGGGCGCGTACCTTCACGCTGCCGCGGCCATTCTCGAAGATGTCCCGCATCTGGGCTTCGTCGTAGAGGATCTGGCCGCCGCCCACGAAGTCCGGGGCGGGCATGGTGGTGGAGATGTCGTGCTTTGCATCCTTCATGAGGGCGATGGTGGTGCTGCACAGCTCTGCCAGATTGAAGGAGCAGATGTTGCAGGCCATACCGACGGCGATGCCCAGCGTGTTGTTGGCCAGAATGGTCGGGAAGGTCACGGGCAGAAGGGTCGGTTCGGTGGTGGTGCCGTCGTAGTTGGGGACGAAGTCCACCGTCTCCTTGTCGATGTCCCGGAACAGCTCTTCGCAGACGCTTTCCAGCTTGGCCTCGGTGTAGCGGGCCGCGGCGCAGGACATATCGCGGCTGTAGGCTTTGCCGAAGTTGCCCTTGCTGTCCACGAACGGCACCAGCAGGCTCTCGTTGCCCCGGCCCATGCGGACCATGGTGTCATAGATGGCGGCGTCGCCGTGGGGGTTCAGGTGCATGGTGCTGCCCACGATGTTCGCCGACTTGGTGCGCGCGCCCTTGATCAGGCCCATCTCATACATCGTATACAGCAGCTTGCGGTGGGCTGGCTTGAAGCCGTCGATCTCCGGCAGCGCGCGGCTGACGATGACGCTCATGGCGTAGGGCATATAGTTCGTTTCCAGCGTGCGGGTGATAGGGTCTTCCAGCACACTGCCGGCGTTCAGTATCTCAACGCCCTCGCCCAGCTGGGGGCGGACAGGCTTTGCGGTTTTTTTGCTCGATTTTTTTGCCATTATCGTTCCTCTTTAAGACACATCCAGATCGTCCAGATACTCTGCGCCGTGCTGGGCGATATGCTCCTTGCGGCCTGCGAGGTTGTCGCCCAGCAGGATGTCGAACACCTGCGCGGTGCGCTCCACGTCGGTAGGCATCACCTTGATGAGGCGGCGGCTCTCGGGGTTCATGGTGGTCAGCCACATCATCTCGGGGTCGTTCTCGCCCAGACCTTTCGAGCGCTGGATGGTGTATTTTTTGTCGCCGATCTCCTCGAGGAAGGTGGCCTTCTCGGGCTCGGTGTAGGCGAAATAGGTGCGGTCTTTCGTGGTGATCTCGTACAGCGGCGACTCCGCGATATAGACGTAGCCCTCGTTGATGAGGGTGGGGGTCAGGCGGTAGAGCATGGTCAGCACCAGTGTGCGGATCTGGTAGCCGTCCACGTCGGCATCGGTACAGATGACGATTTTATTGAAGCGGAGATTGTCGAGGTTGAAGGTAGCAAGCTCCTTGTTGTGCTTGCCGCCCAGCTCCACGCCGCAGCCCATGACCTTGATGAGGTCCACGATGACGTCCGACTTGAAGATGCGGGCATAGTCGGCCTTGAGGCAGTTCAGGATCTTGCCGCGGATGGGCATGATGGCCTGATATTCACTGTCGCGGCTGGTCTTGACGGCGCCCATAGCCGAATCGCCCTCGACGATATACAGCTCACGGCGGGAGGCGTCCTTGGTGCGGCAGTCCACGAACTTCTGCACCCGGTTCGCAAGGTCGATTTGGGTCGAGAGGGTCTTTTTGATGCTCTGGCGCGTTTTTTCGGCGTGCTCGCGGCTCTGCTTGTTCACCAGCACCTGCTGACAGATCTTCTGGGCCTCGTCGGGCTTTTCGAGGAAGTAGACTTCCAGATAGTGCTTGAGGAAGTCGGTCATGGCCTGAGAGACGAACTTGTTGGTGATGGCCTTTTTGGTCTGGTTCTCATAGCTGGTGCGGGTGGAGAAACTGGACGAAACGTAGACCAGACAGTCCTGCACATCCTGAAAGCTGATGGCACTCTCGCCCTTTTTGTAGAGGTTCTTATCCTTCAGATACTTGTTGATCTGGTAGACGAAGGCCGTGCGGACGGCGTGCTCCGGGCTGCCGCCATGCTCCAGCCAGGACGAGTTGTGGTAGTATTCCAGCAGTTGCACCTTGTTGGAGAAGCAGAACGCCGCGCTCATCTTTACCTTATAGTCAGGCTGGTCTTCGCGGTCACGGCCGGTGGCTTCGCTCTCGCAGCTGAACACCGGGGTCAGGCTGTCCTCGCCCGCCGTCTCAGCTACATAGTCGGCGATGCCGTGCTCATAGCACCAGCTCTCCTTCCACGGCTTGCCGGTGGCGGGGTCTTTCTCCTTTTCGTCGGTGAAGTTGAGGGTCAGGCCCGCGTTGACGACAGCCTGACGGCGGAGAACGTCTTTATAGTAGCTGCCGGGGACGTCGATGTCGGTAAAGACCTCATCGTCCGGCTTCCAGTGGATGATGCTGCCGGTGCGGCGGCCCTTATAGGGCTCTTTGTGCAGGCCGCCCACATTCTCGCCCTTCTGGAAGTCGAGGTGGTAGTGGAAGCCGTCCCGGTAGATGTCAGCAGTCATCCATGCCGAGGCGTACTGGGTGGCGCAGAGGCCCAGACCGTTCAGGCCGAGGCTGAATTCATAGTTGTCCTCGCCCTCGCCATACTTTCCGCCTGCGTACATCTCACAGAACAGCAGCTCCCAGTTGTAGCGCTCTTCCCCCTTGTTCCAGTCCACGGGCATACCGCGGCCAAAGTCCTCGACGATGACACTGCCATCCTTGCAGCGGGTGACGTTGATGGTGTCACCATGGCCGTCGCGGGCCTCGTCGATGGAGTTGGAGACGATTTCAAAGATGGAGTGGGCGCAGCCCTCCACGCCGTCCGAGCCGAAGATGACGGCCGGGCGCTTGCGCACACGGTCGGCACCCTTCAGCGAAGTGATGCTTTCGTTGCCATATTCCTGTTTTCTTGCCATGCTGCTCCTCCCGGCCCCGGAATGTTCTTGCAGTGGAGCCGTCTCAAACGCTTTTGCTATATATAGGTATAGATTCCCACAGCGGGAGAAAAGCGATTCTTTTCATTCTCATTTATTAAACCATAGGTTGTTGAAGATGTCAAATAGTCTTTCCCTGTCTGCCGCCCGCAAAAAGCGTCAGAAAAGTCAGTCTTATTTTAGACGATAACACGGGCAAAATATAGAAAGTTCAAAAATTCTCAAAAAATTTTGCATTTACCCCTTTACAAAATCGAAATTTCAGGTATAATAATCATCGTCCGGTGCGCCTCTGTAGCTCAGTCGGTAGAGCAGGGGACTGAAAATCCCCGTGTCATTGGTT
>OWJA01000192.1_pt1 | contig 38345 bp, 34 predicted proteins | sample 1732901 | NCBI WGS metagenome assembly OWJA01 (sample SAMN05065766, study PRJEB22554) | human gut metagenome | biome: ENVO:2100002; feature: ENVO:00000062; material: ENVO:00002003 | host: Homo sapiens | place: USA | reverse complement strand
CGTTGGTCTACGGAGACGACGGCCAGAGACCAGATGTTCCTCGAGCTCTTCTTCGGCGAATCTGACTGAGTGTAGATTCCACAGTTTTCAGGTTCAGCACGGTGAAAGTCGATATTGCGACTGACCCACGCAACGGCAAGACCATCAGCGCAACCCGCCCGAACTGGGAAGAGTTGGACGGTGCGCTGACTCCGCAGAGTATGGTGGGCAATGCGCGTGGCCCCGTCAGCAAGTACGAGGCGGCATTCGGCATGTGGGTGAAGGCGAATTTCCTGACCACGCCAGCAACGGCGTGGCAGCCGATCAGCCAAGTGAAGCAGGCTGCGCTATCGGCGAATGTCGTCAGCGAACGCTGGTGGAACGAGCATAGCGGCAGCTATTTGGAGAAGGCGAACGTCGGAGGGGATTGGTACTGCTCACCGAAGAATCTGTATGCAGGAACTGCGTAATGTGGGGAATATCCGTAGCGTGGTGCCAAGGTGGGGAAAGTGGGCACTGGTGCCCCACCGACCACCATGGCCCCACCCTACGGGGTTCCCTTACGCATGCGCGGGCGCGTTGTCGGCGGCCTGCCTGCTGATCCCGTTGAACTTGCGCCAGGCGTAGAACTCGCAGGCCACGTTGTTCTCGTTCCAGCCGTGCTCAGGCGCGGCGGCCTTCGCTTCCTTGATCGTCGCTGCGGGGTGCGCGTCCAACCACGCCCAGACCGCTGCGCATAGGCCCCCAGCGCGCGGGCGCTTGACCTCGTTGCGCTCCTCACGTTTCACCTTCGGGGCGGGTTCCTTCTTCGGCTTGCTCGTGGTCACCACAGGTTCGGCGGCAGCGGGTGCCGGTGCTTCCATCGGCCTCCAGCCAAAGCGCACGCCCTCCGCAGACTTATGCACGGTGATTTCCACCAGTTCAGCGGGCACCCCTGCGGCAACACCAGCGCGGCGGGCGTTGTTCCGGTTCGTGTAGGTCTTGGCTTCCATGTCGTTGCTCCTGTGCGGGTTGTAGATGGGGCAACGCTAAGACGCATCTCCGAGACTCGGCAACGACTTTTTGGATGCATGCGAAACACGCTTGATATGCCGCGAGACACCAGAACGACAAATAACTTATTTGCTGTTTGGATGCGCTAAGTAATTGTTTTCGTTGCACGACTTATTTTGATTGCCGTACCGTTTTTGCACATGCACAGCCGCGCCGCCATTTATCAAGGAGTTTGCACCATGACTGACAATGTTGATGCCCGTATCACGCCTTCGCTGCACCCCGACAATGTCAAAAACATTGACGGGTTTGACGAGCAGACCGCGCCGTATCTTGCGCCCACCATGACCGCGTTTAGCACCGCCTATGAAGGCGTGCGTGCGGTGTGGGCAGCCAAAGAAGCTGCCGCCCACAATCCGACTTGGAATGAGGCGATGCAGATCATTCACACGGACGACTTCGCGCAAAAGCACTTCGCCAAGATCAGCAAGAGCTTCGATGTGACCCGCTCGAACTTGGAGAAGGGCATCACGATGCTGGAGCAACAGCTTGCAGCGCCCATTGAATCGAAGGCAACGCAAAGCATCGCCGGTGAGATTCGCGCCTTCGTGCGTGACATGCCGACTGAGAAGCGTCACAAGTTCATTCAAAAGGCCATCGACGCTGGCGACGAAAAGACTGTCAGCGCGCTGCTGGGCGCACCCGCCTACCTGTCCGGCCTCGATGCCAACTTCCAGCAGACCTATGTCCGCTTCTGGAACGAGCGCAGCGCGCCCGAGGTTGCCCAGCGCCTCAAGGCAATGAAGGGCGCGAAGCAGATGATTGAAGAGCGCGCGGGGCTGGTGTTCAAGGAGCTGGAAAAGGCTGTCGGCGCGCCGCCCCACAAAGCTGCCGCACTTCGTTAAGCCAAGACGAATGCTGAGAAGGCTTTCATCCTGCAAGACCTCGGTTGAGCCTGATCCGCGCTTGATGACATCAAAGGAGTTCATCCAATGACCGAGATAGTTCAACCTGACTGGTTGAAGGGATTCCAGCCCAACACCGAACCGCCAGCGGGCAATCCGAACTGGAAGAAGGGCATGCCGTCGCCCAACAAGAACGGACGCCCGCGCAGCATCGTTGATAAGCGCACCCGAGTGACGCAGGCGTTGATGGACGATGCGCCGAAGGTTGCCCGTGTGGTTATCGACGCTGCGCTTGCCGGAGACGTTCAAGCGGCTGGGCTTGTCTTGTCGAGGGTCGCGCCTGCCCTCCGTGCGCAGACCGAGCGCGTGGAGTTTGATTTCGATGCTTCTGCATCTGTGACCGAGCAAGCGGAGGCGGTGCTGCAAGCAATCGCAGACGGCAAGGTCGCGCCCGATGTGGGCAAGCAGATTCTGGACGGCATTTCGACGCTCTACGGCATCAAGCAAATCGCAGAACTGGAAGCGCGGCTGCAAGCGCTGGAGGATAACCAATGAGCATCTACGACACCGACAGCATTCCCTTTGACGGCTTGGGGTCGGCCAAAGATCGAACGCTCGATAGACACACCACAGGGGCAAGCCGACCTCAAGCTGATCGTCAATGTCTGCTATGAGGCGATTTTGAAGTGCGACGACCCAGCAGTGCGCTATCAGGCCGCGCGCCTGTTGCAAGCAATCGGCCCGATGAAAGGAACGCTCCAATGAAGAACCTGCACACCGACCCGCGCGAGAACGCGCCCGTGAAGCACACGGTAACGCCCAGCGACCTGCAACAGATTCAGCAGCGCCGCATCGAGGCGCATGCCGAGCGGCAAACCATGTCCGACTTGAACCTGCTCCGCGCTTTCAAGCTGGGCGAGGCGCTGCGCGAGTCGCGGGAGTAACCACATGTCCGACACGCGGGGCATGCTGGCACGGTTGCGGAAGCTGGAGCGCTCGCGCGGTGCTGGCGACGAGATGCGCGAATGGCTCGCGCAGGCGTTCGACGCTGCCATGGCTGACGGTCGCATGTGCCCCGTCGATGGCGATGTGGTGCGGCACTGTGTCTTGAAGTGGGTCGGCGAAGGAAGCGCCAAGGGCATGGCCGGAGAGGGTTCGTTGATATGGAGTTGAACAGCACCGACCACACTGCACCGGCATGGCTCGCGGGGCACCAGCAGGCGCAAGAGAAGGAAGCAAAACCGAACTTCCAAGGATTCATCGAACCGCGCATGTGGCCGCAGGACGGCGGAGCGCGGCGCGAACCCGTGCTTGATGCTGACCACAAGCCGCCGCGCGTGGTGCGCCATGTCGGCTGGCGGAAGTGCATGCGGTGTGGTCAGCTCTTTTGGTCGGACGACGTGTTGCGCTTGCGTCTCTGCACCCCGCAACCGAACCGGCAAGGATGCAGGAGCAGGCAAGACGACGACGGCATCTGAAAAACCCTGCACCGCCCTTATCGTCGTCAGCGGTGCAGTGGCGCGCAGTCCCGGAGAAGCTGCGCCGTCCCATCGAAAACCGTTGGACGTTAATCAAACGGACTCAGTCAGGAACGGGGTGGCTCCTTCCCCGCGCAGCCTGGCCTTCAACGGGTGCCGTTGGCACCCGTTGTCGTTTGTGCGGTTGCGCGAGCGTAGTGGGCGGCTGGGGCGACGATCACCACACTGCCGTCGCTAGGGTACTGGCGAGCATGGCACGTGGCCTGTAGCGGCACGCATGCCAGCGAAGGTCGAACAACAAATACAGAGTTAGGCGGTCGTGACGGCAGAAAGACTTGCTGCCGTTGTGGTTAGGTCGGTGCGGCTGGCTGCGCTCTAGCCCATTGGGAGCCGAGCGCCGTTGCTCGCTACAGGTTCGCCAGAGAAATAGGGTAGCCCTGAGCCGCCATTTCCTTTGCCAGAAGTGGTCCTGCGTCTTTTTGCAGGTTGTCTTTGAACGGAATGTAAAGCAGACCTTGAATGTCGGACGGGCGTTCCATGTTGTCCTGTTGCTTCATGAGAATAGCAACGTTCTTGCGACCGAGTAGTGTCAGCGTCATGCCCAGTTCCATCACAACATTTTGGCGCGCACGGAACGCCTTTTCATCCTCGTGCCCGGCACGGTAGCCCTCGTCGTCAGGCGTGGCCAGCACTACAGCGAACTTCACCTCCGCCGTGTACTTTTCCAGCTTCTCGATGATGGTCTGCCCCTCAGATGGAAGCTGATCCAAAATCAGAGGTTCAAGCCTCCAGCGACGCAGCATTGCCTCAAGCTCGGTGCGCGCCACTGCGTCATGCCCATAGACAACGAACACCTTGCTGAGCATTGGTTTGGCTTCTGCTCCATTCTGCGGAGCTGCTGCAAGCGCTGGCTGGGCAACCGGCACACCGAGGCAAGCCTTCACCGCCTCTTGATTCTTGCCCTGAACGTTGAATTTGCCGGTGTGGTAGCTATTGACGATTGCGCCATTCCGTAAGCGGAGCTGTGTGCCTGTGCCGTTCGCCAACGCTGATTCGTTCGCAATCTGAAAGCTGCCCGCTTGGAGGCAAGCCTTAATTCATTGCCATTCCTTCTAGGCTCCCCAAATCGCTTTCTTTGCAGCTTCGCTCAGCACATCAACAACGATGTCACGCACGCCAGATGCAACCGACGCTCCCACCTTTGCCATTACCTTCTTGAAGCGGAGGGATGCCACCTGTGTCTTCGGGCTGTCTTTTGTCAGTTCTGCCAAATCAACCCGGAATTGTTCAAGCTCTTCTGCTGGTAGCTCTGCGCCAACCTCTACCAACTCGACCGCACTTGCAATCTTCCGTTCAGTCCAAGGGAAGGCGTTACCGCAGTTGTGACAGAACGCGGGCGGCTGGTAGCCGCCTCCGAAGCTGAAGACACCTTCAACGTAGTAATCGCCGCGAATGGATGCGCTGCACTTGGGGCACTGCATGATGGTCGCTTCACCACACTGGGAGCAGAACGCTTCTCGCAGTTCTGGGTGCTGGTCTGCGGCAGTTGTTGCGACGTGCCCATTAGGACAAACCTGTGCGACTCGATACGTACCCATAGCGCTCCCTTCGCTATTGTGATGGCGGTGGGTCAGGGATTCGAACCCTGGAAGGACTTACATCCTTGCTAGTTTTCAAGACTAGTGCATTCAACCGCTCTGCCAACCCACCTAATTCTGTGACGTGCTAAGAATCTGCTAAACGGCGCTAAAGTCGTCGCCGGAAGAGGCTTTATAACACGTTGTTTTTACTACACTTTCTGTCGTTCGCGTGTGGCCTGAACGTAAGTTTTCAAGACCAGTGCATTCAACCACTCTGCCACACTTCCGACGTCAGACAAGCTTCGCATTCTACAGAAGTAATGAAAAAAAGTCCACAGGCATCGCCTGTTCCGGCAAAAGCGGAAAAAACGTTCTCAGCGCCCGCCTCGACGCTCCGAAGCGGGCCTGTCGGCGAGATTGGGCCTGTCCGCGGGCGCTCCGAGCAGACTCGCTTCGGACCTGAATTCGAAGCGCACGAGCGTGTCGTCGTGGGCGAGTTCGTCGCAGAAGCGGATGTCCATGCCGAGCGCGCCCGTGAAGACGAGCTCCCCGTCGAGCCAGACGAGCGGAAGGTCGGCGCGTTCGAAGGCGGGCACGCCCGCCTCGGCGAAGAGGTCCTTGAGGTACTTCGACGGACGGTTCGGCCAGAGCTTCATTCTTTCGGCGCCGCGGCGGGCGCGAACCTCGAGGGTGCCATCGCGCAGGCGCCTCGCGCTCACGCCGCACTCTCCGGGCAGGCACGGAATGACGGCCAGAGAGCCGTTCCAGCCGGGAAGCGCCAGCGTGTCGCCGCCTTCCCAGACGAGCACCGCATCGCGCGTATCCTCCGACCGTCTGGGCGAGACGTCGCGGATGACGAGAAGGTCGCCCCACCTGCGCATCTCCTTGGAGCGCACCTGAAGCGCAAGCTGCGAGTCGGCGTGGCTCTGCCTCACCTGCCTGAGCCCCTCCTCAAGACGCGCTCGGCTGGGCAGCTGCATGCCTTCCTCCTGCATCCAGGTGCGCAGGCACCAGGCCTGGCGGGCGGGGATCAGCCTGAGAAGAGCGGGAATGCGCAGGGCGTGCGGATTCGCCTCGTCCCTGCACCGCGCAAGATCGTCGAGCGAAACGGAGCGGAGCACCTCGGCCGCCTCGGCCGTGAGCGAAACGGCGCGCGCCGCGGCCTGCCTGAAGCCCGGACGGATCTTGTCGAGAAGCGGCACGACCTCGCGGCGGATACGGTTGCGCAGGTACTTCGGACTCCGGTTCGACTCGTCCTCGACGTAGCTGAGCTTCACGCTTCGGGCGTACCTGTCGATGTCGGCGCGAAGCACGCCGCTCCAGGGGCGCACGAGCAGAAGCGGCGGCGCGTTTCTCGAGGCTGAAAGTCCAGGGATCACGAGCTCGCGCGTCTGCGGAAAGGCGGCGAGTCCTTCGGGCCCCGCGCCGCGCATCCACTGCATGAGGAAGGTCTCGATGCGGTCGTCCTCGTGATGCGCCGTCAGCACGACGTCATAGGCCTCCTCGCGTGCAAAGCGCGCAAGCGCCCTGTAGCGGACCTCGCGGGCCGCGGCCTCGACGCCTTCGCCCGTCTGCCTGACCGTCACGCGCACGGGCGTGAACGGAATGCGCCTTGCCTCGCACTCGGCGCGACAGTGCGTCTCCCAGTCGTCCGCATTGGGCGAGAGGCCGTGATTGACGTAGACCGCATGCACGCGGGCGATGAGAAACTGGCGCGGACGATGAAAGAGCTTCTCGACGACGTCAAGGAGCGCCATGGAGTCGCGCCCGCCCGAAAGCGCCACGACGACGCGCACGGGATTGAGCGGCCTGAGCGAGAATTCGTCCCCCTTGACGCCGAGAAGCGTTTCGGCCGCATCGGAGAGCGCGTCGTAGACGAGCTGCGTCAGACGCTCGGCGAGCGCCTTCGAGCGGCGCGGCGCGGACTTGCGGGCTGGGGCTTTTCTGGGAGCGTCGGACATGGGCGGACTGGAGGGACTCAAAGAGCCGTGAAAAACAAAGCCGTCATTGTACTGCGGCGGGCGACACGAACGGGAAGAAATCCAAAAAAGGCACGTCCTCCATGGAGAAACGTGCCTTTTTGAGACGGGCGGGACGGTGAGGTCCGCTTATTCGGCCTTTTCCGCTTCAGCGGCCTTCTTGGCGCACGAGCAATCGCAGGGATCGGCCTTGGCGTCGGGTTGAGCTTCAGGCGCGGCGGCGGGAGCCTCGGGCTCGGGAACCTCCTCAGCGAGGCGCTCGAAGCGGCCGTAGCCCTCGAGCCTCTCGGCGCGGCGTGCGAGCAGCGTCGGCATGTCGTGCTTCATGAGGACGCGAAGCTCGTCGACGAGAGCCTTCTTGAGGGTGGTCGCCATGAGCTTGGGATCGCGGTGGGCGCCGCCGAGCGGCTCGGAGAGCACGCGGTCGACGAGGCCGAGCTGCGAGAGGCGCGGGGCCGTCAGGGCGAGCGCCTCGGCGGCGCGCGGGGCCTGGCCGGCGTCCTTGAAGAGAATGGACGCGCAGCCCTCGGGACTGATGACCGAGTAGGTCGAGTACTGAAGCATCATCACGGTGTCAGCGACGGCGATCGCGAGCGCGCCGCCGGAGCCGCCCTCGCCAATCACGCAGGAGACGATCGGCACGTTGAGGGTGGACATCGCGTAGATGTTGTGGCCGATGGCCTCGGACTGGCCGCGCTCCTCGGCGTCGATGCCGGGATAGGCGCCCGGGGTATCGACGAAGGTGATGACGGGCAGGCCGAACTTCTCGGCGAGCTTCATGAGGCGCAGGGCCTTCCTGTAGCCCTCGGGACGGGCCATGCCGAAGTTGCGGCGGGTGCGCTCGCGCAGCGTGCGGCCCTTCTGGTTGCCGATCACGATGACATTCATGTCGGCGAGGCGGGCGAGACCGCCCACGATCGCCTCGTCGTCCGCAAAGGCGCGGTCGCCGTGGAGCTCCTGGAAGTCCGTGAACATCATGTCGATGTAGTCGAGCGTGTACGGGCGGTTCGGATGGCGCGCGACGAGCGACATCTGCCAGGGCGTGAGGTCCGCGTAGACCTTCTTCAAAAGCTCGCGGGACTTGTTCTCCAGCTGCGCGACTTCGGCGTCGATCGAGACGGCGACGGCGCTCTCGGAGGTGTTCTCGGCAAGCTCCCTGAGCTCGTCGACCTTCTTCTCGAAGGCCTCGATGTCGTGTTCAAATTCAAGAAAAACGCGTTTTGCCATGATGGTCGATATGTCCTGAAATGGGTCCGTGGAACTCAGATGCGGCGCCAGGTCGTGCCCTGCGGGCCGTCCATGAGCACGATGCCCTCGTCAAGGAGGGACTTGCGGATTTCGTCGGCGCGGGCGAAGTTCTTCGCCTTCTTGGCCTCGCGGCGTTCCTCGATCAGGGCGTTGATGCGGGCCTCGTCGGCATCGGAGGCGCCGCCCTTGAGGAAGTTCTCGGGGTCAAGCTGCAGGATGTTGAGCACGGCGCCCAGGCCCTTGAGCTGGCGCACGAGGACCGGATCGCCCGTGCGGTTGATCTCGGTGGCGAGCTCGAACATCGCGGCGATGGCGAGCGGCGTGTTGAAGTCGTCGTCCATCGCGGCCTTGAACTGGGCGGCGTACTTCTCGCTCCAGTCGACCTCGCCTTCGGCAGCCTCGCGGCCCTTGAGGGCCCCGTAGAGGCGCACGAGGGCCTTCTGGGCCTCCTCAATGAGCGCGCTCGAGAAGCTGATCGGGCTGCGGTACTGGCTGCGCAGCAGGAAGAAGCGGAGCACTTCGGCGCCGTTGCCCTCGCCGTAGGCGGCTTCGGTGTCCTTGAGAGCGTCGCGGATCGTCCAGAAGTTGCCGAGCGACTTGGACATCTTCTCCTCGTGGCCGGAGGCGTCGCGCACGCGCAGCGGACCCGAGTGCATCCAGACCTTGGCGAACGGCACGCCGGAGGCGGCCTCGCTCTGGGCGATCTCGTTCTCATGGTGCGGGAAGATGAGGTCGGGACCGCCGCCGTGGATGTCGAACGTGTCGCCGAGGATCTTGGCGCTCATGGCCGAGCACTCGATGTGCCAGCCCGGACGGCCGCAGCCCCACTTGGATTCCCACTGGGGCTCGCCCGGCTTGGCGCTCTTCCAGAGCACGAAGTCGAGCGGATCGCGCTTGCCGGCAGCCACGTCGACGCGGGCGCCCGACTGCAGGTCGTCGATCGACTTGCCGGAGAGGCGGCCGTAGTTCTCGAACTTGCGCACGGCGAAGTCGACGTCACCGTCGGAACCCTGGTAGGCGTAGCCCTTCTGCTCAAGCTTCTCGATGAGGCCGAGCATTTCGGGGATGTAGTCGGTGGCGCGGGGCTCGTGCGTGGGCGCGAGGCAGCCGAGCGCGAGCATGTCCTCCTGCATCGCGCGGCCGAACTCCTCGGTGAGCTCGGTCGTCGTGATGCCGCGCTCGGCAGCGCGGCGGATGATCTTGTCGTCGACGTCCGTGATGTTGCGCACGAAGGTCACCTTCATGCCGGAGGCCTCGAGCCAGCGGCGCACGACGTCGAAGGCCACGAAGGTGCGGCCGTGGCCGATGTGGCAGTAGTCGTAGACCGTCACGCCGCAGACGTACATGCGGACGTGGTTGGGTTCGATCGGGGCAAAGGGGGCCTGCGTGCGGCTGAGCGTCGAATAGATCGAAAGTGCCATGGGTGAGGAGTCCTTCTACTCTTATATATAGGCGTCTGCGCGCATGAAGGCGCGTGCGCAGGGGCGGGATGCGCCCCGCGCTTGCATGCGTGCATCCTGCGGAGCCGTGAGACGGGAATCATCCGCCGTGAGGCCGCAGTGGGCTAAAATGTGGCGCAGACTGAAACATCGCTGCAGGAAGTATAGCCGTCCCGCCCCCTCGCTGCCGTCGCGAATCGAGCGCAAGCCGCTTTTTTGCGTGCGCCCTAGCCTCAAGCGGGGATGCCCGGTCATCCTTTCCGCCGACGCCCATCATCCAAGACAGAAGAGAAGATACACATGCGACGCCTCATTACCGCCGCGCTCCTCGCGCTCGCACTCGGCTCCGCCCAGGCCGCCACCCAGATGGAGCAGCTCGCCAAGCAGATGCACCCGAGCGAATTCCCGGCCCAGATCGAAAAGCTTCTCAACAGCGGCAAGGCCGCCCAAGCGCTCGAGCTCGCCGACCTCGGCATCCGCAAGAACGAACGCAGCCCGCAGCTGCGCTTCATGAGGGCCGTGGCGCTCGAAAATCTCACCAGGTCCGAAGAGGCCGTGCGCGAGCTCAAGCAGCTCATCATCGACTATCCCGAAATCCCCGAGCCCTACAACAACCTCGCCGTGATCGAGGCGGGTCTCGGCAACCTCGAGGAAGCCGTCGCGCACCTCAAGCAGGCCCTGCGCATCAACCCCGACTTCGCGCTTGCGCGCAAGAACCTCGGCGACGTGTATCTCGCGCTCGCCCGCGAGGCCTATGAACAGGCCGTCGTGAAGCTTCCGAACAACCACGTCCTCGAGCGCCGCCTCAACACGCTCAAGAGCCTCGAGACCGCCCGCTGAGCCGGGCTGCGTGCAACCCAAAACCAAGACAGACAAAAAATATTATGAAAATCCGCTCCCGTATCCTTCTTCCGCTCGCGCCCGCCCTTCTGGGCCTTCCCGGCGTCGTCCTCGCCGCCTCGCCCGCCCGCGACCCGCGCGTCGAGATCGTCACCGACATGGGCACGATCGTCGTACAGCTCGCCCCGTCGCGCGCGCCCCGCACGGTCGAGAACTTCCTGCGCTACGTCCGCGAGGGCCACTACGCGGGCACGGTCTTTCACCGCGTGATCCAGGGCTTCATGATCCAGGGCGGCGGCTTCACCGCCGAGATGCAGCAGAAGCCCGTGCATGATCCGATTCCGCTCGAGGCACGCGGCGGCCTGCCCAACGACAGGTACACGATCGCCATGGCCCGCACCTCCTACCCGCACTCTGCGACCTCGCAGTTCTTCATCAACGTTGCGGACAACGGCTTCCTCAACGCCTCCCAGGCCGCCGACGGCCAGGGCTACTGCGTCTTCGGCCGCGTCGTCAAGGGCCAGGACGTGGTCGACAAAATCGCCGAGGTCCGCACGGGCGTCAAGGCCGGCATGCGCGACGTGCCCGTCAAGCCCGTGACGATCGTCTCCGCGCGCATGCTCTGAGACACGGAGAACGAGCCTCTCGCACAGCCCTGCTTTGTGCGACAATACGCCATTGCCCGCCGCCCCGCGGGGCGGCGAATGTTTGAATGAATTACGTTTTTAGACTGACAAGACAATGATTCGCTTTACGACCAACAAGGGCGTGATCGACATCGAGCTCGATCACGAACACGCTCCCAAGAGTTCCGCCAACTTCGAACAGTACGTCCGCGACGGCTTCTACGACGGCACGATCTTCCATCGCGTCATCAAGGGCTTCATGATCCAGGGCGGCGGCTTCGAACGAGGCATGAAGGAGAAGGCCACCCGCGCCCCGATCGAAAACGAAGCCGCCAACGGTCTCAAGAACAACAAGTACACCATCGCCATGGCCCGTACGTCCGCCCCGCACTCCGCGTCGTCCCAGTTCTTCATCAACGTCGTCGACAACGACTTCCTGAACCACACGGCTCCGAACCCGCAGGGTTGGGGCTACGCCGTCTTCGGCAAGGTCACGGCCGGCCAGAACGTCGTCGATGAAATCGCCCGCGTTCCCACCTCCACGCACGGCTTCTACGGTGACGTGCCGGTTGACGACATCGTGATCGAAAAGGCCGAAATCCTCTGATAGAGCCCGCTCAACACGAGCCTCTGGGGCGCCGAGATGACACGTCCGGCGCCCTTCCGTTCATTTAGACTGGACAAATCCGCCATGGCAGACAAAAAGGTTCCGGCCCTCTGCGGCCTCAAGAGCGTGCCCGAGCTCACCAATCCCGTCATCATCTCCGACGTGCATCTTGCGGCCAACAAGCCCAAGACCATCATGGCGTTCCTGCGCTTCATGAAGAACGTCGCGCCGCGCTTTGCCGAACTCGTCATTCTGGGCGACCTCTTCGACTACTGGCTCGGCGACGACGCCACGCCCGAAGCCGACCCGATCATCGCAGAACTCAAGCTCTACTCCTCGACCGGCCGCCGCGTGCTCATCATGCAGGGCTCCCACGACGCCCTTCTGGGCGCCGACTTCGCCGAGTCCTGCGGTGCCGAGCTCATCGCCGACCAGATCGTCATTCCCGTCAACGGCAATCCGATCCTCTTCGCATACGGCGATCAGTGGTGCGTCCGCGACCAGGTCCGCCAGGCCCGTCGCGCCGTACTGCGCGACCCGATCTGGCAGGAAAGCCTCCTCGCCCAGCCCGCCCACGAGCGCGCCGCCGTCATAGACGAGGCCCTGAGGAAGTGCGCCACCGAAAACGAGGCTCCGAAGAACCCGCGCGACTTCGACGTCATTGAAAGCGCCGTCGCCGAATCGGCCCGCGCCGCAGGCGTCGAGCTCGTCATCCACGGCCACACCCACCACCCCGGCGCCCACGTCAACGCCGTCATCGAGCGCTGGGTGCTCCCCGACTGGGAGTTCGACCTCACCGAAACGAGCTGCAGGAGCGGCTACATCACCTTCATGCAAGGCGGCCGCCCGCAGATTCAGATGATGTGACGTCTGCGCCCGACCGTTCAGGAAGGGATCGACACCTCATGCCCGGACGCCGAAAGGCCTCCGGGCTTTTTCGTCTTCACGCGCGTCGTTCGTGAAAAAATCCGAACGTCCGCGCATTTTGCCGTAAAATGTCGCATGTTCTCAAACAAGCCCGCTCGTCCGACAACCCCGCGGGACGAGCGGAACGACACAAGCACAAACGGAGAGACCCCTTGAGCAACCTCGAATGCAAGCACCGCCTCTACAAGAAGGTCGGCCTGATCGGCAAGGCCTTCAGTCATGAAGTCCGGCTCGAGCTCATCGAGCTCCTCTCCCAGTGTCCGCAGACCGTCGAAAAGCTTTCCGAGATGCTCGACGAGGACTACAAGAGCATCAGCGCGCACCTTCGCGTCCTCTATCGCGCGGGGCTCGTGACCTGCACCCGCAACGGCCGCTTCCAGCGCTATGGGCTTGCGAGCCCCAAGGTGACGGCGCTTGCCGTCATGATCCGCGAGACGGCCGAGCAGAGCATCGCCGAACTGCCCTGTCTTGAGGCCGAAAGCGGCATTCCCAACGCCTCGCTCGGCATCGAGGACGCCGTCCACTACGCCTCCGAAGGCAAGCTCATCCTGCTCGACGTTCGCCCCGCGGAGGAATTTGCGGCGGGACACCTTCCCCACGCCATCAACATGCCCATCGAGATGCTCGGCAAGCGCATGCACGAGCTGCCCCGAGGCATGGCGCTCGCCGCCTACTGCCGCGGTCCCTACTGCTTCCTCGCGCACGAGGCCGCAGCCATTCTCGAGGCTTCGGGCCGACGCCTGCAGGTGATCCCCTCGGGCGTCATGGAGTGGTCGAGCAGGGGCGCCGAACTCGAGTCCGCCAGCCCCGAGGAATCCCAGAAAAAGCCGCCGCGACGCGGCATCAGAACGCAGGCCTGAGTCCGACGGATCCCTGACGAAGGACATAATGACGAAATCCCGCCGCTTGAACAAAGACGGCGGGTTTTTCCTTTGGGAGAGCGTGAACTTCAGAGTTCGCTCATCGCGTGCCTGAGCCTCAGTCCCGCGAGCACGGCGTCATAGTGCGCGTACATCGCGTTCATGTCGCTCGAGAGCCGAGCGTCTCCGCATCGAGCACCTCGGTGTGGGAGACGAGCCCGTGGCGGTAGCGCTCGCGCACGGCGCGCAGGTTTTCGTCGGCCTGCCGATCTCGCGGTTGTAGGCGGACTTCGCGAGGCTGAGCGCATTCTCGCGATCCTTGTCGATGAACATGCGCTGAAAGAGAATGCAGCCGTGGTTGTTGGAGGAAAAGCGGCCGATGATGCGGCGCAGCCTCTCGGGAGGCGTGCCGTCCTGAATGCGCACCATCTGCCTCGATGCTGTCCGTCACCTGCTTGATCGCATGGTCGACCGCATGCCTGTAGAAGTCGATCTTGTTGGAAAAAATGGTAGTAGATCGCCGCCTGCGTGAAGCCGACCTCAAGCGCCACGTCGCGCATCGAAACGCCTGCATACCCGTTGCGGGCGAAAAGCCTCAGCGCGACTTCAAAGAGAATATCCGGATGCTTATTCCGAACGCCTCTTCGAAAGGCGAAGGGCGTCGGCGGCCGAGAGGAAGGCGATGACGGCGCCCCAGATCATGACGACGGGCGCGGTGGTCTCGACGCAGGGCGCGTTCTCGACGGCGCACGGGCCGATGACGAAGGCGGCGGCGAGCGTGATGACGATGCCGAGCAGCATGTTCATGAGCTGGATACCCGCCGCAAGGCCTGCGGACGAGAACTGCAGCATGACGCCCGCAAGGGCGCTCGCGAAGCCAAGGACGGCCGTCATGCGCACGAGGTAGAAGCACGGCGCGGCGGCGTCCTTGTGAAACGGCAGGACGAACATGACGGCGATCGTGAGGCCGAGGCCCACGAGCATCATCAGAAAGCCGGAGAGAAAGGCGGGACGCTTCATGTTGAATAAGACTCCAGGAAATTCGGTGCGGGATGCGGGAAGGCGAATTCTACCCGTCCCGCCCCCTCGGCTCAAGCCCTCGATCACCCCTTGCTGCCGGGGATACCGGGCGGGCGCGGGCGGCCCGTGCGGTGCATGTCACCGTCCTGCATCAGGTGGACCGCATCGTTGAGGGTGCCCGTGTGCACCGTGGCGGGGAGGCTTCTCTCGAGCTGCGGCGACTCGTCGGCCTGCTCCTCGCCGCGCCTCTCGACCACCTCGCGGGCCACGCGACCGTTGCCGCCCGACTCGTAGATGCTGACGGTCTCGGGGCCCATGTCGGCGATGACGGAGACGTCCTTCATCTGGGAGGGGATCGTCATCGTGAACTTCACGCCCCGCGAGCCGTTGCGTGCAACCGTGATGTTGCCCGCATGGCGCTCGGCGATGTTGGCGACGATCGAGAGCCCGAGGCCCATGCCGGCCTCGCCCTTGCTTGTCTGCAGCGGCTTGAAGAAGCGCGAGAGCTGCTCGTCCGAGATGTAGGGACCATTGTCGCCCACCGTCAGGATCCAGGTGTGCTCGTCGCTCGGATAGAGGCAGACCTCGATCTTCGGATCGGGAATGCCCGAAATGGCGTCGGCGGCGTTCTTGAGGAGGTTGAGCACCACGAGCTCGATCTCCCAGCCGTCGACCTCGGCCATGCTGTGCGGATGCATGCGCACCGTCAGCTCGGCGTCGGTCGTGCGCGAGCGCCTGAAGGTCTGGATGGCGTTATCGATGATGATCGAGAGGTCGGAGACCTTGCGCGGCGGATAGTCGTGCTTGGCGTAGGAGCGCACGCGCTCGACGATCTTGCTCGCGCGTTCGGCCTGCAGGACGATCTCCCTCAGGGCGAGCTCAAGCTTCTCGCGCTCGACGTCGCCACGCCCGAGGCGCCTCAGAAGGCCATTGCCGTAGTTGGTGATGGCGCCCAGAGGCTGCTTGAGCTCGTGCGCGATGATGGTCGACATCTGGCCCACGATGCCCGTGCGCTCGAGGTTCGCGATGTGCTGCCTCGACTGCGCGGCCTCGGCCTCGATGCGGTCTCGCTGGCCCAGGGCGTCGCGAAGCGCCCTCGTGCGGCGGCGCACCAGGATCGAGAGCGTCGTCGTGTACGTGAGCACGAGGAAGATCACGAGCATGATGAGCGCGATGATCTCGGCGTGCTCCCTCACGAAGCGCTGGAAGCTCCAGCCCGCAAGGTCGCTGTAGGGACCGATCTTGAGCGTGTAGAAGAGATCGAAGACGGGACGGTTCGTCACGGGCAGCGCCCATTCGGCCCCGTACTTGATGCTCGACATGCCGAGCAGCACGGCGGTCATCGCCTTCTTGAGCGTCGAATCGATGTCGTTGACGGCCGCAAAGACACGCCCGGGATAGACCTCGGTCGAGTGGACGCAGGAGAGACCGTCCTTCTTCTTGGGATTGAGAACCTCGATCTCGTCCATCGGAAAGGACGGATCAAGCGCGAGCTGCTCGAGCGCGCAGGCGGGCAGAAGCCCCACGCGCTCCCTGCCCGCAAGCACGTATTCGACGAGGTCGCGCTGCGAGTTGTTCGTGAAGGTCGTCCTCGAGAGCAGGTCCTCGTAACCGATGCGGCGGCGCTTGACGAGCTCGCCCGCGCCGACGAGCCAGGCCGACATCGACTTCGGGGTCATGGCGGCGAGCTCGTGCGTGGCGACGTAGGTGAGCGGATCGTGCACTGCGGAGCCGTCGGCGGGCTTTTTGCGGAAGAAGGTCGAGGCCATCGCCTCGCTCGGACTGTCGCCCGTGCCGGGCCACATGACGGCGATCTGCTCGACGCCGCCCATGGCCTGCTCGAGGGCGTAGAAGGACTGGTCCGCGATGAAGAAGTCGACGCCTCCCGTGCGGATCGACTGCGACAGGTCGCGGTCGTTCAGATAATAGATGTTCACGTTCTGCGAGCCGAACATGACGCGGATGAACTCCTTCGTCGCGTTGATCATCTCGGCGTCAGGCTCTGATCCAGGCTCGTTGTGGACCGCGATGCGCATCGGACGCTGGAAGTTCAGCTGTCCCACGACCTCGGGACGCTCGAGGCCGTCGTCGGGCACTCTGCCGCCGTCGCGGCTGATGATGGGCGAGCGGTCGCGCTGGTGCGGATTGATGATCGCGAGCACGTCCCCCGAGGGCGTGCCCGTGCTCGTGCCCATGCCGAGGTAGGATGCGCTGACGGCGCCCCCGAAGGCGCACGACGCGATCCCGAGGGCCGCGGCGCCTGCAAGAGACGCCCTGATGATGTGGCTAAGCATAGGTGGGTTTGTGTCGGCGGCAGGCGGGCGTGGCCGTGCGCACTGCAGCCGGGTGAGGCAAAATGTTCGTACTAAAAACTGTCCTAATTGTGCCACCTGCCGACCGAATCATGTCCGAAAAAGCACTGAAGCCTGCGCTGACCGACGTCGGGCTACGATATAACACCAAGCTCGCGGACGTGCTCCCGCCAGACCTCGCCGAGCCGCTCAGGACCTTCGGCATCGAGACGGCCGAGGACCTCTACGAGTGCGCCGCCAACGCGGGCGCCTCGTGGTTCCGCCCCGTCACGGGCATCGACGCCTCGACGGCCACGGCCCTCATGACCTGGCTTCACAGGAACGGCAGGGACGTGGGCGAAGTGACCGAACGCTTTTTCCTGCCGGGCTGCGCGCCCTCGCCCGAATCGCGCTCCGTCGCGACCCAGGCCTCCGACGAAGGCATCGTGCCCATGGAGCGCCTCGTCGTGCCCGAAGGCCTGCGCGGAGACCGGGGCCTCAACAGGGCGCCCGCCATGGCCTGTTCGCTTGACGCCGAGGACGACCTCTCGGCCATCCGCGTCTGGCTTCAGGCACGCGCCTCCAATCCCAACACGCAGGCGAGCTACAGGAAGGAGGCCGAGCGCTACCTTCTCTGGTGCCTGCTTGAGCGCCGCACGGCGCTCTCCTCCGTGAGGGCGGGCGACGCGGCGCTCTTCCTGCGCTGGCTCGAGGGGCTCGGCCGCACCGACGAGAAGGCATGGGCGCAGCAGTGGCGCATCCCCCAGAGCCGCTGGATCGGTCCCAAGAACATGCCCCGCACCTCGCCCGCCTGGCGCCCCTTCAACGGCCCGCTCTCCGCAACGAGTCGAAGAAACGCCGTCGTGGTCGTGCGTCAGCTGCACAACTTTCTCAAGAACACCGGCTATCTCATCTTCAGCCCCTTCGACCAGGTGAGTCCCAAGGTCCCGCTCCTCAAGGGCGAAGGAGCCCCGCAGGCCTTTGCGGACCGCTCGCTCACCGACGAGCAGTGGGCCGAGATCGTCTCCCGCATCGACGATCTCCCCGAAGGATGGCCGCGCGAGCGCATGAAGCTCATTCTGATGATGGGCAAGAGCCTCGGCATGCGCGCCTCAGAAATGCTCGACGCGCGCACGGGCTGGATCGTCGAGAGGCGCGTGGGCTTCAAGGTCCGCGCCGCCATCGAGATCGTCGGCAAGGGCGCCAAGGTAAGGCGCCTGCCACTCAACGACGAGCAGCGCACGATCATCGACGACGCGCTCAGGGCCCGCGGCATTGCGGGCGTCGCGGGGTCCGATCCCGAAACACCGCTTCTCGTCAACCTCGGCCGCGGCAGGAACGCACACGGCCCCATGACCCGAAGCGGACTCTACGTCGTGCTCACGAAGTTCCTCGAGGAAGTCGCGCTCGACGTCGCCTCCGAGCGTCCGATGGACGCCGCCAAGCTCCGCGCCTCGTCCACCCACTGGCTCAGGCACACCTTCGCCGTCAACGCCCTGACCGAAATGAGCGTCAACGTCGTGCAGGCCGCCATGGGACACGCCTCCGTGGCCACGACGGGCCGATACCTCTCGCCCGAAGAAGAGGCGATGAGCGAGGCGATGGAGAAGATGAAGGCGCTTTGATTCCGGGAAGGAAAGACGCCCACAGAAGACAACACGGCCCCATCTTCCTTCACGGAAGGCGGGGCCGATTCTTCCGGCCTTAAGAATTAGACCTTGGGTAATCCGACGACGAGGTTCGGCTTCGTCAGAGCGGGATCGGGAAGTCCGGTGGACGCCGCGTTCGCACCGTATCTGGCGCGAAGTTCGTCAATGGGACCGAACGCGATCGCCCTTTGCGGGCAGGATTCAACGCAGATAGGCAGATGTCCCTTTTCAACCAGATGCTTCACATGAAACGTATAGACACCCCAACCCAGAACCGTCAGCATCAAAGCGCCGAACCACCCCCTCCACTTCATCCAGAAGGCCATCATCGGATTGTCCCGAAGATGAGCATATGGTCCGCGCTTGAGCGTCCTGTACAAATCCTTGACCTGACCAAAATCCGTGACCAGCGACCATTTCCCGAACGACGAGGCGGGCATCGACAGCACAGCGGTGCTCACCGCCTTGGCCGTCTCCCCACTCACATGTGCCGCAATGCCGAAGATGGTGCCCGGATAAAGCATCCCGGTCCTGGAACAGCGTTCGTCAAATTTTGGAGATCGCCGACTACTCGAAAGTGTTCTGCAGGGAATCCCTGTTGAGCCAGCTTTTCCAGTTCACACCTGGCGACGACAGCCGCATCTCCCTCGCCCGCCTCCAGACGTTCCAGCGGGGTCGGAGCTATGTAGCTGTTGAAGGTCGTTCGGCTAAGGAAGGCAGCCGCGTCAAGTCCTGTTCGTTCGAGCTGCCCCTCAAAAATCATCCAAGTGCCGAAACTATCCTGAGCATCGGACAGAATATGAAGATTCTTCAAGTCCTCAAGATCGTGAACAGAAGACTTTTTTCGGTCTAACGACGGCCATGCCACTGACATATGCGGGGTCGGTTGCATCGGCAGACCTGTTCGCAGCCAGTTGTTCGGCTAGTCCCTGAGATTGAAGGTCGGCAAAGATGCCGGCCTCGGCGATGAAAGCATGGACATTTTGAGGGCGCACTGCCTCATGAAGTTCTGCGGGAGACATGCATTTGATTCCAATGCGTGCATTGGGCAGCGTGGTCCGCAAATAAGTGAACGTCGGCTGAAGGGTTTCGATGACAAAGCTCGACGGCAACGTGGGCTGGACGGCAACCGAAAGATAAACGGAGTACTCTGGATCGCGCCCCCAGCTCGAAGAATCTGCGGCGACAGAAGCCGACACAGCAAACCATCAGGCACGCCGCCGCAAGGAGACGATTCATCTACGCCGACCTGACCGAAGCCGACTTCATGACGATACGCTCAGACCTGGCCACCGAGCGCCCTGACGTAGACGAGCAGCACGCCCTCCCAGACCTGGCGGGGTGCGAGCGGATGCTCGGCCGAGCGGCGCATTTCGGCGACGGCGGCATTGAGCGAGAGAAGGTTCTTCATCGTCGCATCGGCGGCGATCTTCTCGAGCACGTCCTTCTCGCGGATGAAGAAGTGCGGATCGGCGCCCGACTTCACGCGCAGCAGGTCGTAACACCAGCGGGAAAGATGGAGCGCAACTGCGGGAATACCCATCGAAGCCGAGTAGCCGCGAACGATGCTGTCAGGCGTGAGGCTGCGGCCGCGGGCGAGCAGGTCCCTGAGCGTGGCGGAGGCCTTCGCGTCGAGCGTCAAGCCCGTGATGTCCTTCACGGCGTTGAGCGGCGCGCCGCCCGCCATGGCGAGCGCGACCTCGGGATCGCCCTTGAGGCGCTTCTGGGACGAGAGCCATGCAAGCGCGTCCTCCTTCGACGGAACGCCCACGCGCAGCAGGCGCGACCTCGAGCGGATCGTCGGGAGCACAGCGTCGATGTCGTCGGCCGCAAGAATGAAGACGCACCCCTCGGGCGGCTCCTCCATCGACTTGAGTAGCGAGGCGGCGGCCTCGGCGCGCACCATGTCGGCGGGATAGACGAGCACGCAGCGGCGTCCTCCGCGGCTCGGCGCCATCGTGAGGAAGTCCGTGAGGGCGCGGAACTGATGAATGCGGATTTCGCGCGAAAGCTTCTTCGAGGACGAGGAGGTTTCGGGCGGGGTGTACGGCAGGTCGAGCACGTTTGCGAGGAATTCGCTCACGACGATGCGGCAGTCGGGATGGCCGTTGGCGTGCATCATGCGGCAGCCCGGGCACTTGCCGCATGGCGAGCCGTCGGCCTTCGGGCTTTCGCACAGAAGGCGCTCGGCGAACCAGCGGGCGAGCTCGAACGTGCCCACGCCGGGCATGCCGTGGATGAGGATCGCGTTGGGAAGCCTTTCGCGCATCGCGTCAAGGCGTGCGGCGGCCTCCTCGAGCCAGGGGTACTGCGTCAGAGCCATTTGGCGAACTCCTTCTCAAGCTGCGCGGCGATCGTCTCGGGCGCCTCCTCGGCATTGACCCTGACGAAGCGCTTCGGATCACGGGCGGCGCGGTCCAGATAGGCGTTGCGCACGCGGGCGAAGAAGTCCGCGCTCTCGCGTTCGAACCTGTCGCCTTCGCCCGCACGGATCGTGCGGCGGCGCGCAGCCACCTCGGGCGCCAGATCAAAGAGCACCGTCACGTCGGGCGCAAAGCCCGCGAGCGTCCAGGCCTCGAGCGCCTCGACGTCCTCGCCCTTCATGCCCTTGCCGCCCGTCTGATAGGCGTAGGTGGCGTCGGTGAAGCGGTCGGAGAGAACCCAGGCGCCGCGCTCAAGCGCAGGCTTGATCACCTTCTCGGCATGCTCGCAGCGGGCGGCGAAGAAGAGCAGCGTCTCCGTGCGCGGCGTCATCTCGTCCGTAAGGAGCAGGCCGCGGATCTTCTCCCCGAGCGGCGTGCCGCCGGGTTCTCGCGTGCGCACGACCTCATGCCCCGCGGCCCTGATGAGGCGCTCGAGCCCGTCGATCTGCGTGGTCTTGCCCGCCCCGTCAATGCCTTCAAAGGAAATAAAGCGTCCTGTCGCCATCTGTGAAACTCCGAACTGAAACTCTCGGGGCCGCGCTCGGACGACCCGCTACGGCATTGTAGCGGATCGGCCCGCGCCGCCACGAAGACGCACATTCAAACAAACGCTCACGACTCGGCGGGCTCCACAGGCCGTGAACCGGCATCCGCCCGCGCTAAAATGTGCCGCACTTCATCCTTCGGAGGCACAAGCCGCCCGAAGGTCCCGAACACTCAACCCAGGACTTCCCGTCGTGACGCAAGAAGAGAAGAAGAACACCGAAGCCGCCGCACCCGAAGCGCAGGAGCCCGCAGAGCAGAACGCAGGCACGATGGCGGCGACCGCCCTGCCCCGGAATCAGAATGAGGCTCAGGATAAGGCTCAACCCGAAGCGAAGGCTGAAGGCGCGCCCGACGAAAAACCGGAAGAAAAGGCGGGCGAAAAGCCGGCTGAAAAGCCCCGTCGCCGCCGTCGTCCGCTCACGCTCGTCGCGGGCGGCATGCTCGTCGTGCTCTGCGCGGCCATGGGGCTTCGCTGGGAGGCCGACCAGCGCGTCTTCGAGCGTGCGGTCGAGTCCGCCACGCCCGACACCGCCGTGCGCATCACGGTCGAGACGGGCGACTCCGCGCGCCGCGTAATGGAGCGCCTGCGGGAGGCGGGCCTTCAGGTGAAGGACTTCGACATGCGTCTGGCCGCACGTCTCGTGAAGGACCACAAGCTCTCGAGCATCCACACGGGCACTTATGAGTTCAAGCCCGACCTCACGCCCGCAGGCATTCTCGAAACGCTCGCCAGGGGACCGATCGTCGACCAGTCGCTCAGGATTCCCGACGGCGCGCCCGTCTGGGAGGTACTCGCCATCTTCAGGAACGCGACCGCGCTCAAGCAGACGGCCGCCTCGATGCCCGAGGCCGAGCTGCGCCGTGCGCTCGGCATCGACGCGGGCTCGCTCGAGGGATGGTTTGCGCCCGACACCTACCACTACACGTCGGGGAGCGCCGACCTTGCCGTCATGAAGCAGGCCGTCGCCAAGCAGAAGGCCCTTCTGGCCAAGGCCTGGGAGTCCCGCTCCGAGGCCGCCAGGGTGAAGACGCCCTATGAGGCGCTCACGCTCGCCTCCATCATCGAGAAGGAGACGGGCCTTGCCACTGATCGCCACCTCGTGAGCTCGGTCTTCAACAACCGCCTGAGCATCGGCATGCCGCTGCAGACCGACCCGACCGTCATCTACGGCCTCGGCGAGAAGTTCAGCGGCAACATCACCCGCAAGGATCTGCAGACGCCGACCCCTTACAATACGTACGTCATTCCGGCGCTTCCGCCCACGCCGATCGCCGCGCCCACCTGGGCGTCGATCGAGGCTGCGGTCAATCCCGCCGACACCAGGTTCCTCTACTTCGTCTCGAAGGGCGACGGCTCGAGCCATTTCTCGCAGAGCCTCGCCGAACACAACCGCGCCGTCAGGCAGTTCATCCTGAACCGCCCGAAGACGCAGAAGAAGGCCAAGCCCAAGGAACCGCAACCTACGAAGGAAACAGCACGGTCAATAACCCCTGTCTGAAGACAGAGGCTTGAAAGAGTCTTTATTGACTAGCCTCAGCGCCCCTCTTTCGAGAGGCGCTACGTTGGTTGGGAATGTATAGGCACCGTGGGATGTACATCCTAGTTCCACGCTCTGCGGCCTGTGATTAAAAGCTCTGAGAGGTAGGAGCGGTGTTGCAGGCACCAAACCCCTTCCAACATTGGCGAAGGATGTCAACCGGCCTTCGGGCCGTGTAAGCGGAACCTGCGGGTATCCGCAAAGGAGATACTTTGAAAGTATTTGTTTTGAACATGCGCGGTCAGCCCTTGATGCCGTGCTCGCCTGCAAAGGCGAGGCATCTGCTCAAGGCTGGAAAAGCCGTGGTGAAGCGTCGAACGCCATTCACGATTCAACTTCGAATCGCCACCGGTGAAACGAAGCAGAACGTGACGCTGGGCGTTGATGCAGGCGCAAAGCATGTCGGCCTTTCCGCTACGACGGAAAAGGAAGAGGTCTTTGCGTCCGAAGTCGAACTTCGACAGGACATCACGGGGCTTCTGGCTGCCCGGCTCTCGCTGCGTCGTGAGCGCCGCCAGCGCAAGACGCGCTACCGTGCGCCGCGCTTTTTGAACCGTGTCCGATCGAAACACAAGGGATGGCTTGCACCGTCCGTTGAAAACCGCATTCAGGCGCACATGTCGCGCATCGATGCGGTCTGCAGACTGCTTCCCGTCACCAAGATCGTGATTGAGACGGCATCGTTCGACATTCAGAAGATCAAGGATCCGTCTGTTGAAGGCACGGACTATCAGCAGGGCGATCAGCTCGGCTTTTGGAACGTGCGTGAATACGTTCTCTTTAGAGACGGTCACGTTTGCCAACACTGTCACGGTCATGCGAAGGACAAGATCCTCAACGTACACCACCTCGAAAGCCGCCAAACCGGCGGCGATGCGCCCAACAACCTGATTACGCTCTGCGAGAGGTGCCACAAGGCCTGTCACGCAGGGAAGATCAAGTTGAAGGTCAAGCGCGGCCAATCGTTCAGGGAGGAAGCCTTCATAGGCATCATGCGTTGGACATTGCTCGATCGCGTGCGCAAGGCGCATCCCGGCTTGCCTGTTGAGAACACCTGCGGCTATCTGACGAAGAACACGCGCATCACCCTGGGACTCCCCAAAGCGCATTGCGTCGATGCCTACTGCATTGCGGGAAACCTCAAGGCCGTACGAAGAGGCGTCCACCTCTATCAGCGACAGGTGCGCAAGCACAACCGTCAGATTCACAAGTGTACGGTGCTCTCGAAGACGCTTAAGGACGGCACGAAGATCGGATACCGAAAGCTCAATCAAACACCGCATCTGGTCAAGAACTTCAGGCTCTTCGACAAGGTGAGATGTCTTGGGCAAACCGGCTTCATCTTCGGCCGAAGATCGTCCGGTTGCTTCGATGTCCGGAGGCTGGACGGCGTAAAGCTTTCTTCCGACATCAGCTACAGGAAGCTCACGCTTCTCGAAAAGAGAGGCACCCATTTAACCGAACTTATCAAGGAGGACGGCGCTTCCTCCTCTGTCAGAAGACAGAGGTTTCTGCGCCGAGTTTCTATGAACAAGCCGTGCACTTATCTTCTTTCCGCTCTGATGGCGTCCGCCGTGCTGGCGCCTGTCGCCGCTTCGGCCGCCGACAAGTCCGAGCTCGAGGTCCGCATGGAGGCGGCGCAGAAGGTGCTCGCCGACCGCTCCTACTACGAGCGCTGGTCGCCCGAGGCCGCCCTGAAGACGGTTGAGGATGCAAAGGCCGCCAATGAGGCGGGTTCGGCCAGGCAGAAGGAGATCGACGGTGCGCTCGACGTCATGAAGGACTGGTGCCACACGCGCTTCCTCGTTAACGCCTGCATCAAGGACGCGAGGGACCTGCATCACGAGCGTGAGAAGGAGATCCGTAGCGTACGCCTCAAGGCCGACGAGATGATCCGCCTCGACCGCGTCGAGCAGCGCAGGGCCCGTCAGGAAAGCCAGAAGCAGAACGTGAAGCAGCCCATGAAGCTCGGCGGCTCCACCGAGTCTCCCGAAAGCCGCAGCGAGTCGCGCGCCGAGGAGGTGAAGACCAAGCAGAGCCGCGCCGAGGAGCGCAGGGCCCTTGAGGAGGCGAACGTCCGTGCCTACGAGGAAAAGCAGGCGAGGGCCGCCAGAAAGGCGGAGGAGCGCCACGATCCCATCAGGGTGAAGAGCCGCGTGAAGGCTCCGTCAAGTCCCATTGAAGGACATCTCGGCCGTACGGCGGCTGACGTTGAGGCGGGCAGGGCCGAGGCGGCCGAGCGCATGGCTCAGGAGGACGCCAACATTGCGGCCTTCAATGCCAAGCAGGCCGAGGCGAAGAAGCGCCTTGAGGAGGCCGAGGCCACCGCCGCCGAACGCAAGGCGAGCCGCGAGGCGCGGCAGGCGAACTTCAACAAGACGCTCGAGGAGCGTCGCGCCGCACAGAAGCGCTATGAGGAGTCCAGGGAGAACAAGGACTCCGGCCTCAAGAAGTATTTCTGAGTCGAAGGAAAGAGATGGTTGCTGCTGAAATAAATTCGCGTCTCTGGGACGCCTCGACGCCGCTTGTCGAGCGAGTTGCACTCGCCTTTGATGAAAAGGGCCCGCTCACGAAGGCCGTCAAGGGCTTCTGCGTGCGCGAGGGGCAGCGCGAGTTCGCCGTCGAGGCGGCCCGCGCGGTCGAGGAGAAGACCATTCTCGTCGCCGAGGCGGGGACGGGCACGGGCAAGACCTTCGCCTATCTGACGCCCGCGCTTCTTGCAGGCGCGACCTGCGTCATCTCGACGGCAGGCAAGTCGCTTCAGGACCAGCTCTGCGCCAAGGACCTTCCCGCCCTGCGCGATGCGCTCGGCGTGCCCGTCAAGGTCGCGCTTCTCAAGGGACGCGCCAACTACGTCTGCCACTTCCGCCTCGAACTCACGGCCTCCGAAGGCAGGCTCCCCGAGCAGGACTCCTATCTGAAGCTCAGGAAGATCCAGCGCTTTGCGGCGGTCAGCCGCACGGGCGACCGAGCGGAACTCCCCGACGTGCCCGAGGACGACCGCCTCTGGCCCCTCGTGACGAGCACGCGCGAAAACTGCCTCGGCAAGGACCGCTGTCCGAACTACGACGACTGCTTCGTCAAGAAGGCCCGCGAGGACGCCATGCAGAGTCAGGTCGTCGTGGTGAACCACCATCTCTATCTGAGCTCGATGGCCCTCAAGCGCGAGTCCGATGCGATCGACGGCATGCTGCCGCAGGCGGCACTCACGGTGATCGACGAGGCGCACCAGCTGCCCGGCATCGCCTCGAGCTTCTTCGGCACGAGCTTCTCGACCTATGACGTCGAGAACGTCTCGATGGAGGCCCGCAGGCTCGGCCGCACGAAGTGCAACGACGGCGCCGAGTGGGAGATCCTCTACGACCGCGTGCTCAAGGCGGGGCGCGAGTTCAGGCTCGACGCCCAGCGCATCGGTCTTGCCGAGGGCGAGAGGCTCGATGTCGACGAGATCGAGGATTTCGGCGAGCTTTATCCTGGCTTCGAGCGTCTGCGCGCGGCCTTTGCGGCCATGGGCGAGGCGATGAGGGCCAATGAGGGCCGCGACAATGAGCTCGACACGCTCGCCGAGCGTCATGCCGAGCTCATGGAACAGATGGAGGCTTGGACGGCCATCTTCGTGAAGTGCCGCAACGGTGCGGCCGATGAGGCTTCCGAGGGTGAAGCCGCCGGAGATGCCGAGGTTGGGGGAGAAGCAGGGCCCGAAGCGGGTGCGGCTTCCGGAGCGGACGCAGAGGTGCGCTGGCTCGAGGTGAGCCAGCACGGCATCCGCTTCAACCTGACGCCGCTTTCCTTTGCGGAGGAATTTCGCGAGATGCGAGAGCGCGAGGGCGGCGCCTGGGTCTTCACGTCGGCCACGCTTTCGAGCGCGGGCAGGTTCGACCTCTTCAAGCAGAGGCTCGGCATCGGCGAATGCGTCGAGCGCACGTGGGAGAGCCCCTTCAACTACTGGGAACAGGGGTGCTTCTATCTGCCGCAGATGCCGCCGCCCGCGAACAACACGGCGGTGCACACGCACAACGTCATTGAAAAGGTCTGGCCGCTCATCAACGCGGCGGGCGGACGCACGTTCGTTCTCTGCACGTCGCTCGCGGCCGTGAGGGCCGCGGCGGACGAGCTTCAGGCGAGGCTCGAGGCCAACGGGAATCCCTATCCGCTCTTCGTTCAGGGCGACGGTCCCAAAATGCGCCTCATCGAAGAGTTCAGGGCGCACGGCAACGCCGTGCTTGTGGGCTCGATGAGCTTCTGGGAGGGGGTCGACGTCAAGGGTGAGGCGCTTTCGCTCGTCGTGATCGACAAGATTCCCTTCGCGCCGCCCAACGATCCCGTGATGATGGCGCGAAGTCGCGCCGTCGAGGCTTCGGGCAGGCGTCCCTTCGACGAGATCACGCTGCCCGAGGCGGTCATCACGCTCAAGCAGGGTGCGGGACGCCTCATCCGCTCGGAAGGCGACAGGGGCATGCTCGTCATCTGCGACCCTCGCATCCTCAACAAGGGCTACGGCAAGGTCGTGCGCGACAGCCTGCCCGACTTCTACTGCACGCGCAGGGAGGAGAAGGCGCTAGAGTTCTTCCTCAATCCCGAGCGCTTCAGAGAAGGTCTTTACCGAGGCTGAGCGTCGCGGACGAACTTCGCAACCGTCTCGACGTGGAGTGCGCCCGGGAAGAGGTCCACGGGCGCGAGCCTCTCGATGCGCCAGCCGAGCTCGATGAACTTTGCCGCATCGCGCGCGAAGGTCTTCGGGTTGCAGGAGACGTAGACGAATCGCGTGAGCGGCAGGGCCGTCAGCATGGCGGGCACCGTCCCCTCGAGCCCCTTGAAGGCGGGGTCGAGAATGGCCGCGGCGGGCCTGATGCCCGAGGCGATGAGACGGGGCAGCTCGTCCTCGACCGCACCCGCGTGGAAGACGGCGTTTTCGATGCCGTTTCGCTTGGCGTTGAGTTTGGCGCGCTCGATCGAGGCGGCGACGATGTCGACGCCCACGGCCTTCGCGCAGGTGCGGGCGGCAAGGAGCGTCATCGTGCCCACGCCGCAGTAGAGGTCGAGCAGGACCTCGTCCTTTTCGGGCGCAACCCACTCAAGCGCCATGGCGTAGAGCCTCTCCGTCTGTCCCGGATTGACCTGCAGGAAGGTTTCGGGACGCACCGCAAAGCGCAGCCCCCCGATCGTCGTTTCGATGCCGTCCGTGCCCGCAACGTGCAGGCTGTGGCGTCCGAGCACCGCATTGCCGGGCGTCGGGTGCAGGTTGAGGAAGACGCTCGTGATGCCTTCCTCCATGAGCTTCTTCGCAAGCTTCCCGACAAAGATCCTGACTTCGGGCGTCTCGCCGTGCACGCAGAGCGTGAAGAGGCGCTGCGGCTTCTCTGAATCCACGCCGTCCCTCATGACGATCGTGCGCACGTCGCCCTCGCGGTGCGATTCGTTCCAGGGAGAGAGGTCCGAGAGCGAGAGCATGCGGGCCGCGGTTTCGGCGGCCTTGGCCATCCACTCGGGCGTCTGCGGGCAGAAGCAGGATTCGGGCACGGGAAAGTGCGAGCCCTGAGCATACATCGCGAAGTACCAGCGTCCCTCGGGATCGACGCCCGGATAGAGCACGGCCTTGTTGCGAAAGCCCTGCGTGAACGCCTCGGCGTCGTGCGGCGCCTCGACGAGGGGCAGGGGCTCGGGGGCTTCGACGCCCGATTCGGCGAGCGCCCTTTCGAGCAGTCCGCGCTTGACGACGGCCTGGCCCTCTGGAGTGAGGCTGCCGAGCGCGCAGCCGCCGCAGGCGGGCCTGGCCACATGGGCGGGACACGGGGAGGCGGCCCACCAGGGGCTCTTCCGGGTGATCTTCACGTACTGGGCGACGCTCGATCGCGTGCCGCGTGCGGGCGGATCGACCTCCGCGGTGACCTCGTCGCCGGGGAGCGCCCCCGGCACGAAGACGCGGAGTCCGTCCTCGTAGGCGATGCCTGCGCCCGTCGAGGCGATGTCGGTGATGGTGAGATGCCTGGTCGTCATCGGAGGAGAATGCGTTGTCAGAAGAAGAATTCGGGGAACTTCGGAGCCTCGCAGGCGGGGCGGATGCGCTCGCGCACCTGGGCCATGGCGGCTCGGACGGGCTCGGGGAAGTTGCGGTGGCTGTCGGGGCAGGCGTCGATGCAGGCGCGGCAGCCGATGCACTGCGAGGGATCCTTCACGCGCATGCTGAAGGGATCGATGATGTCCATCGGGCAGACCTCGGCACAGCGGCCGCACATGCGGCAGACAGGGTCGGGCATGGGCACGAAGCCGGTCTTCGGATAAGGACGGAGCTCCCCTTCGCCCGGAAATTCGGGGGCGAACCTCGCCGTGCCGTCCCTGAGCGCCTCGAACACCCTGCGTGCGAAGTCGCCCGCTGAGAAGCGGTCGGCTTCGTTGGAACGGCCTGCACCGAACTCGGGGAACTGGCTGTGCTCGACGGGGAAGGCCGCGCCTGCGGGCACGACGAAGCCCGCGGCGCGAAGCACGGCTGCGAGCTCGCGGAGCGTGTCCTCATGCGCGCGGCAGCCGTAGGCGGCGACGGGCACTGCAGCCGCACCGTTGCCCGTCCACTTGGCGAGGGACTGCATCGGAAGGGGCACGCGGCCGAAGTAGACGGGTACGCCCAGAAAGACGAGATCGCCTTTGCCGAAGGTGCGGGCCTCCTCGCGTTCCCAGCGGTCGGTGAGGTCGAGCTCCTCGACGGGAAGGGCGGTGCCTGCAAGGCCCTGAGCGATCATGCTCATAAGGCGGCGGGTGCGGCCCGTCGGGGAGAAACGGGCGACGATGATGCGGTTGGGGGACATGGTTCTGATTCCTCTGCGTGAGGCTCCCGCACAGGGGGCGAGAGCCGGCGTCCGTCCCGTGGTGCGAAGGATCAGAGGACGAGAAGCGCCGTACTGCACACAATGATAGCCAAGACGGCGGGTGCGCACGCACGGAGAAGTCCCGAGGTGAGGCCTTTGCGGAAGGCGATGGCCTCGTCGGGCGGCAGACCTGCCGAACGGGCTGAAAGCTCCTGCCGGAGTACGAGGAGGACCATGAGATAGAGGGCGCCGAGGACGATGACGATGCTCGCGGCGTTTCGAAGTGAGGAGGCCCCGTCGACGACGAGGCCCGAAATCATGGCGGCGCCGAGCGCGAGGCACAGGGTGCCGATCCAGAGCGACCTGTGTGCGCGGTACTCCTGTGCGAGTACCGCGTACACGAGGCGGCGTGCGGAATCCTCGGTCATCAGAGGCTGCCGCCGGCGACGACAAGCACGAAGAGCGGGCTGACGACGCCGATCATGATGCGGATGAACCAGAGGCCTGACTCGGAGACGGGGCGGGCGGCCGTGAGCTCGCGCTTCATCGTGGGCCATGCCACCCAGGCGGCAGCGATGGCGATGCCGAAGGTTGAGAGCGGCATGCCGACGTTGGACGTGACGTAGTCGAGGATGTCGAAGATCGTCCTGTTGAAGAACTTGACGTCGCTCCAGACGCCGAAGGAGAGTGTGGAGGCAAGGCCCACGACCGTGCAGCTCGCGACGGTGAGCAGGATGGCCGGCGTGCGGCGCATGTTGAACTGGCGGGTGAGGAGCGCCGTACAGGCTTCGAGCATCGAGACGGACGAGGTGAGGGCCGCAACGACGAGACAGACGTAGAACATGACGGCGAAGAGCTGGCCGAGCGGCATCTTCGAGAAGACGGCGGGCATCGTCACGAAGGTGAGGCCGGGGCCGGCGCTCGGGTCAAGACCGAAGGCGAAGACGGCGGGGAGCACCATCAGACCGCCGAGAATCGAGGACATGATGGCGAGGACGGCGACCCATCCCACTGCGCCCGGAAGGTCGGCCTTGGGACTCAGGTAGGAGCCGTAGGTGATCATCGTGCCGGCGCCGAGCGAGAGCGAGAAGAAGCAGAAGCCCATCGCGTTGAAGAGCGCGGAGGCGTTGAAGTCCTCCCAGCGGGGCGCGAAGAGGTACTCGAGGCCGGCGAGGCCGCCAGGCAGCGTGAGGCCGCGCACGATGATGATGAGCATCAGGATGAAGAGCGCGGGCATGAGCACCTTGGCGACGCGTTCGATGCCGCCCTGAATGCCGCGGAGCACGACGACGGACGTGATGCCGAGGAAGATCATCATGTAGAGGAAGCTCATCGAACCGTCGGAGACGAAGGCGCCGAAGTGCGTGCCGAGGAGTTCGGGATCGCTGATGAGGCCGCGGCCGATGACGGCGTCGACCATGTACTTGATGCACCAGCCGCCCACGCCCGAGTAAAACGAGAGGATCAGGAAGACCGTGAAGACGCCTACGCCGCCGAAGAAGCCCCAGCCCCTGCCGCAGACCTTGGTGAGCGAGGCCATCGGGCCCTCGCGTCCGGCGCGGCCCATGGCGAATTCGGCCACGAGCAGCGAGATGCCGACGGTGAAGGTGAAGAAGATGTAGGGCAGCATGAAGACGGAGCCGCCGTTCGTGCCCGCCATGTACGGGAACTTCCAGATGGCGCCGAGGCCGACGGCCGAGCCTGCGCTTGCAAGAATGAAGCCGAGGCGGGAGCCCCAGCTTGTGGTGGTTTGGTTTTCAGACATTGGGTTGGACTCCGATCTTGTGCTTTTTGCCCGCCGTTCGCATCGGGTGGCCTGACGGCGGGGAATTTATTGGAATGAGGTCAAATGGACTCAGAAGACGCCGAGGCCCTTGAGCATCACGACGAGGATGAGGATCGGTGCGAAGATGCCGGCCATCACGCGGTAGCTCTTGAGGAAGAAGCCGGAGACGGGCTTGACGAGCGAGAGCTGGTTCACGGTCGTGGGCCAGGCGAGCCAGGCCGTGACGATGGCGATGCCGATCACGCCGATCGGCATGCCGATGTTGGACGTGAGGTAGTCGAAGAAGTCGAAGAAGCTCTTGCCGAAGATCGTCACGTGCGAGAGCGTGCCGAAGCTGAGCGCGCAGAGCGTGCCGAGAACGGCGAGGATCGAGCCCGTGATCGTGACGCCGGCGGGGCGGCTGATGTTGAACTCGTCGTGGAGGAACTGCACGGACATCTCCAGAATCGAGATCGAGGACGTGAGGGCCGCAACGAAGAGGCACACGTAGAAGGTGATCGCGAAGAAGTGGCCGAACGGGAGCTGCGCGAAGACGGCGGGCATCGTCGCGAAGGTGAGGCCGGGGCCAGCGTCGGGCGAGAGGCCGAAGGCGAAGACGGAGGGCATGATCATCAGACCGCCGAGAATGGCCGAGAGAATCGCGAGGAAGACGATCCAGGAGACGGACGACGGAAGGTGAACGCGGTCGCTGAGGTAGCTGCCGTAGTTCATCTGGGAGCCCGAGCCCACGGAGAGCGAGAAGAAGGCGAAGCCCATCGCGTTGAGCAGCGACTCGCCCGTGAAGGCGGAGAGGTCGGGCTTGAAGAGGAATTCGACTCCCTTCATGGCGCCGGGGAGCATGAGGCCGCGCACGATGAGGATGAGCATCATGAAGAAGAGGAGCGGCATCAGGACCTTGGAGACGCGCTCGATGCCCTTTTCAACGCCGAAGTAGACGACGAAGGCGGTGGCGCCGAGGAAGGTGAGGTGCGAGAGCACGGGGGCGACGTCGGAGGAGGCGAAGGACTCGAAGGCGCCGCGCATCATGGACGGATCGTTGATGATGCCGTTGCCCATGAAGGCCTGAATCATGTAGTAGACGCACCAGCCGCCCACCACGGAGTAGAAGGCGAGCACGAGGAAGCCCGTGAGCACGGAGATGTATCCGATGATGCCCGTGAAGGGGCCGCCGAGCCTTCGGAAGGCGCCTGCGGCGCCTGCGCGTACCGAGCGGCCCATGCACATCTCGCCGATGAGAAGCGTGAGGCCGATCGTCACGGTGAAGAAGATGTAGGGGAGCATGAAGATGGAGCCGCCGTTCGTGCCAGCCATGTAAGGAAACTTCCAAATGGCACCGAGACCGACGGCGGAGCCTGCGCTCGCGAGAATAAACCCCAGGCGGGACCCCCATACTGAACGTTCTGTCATTTTTTTGCTTGTATTTCTAATGGTCAAGGCGGTTCGGCTTTCTGGAGCCGGACCGCCGCGGGTTGTGTTTGGGTGCGGTGTCGCCGCGGGCCGTCAGACAAGGCCCGAGACGAGCACCACAAGCACGAGGACCGGAGAGAAGCCGATCATCATGAGGCGGAGGAACTTCACGGCGCCCTCGGAGAGAGAGGTGTTTCGCGTGATGTTCTCGCGGATCTGCGGCCAGCATCTGACGCCTGCGAGCCACAGGATGATCAGGCCGCCCACGGGCAGGGAGATGTTGCTCGTGAAGAAGTCGAAGAGGTCGAAGATCGTCTTGCCGCCGAAGAAGGTGACGTCGGAGAGCTTGCCGAACGAGAGGCAGGGCAGGGCGCCGACGACGGCGAGCGCGAGCGTGGAGAGCATGGCCGCGCCCGCACGCTTCATCTTGTGCTCGTCGACGAGGAAGGCGACGACGATCTCGATCATCGAGACGGACGACGTGATGGCCGCCACCGCGATGCACAGGTAGAAGATCACGGCGAAGACCTGACCGAACGGAAGCTGCGCGAAGACGGCGGGCATCGTGATGAAGGTGAGGCCGGGACCTGCGGACGGGTCGAGTCCGAAGGCGAAGACGCTCGGCATGATCATCAGGCCGCCGAGAATGGAGGCGATGACCGCAAGGAACGTGATCCAGAGGCAGCCGTTGACGAGGTTCGAGTTCTGATCAAGGTACGAGCCGTAGGTGAGCATGCACCCGCAACCCACGCACAGCGAGAAGAAAGTGAAGCCCATGGCCTGCAGCAGGGCGCTCCAGGTGAAGGCGTCGGGATCGAACTTGAAGAGGAACTCAAGGCCGCCTATGGCGCCGGGGAGCATCAGGCCGCGCACGATGAGCACGAGCATCATCACGAAGAGGAGCGGCATCAGGAACTTGGAGATGCGCTCGATGCCCTTCGTGACGTCGAGCGCCACGATGAGGCCGTTGAGCAGCAGGAAGAGCCACTGGAAGCCGAGTGCCTGGACGGGATCGGAGACGAAGCTGCCGAAGTGCTTGCCGAGCTCGGCCTGGTCGGTGATGAGGCCCGAGCCCGTGGCCGCTTCGGCGAAGTAGGCGAGCGTCCACCCTCCGATGGCCGAATAGAAGCACAGGACGAGGAAGCCCGTGAGAACGCCGAGATAGCCTGCGGGCACCCAGGCGCGGCCCGCGAGGTTGCGGTAGGCCGTCACGATGCCGCCGCGGCCCGCACGGCCGAGCGCCACTTCGGCGATCAGCAGGGCGGCGCCCACGGTGAAGGTCATGAGGATGTAGGGGAAGAGAAAGGCGCTGCCGCCGTTCGTGCCCGCCATGTAGGGGAACTTCCAGATGGCCCCCAGACCCACGGCAGCACCGGCGCTGGCGAGCACGAAGCCGATTCGGCTCGTCCAGGTCTTTCGCTGTTCTCCGGACATAAATACACTCCTTGATCCGCAGTCCGCCCCATCGGGAGGCGCGCGGAAGGCAGAGGCGGTCTTGATGCCGCCTGATTGACTCTTTTATGCGACAGGTCCTTCGGAAGCGGTGTCCCGGTTGCAGTTTGCTCATGAGGCTTCTGCTGCTTTTTTGGGCGGACGACGCGCGTGAGGACTTTGCCTGACTGTAAGAATCGTAACAGGTCGGACGGGTTTGCAACTAGGGAAAAAGGCTAAGGTGTCGCCGATGGGATCAAACGGCGGGCAGAGAAAGCGGCGTTTTCGGAGCGGCGCAGGCTCGAAAAACGCAGGGCGCGGGCGCGCCCTTCAGGTCCGCAGGCGGAAAAACCGGGGATGCTCCTCAATAAATCGTTGCAAACGTGCCTGCGAAAGGGTATCGCTGGAACTCATAATGAAAGAAACGGCATTCGCTGCCGTGACTCAACAAGGAGAACCTCGAATGAAGAAGACCGTTCTTGCCCTCAGCGCAGCCGCCGTCTGCGTCGCATCAGCCGCTCCCGTCCTCGCCGAAGGGCAGAATCCGATGACGGCGCCCGTCCAGATCTCGATGCAGGGCGAGGCGAGCATGACCGTCGCCAACGACGAGGCCGTCATTCTCTTTTCGGCCGAAAGCCGCAGGCCCGATGCGGTCTCGGCCTCGAACGATGCGGCCAAGCGCGGCAACGCGGCGATCGAGGCGCTCAAGCGCTTCAGCGACAAGATCGACGTCGGGACGACGGGGCTCTCGACCAATCCCGTCTATACCCGTGCCAAGGAAGGCGAGGTTTCCGAGATCGGAGCCTGGGAGGCCCGCGAGACCTTGCGCGTTACGGTGCGTGACGTGAGCGTCGTCTCGGACGTGCTCGCCGCCGTCGTCGGCCACATGAACTACGAGGGCATCACCTTCCGCGTCTCCGACAAGGCCGAGCGCGCCCAGCGAGACGCGCTCCTCAAGGCCGCCGTAGCCGATGCGCTCCGGCAGGCGGGAATCGTTGCTGAGTCGATCGGCCGCAAGTCCTCCGACGTGAGCGTCGCCTCGGTGCGCATCGGGTCGCACAGCGCGGGCGGCCCTCGCTACTACGCGGCCCCCATGATGAAGGCCGAGCGCGCCTCGGCAAACGTTGCGCCTGCAGTGAGCGCAGGCACGACCGAGGTATCGCTCACCGTGACGGTCGAGGCCCGGTTGCCCCGCTGAGCCGGGTTCGTCTCAAGCCCCTGAATCTCCGTGCCGGACGCCCGAAGGGGCGGCCGGCGCCTTCGTTCAGCCGAAATCCGCGCACAAGGCGGCTTTTTTCATTAAAATGGGCGCACTTTCCACAAGCTCTCTCCGGAGATCGAATTGAACTCGCGAATCTATCCGCATCCCTTCTTCGCCCGTGAAGGGCGCCCCTTCATCATCGGCACGTTCGCCGTCACGGCCGTGCTCTGGCTTCTCGACTGGAACTTCCTCGCCTTCCTTTCGCTCGTCCTCTTTGTCTTTTGCGTTCAGTTCTTCCGCGATCCGGCCCGTGAACTTCCCACCGATCCGAAGGCCGTGCTGAGCCCGGTCGACGGCCGCGTCTGCAAGGTCCAGAAAGCTCAGGATCCTCTTACCGGCGAGGATGCGATGATGATTTCGATCTTCATGAACGTCTTCAACGTCCACAGCCAGAAGTCCCCCGTCGCTGGTCGCGTCGAGGAGATCGTCTACAAGCCCGGTCTCTTCCTCAACGCCGATCTTGACAAGGCTTCGACTCATAACGAGCGCAACGCCGTTCGCGTCACGACTGACGAGGGGCGAAGCGTAACCTTCGTCCAAGTGGCCGGCCTTGTTGCCCGTCGCATCCTCTGCTATGCCAAGGTGGGCGAACGTCTCGAAAAGGGCGAGCGTTATGGCTTCATCCGTTTCGGCTCTCGCGTTGACGTCTATCTGCCGCTCGACGCCGAGATCACCGTTTCGATCGGAGACAAGGTCACCGGCGTGATGTCCACGATCGCGCGTCTCTGATCAGTCAGGAATGTGAACCACTGACAACCGTCCAAAAGAGCCTGTTCGACTGCGAACGGGCTCTTTTGGTTTGCTTGGCATGGGCACACCCAATGAGCACGAACACCAAACGCAATTCTCGTAAGAAGTCCACCAATCCCCTCGATAACCACATCGAACAGTACGTTTCCGAGCTTCGAACATCGGGCCGCTCCCTGGGTCCCGAAGCCTTCTCCGAGGCCGTACGTACCTTCTCCCAGCGCTTTGTCGAAGCCATGTTGCAGGGAGAAATGGATGCACATCTCACCGGCTGTCAGCCCACCGAAGCGCCTCCTGAAGAAGTTGATGCTGACGAGCTTCTCCAGGTCCCCAACAAGCGCAACGGCTTTAGTCACAAGACCCTCAAGACCGAGTATGGTCCTCTGCCACTGAGCGTTCTGCGCGATCGCAAAAACACTTTCGACCCAATCATCGTGCCCAAGCACAGCCGGTCGTTCGGCAAAATGGACGAGCAGATCATCGCCATGTACGCCAGAGGCATGAGCACCCGTGACATCCAGGCTTCATCGACAATCTCTACGGTGTGGACATCAGCCCCGACTACGTAAGCAAGGTTACCGATAGGGTGCTTGAAGACGTCCAGGAGTGGCAGAATCGCCCGCTCGCAAGTGTGTATCCGGTCGCTTTCTTTGACGCCCTCCGAGTCAAAATCCGCAGTGGCGCAGCTGTAAAGAACATGGCCGTTCATCTCGGGATTGGGGTGCGAACAGACGGTACGCGTGAGGTTCTGGGCATGTGGATCGCCGAGAATGAGGGTGCAAGCTTCTGGGTGACCGTCTTTAGGGGCTGAAGGCCCGAGGCGTTGAGGACATTCTCATCGCCGTTACGGATGGCCTGAAGGGCATGACTGAAGCTATAGAGGTCGTCTATCCACAGACCCTCCATCAGACCTGCATCGTTCACCTTATTCGCGCCGACATCATTCGTTTCTCAGAAGGACAGAGCGGCCGTGTGCAAGGAGCTCAAGCCCATCTATCAAGCAGTGGATGCCGACGCTACAGAACGTGCTCTGGAGCGTTTTAGGAATACGACCATGGGCAAAAAGTACCCTGCCATCATCCAAATCTGGGAACGGGCCTGGGCACAGGTGATCCCGTTCTTCCAGTTCGCGCCTGAGATCCGTACGCAGATCTATACGATCAATTCGATTGAAGGGCTCAACCGAGCTGTCCGGAAGGTAATCAAGACGCGCACTCTGTTCCCCAATGAAGAGGCTGCCAAGAAGCTGATCTATCTGGCCATCATGAATTTCACGGCCTCCTGGAAACGTGCTACGCCCAAGTGGTCTGCTGCCATGCCCCAGTTCGCTCTGCTGTTTGGTGAGCGGTTTACTGGTGTCATGGAGTAAGCTAACGCGCCTGCTGCTTCGCGGCGCGCGATAGTGGGGGCTAAGGAGGATCCTCCCGCGCTCCGCGCGGGCCCCTCCACCATATCCCCTGCTATCGCATCAGGTCTGTCAGACTACATCACAAAAAGGAAAGGGCAGCCTCGTTGGGCTGCCCCTGGAATAACCTCCCCAGACACAGCAATCCTGACACTCCCCGGAAGCGAAGCAAAGAGGTGTCAGAAACGGTGGTTCGCCCAGAAGGCACTCGACAGAAGAGCCGCGCGGCTACGTCGCTCGTCAGGTACACCTCCATTTGGAGGTCCGAATAATTGAGAGAAATCTGCAGGAGGTGGAGGCGGACCATCATCTCCAATCGCATGTACGGACGTCCAGCCTGAACTGCGAGCCCGTTCTTCTTGTGGGAGAAGGGCAAGCACAGTTTAACGAGCTCATCAACCACATCATCCGTCAGCCGCTCCATGGCATGAATTCGAGGATCAGCATGGGACCGGCGATACTCGATGTATTTGTCGGCCTCTATGTCAGCGAAGCTGAATTGATAGCTGAGGAAGCTCTTCAAAACCCCCATCTCTGAACGATGGGGGAAGCAGATTTGTTTAAACGAGTGACTTTT
>OWJA01000190.1_pt1 | contig 38491 bp, 30 predicted proteins | sample 1732901 | NCBI WGS metagenome assembly OWJA01 (sample SAMN05065766, study PRJEB22554) | human gut metagenome | biome: ENVO:2100002; feature: ENVO:00000062; material: ENVO:00002003 | host: Homo sapiens | place: USA | reverse complement strand
GCATACGAGATCGGCGCATGTCTCGTGGGCTCGGAGATGTGTATAAGAGACAGCTTCATATACTCAATATTCTCTATGTCCATATCAAATATAATCTTTGAAAGAGTCTTAATTTCATCTCTTTCTTTTTCAAATCCTGTTAACGCTTTGACTCTTGTTTTCATCTCCTCCTTATCTAACATAAATAAATATTTTTCGTCCATTGACTTCACCTCCTAAGCTAATTCAAATATTATTGAATATCCAATCCCTTTCCTTACTTTTGCCAAAATGTATCCTTTCGCCAAAATGTATATCTCCCATTCCCCAAAGCCTATCCCCTGGGGTAAACATCCGATTATATCACCACTCTACGGAGACAGAAACACACATCTATTTTATTCCCAAAATGGCGTAATCCTTTGATTTATTGGGCTTTTCTTGACAGAAGGCAGACTGTTTCAACATGCCCGGACATTCCGAACATGTCGACAGTTCTGACACGTTTTACCTCATATCCGTTTTCTCCGAGGTACTTCACATCTCTCGCCAGGGTTGAGGAATCGCAGCTGACGTAAACTACTTTCTCCGGTGCCATCTTTACGATCGTCTCAAGGCAGAGCTCATCACAGCCTTTTCTTGGCGGGTCGACAACGATCACATCGGCTTTGATATGATTTTTTTCATACTGTTCCGGAAGAACCTCTTCGGCTTTGCCGACGAAGAATTCTACATTGTCAAGGCCGTTGCGCTTCGCATTTTCCCTCGCATCCTCGATCGCTGCCGGAATGATCTCGACACCGCAGACTTTTCCGGCTTTCTGGGCGAGGAAAGAAGAGATGGTTCCGATTCCACAGTAGAGATCCCAGACGGTCTCACCGCCGTTTAAATCAGCGAATTCCAGAGCTGTTCCGTAGAGACGTTCTGTCTGGACCGGGTTTACCTGATAGAACGATAGCGGAGAGATCCGATATTCGATGTTTCCGATCTTATCCGTGATATAACCCGGCCCGTAGAGATTTTTGATCTCGGTTCCCAGGATCACGTTTGTCTTTTCCATATTGAAGGACAGGGAGATACTGTCCGCGCCGGCTTCACGCATCCGCCCGATGAACTCTTTCTCATGGGGCAGTTTCTTTCCGTTGATCACGAGACATACCATATGTTCACCGCTGGCGAAACCTTTTCTTAAGAGAACATGGCGCACAAGTCCCTTGTGGTTTGCCTCATCATAAGGTTCCACACCAAAATCTTCCATGAATTTTAACACTGCCGCCAGATAGTCTTTATTTTCCGCACATCCAAGCAGGCAGTCCAGCTCCGGTACCGGGATCAGGGAGTGGGTCCGTCCGGCAAAGAATCCCGCCGTCGGTTTTCCGTCTTTTTCGCGGCCGATCGGGTACTGCGCTTTGTTGCGATATCTCCACGGGTCTTCCATTCCAATGATCGGTTCCATGACGACCGCGTCCGGCACTCCCGCTGCCTGTTCCGCCTCTTCCGGCAGGAACAGGTTTTCCATGCCGCCGATGCGTTTTAAGTGATTGTATACTTTCTTTTCCTTGAATTTTAACTGCTCTTTATAGTCCAGTTCCTGAAGCTGGCATCCGCCGCAGGCTCTCGCCACCGGACATTTCGCCTCCACGCGGCCTTTTGCCGGGGTGATGACGCGCACAAGACGGGCAAAGCCGTAATTTTTTTTCATTTTCATGGCTGACACCTCGATCGTATCCCCGATCAGGGCATCCTTCACGAACCAGATATATCCGTCCACGCGGCCGATACCTGCACCGTCCTCTCCCATGTCCTCGATGGTCACTGTAAATTTATCGTTTTTCTTGATTTCCATAATTTGTTCCTTCTATAATAAATATTCTTGTTGTACATTTTTATCGCTGAGCCCACTCTGTCCTTTCACCTCACTAACCCAAACTAATAGCGTATATCCCGTACTGAGAATATACCGAATACACAAAGTGCAGAACAGACCTAAAAATAAGACTCAATGCTCAGTTTTTCTTAAGTATACAAGAATTACTCCCGCATTTGCAACCCCCATCACATAAACGAACGTGAAAATCTCTGCCCTATACCGCATACAGGCAAAACAACAGTGAAAAAGTGAATCCGATCCGCATTTTCAAATGAGTCACGTTTTTACGTCAATACAAAAAACCGGCTCCCCGCGCCCCGAAAACTCCCATTCAGAAGTCCCCGGAACCGGAAAACCGGTCTTAACATATCAACTCTATACGTTAAACATTATGTAAATCGCAATGTCCAGTGGGTATTCGCAATCCACTTTGCTGCTTACCTGATTCGATTATGCTCTTGCCTCAGAACCTGCCTTCTTGCTTAACAACTCCTTACCGGATGTAACAACAATGATCACACCGAGAACCATAAGAAGGATCGCAACGATCAGCTGAAGTCCTTCAACCATAAATACTGCGGTACCTGCGCTGAATGCGTTTACAAGAGCAAGCGTTCTCTGAACCAGTGCTGTGAAGGTTACGCAGAGCATGATCACGCACGGTACGATCAGGGTCTTGTTCTGTCTGCCTGTTACCTTTAAGAATACGCAGAGTGTGATCAGAACAAGTGCACTTAACAGCTGGTTTGCGCTTCCGAATAACGGCCAGATGTTGGAGTAACCGACTCTTGTAAGGATATAGCCGAATGCAAGTGTAATGATCGTGGATACATATTTGTTGCAGAGGAATTTTCTCCAACCCTCCGCATTCTCCATATCGTCTACGGAGAAAAGCTCCTGGAAGGACATACGTCCGATACGTGCTACTGCATCAAGGCTTGTAAGAGCAAGAGCGGATACACACATGGTCATGAAGCACTGTGCAACATAGATCGGAAGACCGAACATCTCAAGAAGTCCAGCAACGCCGGAGGAGAAGATCTGGAACGGAGTTCCTACTGCTGCGGTACCGTCAGCGGCTGCGGCGGCGCCTGCTACACAGAGTGCAAGTACGGCTAAGAGGCTCTCGAGAACCATTGCGCCGTAACCAACTTTTAACATATCTTTCTCGTTCTCAACGGTCTTGGAGGAAGTACCGGAGGAAACGAGGCTGTGGAAACCGGAAACGGCTCCGCAGGCTACGGTTACGAAAAGGATCGGGAACATGTTTCCGAGCTTCTCATTTGTGAAGCCTGTGTACATCGGAAGGTTCATGTTCGGATGCGCAACAACAATACCGACAACAGCGCCGAGGATCATTCCTGCAAACATGAATGTTGTCATGTAGTCACGCGGCTGCTTTAAGAGCCACATCGGAAGAACAGATGCAAAGAAGATATACGCAAATGTGAATCCTGTCCATGCGTCCTTACCGCCGATTAACGGAAATGCCATACCGATTGCAAGAGATGCAACCGTGCATGCAAGTCCTACGAAGAACTCGCCCTTGCCTTCAAGGTTGAACTTCTTCTGAAGAACACCGAAAACCATCGCAAATACGATAAATGCAATGGAAATGGAGCCTGCGGCGCCGTTTGTCTGAGCCGCTGCTGCCAGCTCTGTAACGCCATCCTTAACCGTATAAGCATTGAATGTGCCTGCAACCATGTCAGCAAAGGCTGCGATAACAATCAAGGTAAATAACCAACAGAAGATCAGGAATAACCGCTTACCTGTCTTGCCGATGTACTTCTCGATCAGGAGTCCCATGGACTTACCTTCGTTCTTTACGCTTGCGTAAAGAGCGCCGAAGTCTGTGACCGCTCCGAAGAAGACACCACCGACAAGGATCCAGAGAAGAACCGGAACCCAGCCGAATGCAGCCGCCTGGATGGCACCCGTTACAGGACCGGCACCTGCGATAGAGGAAAACTGGTGTGAGAAAACGATCCAGCCGTTTGTAGGTACATAATCCTGTCCATCTTCATGTGTATAGGCAGGTGTCTTTGCCTTCGGGTCGATACCCCAGGTCTTTGCCAGCCAGCGTCCGTATACCATATATCCGCATAACAGACACACAGCTGAGATGAGAACGATTACTAATGTGTTCATGTCATTTCGCTCCTTTGTAAATTCATTTTGTCATACCGGAATGTCGAAAGTTCCGGTCCCTGTAGTCCATCCATATTCAAACGATCCTGAAAATACGGCAGGAATCGCTGTGGAATATACGTATAAAACAAAAAATCCTTCGTCTCCACAGGGATCACTCCCTTAGAAGACGAAGGATCTAACATTCTCCGCGTTACCACTTCTGTTGCCGGAAAACCGGCCTCTCAATCCCATCCTCCTCAAGTATCTGCTGTACTCTCAGATGAATCGGTCCCCTTTTAACGGTGAGGTTCCCGTCCGGAATTACTATACTGAGCTGTTCATCCCGGCTGCTTCCAGGTGATAACCTTCTAATTTCTTATCTGCCTCGCACCGACCGGCAGTTCTCTGAATAAGATCCTGTTAGAAAGTCCTGTCCCGTTCATCGCATTTGAATATGAACAACACTCATTTTAGTCACAAAAGTGATTTTGTCAACCGTTATTTTTTGATCTTTGCGGTTTCTTATCAGTGCAAAACGCACATATGTCTTTTTCACGCGGACGTTTCGTGTCATCTGTCTTTCCATGACAAATTATTATCAAAATTATGCACGATTTATGATCCGCCGCGGGTCAATTTTTCTACATACTAGTTTTCACTCGTCCGGCGGACATTCGTCTCCATGAAGCGGTTGTAGCCGAGCCAGCCCATGTTGTCCCCGGCACCTCTTAAGATCTCTGTCATGGTCTCCATTTTCGCGTCCGCGTTGTCCGCAAGATTTAATGCCATCGCCTCGATCAGGGCTGGTTTCTTCGGGGAACCGTACTCAAGCTCACCGTGATGTGCAAGAATGCAGTGGATCAGCTCACTCTCCAGCTTTTTCGGGAATCCCGGCATCGTGTCGATCCGCTCTTTTACCATCTGGGAGCCGATGATGATGTGGCCGAGAAGCTGTCCGTCATCTGTGTAGTCATTCTCCGGGAACGCGGAAAGTTCTTTTGTCTTTCCGATATCATGGAACATCGCTGCCGTCAAGAGCAGGTCGCGGTTCAGCACCGGGTACTGTTTACTGAAGTAATCGCACATTTTTACAACACTTAAGGTATGTTCTAAAAGTCCGCCGACGAAGCCGTGATGAACGCTCTTTGCCGCGGAATGGAAGGAGAACGCCTTCATGAACTCCGGGTCGTTGAAATAGCCGGATGCCAGCTTTCTTAAGTACTCGTTCTTGATGGTTGTGATGTACTGGGTGAGCTCATGCTGCATCGTCGGGATGTCCTTTGTGGTCACCGGGAGATAATCTGCCGGATGGTACTCGCCCTCATCCGCCTTGCGGATCCGTTTTACATTTAACTGGTTTTGTCCCTGGAACAGAGTCACGTCCGCGTCAACATACACGTAATCCAGTGCGCAAAACTCGTTGATTCCCGGAGAGTTTAACTCCCAGATCTTCGCGTCAACAGTTCCTGTTTTATCCTGCAGTACAAGAGAACCGTACTCTTTTCCATTCTTTGTGAGCGCGATCTGTTTTGTCTTGCACAGGTATACATCCGAAATGTGGTTTCCTTCCCGGAATGTTTCAATAAATCTCATAATCTCTCCTTCTATTCATTGCGTCGACAGACGTTTTCTGTCTTTACATCTAGCGTTTCAGTTTTAAGGCTGAAACGTTATTATTGGACTAGATAACTGTTCAGTAAGTCTGAGCAGTTACAAGCCAGGCAGTAATAACTACCTGGCTCCAATCGTCACTTGATACTCTATCTCTTTATATTCATCAATAGACTTCCGTTTTACCGTAACTTTTACAGAATCTCCGGTCTTCGTGTCCTCCAGCCGGTTCTGGAAGTCCCGGATCGTCTGGATCTCCGTGTCCCTGATCTTTGTCAGGATATCACCGTTCTGGATCCCCACGTTGTAGGCAGGTCCATCTGCAATGGAATCTGTTATATATACTCCGCTGGGGATTCCGCTCTCCATCATCACGGAGGTCACATCCTGTCCCCGGATTCCGAAATACGGGGCGGACTGTCCGTTTGTGAGCTTCTGGAGCACGCCCTTGTACTCCGAGATCGGTATCGCCATCGTCTTATCTTCCGTCTGTCCATTATCACCGGACTGATAAGTGTCGGTTGCCCAGCCCACCAGCTGGCCGGAAAGATTTAAGAGGAATGTTCCCTCGTCTGCATGGCTCTCAAACTCGGTATACAGGATACGCGTCTGACCATCCACTGCCTGGACTCCCTTTGCCACATAGGCAATCAGCCCCTGCTTGACGGAATGGACATGTCCGGAGGGACTTCCCACCGCGAGGACCATGTCCCCGGTACGGACGGAATAGGAGTTTCCGAGTTCCACCGCCTTCATCCAGTTTACGGTCTGCTCTTCAATATCAGAGATCTTCGCACTGACAACTGCCATCTTGGAGGTGATGTCCTGGGATTTCAGTTCTACTGCCGCCGTGGATCCGTCCCCAAAGGTCACCCGCAGGGAGTCGGCTCCAGCCACCGCGCTTTGTCCTGTCAGAATCAGCGCCTCGCTGGAATTCACCGCGATGATGATTCCCGCATACTGTCCTGTCGTCTCAATAGGGTTATCAAACCAGTCCACGTCGTTTTTCACTGCGGAAACTGTCACGATACTCTTCTCGGATTCCAGGTAGATGTTCCGGAACGCGTCGTTTAACTCGGTGAGGTTTTTCGTCGTCCATGGGAACTTTTCCATGGCGTCCCCAACGATCTTATCCACCTCATCCTTCAGATCTTCCGCGCGGATCCCCTCTCCTGTGGTCTCCGCCATGGTCTCCACCGGTGTCGGCTCGCCGGATGGATCCTGGTCCCGTTCGATCGTGATCGGTGCGGAGGTCACCGGCTGCTCTTTACCCAAAAGCTTTTTCGCTGTCGGAAGTGATGCCACAAAGCTCACCGCAGCAACTCCACCGAAAACGGCCGCAAAAAGAACATAGCACAGGATCCGGCCCGCGGCCCTGCGCTTATCGATCGGAGGTTTTACGACCTTTTCCCTCATAAATTTTTTCTCGTTAGGTGTATCTGACATGAAAAAAGTCTCCTTTTCATATCTTACAGCAGCCCTTACTCCTGCTGCTACAGGCAAATATCCATCAAAATATGATTCCATTTGCGGATTCTTTGCGTTTAGCCTATTTTCTTTTCATTATAATTTTTTTCCTCTTATTATGCAACAAAAAAATGGTGTATACAAGTTTCTCCGTACCATTCGATAACCTTTTCCACAGGCTCTCCCTCCCAAATCGGACACCTCCACCGTAAGAAAAAATCTCTATGATATTTAACACGTTTGTGTTATACTTTTTCTGTGCAGGCAGGCATCTTTACTGAAAATCTCCGCATGTTTCATACTGCGGAATGTCTGCGTATTGAAAGGAAAAAAGGATCGACCTATGAATCAGAAAGTATTAAAAACACTTGAATATTATAAAATTATTGACCGCCTGACCGACTGCGCGGCGTCCGAACCGGGAAAGAAGATGTGCCGGGAGCTGACACCGTCCTCGAATTTCAACGAGATTGTCCAGACCCAGACCGAGACCGCCGATGCGGTGACCCGTGTGCGCCAGAAAGGAAGTCTCTCCTTAGCCGGAGTCCGTGATGTACGGGATTCCTTAAAACGTCTGGAGATCGGCAGCTCCTTAAGCATCACGGAGCTTCTCTCCGTCAGCGGACTTTTGACCTGTGCGGCCCGCGCAAAGAATTATGGACGCCATCCGGAAAATATGGAACTTCCTGATGACTCTCTCGATGAGATGTTCCGCACTCTGGAACCACTGACGAATGTGAACAGTGAGATCACCCGCTGTATTCTCGGTGAGGATGAGATCGCCGATGATGCAAGCCCGGGACTCCATCATGTCCGCCGTCAAATGAAGATCACAGCAGATAAAGTCCACACCCAGCTGAACTCCATCTTAAACTCCAGCCGGACCATGCTGCAGGATGCCGTTATCACCATGCGTGACGGACGTTACTGCCTCCCGGTCCGCGCCGAGTATAAGAGCCAGTTCGCCGGAATGGTCCATGACCAGTCGGCCACTGGATCCACACTCTTTATCGAGCCGATGGCGATCATCAAGCTAAACAACGAACTCCGTGAACTGGAATTAAAGGAGCAGAAAGAGATCGAGATGATCTTAGCTGCCTTAAGCACCGAGCTCGTCCCGTATATCGAGCCGATCACAACGGATTTTGAGATCCTCACAAAGCTGGATTTCATCTTCGCGAAGGCTGCTCTCTCAAGAATCTATAACTGTTCCATGCCGAAGTTTAACCGAAAAGGTTATATCCATATCAAGGATGGCCGCCATCCACTCCTTGACCCAAAAAAGGTCGTTCCGATCAATATCTGGATGGGAAAAGATTTCGATCTGCTGATCGTAACAGGACCGAATACCGGCGGTAAGACCGTATCCTTAAAGACAGTCGGTCTGTTTACCCTGATGGGACAATCCGGTCTGCAGATCCCGGCGTTTGACGGATCCGAGCTTTCCGTTTTTGACGAGGTATTCGCGGATATCGGTGATGAGCAGAGCATCGAGCAGAGCTTAAGTACCTTCTCCGCCCACATGACAAATATCGTTAAGATCCTAAATCAGGCAGACAGCCGGTCTCTCTGCCTTTTCGATGAGCTTTGTGCCGGAACGGACCCCACCGAAGGCGCTGCTTTAGCGATCTCTATCCTGTCCTTCCTTCACAATATGAAGTGCCGGACCATGGCGACCACCCACTACAGCGAATTGAAAGTATTCGCCCTGTCAACGCCGGGTGTTGAGAACGCCTGCTGTGAGTTTAATGTTGAAACACTGCGTCCGACTTATAAGCTTTTGATCGGTATTCCCGGAAAGAGCAACGCATTCGCGATCTCCAGACAGTTAGGTCTGCCGGATTACATCATCGATGATGCGAAGACCCATCTGGAATCCAATGATGAGGCATTTGAGGATCTGCTTGCGAACTTAGAGCAGAGCCGCGTGACCATCGAAAAAGAGCGGGAGGAGATCGCAAGCTACAAGGAAGAGATCTCCCGTTTAAAGAAGAATATCGAGCAGAAGGAAGAGCGGCTTGATGAGCGGAAAGAAAAGCTCTTAAAGAACGCCAACGAGGAAGCCCAGCGGATCTTACGCGAGGCGAAGGAGACCGCGGACCAGACGATCCGGAATATCAACAAGCTTGCCGCAAGCTCCGGTGTCGGAAAAGAGCTGGAAGCTGAGAGAACAAAGCTCCGCGAAAAGCTGGATAAAGTCGATAAAAGCTTAAGTCTGAAGAACAATAAGGGGCCGAAAAAGACAATCTCACCGAAGAAATTAAAGATCGGTGACGGTGTTAAGGTCCTCACAATGAACTTAAAGGGAACGGTCAGCACACTGCCGAACGCAAAGGGTGATCTCTATGTACAGATGGGAATCCTGCGCTCCCTTGTAAATATCAAAGATCTGGAACTTTTAGACGAGGCGTCCGTATCCGGACCGGGCCTCGATCCGGCTGCCCTGAAGCGGAACAACACCGGAAGCGGAAAGATCAAAATGGCAAAATCCTTCTCCGTCTCCCCGGAGGTCAATCTCATCGGAATGACAACGGACGAGGCAATGCCTGTCCTTGACAAGTATCTGGACGATGCTTATCTCGCCCATCTTCCGCAGGTCCGTGTCGTGCATGGACGCGGAACAGGTGCGCTGCGGGCTGCGGTTCATAAGCATTTGAAGAAGCTTAAATATGTGAAGGAATTCCGACTTGGTGAGTTTGGGGAAGGCGATACGGGAGTTACGATCGTAACCTTCAAGTAACTTTCAATTAGGAACTGCGTCGGATTTTGTCTGAACAGTACTATTTTAAAGTTATGTTAACCGCAAAGGTTTCAATTTTACCCATCATCCTATAGGAAATAGAAACCTGCCCTGATTTACAGGCAAAAAACGAAATTTTTACGATAAATTTTAGAAGGAGGAGACCTCCATGGTCGATAAACAGAGAATTCTCATCGTCGACGATGACGAGAATATTGCAGAGTTAATTTCCCTGTACCTGATGAAAGAATGTTATGATACAAAGATCGTCGGGGACGGAGAATCCGCATTGAAGGAGGTTCCGGTCTTTAAGCCGAACCTGATCCTTCTCGACCTGATGCTGCCGGGCATGGATGGCTATCAGGTCTGCCGGGAGATCCGCACGACCTCTCAGGTACCGATCATCATGCTGTCCGCAAAGGGCGAGGTCTTCGACAAAGTTTTAGGTCTGGAGCTCGGTGCCGATGACTATATGATCAAGCCGTTCGATTCAAAAGAACTTGTCGCCAGAGTCAAGGCTGTTCTCCGCCGCTATCAGGCGGCCCCGGTCAGTATGTCCGCTGCGACAAAACAGCAGGGAGAATATGTGGAGTATCCGAATCTCATCGTCAACCTGACGAACTATTCCGTCCTCTACAAAGGCCACTCTGTGGATATGCCGCCGAAGGAGCTGGAACTTTTATACTTCCTTGCCTCCTCTCCGAATCAGGTCTTTACCCGAGAACAGCTGTTGGATCATATCTGGGGCTATGAGTATATCGGTGACACCCGGACTGTTGATGTCCACATCAAACGTCTTCGCGAGAAGATCCGCGACGACGAGAACTGGGCGCTGTCCACTGTCTGGGGAATCGGTTATAAATTTGAGGTAAGACGATGACCCGTTCTCTTTATACCAAGTTTCTTCTCGGATATCTGGTATTTGGTCTTCTCGGTTTCATTTTCATCGCGACCATGTCCTCGGAGATCACCTACCAGTATCTCTTAGAAGAAAAGTCTGACTCGCTCTACGATGAGGCGAATCTTCTCGCCTCCACCTACAGCGATATCTACCAGGGCAAAAATATCAGCCTGTCCACGGCAAACCCGCAGCTGCAGGCCGTTGCCACCTACTTAAAGGCACAGGCCTGGGTCATCAACCAGAAAGGCAGCGTCGTTGCGGAGACTGCCCCAGCCTCCCATATCGGCACCGCCATCGATGGTTTTGATCCCACCGTGGCGGGAAACCGCTCGTATATGACCGGCAGATTTTTCGGCATGTTTGATAAAGACATGCTGTCCGTCATTGCGCCGATCACAGGAAATTTCAATACGTATGGATACGTGGTGATTCATATGCCCATCGAACAGATCGTACATGGGAAAGACCGTATCCTGAACATTGTATACATTACAGCGCTGGTGGTTTTCATCCTGTCTCTGATTATTCTTCTCGTATTCACAAAGACCGTATATGTCCCGTTAAAGAAGATCACCGCGGGTGCGAAGGAATACGCGGCAGGAAACTTAAGTCATACGATCAATGTAACTTCTGCCGATGAGATGGGATATCTTGCCAACACCTTAAATTATATGTCCAGTGAATTAAATAAGATGGAGGAATATCAGCATTCCTTTATCGCCAATGTCTCCCACGACTTCCGCTCCCCGCTAACATCCATCAAGGGGTATCTGGAAGCGATTAAAGATGGAACGATCCCGCCGGAATTATACGATAAGTATCTCGGTATCCTGATCTCTGAGACAGAGCGTTTAAACAAACTCACTCAGGGCATGCTGACGCTGAACTCTCTCGACAGCAAGGGATTCCTGACACGGAGCAACTTCGATATCAATCGTGTTATTAAAGATACCGCGGCAACCTTCGAGGGAACCTGCAATGCAAAGGATATCGTTCTCGATCTCACCTTCGCTGCGGATATCCAGATGGTGTATGCAGACCTCGGTAAGATCCAGCAGGTGCTCTACAATCTGATCGACAACGCCATCAAATTCAGCCGTGAGAACTCTGTGATCTATATCCAGACTTCGCTGAAGTACGAGAAAGTCTTTGTTTCCGTGAAGGATACGGGAATCGGTATTCCGAAAGAGAGTATCAAGAAGATCTGGGACCGGTTCTATAAGTCGGATCTCTCCAGAGGTAAGGATAAGAAGGGAACAGGACTCGGGCTGGCGATCGTAAAAGAGATCATACAGGCACATGGGGAAAATATTGATGTGATCAGCACCCAGGGGGTCGGGTCGGAATTTATCTTTACGCTGCCGAAGGCGACGGCACTGTAATACAGCCAAACATCCGGACACAGAAATATCTATTCTGTGTCCGTTTTTTGTTACTCGCATCTCGCGCGGTCGTTTGCGACAATCTATATTTTCGCACAGTGCACAAAAATCTCTGTCTGGACACACCTCGACGTGTCCGGGCAGAGATTTTTATTTCTGTCGATTCTTCCGTTTTCTTAGATTTCTTTCATCTTCGTCCCGATCGCATGAACAATCACCTTCATGCTTTGTTATTTTTTATGATCGACCGGACATCATATCAAGTCCTGTCATTGCCAGCACTTTTACTGCGGCAGTGAGAGCACGTCTTCCTGCTTCACCTCCTGCAGCGTCCGCAAATGCTGCTGTATGGGTTCCCAAGCCTTCGCCCACACCGATATAAAACTGGGCAGCCGGAAGTGCCTGAGTCACATTTCCCACATCCGTGGAACCGATTCCCTGAGTCAGATCGCGAGGGATATGATGTTCTCCAATGAAATCCATGTTCTTTTCCACTGCTGTCACAAGTTCCCTGTTGTTGCGGACATCTTTTATCAGGTAGCCATTCTGCTGAATTTCCACATCTACACCGGCGCAGATGGCTGCGCCTTTCGCGCACCGGTCTATCACGGAGATCACATCTTTCAGGTACTCCGCATCCAGTGCCCTGATATTAAATTTGCAGACTGCTCTCTCCGGAACGATATTTACTACGGTTCCGCCTTCCAGGATAATTCCGTGAACCCTCGTGTAATCCTTAAAATGAAGTCTCTGGGAATCTACCGCATGGAACATCTGGAGAACTCCGTTTAATGCGCTGGCCCCCATCCACGGGCACGCTGCGGTATGTGCCGGTTTTCCGGTGAAGGTATAGGTCTTATTTACGGCTGCAAATGAGATATCATCTGCCATGGACATATCACTCGGATGCATGATCAGCGCCATATCCACACCATCGAAGATTCCTTCGTCCAGCATCGTGATCTTTCCGCTTCCGTTTTCCTCTGCCGGTGTTCCAAGAACCTTCAGGGTTCCGCCGATCCCGTATTTTTCCATGATTTCTTTTAATATCACACCGGCGCCGGCTCCGCTGGTGCCGATCAGATTGTGTCCGCATGCATGTCCAATTTCAGGAAGTGCGTCGTACTCGCACATAAAGGCAAAGGTCATTCCCGGCTTTCCGCTCCGGTATTCTGCCACAAATGCGGTCTCCAGAGAGCCAGCTCCCCGCTGTACTTTAAAGCCATGCTTTTCCAGCAGCCCGCACAGCTGATCCTGCGCCAGCGTTTCATGGTATGCCAGCTCCGGATGAGCAAATATGCATGCACTGACCGTCTCAAACTCATCCCGGTGTTTCTCCGCCAATGTTTCGATCTCGTGCTTTACCTGTGTAAGCTCCATCGTCATTTCCTCCTGTTATTCCCGATATTATATCCACTATTATACCGCGGCTGCTCCTGATTTCTCAAGCACTGATCACATAAATTTCCCACTCTGGCACAGATGGGACCTTGCTTTTCGTCCATTGAATCTCCTTGCGTTTCATGATAAAATATAGTCATCTGCTCAATCATTTCTAACTGCTCGAGAGGAGGACATAATTATGAATTCTATTTCTATCACCTGGAATGGTCATTCCTGTTTTACCATTGAAAAAGATGGTTTTTCCATTGTTTTTGATCCATATGGCCCAAATACGGTACCGGGGCTTGCTCCACTTTCCCTCACCGCGGACATGGTACTCTGCAGCCACGAACATGGTGACCACGGGTACACGGACGCAGTGACCTTAAAGCACAGCGGGACAAAGAACCCGTTTTCCATCACGAAGATCGACACCTGGCATGACCCGGAACAGGGAGCCCTCCGTGGACCGAACCGGATCCACATTTTAGAATCAGATGGACTTAAAATTGCCCATATGGGTGACATCGGATGTCCTCTTACCAGAGAACAAAAGGATCTGTTAAAGCATCTCGACGCGATCCTGATCCCTGTGGGCGGTTATTATACGATCGATGCGGTCCAGGCGAAGGCTGTGGTGGATGACCTCGCGCCCCGCGTTGTGATCCCGATGCACTACCGCTCTGACCATTTCGGCTATCCGGTGATCGGACGTCTTGAGGAATTTACAGGACTCTGCCGGAATGTGGTGGAGTACGACTCCAACACACTGGTGCTGACGGCTGAGACGAGACCGCAAACGGCGGTTTTGAAGCTGAAATAACCAGATAAGTTCCATTTTTGCTGCAGTTTTCCGTGATGATCCGACCGGCGGTGTAAAAATACAGCTGTCATGTCCGCTCAAATACAGAGTTTAACTGCAGCAATTTTTATGTCCTTTTCCCGGCGCTGGAGAGTACTATAATTTTATAACTTTAAGTTATGTGCCATATCAATACGTGCCATTTTATTTATGCCTGATCCTATGCTATAATGAGGGAATGAAAGAATTCATGAACTGTTACGGCGGCTGACGGTCTATATCTTCGCAGCTGTCTTTTAATATTTCTTAGATAAGAAAGGAACATATAAAGTCATGGCAAAAGGAATGATCTTTAAATTTCATAATGACCTTGATACCGATCAGATCATTGCATCCCAATATCTGCTCTTACCGAATCTGGAAGAGATGAAAGAGCACACATTCGAGTCTCTCGACCCGGATTTCCCCAAAAAAGTAAAACCGGGCGATTTTGTTGTCGGCGGCGAGAACTTCGGCTGCGGTTCTTCCAGAGAACAGGCACCGGGCGTTTTAAAAGCCCTCGGCGTACAGGCCGTCGTTGCAAAATCCTTCGCAAGGATTTTCTATAGAAATGCGATCAATATCGGACTTCCGGTTATCGTCTGTAAAGACCTGCCGGATGATGTAAAGACCGGTGATACCATGGAACTTTCCATGTCTGACGGAACTGCTCATGCAAATGGAAAGACATATTCCTGCACAAAGCTGCCGGAATACATGCAGAACATCTTAAATCAGGGCGGACTGATCGCTTCTTTAAACCGTGAGGAGGAGTAGGACAATGGGAATGACAATCGCAGAAAAGATCATCGCAGCGGCAGCCGGTGTTGACTACGTAAAACCGGGAGATATCCATACCGTAACATTAGACCGTATGATGAGCAACGACGGAACCACACATCTGACCGTTGACATGTACCGCAATAAATTAAAACATCCGCACATCGCGGACACAAAAAAGATGGTATTCATTGTAGACCACAATGTCCCGTCTGACTGTCCGAAGACAGCAGCGTCCCAGAAGAAGATGCGCGACTTCGCGAAGGAAAACAACATCGATTTCTGGGAAGGAAAAGGCGTCTGCCACCAGGTCATGATGGAGAATTACGTCTGCCCGGGTGAACTGATCTTCGGCGCTGACAGCCACACATGTTCCTACGGCGCTCTCGGCGCCTTCGGTACCGGAGTTGGATGTACAGACCTCCTCTACGGCATGGTGACAGGAAAATCCTGGGTTCTTGTTCCGGAGACTGTAAAATTCAACCTCGTCGGAAAGCTGCCGGAAGGCGTTTACGCGAGAGACCTGATCTTGACCATCATCGGCACCATCGGCGCAAACGGCTGCAACTACCAGGTTATGGAGTTCACCGGCGAAGGCGCTAAGACATTAAGCATCAGCGAGCGTATGGTCCTCTGCAACATGGCTGTCGAGGCAGGTGCAAAGACCGGTATCTTCGAGCCGGACGAGAAAGCCATCGAATACCTGGAAGCTCACGGAAGAAAGCCGAAGGCACTCTTCACAAGCGACCCGGACGCAGTCTACGCAAGAGAATATACCTTTGACCTCTCCAAGATCCGGCCGGTAGTGGCGAAACCGGACTTCGTTGACAACCTGGTTCCGGCTGAGGAAGTCCGCGGCGTGAAGATCGACGAGGCATTCTTAGGTTCCTGCAACAACGGACGTATCGAGGACCTGAGAGTCGGCGCTTCCATCATTAAAGGAAAGAAGGTCGCTGAAAAAGTCCGTTTCCTTGTGGTTCCGGCAAGCCAGACCGTTTATCTCCAGGCACTGAAGGAAGGTCTGATCGACGCCTTTATGGAAGCCGGAGCAATTGTTATGAATCCGAACTGCAGTGTATGCTGGGGAAGCTGCCAGGGCGTTATCGGCGAGAATGAAGTCCTGATCAGCACCGGTACAAGAAACTTCAAGGGCCGCGCAGGACATCCGAGCTCCAAGGTATATCTTGGATCCGCTGCGACTGTTACGGCTTCTGCTATTAAAGGTGAGATCGCGTTAGCGAACGATCTGTAAAATATAGAAATCGAGGATATTTACATGGAAAAAATGACTGGAAAGGTCTGGGTCCTGGGCGATGACATCGACACCGATATCATTATCCCGACCGAGTACCTTGCATTAAAGACCATTGACGATATGAAACAGTACGGATTTTCCCCGCTCCGCCCGGAACTGGCTGCGCAGATCAAGCCCGGAGACATCATCGTTGCCGGAAAGAACTTCGGCTGCGGCTCTTCCAGAGAACAGGCCCCGGAGATCATCAAAGCGCTGGGAATCCAGTGCGTGATCGCGAAATCCTTCGCGAGGATCTTCTTCCGCAACTCCATCAACAATGGTCTGCTCTTAATCGAACAGCCGACGCTCCACGATGACATCAAAGAGGGCGACACCGTATCTGTTGTGATGAACGAACACATCGACTACAACGGAAAAGAGTACCCGATCGCGTCTCTTCCTGAGAACCTGATGGACATTATCCGCGCAGGCGGCCTTGTAAAAGCCATGCGCAAGCTGAATGGTCTCGATTAAAGGGGGAGAATACAATGAGAAAGACAGTAATTGAGAAAATCGTTGAACATAATACCGGAAAGTCCGTAAAGCCGGGCGATATCGCGATCGTAAATGTGGACCGCGTCATGATCCACGACATTTTTATTCCGTTCGTGGCTGAAAAATTTGAAGAAATGGGCTTTAAAAAGCTGTGGGATCCGGACAAGGTCGTTCTGATCTACGATCACCTCGTTCCGGCAAGCCAGCAGGACGACACGAGACACTTCCGCATCGGAAATGCATTCGCTGAAAAGTACGGCATGACCCACGTACACAGAAGCGACGGAATCTGCCACCAGTTAATGACCGAAGCCGGATATGTAAAGCCGGGCGATATTGCATTCGGTACCGACAGCCACACAACGACTTACGGCTGCGTCGGCGCATTCTCTTCCGGGATCGGATATACCGAGATGGCAAGTATCTTAGGAACCGGTACCATGTGGATCCGCGTACCAGAGACGATCAAGGTCGTCATCAATGGAAAACTGCCGGAGAACGTGATGTCAAAGGACATTATTCTCCGTCTCATCGGCGATCTCGGCGCGGACGGCGCTACTTATAAGGCACTGGAGTTCTCCGGAAGCGCTGTCGAAAGCATGACTGTCGCAAGCCGTATGACAATCTCTAACATGGCCATCGAGGCAGGCGCAAAGTGCGCTCTGTTCACACCGGATGAAAAGACGGCGGAATACTGTGATATTACCTTAAACGACTACCAGAAGAGTCTTTTCGGCGATCCGGACGCAGTTTACTGCCGCGTGATGGAATACAACGCGGCAGATTTCGTTCCGGTCATGGCATGTCCGTCCCAGGTTGACAAGATCCGCAATGTCAGCGAACTTGAAGGCACAGAGATCGACCAGGTATTCATCGGTTCCTGCACAAACGGACGCCTGGAAGATCTGGCTGCTGCCGCCGAAGTTTTAAAGGGCAGACAGGTTGCAAAATTTGTAAAGCTCATCGTGACTCCGGCAAGCCGCAAGATCTACAAACAGGCTGCTGATCTCGGAATCCTCGAGACTCTGGCCGAGGCAGGCGCTATGATCACCCACCCGGCCTGCGGCCTCTGCTGCGGACGCGCGGGCGGTATCCTGACTGACGGTGAACGTGTTGTCGCTACCAACAACCGCAACTTCCTTGGACGTATGGGAACATCCAAGGTCCAGATCTATCTCGCCTCCCCGAGAACGGCTGCGGCATGTGCAGTGGCTGGTAAGATCGTTTGTCCGGAATAAGCCAGTCAGCACAAACGATAACTACAAAGTAAAAACAGACTCGTCATATCGAATCATAAAAATCCGGTAATCAGGATATCTCGCAATGATACTTTGCGGTTATCTCCGATTACCGGATTTTTTATGTAAGTGTTATATAATCAATTTGAACACTTATGTGCAAAACCTAATAGAGTTTTTAAATGCATTTTCATAAGGTTTTAACCGACAAACCCCTGTACGAAGGTCTTAATAAACCAAATTGTCTGCGGTTGATAAATAATATCAACCAAGAATGCGCCAACGATAGGAACAATCATCATTGCGCGGCGGGACATGCCATAACGCTCATTCACAGCAGTCATGTTCACAATTGCTGATGGAGTAGCACCTAGACCATGGCCGCACAGACCAGCACACATTACAGCTGCATCGTAGTTCTTTCCTAACAGGCGGAATACTACAAAGTAGCTGACAAGAACCATGAATACTACCTGACAGATCAGCACCACCAGAACACCGCCGATCAGACCAGCTAATTCCCACAATTTCAGCGTCATCAGTGCAATAGACAGATACAGTGATAACATAACATCTCCGATTCCATCAACTATCGCAAAATCGAAATTATAAAAATTAAATTTTTCATTAAGGTTGCGAACTATTACCGCTACAAACATTGCGCCCACATAAGTAGGAAAGCTCATTCCGATTCGCTTTCCAATCCAACCGGAAACCATAGTTCCCAGCGCCATGCAAACAAGTAAAGCTGTCACATTCTTTATTACATCCAGGCTGCTCAGCTTTGCTGCTCCGGCTGCGTTTACTGTATTAATATCACTCTCGAAATTTTCAGATGCATCCGGTTTTAAATTGTATTTTACAATTAACCGCCGTCCAACTGGGCCACCTACCATAACAGCACTGATTAATCCAAACGTTGCTGCTGCCGCTCCTACCAGAGGTGCTGCTGTATATCCCATATCCGCGAATGTACTGCCATAAGCAGCCGCTGCACCATGACCACCTACCATGGAAATAGCGCTGGAGAGCAATGCATAAGGAGCCTCCAATCCAACCAGCTTGCCTACACCGATGCCGATCACATTCTGAAAAGCAGAGATAATACCCGCAATCAGCCAGTAAACAATAAGTAACATGCCACCTTTTTTCAGTAAACTGATACTTGCGCCCAATCCAACTGTTGTAAAGAAAGCAAGCATAAATGGCGACTGATACATACTGTCAAACGAAAATGCAAATGTTCCCGTCACATGACCAATAAAAGTGACAAACATAAACAGGAATCCGCCAACAACAGGTGCTGGAATACAATATTTTTCCAAAAATTTAACCTTGCTCTTGATAAAGAAACCGATAAGCAATATCACAGCAGCCATGGCAACTGTCATAATACCATCAGCCTTGATGGTAAAAAGGGAATCAATGACCTCAAACGACATGTGCGCATCCTCCTTTTTTTGTAAAGCAGACAAGTTTTTTATTTTTCACGTGCTTTCGTTGCAAACCCCATCAGATCACAAGTCAGGCGAGCCGCTGTGTAACAGGTAGTGTCACCTTCATCATCATACTGTGGAGCAACTTCTGTCATAGCCATACCAACTACATTGCAGTGGTTCGCAATCGCTTCCAACATCTCAGTTGCTTCATCGTATGTAAATCCACCCAGCATAGGAGATCCTGTACCTTTCGATAACGGATAGTCCATAGCATCAATATCAAAATGGATAAACGTATTACGGCCAGCTTCCAAATTCTTTAAAATTTCTTCAATTCCAACACGACGATAATCCTTAACAGAATATATTTTATCGCCATTTGCACGTGCTTCCTCAAAATCAGCAGGTCCACTGCTTCCTATACCGCGAATGCCCAGATGAATCATTTTTTCCACATATGGCAGTGTGGAATTATTTCGCATAGGTGAACCATTGAAATATGGCTGACCATTCAGCGGTTTTGTCCAATCCAGATGGGAATCAAAATGGATGATGTCCAGTTGGGAATAACAATCTAATCCTTTTACAGCTTGATGACCGACTGAACAGTCACCACCTAAAACGATAGGCATAACCCCCTGCTTTGCCAGAATGCGAACTGCTTCTTCCAAATTTTTATTCGTAGCAGTTAAATCACCCGGAACATAATCACAGTCACCACAATCTACCACGCGCCACAGATCGGTATCCAGATAACTCTTATTACGCTCAGGATCATAGTTGCCGCCCTTTTTCATGCGGAAGCGGGTAGATGCATTGCGGATTCCACGCGGTCCGAGGCGACATCCTGTTTTTCCCTGAATCGCCAGATCAAATGGCGCGCCCAAAATAGCGATATCTGCATTAGCGTGATGAATATCATAGCAGATCGGTACTTTAGCAAAAGTCGCAATACCAGTAGGTGCCATATTTAACGGTGCATCTTGTACAGTAAAAGCATTCATAATAAACCTCCTATTAGTCACAATTTTGAAACGCGTTTTGTTTTTGTGTCTTTCTGATATCATTATATGCTATCTAAGAAATAAGTCAAGGTTTTGTTGTCTATTTTGAAATACAGACACTCACGTGAAACAGTTTGTTTCTATTCTAGTACATATCAGATTGACTTTTTTCAGGCAGTTTACTATAATGAAACTACATTAGTAGTTGTCTAATAAGTCCGCGCCTTTACTGCGCTGACCGCAAAGTGCCACCCCACTCAGAAAATGGACACAGAAAAGGAGTAATCTTTATGGGCGATACGAATTTTATTGAATCCTCCACACCTATGGTAAATTCGGTACTTCATGCCACAAAAATTCTAGATTACTATGCTTCCCAGCGCCGGGAATATTTAAGCCTAACTGAGATCAGCCGCGCGATTGGTCTGCATAAAACAACAGTATACCGTATTTTGCGCACACTGCAGTCTGTAGGCTGGATCGAGCAATCCAGCACCAATGGACAATACCGGTTGGGCAGCGGTATTTTAATGATTGCATCTGCCGTGTCTGTGCACTATACCACACGCCAGCTAATCAGTGAAGAAATGCGCCGCTTGTGTGATTTACACAATGAAACCGTCGTGCTTTCCTCTTTGCGCGGAGATACGGGCATTTGCGTGGATCTTGTAAAAGGACATCATAATTTGGGAATTTCAAGTGAAAACGGTTATATTGTACCTTTAGATTGTGGTGCAACCGGTAAGACTTTGCTGGCTGCACAATCAGATGAATTGGTTGAACGTCTAATTCAAAATTATCCTGGTCTGGAAGAAAAGCTGCGTAATCAAGTAAAAGAAATCCGGCAGCGGGGATATTGTATCTCCGAAGGGGAGGTAGATGAGGGAGTCGCTGCCGTAGCAGTTCCACTTCCTATGCCGGATCATATTTATACACTAACCTACTCCGGACCTGTTGAGCGTTTACGCGGTTTAGATTATATGGTTCTGGTACATTCATTGCAACAGGCAGTTAAAAATATATTATTAAAATGTGATGGAAAAAGAAAGGAAGCTCTTTAAAACCTTTTACTCAGTATATTTTCTAGACAAGCAAAGTCTTGAATCAAACTGTTTCCATTGAAATAAAAATCCGATAATCGGATACTGTACGATTTTACTGGTGCAGTTATCCTGATCATCGGATTTTTCTATATGCGTATAAGATTATTATGCCTTATCTAATTTTTTAAGTGCCTTTTTAAATTGAATTGAAAACAAAATCGCCGTGAATGTCACTGCGATCGCATCCGCGATCGGCTCTGCCATGTAGACGCCCAGCGTTTTATTGCTGACGAACATCGGAACAATGAAGATTAACGGAAGCAGAAGCACAAATTTACGCACAACTGCCACGATGATCGAGCATACCGCATATCCGATGGCAACGAAGGTCATCTGGCAGGCGAGCTGGATTCCAAAGAGGAACATCGCACCGCAGTAGATCCGCAGAGCGCCTGCAGTGAAGGAAACGAGTTCTGGATCGGAGCTGAAGATTCCCGCGAAGGTTGCCGGGAAAAGCTGGACAAAGAGCCAGAACAACGTGGAATAGATCAGGGAGATCACGAGATGGAGCTTGAATGTCTTCTTCATACGGTCGATATTTCTCGCTCCGTAGTTATAGCTCATGATCGGCTGTGCGCCCTGTCCGATTCCCTGAAGCGGCAGCATTGCAAACTGCATCGTACTTGTAAGGATCGTCATGGCACCGACTGCCAGATCTCCGCCGTACTTTAACAGGGAAGAGTTAAAGCATACCGAGATAACACTCTCACTGGACTGCATCACAAATGTGGAAAGTCCCAGCGCAAGACACGGAAAAACGATAGATGGAACCGGCTTTAAATACTCCTTTTTGATCCGTAAGAAGGTCTTCTTTCCGGTCAGGAACGCGAGAACCCATCCGCAGGATACCGCCTGAGAGATGATCGTCGCGAGAGCCGCACCCTTTACGCCCATGCCAAACCCGAAGATAAAGATCGGGTCCAAAATGATGTTGCAGACAGCTCCGATGGTAACCGTCAGCATACTGGTCTTTGAAAATCCCTGGGCCGTGATGAACATGTTCATGCCTAACGTCATCTGGACAAAGATCGTTCCGACAGCGTAAATACTCATGTAATCAACGGCATAGTCGATGGTGTTTTCACTGGCTCCAAAAGTCAAGAGCATAGAGCGGCCAAACAACAGTAAGACTGCTGTCAGGATCGCAGAAATGATGATCTGAACCGTAAAACAGCCGCTGAGAATCTTCTCCGCAGAGTCCATGTCATCTTTTCCCATAAAGATCGACGCTCTCGGCGCACCGCCGGAGCCGACGAGGGCCGCGAAGGCGGAGACCACCATAATGATCGGCAGGCAGACGCCGACACCGGTCAGGGCGAGACTTCCGCTTCCCGGGATATGTCCAATGTAGATCCGGTCAACGATGTTGTACAGCATGTTGACGATCTGTGCAATGACAGATGGAACGGCAAGCTTGAAAAGAAGCTTTCCGATCGGCTCTGTCCCAAGAAATTCTTTACTGTTGTTCATGCAGTTTTCCTTCTTTCCTGTAATCTGAAATGTTTGAATTGATCCGGTTCATAAGTTCGAACAGCATCCGGTGCTCTTCCGGGGAGAATCCGCGGCAGATGATCTCAGCAGCCCGTTTCTGGACGTTTTTTCCATCAGAGACCATCGGCGCAGCAGCGTCTGTAAGTTTCAGATGGATCGTCCTCCGGTCCGTCCCATAATATTCCCCGGTGAGCAGTCCGCGCTCCTCTAATGAGCGGACAGACATGGAGACATGGGACTTTGTGAACGCCCGCTTCTTGATGATCTGGGCGGCAGTGTCGAACTCCGGATTGTTGGCGAGAAACAGCAGGATATTGAATTCCATCTGGGTCAGCCCGTATTTTTTGCAGACCGGATCAATGAGCCCCGTATAGAAATCCCGGCTGTCCGCCATAAAATCAACAAATTTCATGTGTATCACCTCTGGTTCAAAAGTGAACTGTTCTATTTAGAACTATATTAGTATACAGGACTATTCTTAAAAAGTCAAGAGCAGCGACAGTTCTAAGCATTCTAAGCCTATCCAGGTGCCTTATCCAGATCTCGTTCTTCACATGATGTCCTTACCTGCACTACAGATTTTATAAAAAAGGATGTGCCTTGGCACATTCGCGCAGGCGCTTGCGACAATCTACATCTTCGCGCAGGCGCGCAGCATTGGCACGTTAGTGCCTTTTGTGTGACAGGGAATTCCTCGGAATTTCCTATTACATCAAAAAGATCCGACAGTCAAGTTGTCTTACAGAATCAAAAATTCCTGTAAAACAACCCAACTGCCGGATCTTTTCTATATATAGCTTTATATTCTAATTAAACTTCATCGAGATTCCCCGGCTCACCAGATCATGCCAGACGATCTCCCCTGTTTCCAGAGACTTTTTCACATCGATGATCCTCTGGTTCTCCGAACCGCGGAATGCCAGTGCCACGCTGTAGAGCTCCTGGACAAACTCGCCGTCCACGAGAACGTCGATCAGACTCAGCATCTCATCCGTACACTCGCATCTCGCCCGGCTCTCACCGAGAAGCTCTTTATCGAAAAGATAACCGGTATAGCACCAGATATTTTTCTTCGGGAATCTCTCGCGCACTTTCTTTAAGAACGGGAGAAGTGCCCGCTGATTCTCCGGCTCAAAGGGTTCTCCACCGAGAAGCGAAAGTCCATCTACAAAATCCGGCTCCAGCGCCTTTAATAACATTTCTTCCGTCTCTTCCGTAAACGGCTTTCCGTATCCGAAATCCCACGCCACATCATTAAAGCAATTTTTACAGTGATGTGTACAGCCGGACACAAAGAGGGACACGCGGACTCCCTCACCGTTTGCAATATCACATGTTTTGATCTCTCCGTAATTCATTACAGGTGCAGTACCCTTTCCTTAATTTCCTGTGTTCTGCCCTGATTCCAGAACTGTGTTCCGATGTATCCGCAGGTACGTCTTGCAACGTTGAGCTTGCTCTGGTCACGGTTTCCGCAATGCGGGCATTCCCATACGAGCTTTCCGTCATCCTCGATGATCTTGATCTCGCCGTCGTAGCCGCATACCTGACAGTAATCGCTCTTCGTATTTAACTCCGCGTACATGATATTGTCATAGATGTAGCGGATGACCTGAAGAACAGCCGGGATATTATCCTGCATGTTCGGAACTTCCACGTAGCTGATCGCTCCGCCCGGGGACAGTGCCTGAAATTCAGACTCTAATTTTAACTTACTGAAGGCGTCGATCGGTTCCGTTACATGTACATGGTAGCTGTTCGTGATGTAGTTTCTGTCGGTTACGCCCTTTACGATACCGAAACGTCTCTGGAGACTCTTCGCAAAAGAGTAGGTTGTGGACTCCAGCGGGGTTCCATAGATGCTGTAATCGATATTCTCCGCCTCTTTCCACTTCGTGCAGTAGTCATTTAACTTCTGCATGATCTCAAGACCGAGTTTCTTTCCTTCCGGCTCAGTCAGTTTCTTCTCGATTAAGCTGTATACACACTCCCAGAGGCCTGCATAGCCAAGGGAAAGTGTGGAATATCCGTCATACAGGAGCTTGTCGATGGTCTCACCTTTCTTTAAGCGGGCAAGCGCGCCATACTGCCAGAGGATCGGAGCCGCGTCGGATAAGGTTCCTTTTAATCTCTCGTGGCGGCAGCGCATTGCGCGGTGGCAGAGTTCCATTCTCTCATCAAAGATCTCCCAGAACCTGTTCATGTCTTTTCTTGCGCTGAGTCCGATATCAACAAGGTTTACCGTCACAACGCCCTGATTGAAGCGGCCATAATACTTGCGCTCGCCTTCCCGGTAGTTTCCTGCATTCGCAAGGTTTCCTTTTACATAGGAACGGTCCGGGGTCAGGAAGGAACGGCAGCCCATGCATGTATACACATCGCCCTTTAATTCCCGCATCTTCTTCGCGGAGATGTAGTCCGGAACCATGCGCTTTGCGGTACATTTTGCCGCAAGCTCTGTTAAATAGTAATACGGCGCATCCGGAGTGATATTGTCCTCATCGAGAACATAGATCAGCTTCGGGAATGCCGGTGTGATCCATACGCCGGCTTCATTTTTAACGCCGAGATATCTCTGTTTTAAGGTCTCCTCGATGATCATCGCAAGGTCTTTTTTCTCCTGCGGGTTCTTTGCCTCGTCGAGGTACATGTAAACGGTAACGAATGGTGCCTGTCCGTTTGTGGTGAGGAGTGTTACGACCTGATACTGGATCGTCTGGATTCCCTTCGTGATCTCTCTGCGGAGACGCTCCTCCGTGAGCTTATCGATCTGATCCTCTGTCACAGCAATTCCAAGGTCCTTCATCTCGCCGATCACTTCCTGACGGATCTTCACTCTCGATACCTGAACGAACGGAGCGAGATGCGCAAGGCTGATGCTCTGTCCGCCATACTGGTTGCTGGCAACCTGGGCGATGATCTGGGTCGCGATGTTGCAGGCTGTGGAAAAGCTGTGCGGGCGCTCGATCAATGTCTCGCTGATCACGGTGCCGTTCTGCAGCATATCCTCCAGGTTTACAAGATCGCAGTTGTGCATATGCTGTGCAAAATAGTCGGAGTCATGGAAGTGGATGATTCCCTGCTTATCCGCCTCAACAATATCTTCCGGAAGAAGAAGTCTTCTCGTGAGATCCTTGCTGACCTCTCCAGCCATATAGTCACGCTGTACGCTGTTGACCGTCGGATTCTTGTTGGAGTTTTCCTGCATAACCTCTTCGTTGTTGCATTCGATCAGGGACAGGATCCGGTTGTCCGTCGTATTTGCTTTCCGCACCAGAGAGCGGTCATAGCGGTAGCGCACATAATTTTTTGCGATCGCAAAAGCACCGATCGCCATCAACTGGTTCTCGACCATATCCTGGATCTCTTCTACGGACACCGCACGTCCCAGCTTATTGCACTTGTACTCTACATAATCCGCGATATCCGTAAGCTGTTCCGGTGCCAGATAGGCATTTTCTGTGGCGTTGCATGCCTTCTGGACCGCATTTACGATCTTGAGCGTGTCAAAACTTTCCTCCGCTCCGTTTCTTTTGATGATCTTCATCCCTGATTCCCCGTTTCATTTCATTGTGTTGGCAGAATTGTCCGTTTTACGCACAACTGCCGTTGCCTGTTTTTCTCTTCTGTCTATTCTGCTAAAAAACACAGCTGACCTACAGGTCCGCGCATTTACCGGCCGGCCTCAGGCATGTACATTTCAGTTGCTGATAGTTTTCTTGGTTGTATATACAGTTTGTTTTTTTCAGAATTATACAGAAATTTTATCTGATTTAGATATTTTATGATTGATCTGTCGGACCTACCGCCACGAGTCTCCTAAGGCGGTCATGTCATATTCCCGCCACGTTATTTTTAGTCACTCACGCGAGAACGATTCTATTATAACTGTATTGTTCCCGGATTGCAAGGAGTACTGCTATATAAATATGATATACCAAAACCATATATATGGTGAAAAATTCATGATTCAAAACTATATCTTGTTGTTTTTTGAATACAATCTACAAGAAGAGTCCACTCCGGGATCGTCCCGGAAAGCCCCTGAAAAGGCATATCCCGCGAGCCATTTTTCTGCCGTTTTAAGCGTCCAGAAAGCCCGCGGGACTGTTTTCTCTGCTCTTCTTACTTAAATATGTCTGCGCCATTCTTCAAGGCGGTAACGCTGTCTTTTCTTTGCGTCCTCCAATTGTGCCAGCATTTTCGGAATATCTTCGTTAAAAGTTCCCGCAAGCACTACATAGTTGGACGCGTGGTTTGTCCGGAAGATCGTTCCGGGAGAATCAATGTGTGTTAAAAACAGCTCCATTTCCTCCACGATCTCGTCCGGGGTGATAAGCTCCATCTCCCCGCGTTTTACTTCCTCATTCATCTGGGTCCCCTCATAGAGGCGCAATGTCAGGAAGGAGGCATACTCCGGATTCATCTGATTGATCAGCTCCGCCGACTTGATGGCATGTTCCCGGATCCCTTTTCTTCCGCCGAGGCCGGAGATCAGCGTCACAGAGGTCTTGATGCCGCAGCGCTTCAATTTCTGTCCCGCCGCCGCAATCTGGGCCGCCGTCACATCCTTATGGATATGCTCCAGAACACGGTCATCGCCGGATTCCGCTCCGATATAGACCATCTCGAGTCCTGCTGCCGCTAAGGCTTTTAAATCTTCCTCAGACTTTGCCAGAACATCCTTTGCAGTCCCGTAAGAGGTGATCCGCTCCACGTACGGGAAATTTTTGTGGACATAGGCTAAAAGCTCTAAAAGAAGTTCTGTCTTTACCACCAGTGCATCACCGTCCGCAAAGAATACACGGCTGACATACGGTCCGTAATAATCGCGGCATTCGTCCAGATCCTTCATGATCTCTTCTTTTGTCCGCACTCGGAATTTTTTCACCCGGTACATGTTGCAGAAGGTGCACCGGTTATGGGCACAGCCCACAGTCACCTGAATAATTAAGCTTCTCGCCTCGCTCGGCGGGCGGTATACGGTTCCTTCGTATTCCATATGATCACTTTCCTTTCCAATTAAAATGCCCCAAGTCTGTCCAGCCTGCTCAGAATATCTGCCCGTCTCTCATCAAACAGCAGATTCTTATTGTATTCAAAATATCGTTCACACTCATTTTCCTGTAAGAACCGCACGGCCGGGGCGCTGGAGTTGAGTTCCGTGATAAACACCACCATCTCCTGACTGCTGCCGAAGGTTCCTTCCATGAAATCAAAGGCATACTCCAGTGTCTGTCCGGCATGAGCGCACAGATCCTCAAGTTCTGTCCGTTCGTCACCAAATAGCTCCCGGAACCGGTCGAATATCTCGTCACCACCCGATAAAAGCTCTGCTTTCACAGTCTGAAGGTATCGGTTCATATCCGCTGCGATATCGGCACAGCGATATTTTTCCTGTCTTGTGAGAAGACCGGCTTTCTGTTTCTGCTCAGCTGCCGCGGTAAAGGTATCGATCTGACGGGCGAACATATCGACCGGGTTCCGTCTGCTTTCTTTAGATTCTTCCGTTTCTCCGGCTTCTGTCTGCTCTTCCAGACTACTCCTGAACGCTTTCAGCTCCCCAAACAGCACTTCCAGATAATCCTCTTTCTGCGCATAAGCCTTAAATTCCACATCAAGCTTCGCCAAAATCAGGCTGATGATGGAAAGCTTCTCATCAAACGGCGCCTTCGCCGCCTGCTCCATCAGACGCTCGTTGCGTTTTCCTTCCAGAACTTCATCGATCTGGTATCTCGCCTGATATTTCTTATATAATTCCAGATAGTTCGCGAAATCTTTTGCGATCCGGGGATGCTCAATGTACTGCACTACAACTTCCCGGTCACAGATAAGATCCACCTTCCCGCAGACCTTTAAAAATCCGGAGAGATCTTCCCACCCACGAGGTGTCGCAAAAATCTTGCCATCCACAGTTGTCTCCACCTGGTAAAAATACTGCGGCTTTGCGGTGAGGAATGACAGGATCGCCGGATGGATATCCGCCTGCTTCGCGTACTCTTTCCAGACCTCAAAATCCGCCTCCACATCGATCTTTTTGATGCGGTCTAAGGTCGCGATATCAAATTCCCGCACGGATTTATTGTATTCCGGCGGGTTTCCTGCTGCCACGATGATCCAGCCATCCGGGATCTTATGATTTCCGAAAGTCTTATACTGCAAAAACTGCAGCATGGCCGGGGCCAGTGTCTCGGACACGCAGTTGATCTCATCGATGAAGAGAAGTCCCTCGGAGAGTCCTGTGTCTTCGATCTTATTGTAGATCGCCGCGACGATCTCACTCATGGTATATTCCGTCACATGGACATTCTTCCCACTGTAAGTCTTCTCCGAGATAAACGGGAGACCGATGGCACTCTGTCTCGTATGGTGTGTGATCGTGTAGGAGACGAGACCGATCCCGCACTCCCGCGCCACCTGCTCCATGATCTGGGTCTTTCCGATTCCTGGCGGACCGATGAGCAGCACCGGGCGCTGCCGCATGGACGGGATCTCGTATTCCCCGTGTGCGTTCTTCGTCAGATACACCTGTATCGTATTTTTAATTTCCTGTTTTGCACGCTTGATGTTCATATTTTTTTACTCCGGTATAATTTTTACAGTCCGTGAACCAGCCTGTCAAACCTTTTACTTTCCGTAACGGTTCAGTACCCCAACAGTTACGCGCAAAAATCCATTTCAAATCGGCTATGCCGATAGGATTTTTGCCTTCCATTCTAAGTTTTCTTATGGTCAGCGCAGTAAATGCGCAGACCTACTGAACAGTTACTATTTTCCATCTAATATTTTCCCCACGTCCTCCATCGACTCCGGGTCCAGAATCACCTTCATCGCCCAAGGCGGAACGTCCGCATCAGTATAATTATCCCGCATAAACACGAAGGCCGTGTCATATGGCGGCATTTTCACCGGAAATGTCCCATATCCGTCCGTAAAATAGAGAAGTCCCCGCAGCCTGCTGAACTTTCCCGCCTTGATCATCTGGTCCACATGCAGGAATGCCGGGCGGAAATCAGTCCCGCCCATGCCATGGAGTTCCATGTGGTCCATGTAATTCCGAAGGTCCTCCTCGCTCTCGATCTTCACATCCTGCCGTACTTTATCGTCGCACTGCAAAATGTGGATATTGACCTTCTTAAAGAAGCTCTCCGACTGAGCCAGCACCCCGTAGGTCTCCTCCAGGAATTTCTTCACCAGCTCCCCGGAACATGACATCGAAGTGTCGATAACGACCACAAAATCCTCGATCCGCCGGACTTCCTTCGTCTCAAGGGGCTCGATCAACGGCATATTTCCGTATAACTGCATGCCATAATTGTAGAATACATAGTCGAACGCATCCGGATCAATCTGGACTGTCTCCTTCAGCACCGAAAATTTCTGCAAAAATTTCCGGTAATCGTACCGCTCCCGGTTCTCCACCGCCAGCTGATCCATCAGCTCCCTAGAGTCATCCGCCGCCTCGTTGGAAAACGCCTCCATCTCCGCCTGCATCTTCTCCCGCTTGTCATCCCAATCGTTTTTTCGATTCCGGTTGGGATTTGGGGACTTCTTCTCGTCCTCTTTCTCCCATCTGGAATGATCGTCCCGGCAGAATTCCCGGAAGAGCCGCTCATATTCGATCTCCGAAAGCTCCATCTCCTGCATAGTGTGATAGATGCTCTCCGCGTTCAGTACCTTGATCTTTTTCCTCAGACGTCCGTAAAATTCCGCCCGCACCGGGGACATCGGCAGATGGACGCACGGCTTGTGGATCCCGTCGATCAAGGACTCCACAGCGATATCGCATGCCAGATTCCAGTATTCCTCCGCCCGCTTTTTTCTCGACCATGGGTGGACAAAAAGACAGTGGAAGGTCTCGTGCAGGATCATGCGGTTTACATAAACAGGATTTCTCCGGTACCAGCCGCAGATGTATCCTGTCTCAAATGATAATAAGGTTCCGTCCGTTCCGATTCCCTTGATGCTGTTGTCCGCCACCGGGAACAGACCATTTAAGGCCACGTCGAGAAACCGCATGGAAAGATACAGCTCATTCCTCGCGTTCCGTATGATCTCAACGCCGATCGCCGCCAGTTCTTCCAGCGCGCCCTGCTCTCTCAGGATCGGCGACCATGCCGCATCTTCTCTCATGACGATTTCTAACCTCCTCACAAATCAAAATCAAACTTTTTCTTCTTTACGCCAAACTTCTTCCTCTGGATCTCCATAAACATCCCCAAAAGCTCCGGCAGATGCTTTTTCGAGATCTCCGTGATCAGCCCCGACATCTTATCCGCCGTCAGCGGATTCTTTTCCGGTGTTAAATACTGTCCCGCAATCCATTTTATGGTCTCCGGGTCCTCAAGAGTTCCAAGAAGTACCTCATAAAGATTCTCCATAAGAAACTTTTCATATTCCTTTTTCGCGCTCTCCCACAGTCCTTTCGGATACTGCAGCCGGGTCACCGCGATCTTCGATGCCATGAGAACCGATTCCTCTGCTTTTTCATACACAAACATTTTATCATACCTGTCAAATCGGAATTTTCGTCCCTCAAAACAGTAGCGATACTTCTGCCCTGCACCGTGGATATTGGATACCGTGATCCTGGCGGGCGTATTTTCCACCGCCTCGTCGTAGTATTCTGGGAAGATCACACGCGCAGTCTCTGTCTCCCCGTTCTCTTCCTCAAAAGTACTTGAAGCCAGCGATATTCGTGCAGAGTCCGTGTCTCTCTCGTCCTGCATTCGATTTTGTCCGCCCTGTATAAATACATGCACTGTGACTCTCTCATTGATCTCCGTCACAAAATCCCTGAGTGCCGACTCTTCATCCACCCCCATATGCACAGTCAGACTCCTGATATTCCGGCAGCCCGTAAACACACCGCCGCCGACTTCCCGGAGCGCCCCGTAAAAATGGATCTCTTGAAGCTTCTCACATCCATAAAATTCATATCTTCCGATCCGGGTGAGTGTCCGCGGTAGATAGACTTTCTCCACCGTGCTCCCCGAAAATACCTTGTCTGCCAGCTCTGTCACCGGAAGTCCGCCCAGACTTTCCGGTACCACGCAGACGGCGCCTGGTGCCAAAAGCTTTGTCACACAAGCGCCCCCATTTTTCTCTTTAAATTCAAATTCAACATCCATATTCCAGTTACACTTATTATAATTATTCAGCAGGCCAGCGCAATAAGTTCACCGACCTGCCGAACAGTCATGCTTATTCTTCAATCAGTTTATTTAACTTTCTCATCGCACTGAACCGGTAATAATATACCAGGAATGCCAGCGAAGTGATACTCCAGCTTAACGGATAGCTCGTCAGCGTCGTGTACAGTCCCGGATGGACTGCGCCTGCGCCGAATACCCAGAGCACACGCAGGATACAGGTTCCAACACAGATGATCAGCATTGGGATCAGGGCATCGCCCACGCCGCGCAGCGTACACGGATATACGTTGACGCAGATGTAGCAGAACCAGAACGGCACCAGGAAGCGGATAATACTCATGCTCTCCGCCATGACATCCGCATCATTCGTAAAGAGACTGATGAGTACCGGACCTGCCGTAAACATAAACAGACCGAGTGCCGCCGTGATGATCGTCGACATGAGAAGTCCCACGTAGGTTCCCTTCTTTAAACGTCTGATCTTGCCCGCACCGAAGTTCTGACCCGCAAAGGTCGTCACGGAAATTCCCATGGCATCCATAGTCATCCAGAAAATACCGTCGATCTTTCCGTAAACCGCCCAGGACGCAATCGTATTCGTTCCATATCCATTGATGTTTGCCTGAATCAGGATATTGGAGATCGAGTACATCATGGACTGGAGTCCCGCCGGAAGACCGATCTTTATGATCCTCTTTAATAATACCGGCTCCACACGGAGTTCCTTCGGGATAAAACGGTAAGATTCTTTTGTCCGGATCAGCGTTATCATAACGAGTACTGCCGATAAAAGCTGGGACATGATCGTCGCAAGCGCCGCCCCGGCAACTTCCATATGAAAACAGACTACAAACAGGAGATCCAGAGCAATATTGGTCAGGCAGCTCGCCACAAGGAAATAGAGCGGTCTCTTCGAATCTCCCACAGCTCGTAGGATCGCAGCGCCCATGTTATAGACCAGATTTCCGATGATACCCAGAAAATAGATCCTGAGATATGTCACAGAATATCCAAGGATCTCTTCGGGAGCACCCATAGCCCGGATTGCAGCCGGAGTGAAGATCTCACCGATCACTAAGAGTGCCACACCGCCGGCCAGCGCCAGACAGAACGATGTGTGGACCGATTTCTGCACCTGCTGGTCTTCCTTTGCCCCATAGAACTGGGATACGACAACGGCCGCGCCGGAGGACATTCCGACGAAGAAACCAACTAACAGGTTGATCAGCGTTCCTGTCGTACCTCCTACCGCGGAAAGTGCTTCTTTTCCAACGAATTTTCCAACGATCATGGCATCCGCCGTGTTGTAAAGCTGCTGGAAAAATGTCCCGAACAGGATCGGAAAGAAAAAGAGCAGGAGCTGCTGCCAGATCACGCCGTCCGTGATCCCGTTGTAGCCTGCCGGATGATTCTTCTTAAGTGTCATATCTTCACCCTCTACAAAATCCGCCATGCATGGATCCCGTTTGCGGTCTTTTCTGAATGCATGGCAATTGATACTTCCGCCCTGTATCTGTCGGCTGCGGACACAGGGCGGGAGGTATGATTGATCAAAGGCCGGCTCCTTCGCCGCCTTTAAAGGTTCTTTTTATGATTACAGGAGATTCTTTCTGAGTTCCTCGCCGCTCTTTGCGGAAAGGTATGCCGGCGGAATATCAAGAATGGTCTTGCATCCGCTCATTCCCTCCTGTTTCATGCGGAATGCGGCGCGGGCACAGCAAACGATCACGGAGGAAGTGAACTCCGGGTTGGAATCCAGTTTCAGACGATACTCGATCACATGTGTATTCTCCTGATTCCATCCGGTCTTGCCGTTTCTGATCACGAAACCGCCATGCGGGAGCGTGGAATGGTCGCGCTTCATCTCTTCCTCGCTGATGAAATGAACCGTTGTATCATAGTCGGAGAAGTAGTTCGGCATCGTTACGATCTCTTTTTCGATGCGTGCAAGATCAGCCCCCTCTTCGGCAACAACATAGCATTCTCTTGTGTGTTTCTCTCTTGTTGTGAGTTCCGGAGTCTCGCCGTTTCTGATTCTCTCCAGTACGCTCTCAACCGGGACTGTATACTGTCTTGCGTCCTTCACGCCATCAATGCGGCGGATCGCGTCGGAATGCCCCTGGCTTACACCTTTGCCCCAGAATGTATAGTCTTTACCATCCGGGAGAATTGCATTTGCGTATACACGATTTAAGGAGAACATACCCGGATCCCAGCCTGCGGAGATCACTGCTACATTTCCTGCTTCCTTTGCCGCTGCATCGACTGCCGCAAAGTGCTCCGGAATTCTCGCGTGTGTGTCAAAGCTGTCCACTACGGTGAAATATTTCGCATACTCCGGTGTCTGCACCGGAAGATCTGTCGCACTTCCGCCGCAAAGGATCAGGACATCGATCTTATCTGTCATATGTTTCGCTTCGTCCGCATGGTAAACCTTTGCGCCTTCGGTCAGGATCCTGACATTTTTCGGATCTCTTCTTGTAAATACTGCCGCAAGCTCCATATCCGGATTCTGTTTGATGGCGCACTCAACGCCGCGTCCAAGATTTCCATAACCCATAATTCCGATTCTGATCGTCATATTGTTCTCCTCTTCTTTCTTTATTTAATGTCGCTATCTCCATTTTACCAATAGGCCGTTATAGTGTCAATTGAAATAAGTTTAACGAATTTATCTCCTGTTTCTTCCAGATACACCTGCAAAACCTGCCACCGGAAGCTTCTTCTGGGAACGCGGCAATGAAAAAAGAAACAACGGAATCCGAAATCCTTTTTCTCAAAGATCCCTGAGTCCGTTGTTTACATATTTTGTAACTATTCAGTACCTTCATAGTTACACGCAAAAATCCATTCCAGATCAGCTTCGCTGATGGGATTTTTGCCCTCCAGCCTATGTTTTCTTACGGTCAGCGCAGCAAGTGCGCAGACCTACTGAACAGTTACCATATTTTTTTATATTAATGTTTTTCCCTTTTCATAAGCACAAACGCAACGCCCGCCGTGATGAACTCTGATACAGTCACCGTAAGCCAGATTCCGTCTACACCAAAGAGTGCCGGGAGAAGGAACACGAACACGCTGTTTAAGATCACTCCGCGGAGCAGTGTGATCGTTAAAGAAAACCGCGGTCTCACAGTAGACTGGAAATACGTTCCGCTGATGATGTTCCACTCGCTGACTAAGAAGCAGAGGAAATACAGCCGGATCGCCGGGACCGCCATTGTGAGGATCTCCGGTGTCGGGTCCAGGAACAGATAGGACAACTGTACCGGGATCAGCATGCCGATCGCAGTGAATATGAAGCCTGCGGCAAATCCGGTCCGGACTCCCAGTTTTCTCGCCTCGCCGACTCTCTTCAGGTTTCCCGCGCCAAAGTTCGCGGAAAGCAGCGGCTGTACTGCCTGAGCGATACCGTTGGAAATGGACGATGCCACAAGCGCGGTGTTTGTGATGATTCCATAGACCGTGATTCCCATCTCTCCCACGTAAGCGAGGAGCTGGCGGTTAAACAGCAGCATCACGAAGCCGTTGGATATCTCCAGAATAAAGCTTGCGAGCCCATTTCCGAGCACCTCCGGCACCCGTCTCCACACATCGCTAAATTCCAGCTTCAAGTGGTTATCTTTCGAGAAAAAATGGCTTGCGAGGATCAGCACCGTGAGTGTCGTTCCGGTGGCTGTCGCCAACGCCGCACCTCCCATTCCCCATTTCATGATAAAAATGTATACATAATCCAGGATCACATTGGTGACGCCTCCACTGATCACGCCCGCCATGGCAAGCTTCGGCGCACCGTCATTTCGGACGAATGCCTGAAGGAATGAAGACAGGGCAAACATGGGAGCCGCTGTTGTGAGCACAGTTCCGTAAGGCACGGTGTATTCATTTAAGAGTGGGGTATTTCCCATAAAAGTAATCAGAGGGTTGAAAAAGATTCTTCCCAATATCAGAAAGACTGCTGACAGAGCAAGCACCACACAGAGTGCCGCCGTAAAATAACTTCTGGCGCGTTTTTCATCGCCGCGTCCTCTGGAAAACCCAAAGAGAACGCTGCCGCCGACTCCGCACATCATTCCGATCCCGAAATATGTGTTGTAGAGCGGCAGTAAAATATTCATCGCCGCAATACCGGAACCACCGACTCCGCGTCCGATCATCATCGTGTCCGCCAGAATATAAATGGAGGTCACGAGTGTTGCGCTGATGGACGGCACCAGGTAACTGAAAAATACCTGGCGGACCGGGGATTCCAGCATGTTGATCTGTTTCATAAGTGTTGCTCCTCAATATTCTTCAAAATGTATTTCGATATACCTTGTTCTTCTTTCTAACAGCAATATTTCAGCAGCTCTTTTTGCAAAGCTGCTGATTTCTTAGTCTGCGATGTTAAAATTCGTCCTTGCATATCCTGCCAGCGTGTCTGCCATCTTTTTTCCATACTCTGCGGCAAAATCATCAAGGACTCTTTCAGCGATCCGTGTCCCCTCTTCCCCGAAGATTGCTTCACAGACTTCCCGGTATGCCCAGTAGGAGTGAGCGCAGTGGTACTCGAAAGATCTGAGGCCTGCCGGATTTTTTGCCATATTGGACTCCGGCGTCAAACCGGCGTTCCGGATCGTCTGTATACAATAATCATGGTCATGGAGTGTCTGGGAGACCTCATAGCGAATCTCCGGGTTGAAACCTCGGGAAATGGACGCATCCAGGTCCTTACAATAGAGAAGCCCCGCTTCCGGGAGTCCCATATTCTTAAACTGGGTGTGCCACGGACAGACATGGATGTGGATCTGAAAGTCCGGGCTTAAGCTTGTCGTCTCGGACTGGTTTCCGAGTCCCTGTGCTTTCACCTCTTCCGTGTTGACCCATTCACCGTACTGGCAGTATGTCTCATAAGTCAGAGGTTTTCCGTCCCGGATCGCCCGCTGTGCCATCCGACGTCCACGCTGTTCGCCGTAATATCGGGTGGCATGCAAAAATGCCGCCTCGCCGCGGTCACCGAAGATTTCCTTCAGGTAAACATAATATTTTGCCGCGATAAACGCGTGTGACAGTTCTGTAAATCCCATAATGCTTCCTCCCGTCCTACATTCTATTCTTCTGCTTCACCATAGCGCTCTGGCTTGTATACAAAGTCCATGCTGCGGACAGACTCATTTTCCCGCATGACCAGATATCCGCGTGCTTCTTATTTCATCTCTCCAAGAATATCCGACAACTGTGCAAATTGTGCAAGGCTTAACGCCTCGCCGCGGATCGTCGGAGTGAGTCCCATCTCTGCGATCGCTGCCGCGATCTGTTCCTTTGTATACGGAAGTTCAGGCGCATTTCCGAGACCGTTCTGCAGCGTCTTTCTTCTCTGATTGAAGGACGCGCGGATGATCTTGAACATCAGGGCAGGATCCTTCACCTCAACCGGCATCTCCTTATGTCTTGTAAGCCGGATCACCGCTGATCCCACATTCGGGCGCGGGATAAAGCAGTTCGGCGGTACGTTCGCTACGATCTCCGGCTCCGCGTAATACTGGACAGCCAGGGACAGAGCGCCGTAATCCTTGGACCCCGGTCCTTCCTTCATGCGGTCCGCAACTTCCTTCTGGACCATGACGGTAATGTTATCAATCGGCACACCGCTCTCAAAGAGCCCCATGATGATTGGGGTCGTGATATAGTACGGCAGGTTCGCAACGACCTTGATCGGCTTTCCGCCGTTGTATTCCTCGGCCAGTGTCTTGATATCGACTCTTAAGATATCCTCGTTGATGACGGTCACGTTGTCGTAATCCGCCAGTGTCTCCTTTAAGATCGGGATCAGGTTCCGGTCGATCTCAACAGCTACAACATGTCCGGCGTTCTCCGCAAGGTACTGGGTCATGGTTCCGATTCCCGGGCCGATCTCAAGGACGCAGTCATTCTTTGTGATTCCAGCTGCGGAGATGATCTTCTCCAGTACATGGGTATCGATCAAAAAGTTCTGACCGAACTTTTTCTGAAACATGAATTCATACTTCTGTATGATTTCTATGGTATTCTTTGGGTTTCCCAGATTCGCCATTTATTTCTCTCTTTCTATTTTGGACTGCGCTTTTGCGCAGGTGCTTTTATTTACGCGAACAACGAGCCAAAGTCCGCGCTTGCGCGAGACCTTGGCGCTGTCTCTTATACACATCTGACGCTGCCGACGATCT
>OWJA01000109.1_pt1 | contig 49242 bp, 36 predicted proteins | sample 1732901 | NCBI WGS metagenome assembly OWJA01 (sample SAMN05065766, study PRJEB22554) | human gut metagenome | biome: ENVO:2100002; feature: ENVO:00000062; material: ENVO:00002003 | host: Homo sapiens | place: USA | reverse complement strand
ATACACAGTTTGAACTGTATGAGTTTATCAGATAAGACTTGTGTATAAAGGGTAGCTTCGGGAAGGAGGAGTACCCGTAGGGGGAGGTGGTAGGTGAATGCATAATCCTATCATTTACAAAAAAATAGGTATAAACATTATTTCTCCTACCACCTCGGTCTGCGACCACTCCTCCTTCCCGAAGGAGGAGAGTTGAGTTACTATTGTGTACTACTGTTTAGTTCATTCCTTTGCAGTTTTCAGGAATCTGATAATGGGAGAAAATAATGAACTGAAGAATATAACCATGACTATAATGCTTTTTATATAACTCCCATAAAAGCTTATTTAAAACAAGGGGAGCGAAGCCCCCCTTGACTTCACTCCCCCACAATCTTTCTCCTCTACTTTTTGCCTAATACGCGGAGAAAACAAGTTTGAATTAAAAAAAGTTACACCTAATATTTATAAACCTCTAGAAATTTCTGCTAAGAATAAGGTTCTACTTTCGCCTCCCTATACTTTAAAGCTATATATTAAAAATAAATCCTCAAACTGCCAAAACTTGCAGTAAGTCACAATTTAAAATCGATAAGGATCATTCACAATAAAAGGTATGCCTTGATGTAAAATTATATCATCATCAGTGGTTCTTTGATAATATGTTGGTTCATAATATCTTGAAGAAATAAAAACTATTTCTTTTGAATTGTAGTTAAAAGTTAACTCAACAGTCACATTAACAATATCTCCATCATTGGTTATATTTCCCCAATCATATAGCGGTCTACGCCCCATCTTAAACGGAAAAACTCCACCATTGGGAAACATATAAAACTCTCCCGAATTAGTTTCATACAAGCACATATTCTCATCCTTATAGAGGTATGGTGTTATCAACAATTTATACTTTTTACCATATAACTTATTGTTTAAAGAATCACAAACAACACCTTCTATTCGCACATTCTTTTTTATTATATACTTCTCTATTGCTGGGTTTATTACCACTTCTACCCCTTGTATTGATTTTATAGGATAATATGTTCTAGCATCAACGATAGAAGCCCATACTGACCCACTACTACCCTGCTTTATAGGGCCATCCACAGTTGTATATCTTTCGCTATCAATAAGCGGAGCTTCTTTTATAGTCCACAATCCAAGATTCTCTTGATGCAATAATTTATACAAGTTTATTTGAGACAATGGCGATATGGCAGAAGTAGTAATATCAGTACCACTTCCAGTCATTGTCATAGTTCCTGTCGTTGTAAGATTCACTTGTTCCGTTTCCGTTGTAGTTTTTGATCCAAAAATACCTCCTAAAAACTTCAAACCAGCTGAAATAGCTCCAACATATCCACCAGAAGGAATCTTTAAAATAGCATCTGTTATTTTACTTCCAAGTTTAACTTTTTTAGATTTAGCCAAATTGTCCACTTTATGTTTAGCACTGTTTCCTGCTAAAGAAGCTACAGAATTGGTTAGTCCATTAGGACTCTCTGCTGTTTTTATTATTGTTCCCTCTGTTGTAAAAGATGATTTTCCACTAAAATCATATGTTGTCACATGATTATTATATCCTTGAATATCAATAGATAAATCATGATATGTAGTTGAATAAGGTATTTCCATTTGAAATCCATTCCACCCTAAAGAAACCCCTGAGGACGGTGATTGTGCCATATTACTTAATATTACTGCCGAGTTTTTATTGGTAGAATTTTCTGGTTTCGCAAAAAAATCATTTAAACTTAAAAATGAAGTCGGAGTATTACCATTTGAACGTACTTCCCACAAAAAACCATTATTAGGAGTTGGAGTATTGTCTAGATAATAAAAGACTTTAAGAAAGCCCGTCAGACGATTATAGAAAATCATATAATTACTTGTTTCATCTTCCCCATAATTTTTAAATGTATGCATAAGCATTATCCAACCATTCTCTTTCTTTACATCTTGAGCTATTTCTGCAGGGATGGTTGAAATTGCTCCTGACACCCAAGGTAAAGTTGCTGTCTTATGATCCGTTTGTGTTGACCGATTTAATACTACCGTCTGCAAATTTTCCCAATCTGTTAACAAGGTAGGGTTAGTGACAGAAGGTGAACTATCTGATACTATTCCTCGGGTCTGCTCATTTGTTTGCGTCTTATTTTGCAATTCTTCAACTAGATTCTCAGTAGTACATGAATATATCACGCAGGATATACATATAATAAAAAATATTTTTTTCATGATATTCTTTTTTTAAAGGGAATTGAGACATTACTACAATTCCCTTAATTTTTTAAAAGTTATTCTTACTAGTATCCCACCAAAGGCGAGTACCACCATTATCTGCTCCGCCAAGAGCAGATTTCAGAAATCCATACTGTTCAGGAGACTTTTCAGCATCGTCAACAGAAAAAGGCAAACGCCGAATCATTATTTCTGTATCAATAGCTCCACCGCTATTATTTGTTTGTACCTTAAATAGTCTTGGATATCCAGTACGACGCTGCTCCGACCAAGCTTCATAGCTTTCCGGGAAACATGCCAGCCATTTCTGGGTAATAATACGCTCCAATTTCACTTCAGGGCTCGCGCTTTCATCCCATTTCGGAGTAATAGTGATAAGAGCTTTCATATCTTTACCACCACTTTCGGGAATATATTCTTTATAATCTGTCGGCATTTTGTCACTATCCAGATAAGAGTTAGCGTCCCCTACCCCCCACTGCGTAAATGAAGTCTGTACTCCTTTCTTATAACAATCCTGAACGCTTTCCGCTGTAAATCCGCGCAAAGCTGCTTCTGCTCTCAAGAGCCAAATTTCCGCAGATGTCATAAGAATAGCCGGTGTTGTCTCACCTGTAATTGTATTGAATGACGAATACCCTTTGTAATAATTGGGATCTCCTTCTTGCATAAATACCCCTTGCGGTATACCGATCCACTTATCAGTATGTCCAGTCAAAGTTGCTTTATTGAACCATTTTTCACGGCGTGGATCTTCATAACCATTCATTACAGAAGCCAAGCTAGCACCCATATAAACTTCACCCCATCCGGCAACTCCATACAGAGGATTAGTATAACCACGACCCGAAACCTGAATCACTTCCTGAGGCTTCTCCAATACACCATATGAATTTTCCAATGCTTTCTTTACCTGTGCCGCTGCTGTTGTTTTATCAACATTAGATATACGGATGGCAAGACGAAGGCGTAATGAGTTTGCAAACTTTATCCATCCGTCAATACCTGATGCGTTCATCATATCATGAGATTTAAAAGCATTATTATCTCCACCGTCTTTCAAATATTTGTCCAATGCTTCTATCCCTGCATCTAAATCTTTAAAGAAAGCCATATATGCTTCTTGCTGTGTATCGACATCATTGGCTTCGCCATTGCCAAACTTACTATATACAATAGGCCCATAAGAATCTGTGATACGATGCATCAATTCAACTTTTAAGATTTTGCCAATCCCATAATACCGAATCGCGTCTTCCACATCTTTTGTATTTAACTCAGCTTTGTATATAGCTGGAAAAATATATCTGTAAGTGTAATTCCAAGCGGCATTGGACCATCCTGTATTTATACTATAAACCGAGTTTTTATCATTAAACTTCGCAGTCGGATCATGAAAATACCCAGAGAACATATCATGTTGCAGTGATTGTGTCAACTGCCAAGGCCAGTTCAGGCCATCCCCCCAGTTATATTGGAAATAAATCCCCGATTGGACAACTTCAAGAGGCATTGTGTACTTCTGGTAATCATAAGACTGTGCTTCTTCATTATATGCACCTTTTAATTCGTTATCAGATTCGAAATTTCCGGTACAACCTGAGAAAGTAAATAATCCGCCTGTAAGCAGCGTCAATATATATTTATATCTTTTCATAATGTGCAATGATTTTAAAGTTAGAATGTAAATTTAACATTGAATCCAATATTCCGGGTAGTCGGCATCCCAAAGACATCAACACCTTGATTATTATTTCCCACTGACATAGTAGCATCCGGATCAAACGGAGCATCCTTATAGATAAAGAACAAATTACGGGCTACAAATGAAATATCAATGGCCTGAAATGCTTTTGTCTTGGTCAACCACCTTTGAGGAAGAGAATAGTTTAATGATAATTCACGCAAACGTACATTCGTTGCATCATACATATAATATTCAGAAATGCCATTACGTCCTCCGACAGTACCATAGAATCCTTTCACATTCTCAAACTTCTGACCGTTATATTCTATATAACCACGATCCCGTGCGTCAGCTGTTGCCTTGGTAACACCACGGGCATCCAGATCCGCCTCTGTCAGTGACATTACATCACCACCAAGACGTGCGTCTATCAAGAAATATAAAGTAAAACCTTTATAAGTAAATGTATTACTCCATCCCAACAAACAATCCGGATTACTGTTACCCAACAAGTCTTTATTACCGGTTCTGCTTACCGGAGAGCCATCTGCATTTACCTTGATAGAACCATCATCATTGCGTTCAAAGGCATTTCCATAAATATCACCTAATTTTCCTCCTTCTTTAATACGCATCTGATAAGCCATAGAGAAACCTTCCTGCCCATAAGAGAACTGTGTATAATCTGGATGTAGAGAAATAACCTTATTGCGATTGGCAGATACATTAACAGATGTTTTCCAACGGAAATTGTCATTCATCAGCGGAGTACCATCTACGGTAAGTTCAAAACCTTTGTTACGAATCTTTCCCGCATTAACATAACGATAGGCAAAAAGCGCACCGGCAGGATTCGGCATCATCAGCAATTGATTTCTAGTATCTGTCTGGTACCAAGTAAAGTCAATACCTAAACGACTATTAAAAAGCCTCCATTCCGTACCAACTTCAAAAGAGCTGCTAATCTCCGGTTTCAAGTCACCACGATGTTCCCTATCATTCACTTGAACAGTTCCTCCTGACTGAATAATATCAGCAAGACTAGTTATACCAATCGGTAAATCGTTACCTACCTGCGCCCATGAACCACGAACTTTGCTGAAAGAGATCCACTCTGGCATCTTTAATGTTTTAGACAAAATCCATGTCACACCCACCGAAGGATAGAAGAAACCGGAATGCATGCTATTTGTATTAGCAAGTGTAGACGACCAGTCATTACGAGCAGTTAAGTCGAGATAAAGCATTTCATCCCAGCCGACCTGAGCTGTGCCAAATATAGACTGTATAGTACGTTTTGAATCAATAGTCTGAGATACAGCAGCTTTAGAACTCATTACAACATTGGGTACTGTAAATACATTCGGATGATACAAAGAAGCAAGTTTAGAATCAATCATCAATGAGTTAACGGTAGTAGTGTTAATACTTGTTCCTATGGCTCCATTAATGGAAATTTTATCAAATGTCTTATTGAACATAGCCATTGCATCACCATAGGTCTGGAAATTCTGACTATCAGACCATACATAACGCCCGTTCATCAGTCCGTCATACGTTCCGGCAATGTTCGGAGAAGTTGTGGCATACATCTTATTTTCAAACTTGTCACTAATGAAATCAACATTACCACGTGCTTGCAAGCTGAACCAATCTGTAACTTTCACGTTGGCAGTCAAAGACGCCATTGCACGATAACGTTTATTCTTGTTTGTCACACGGTTCTTTATCCAATAAGGATTCTGGTCCCATTCACTGATAGAGCCGTCTTCATTAGTCACATACCAATTCTGAAGATTCATATTACGTGACGGATCATATTTTTCAAATTCATCTCTATATGGTGCCATATCCATTCCACGTGGGAAACCATAGATATTTACCAATGAATTAAGGTAGTATCCACCTGTAGCAGGACTGTTCTTTATGGTCTGCGTCATCAGTGTAGCATTACCATCCAGCTTCAAACGGTCATTAAAGAAGCTAGCCGTTTCACGAAAAGTGAGATTATGCTTCTGAAGCTTGTTCGAGTCAATAATACCTTTAGCCGTTGTATTGGCATAAGAGAAATAAGCCTGAGTTTTTTCATTACCGGCCATAAAAGAAATAGTATTAATAGCAGTCACACCATTACTGAAGAAATTATCTACGTTCTTATAGTCTATGAGATTTCCTTTTTCGCCCCAACTGCTCGTACCATTTTCCAGACGACCATATGAGTTCTGGAATTCCGGCAAACTAATTGCATGGTCTACTGTCAGATTTGAAGAGAAAGTTATTTTCTGCATGCCTGCCTTACCCTTCTTTGTGGTAATCAAAATCACACCGTTAGCAGCCTGAGAACCATAAAGAGCTGCTGCAGAAGCTCCCTTCAAAATACTCATACTTTCAATATCCTCCGGATTTAAGTTAGAAACGCCATCACCAGCATCACGGTTGACACCATCATTCTCTCCACCCATAACAGTAGCAGTAGACTCGGTAGTATTATTAAGCATCGGGACACCATCAATTACATACAAAGGCTGATTATTTCCACTGGCAAATGCAGAACGGGCACCACGAATAGAAACTTTGGCGGAGCCACCCAATCCGGCAGAGCTTTTGGTAATCTGTACACCAGCGCTTTTACCTGCCAATGCATTAATCATATTTGGGTCTTTGGCACGGGTGAGTTCGTCACCACCCACTTGTTGAGTAGAGTACGTCAACGAAGCCTCTTTTTTCTTGATACCCATAGCAGTTACCACTACCTGCTCCAATGCCATCGATTCTTCTTCCATCTTGATCTTGAAAGTTGTTTGTCCGCTGACAGAGAGGCTCTGCGGTTGGTAACCTACATAGGTGATATTAATGATAGCGTCGCTTGGCACTTTCAAAGTAAAGTTGCCATCCAAATCGGTGATTGTACCATTCGTCGTACTTTTTTCCACGACACTGGCGCCAATGATAGGCTCGCCTCTCATGTCGGTCACGACACCTTTCACCGTAATTTGTTTCTGTTGCTGTGTGGATGCATGCTCCGTTACGTTCTTGGTCAGCACAATATTATTGCCTTCCACCACATAATGGATACCTGTTCCTTCAAAAGCCTTATCGAGTATTTCGGATACCGGCTGATTGGTAGCATCTACATTAACTACCCGCTTGGTATCGACACTTTTTTTATTGTAGACAAACAAATAGTCGGTCTGAGACTCAATCTGGGTAAGCAATTCGCTTACTTTCAGAGTCGAACGCGGAATGCTTATTTTAGCACTCTGAGAGTATCCATTCTCACAATAAGCCTGGAATGTTACGAACAGAAGAAGGAATAATGTGATCTTCATAGTCAGTATTATTTGCTTAGATTCTAAACTTTTTGGGCAAAAAAGCCCTTTCAAAGAAATTTTTCTCATATCTTTGCAACGTGTTAAGTTAATAAATTGATTAAGGTCGATTTTTGACTGTTTCGAATCGGGAAGTATGGGGGTACTTTCCGATTCTTTTTCGGTAAGGGGTATACTTATTGACTGTTATTCATAATCATTATGTTTTTAAAGGGTTAGTACTAATTTAAGGTGTATATTATTGAGCTCAGTTATTCATCTTAATTTTTATTCCGGCTTTATTCTATCCGGATACTGTCTCCTTCCTCACTGATCGAATAAGTAAACGGGTGATCTTTCTGGATAACCTTGAGAATGTGCTCGATACCGTCCTGTTCCTTGAACTTGCCCGTACAGCGATAATTCAGCACTTTCGGATTCTCTATGGTGATCTTCACATTATAATATTTCTCCAGCTTGGTGAGGATACAACTGAATGGAGAATCGTCGAAGCAATACAGTCCTTCCCGCCAGCGCAGATAATCATAAGAAGGCAGAACGGCTTTTTTATATTTACCCTGATAGGAACCGAAGAATTCATTCTTAGTCAGGCGGGTCAGCGGACGTTCATTGTCATAAGCGTAGATATCAACGATGCCCTCTACCAAGGTAGTCTCAAATTCATTGCTTCCTTTATATGCGCAGACGTTGAAATGAGTGCCTACCACTCTGACCTGATTGGTCTCCGTATTTACGTAGAAAGGTATCTCCTTATTCTTTGCTACTTCAAAGTATGCCTCTCCGTCCAGTTCCACATCTCTGTCGCGGCGCCCGAAGTCAGAGCTATATCTCAGCGTCGATTCAGAGTTCAGCCAAATTTTAGTTCCGTCCGCCAGCGTAATCTGTGCCCGCTGACCGGCAGGAACAGTAACCGTCTGCAACTGTGCCAATTTATCATACCGGTATTCATTAATCAAAAGTCCGCAACTGACAGCTACGATTACAGCAGCAGCGATACGGGCACTCCACCTTAACATGGGGATGATGCGAGCGCCCGCGCCTGCTTTCTCTCTCGTTTTTCTCTTAGAGTCAGTAAAAAGGGCGATGTCAAACAGCATACGTTCTTTCTGCAATGTCTTCCGGTTTTCCTCCGATTCGTCCACCCAGTTAAGAATGCGTTTTTCTTCGTCGACAGAAGTCTCGCCCTTAAAATATTTATGTAGTAAATCCTGGTTCATAGATATTGTCTTTTCCTATTTATATTCATAGAAAGGCTTTTTCTCTCCCTTCTATATATAAAACAGGTCAGCCCTGAACAACCCTAACGAAAAATGCGATTATTTTTAAAAAAGAATAGAAACCAGGTAATCTTTCAGTTCGGTACGCAGAATTTTCAATGCTTTGGTGATGTGGAACTCCACACTTTTGACGGAAATGCCGAGTTGTTCCGCTATCTTTTTGTTCGGAGTATTTTGATAACGGCTCAATATAAAAATCTGCCGGCTTTGGTTCGGCATACGTTTCAATGCTTTCTGTACGATATGCTGTATTTCCGAATCAAAGATCGCATCCGGTTCGCAGGCTTCCAGTGTAGAGATTCTCAGGTCCAGTTCCCGCTGGCTATGGCTATTTATCTCTTCTTCGGCCCGAAGACGCACCTGCAGATGTGCCAGATAGTTGAGCGCTTTGTTTTTGATGATAGTCAGCAGCAGACCGTGCAGATTGGAATCTTCTTCCCACTTATCCCTGTTTTCCCACAGAGTAATCATTGACTCCATCAATATATCTTCCGCCTCCTGCCTGTCTCTTATATAAGAATAGGCAAACGACAAAAACTTCTCTTGATTCTCATGAAAGAATTCAGAAAAAAGTTGAATAGAAGATATGTTGTTCGTTTGGTGCATCACGCATAAGATTTACAGGCTATTTTCATTAGTTCGTACAAAAGAACACATATTTTCGCAGAAAAGCAAAATAATAGACAAAAAAAATAGCCCGAATACTGAGTAATCGGGCTATCACATTATCTAAAAGCTATCTGCTTTTTTACTTCTTTTCCGGTCTTGGCATCAATACTTTTCTTGAAAGTTTGAATTTTCCTGTCTTCGGATCGATGTCGATCAGTTTCACTTCGATCTCATCACCTTCCTTGATTCCGGCTTCTTCCACTGTTTCCAAACGTTTCCAGTCGATCTCGGAAATGTGCAGCAAACCGTCTTTACCCGGCAGGAATTCAATGAATGCACCGTAAGGCATGATAGAGCGAACTTTACCTTTATATACTTCGCCTACTTCAGGAACAGCAACGATTGCTTTGATCATGCGCATTGCATCATCAATACATTTCTTGTTGGTTCCGGAAACTTCGATGCGTCCCATACCGTCTGTTTCTTCGATAGTGATAACAGCACCGGTCTCTTCCTGCATACCTTGAATGATTTTTCCACCAGGGCCGATTACAGCTCCGATAAATTCTTTAGGAATAGTCATTGTTTCAATGCGAGGAGCATGGTCTTTCAGGTCAGCACGCGGTTCAGCGATTGTCTCGGTGATCTTGTCAAGGATGTGCATACGTCCTTCTTTAGCCTGGTTCAAAGCACGTTCCAGAATTTCGTAAGACAGACCGTCTACCTTGATATCCATCTGAGTAGCAGTGATACCGTCTCTTGTTCCGGTTACCTTGAAGTCCATATCTCCGAGGTGGTCTTCGTCACCGAGGATGTCAGACAATACAGCATATTTTTCTTCGCCCGGATTCTTGATCAGTCCCATAGCAATACCCGATACCGGCTTCTTGATCTTCACACCGGCATCCATCAATGCCAATGTTCCGGCACATACGGTAGCCATAGAAGAAGAACCGTTAGATTCGAGGATTTCCGAAACAACACGTACTACGTACGGATAGTCAGCAGGAATCTGTCCTTTCAAGGCACGCCAAGCCAAGTGACCGTGACCGATTTCACGACGGCCTACACCACGTTGAGCTTTTGCTTCGCCTGTAGAGAAAGGAGGGAAGTTATAGTGCAGCAGGAAACGTTCTTTTCCGTGTTCCAATACATTGTCGATAATCTTTTCGTCGAGCTTCGTACCCAAAGTGACAGAAGTCAGAGACTGAGTTTCACCACGAGTGAAAATAGCAGATCCGTGAGGACCGGGCAGAGGACCAACCTCACACCAGATCGGGCGGATTTCAGTAGTCTTACGACCATCCAGGCGCTTGCCTTCGTCAAGAATTGAACGACGCATCGCTTCTTTTTCTACATCATGATAGTAACGGTCGATCAGCGGAGCTTTTTCTTCAAGTTCTTCTTCAGAGAACTGAGCCTTGAACTCTTCGCGGATAGCATCAAAAGCATCGAAACGTTCGTGCTTGTTGTTATTTCCGGAAGCAGCTACTGCATAAGCCTTGTCATAACAAGCCTCACGAACTGCCTTACGCAATTCTTCATCGTTTACTTCATGGTTATATTCACGTTTCACTGTCTTGCCTACTTCTTCAGTCAACTCCATCTGAGCCTTGCAATGCACTTTGATAGCTTCGTGAGCTACCTTCATTGCTTCCAGCAGTTCAGCTTCAGATACTTCGTGCATTTCGCCTTCTACCATCATGATGTTATCATAAGTAGCGGCAACCATCAGGTCCATATCAGCTTTTTCCAGTTGGTCAAAAGTAGGATTGATTACAAACTGACCGTCGATACGTGCTACACGTACTTCCGAGATCGGTCCGTTGAAAGGAATATCTGAAACAGCGAGTGCTGCAGAAGCTGCCAATCCGGCCAGTGCATCCGGCATATCTACACCGTCAGCAGAGAAAAGGATGATATTTACATATACTTCTGCGTGATAATTATCAGGGAATAGTGGGCGGAGAGCGCGGTCAACGAGACGACAAGTCAAAATCTCATAATCGGAAGCTCTACCTTCTCTCTTGGTGAAGCCACCAGGAAAACGGCCGAATGCCGCAAATTTTTCTTTATACTCTACCTGCAAAGGCATGAAATCTGTTCCGGGAACTGCATCTTTAGCGGCACAAACAGTAGCTAATAACATGGTGTTTCCCATGCGTAGCATTACAGAACCGTCTGCCTGTTTTGCCAACTTTCCCGTCTCGAGTGTGATGGTTCTTCCATCAGGTAACTCGATCGTCTTAACAATTGGGTTAATCATAAAAATTGTTTTATCTATACTTTTCTTTCAAAATTCCTGCAAAGATATACATTTCTCGTTGTAATCAGGTGGAAATGAGCTAAAAAGTTAGACGCTATATGTTTTTTTTGCAAAATAGAGGTGAAGAAGCAGGCAAAAAGCTTTGAGTAATCTCGAAAAGACGTATATTTGCAACTCTTAAAAAACACACGAGATATGAAAAAGATAACTTTTGTAGCGCTTGCCGCACTTACCATTACAGCTTGTAGTTCCGGTCCTGAGTTTGAAGTGAACGGAGACATATCAGGGGCCGACGGGAAAATGCTTTATCTCGAAGCTTCCGGTCTGGAAGGTATTGTTCCGCTTGATTCGGTTAAATTGAAAGGAGAAGGTACATTCAAGTTTAAACAACCCCGCCCCGAATCACCCGAGTTTTATCGCTTGCGGGTAGACAACAAAGTCATCAACTTTTCTGTGGATTCTATCGAAACGCTACAGATCAACGCTCCATATGTTGATTTCTCTACCGCCTACACGGTAGAAGGATCTGAAAACAGCAGTAAGATAAAGGAACTGACGCTGAAACAAATCAATCTTCAAAAGAATGTGGACGAGCAACTGAATGCGCTGCGTGCCAACAAACTGGGACACGATACGTTTGAAGAGAACCTCGCAACACTGCTGAAGAACTATAAGGAGGACGTCAAAGTGAATTATATATTCGCAGCTCCCAACACGGCAGCCGCTTACTTCGCCCTGTTCCAAAAGCTGAATGACTATCTGATCTTCGATCCGCTGAACAACAAGGACGATGTAAAATGTTTTGCAGCTGTCGCTACCAGCCTCAACAATACATATCCGGATGCTGTACGTTCAAAAAATCTATATAATATCGTAATCAAAGGGATGAAAAATACCCGTCAGCCACAGAGCAAGTCTCTGGAAATTCCACAGGACAAGATCATCGAGACCGGTATTATCGACATCGCCCTGCGTGACGTGAAAGGAAATACCCGCAAACTGACCGACCTGAAAGGGAAAGTAGTGCTGCTGGATTTCTCCGTATTCCAGTCACCGGCAGGAGCGCCTCACAATATGATGCTTCGCGAACTATATAATAAATACGCAAAGGATGGGCTGGAAATCTATCAGGTATCTCTCGACGCAGACGAGCACTACTGGAAAACCGCAGCAGGCAACCTGCCCTGGGTTTGCGTACGTGACGGCAACGGTGTCTACTCGACCAACGTAGCTGTATATAATGTTCGCCAGGTTCCATCCATCTTCCTGATCAACCGGAACAACGAACTGAAGCTCCGCGGCGAAGACATCAAAGACCTCGAAGCATCCGTCAAGTCATTACTCTAAGTTGTTATAATTTAGCATATTTCATTTAAATATGTTACATAGCATCATTTTTCACTTGACAGATATCACTTAAAAGTCTATTTTTGCAGAGAAATAATTGAAGAGAGGGTTCCAACATGTGCCATGTTGGAATTCTTTTTTGTTTATATGACCATTTTAAATAAAAGGAGGAAAAACATCATGGCTTATATGTCAGAAGAAGGTTACAAAAAGTTAATGGCAGAATTAAAGGAACTGGAAACAGTGGAACGCCCCAAAATCTCTGCGGCTATAGCCGAAGCAAGGGATAAAGGCGACTTGTCGGAAAATGCAGAATATGATGCAGCCAAAGAAGCACAGGGGATGCTTGAAATGCGCATCAACAAATTGAAAACGGTCATTGCAGATGCCAAGATCATCGACGAGTCCAAACTAAAGACAGACTCTGTACAGATTCTGAACAAAGTGGAGCTGAAGAACGTCAAGAATGGCATGAAGATGACTTATACCATCGTTTCCGAAAGCGAAGCTAACCTGAAGGAAGGCAAGATTTCCGTAAACACCCCGATTGCACAAGGTCTGCTTGGCAAGAAGGTGGGTGATGTTGCAGAAATTACCGTACCGCAGGGTAAAATTGCATTAGAAGTAGTAAACATATCAATTTAACAGAAAGGCAGGTCTCCGTGTGAGGCTTGCCTTCTTTTATCTATCAAAGGTTATGGCAACAATATTCAGTAGAATCATCGCAGGCGAAATTCCTTGCTACAAGATAGCGGAGAACGACCAGTTTTTTGCTTTTCTTGATATCAATCCATTGGTAAAGGGACATACGCTGGTAGTACCCAAACAGGAAGTAGACTACATCTTCGATTTAAGTGACGAAGACCTCGCAGCAATGCACGTATTCGCAAAGAAGATAGCCCGTGCCATCGAAAAAGCATTCCCTTGCAAAAAGGTAGGCGAAGCGGTTATCGGTCTGGAAGTACCGCATGCTCATATCCACTTAATTCCTATTCAGAAGGAATCGGATATGTTGTTCTCCAATCCGAAGCTGAAATTATCGGATGAAGAATTTAAATCCATTGCGCAAGCAATCAACTCCTCTCTATAAAACATGATGACAACATAAGCGAGCGGGCACCCTGAGAAGGGCGCCCGCTTTTTTCATATCATACGGTAAAGCACGACGTTATCTATCTATTTCTTCAAGGGGTCCGGCGACTTGTCTTTGCTTTCGGCTACCTCAACCAGATAAACGCCAATACAAATAAAAATGATGGCACACGTCTGCGTCCAGCTAAAACGGTCCTGTCCGAGAGCCAGAGAAGCAATGGTCGCAACAATCAGAATCAGATAACCGTAGATCGCGACGACTGTTGTTTTCAGATACTTCAGACCGACCGGAAGCAACATATAGCTGATCGTTGTCGGAAATATGAGTACAAACATCAATATCAGGAAAGGGGTCCAATGGAACGGCATAGAGAACACCGGCGCATCAAATCCCGTAATAAATGTCACGATAATAGCGGAGACCGCCGCACCGGAAAATGTATATCTCAACATAGTCATCGCTCCGATAGAAGAAAGGATGCGCTGACTCAAAATCAGATAGACAGCATAAACGACAGAACTGATCAGACAAAGCATATTTCCCATGAAAGCATCGGAGGCCAAATCATCGCTCTGTTGGGTCAGGATGCAGACCAGTGCACCGACCAGTCCGATGGAGATTCCGAGAATCTTCTTCCATGTCGCCTTCTCCTTATAAAAGAAAATCATAATCAGAAACACCCAGATAGGCTGCAGACTGGTAAATATGGAACTGGATACAGGAGTCGTTTTACTCAACCCCGCCAGATAAAGAAACATAAAGCCGTACAGTCCGAATGCCCCTAACAGGAAAAGCAGCCATTTGTCTTTGGCGGATGACTTTTCCGGCGGCATGAACCATCCGATCACCCAGAATGCAGCGGCAGCAAAGGTACAACGAAGCGTCGCACCTGTCAACGGGCTCATCCATAGGGGAAGCAGATACTTCAGGGCATTCATATTCAAACCGCTGAATATTTTTGATACAGCCATACTCAGATTGGCTTCCAGTTTCTTATTCTTCATCTTTTTTTATTTCAGTTGATCGTTAAACAAAAAGGTATCGCGTCGCAGGTAAGCCCAGAAGAATGTAGCAATAGTTATCAACAAATTGAAGATAAAAGGGAACTCCTGCGACTGAGTGTGAAACAGATTTTGGAGAAAATCTATAATAAAAGGATAGAGCAAAATGGCGAGATAATTCATCATCATCACAAAGGCCAGTGCCATTGTCGCCTTTTGAGGCAGTGCCGTATGCGTCGTTTTATCATACAGCATAGGCTGAATAACGCCATATCCCAAACCGACCAGGATACATCCCGGAATAATCAGCCATTCGATCGGGGCAATCCAGATCAGCGCCAGCCCCACAGCCATAGACAGAAGGCTGTATGCTTTGGTTCGCTCTTTCAGTTCATCCACTATCTTGTCCAGACAGAAACCCGGAGCCATAATCGCTAAAAAGAAAAGCGAGATCATCAGTCCCGAATTGCCACTGGAGAAATGGTGTTTCTCCATCAGGAAAGAAAGGTTGAATATGACTGCCAGCACAATAAAAGTCGTCACTCCGTAGAAAAGCATGATCTGAAGCAGATGCTTGATATGGATTCCATATTTACTTCCTCCGGTATCTACGGCAGCCGTTTGTCCGGATGGCGCGGTACTTTGAGAAGAAGGTTCGACGGCAGCGTCAGACCGACTTTCTTTTAAGTGACCAACCAACAGAATAGAAATCAACGGGAGCAGATAGACCAAAAACGGCAAATGCCAGCTGACTTCCGCCAGATATCCAGTCACGGCAGTAGCTATCACCAATGTAAAATTGGTAATGGCAGAACTCAATCCGAATTGTTTCACCCGATAAGTACCCACAAAATATTTTGAGATTAACCCCGTGGACAGAGGAATAATCAGTCCGGAGCCGATGCCCAGCAGGGCACTCACAACGATCAACTGCCACATTTTGTTGGAGATCAGATACAAGATACCGCTTGCTGCAAAGAGCCAGAGTCCGATTTTCAGGATACGGACAAAATCGACCTTTTCGGTGAGTTTACCGCCCAAAAGGATAAAAGGGATAATCAACAACGATGGCAGCGAAGTCAACATCTGAATATCCAGGTCGGTCGCTTTCGGAAAAATTTTGGTAAGGTCGCCCAATATAGGCGAAACAGCCAGCCCCGGCAAAGAGGTCAATGCCGAGATAGACCAGATAGCTATTAAAGTGATAAGAGGTATTGTTCCCCTCCCAGTTTGTATTTTCATATACCGGTTCGTTAAAAGTTTAGGTCTGATGAAAACAATGATTACCTTATAAAGTTCAAATGAGACAACAGTGAATATTCAAAAAACGGGTGAAAAACACCCAAAAACTATCAGATTATGACCTAAAAACTATCCGTAGACAGTTTTTAGGTTAAATTCCGTCAGTTTTACCCCTGCCGTACTTAAAAAAATCCCGTAAACTTGCATCATCGAAATTTAACAACGAATATTCACAATTTAAAAAGCAACGTATATGAAAAGTGTAAGCTTCAGAAAAGATTTAGTAGGAGTACAGGACGAATTACTCCGTTTCGCTTATAAGCTGACAACCGACCGCGAAGAAGCAAACGATTTGTTGCAGGAAACATCATTAAAAGCATTAGACAATGAAGATAAATATATGCCTGACACAAATTTTAAAGGATGGATGTATACCATCATGCGCAATATCTTTATCAACAACTACCGCAAAGTAGTTCGTGACCAGACATTCATTGACCGGACGGACAACCTTTACCACCTGAATTTACCGCAGGACACAGGGTTTGAAAGCACCGAAAAAGCCTATGACCTGAAAGAGATGCACCGTGTAGTCAATTCATTACCCAAAGAATACAGAGTGCCGTTTGCCATGCATGTTTCCGGCTTCAAGTACCGCGAAATCGCGGAAAAGCTGAACCTGCCGTTAGGTACGATAAAGAGCCGCATATTCTTCACCCGCCAAAAACTGCAGGAAGAACTGAAGGACTTCCGCTAAACCTTAACAACACAATTCAATAGGTATCAGATAACTATAAGCTGCCAGTTGTCAGCAAATAGCCAAAGGCAAGAGGGAAACAACCCCTTCTTGCCTTTTTTATTTCCGTTCCCACCGCCTTACGCCTGCCCCAAAGCCGCCCCTTAATAAACGCCAAATAATGTAAAAGCCGAAAACTTTCAAAACCATCTGCTGTTGTTGAGGGAAATTCGACGGGGAAAATCCCCATCGCCCTAAACCTTTAAAAAAACAAATTAGTATGGAAGATTTAAATTTCAGAAAAGGTGATGCAAAAACCGATGTATTTGGTTCAGACAGAATGTTACAACCCTCTCCGGTAGAGAAAATACCTGATGGACCTACTACTCCTGAAGTCGCCTATCAAATGGTGAAAGATGAAACATTTGCTCAAACTCAGCCCCGTTTGAATCTGGCTACTTTCGTTACCACTTATATGGACGAATATGCAACCAAGCTGATGAATGAGGCCATCAACATCAACTACATTGATGAAACAGAATATCCGCGTATCGCTGTGATGAACGGTAAATGTATCAACATCGTTGCCAACTTGTGGAACTCTCCTGAAAAAGATACCTGGAAAACAGGTGCTTTGGCTATCGGTTCTTCAGAAGCATGTATGTTGGGTGGTGTAGCTGCCTGGTTGCGTTGGCGTAAGAAAAGACAAGCACAGGGCAAACCATTTGATAAACCAAACTTTGTTATTTCTACAGGTTTCCAGGTTGTTTGGGAAAAGTTTGCACAGTTGTGGCAGATTGAAATGCGTGAAGTGCCTTTGACGCTTGAAAAAACCACTCTTGACCCCGAAGAAGCTTTGAAAATGTGTGATGAAAACACCATCTGTATCGTACCGATTCAAGGTGTTACATGGACTGGACTGAATGATGATGTCGAAGCATTGGATAAAGCTCTGGATGCTTACAATGCCAAGACCGGTTATGACATTCCTATCCACGTAGATGCCGCCAGTGGTGGTTTCATCCTTCCGTTCCTGTATCCGGAAAAGAAATGGGACTTCCGTTTGAAATGGGTACTTTCTATCAGCGTATCCGGCCACAAGTTTGGTTTGGTATATCCGGGACTCGGATGGGTTTGTTGGAAAGGCAAAGAATATCTGCCCGAAGAAATGTCATTCAGCGTCAACTATCTGGGCGCCAACATTACACAGGTAGGTTTGAACTTCTCTCGTCCGGCCGCACAAATTCTGGGACAATATTATCAATTCATCCGCTTAGGATTCCAGGGTTACAAAGAAGTGCAGTACAACTCCCTGCAAATTGCCAAATATATCCATAGTGAAATAGCCAAGATGGTTCCGTTCGTTAACTACTCAGAAGATGTTGTGAACCCGCTATTCATCTGGTATCTGAAACCGGAATATGCAAAGAGCGCCAAATGGACTTTGTATGATTTGCAAGACAAACTATCTCAACATGGTTGGATGGTTCCTGCTTATACATTGCCTTCTAAACTGGAAGATTATGTAGTGATGCGTGTCGTTGTTCGTCAGGGATTCAGCCGTGACATGGCAGATATGCTTCTGGGCGACATCAACAATGCCATCGCCGAACTGGAAAAACTGGAATATCCAACTCCTACCCGTATGGCTCAAGAAAAGAATCTTCCGGTAGAAGCCAAGATGTTCAACCACGGTGGTCGTCGTAAAACCGTAAAAAAATAAAATGATCTATGGATAAAAAAGTAACACTCGCTCAATTGAAAGAAGTGGTACAGGAGGCATACGATCAGGTAAAGGCCAATACCGGCGGCAAGAATGCCGACTATATTCCTTATCTGGCAAATGTCAACAAGGATCTCTTTGGAATCAGTGTCTGCCTGCTCAACGGGCAGACCATCCATGTGGGAGATACTGACTATCGCTTCGGTATAGAATCCGTATCCAAAGTACATACGGCTATCCTGGCACTGCGTCAATACGGTGCTAAAGAGATTCTGGACAAGATTGGAGCCGACGCAACAGGCTTGCCCTTCAATTCAATCATCGCTATCTTGTTGGAGAACGATCATCCGTCTACCCCACTGGTAAATGCCGGAGCCATCTCCGCCTGTAGTATGGTACAACCTATCGGTGACTCTGCCAAGAAATGGGATGCCATCGTAGGAAATGTGACAGACCTATGCGGCAGTGCCCCGCAACTGATTGATGAATTGTACAAGTCGGAATCGGACACCAACTTCAACAACCGTTCTATCGCATGGCTACTGAAGAATTACAACCGGATTTATGATGACCCGGATCTGTCATTAGACCTTTACACCCGCCAGTGTTCATTGGGAGTTACTGCATTGCAGCTTTCCATCGCAGCCGGTACAATCGCCAACGGTGGTGTGAACCCTGTGACTAAAAAAGAAGTTTTTGATGCCGTCCTGGCTCCTAAAATCACTGCCATGATTGCCGCCGTAGGTTTCTACGAACATACCGGCGACTGGATGTACACTTCCGGTATTCCTGCTAAAACAGGTGTAGGTGGCGGTGTGATGGGCGTACTGCCCGGACAGTTCGGTATTGCCGCATTTGCTCCTCCCTTGGATGGTTCGGGCAACTCCGTGAAAGCGCAGTTAGCTATTCAATACATCATGAACAAGCTGGAATTGAATGTATTTAGCAACAACCATATCACCGTTGTTGACTAAAATTCTCTCAATCTCTTTTATAAGAAAGGTAAAGGTTACTATCTATTGATAGTAACCTTTTTCTATTCCCCTTACCCTCTTGATTTCCCGCCAATGTTTCAATACAAACGGCATCATTTTTCAAATGCTACAAATTGAACTTACCCCTGAACAACTCTAGTTATTAAAATGAGATAGCTGTTATTAACCCGGATAAGGTAAAGTTTGATTCATTCAATAACGGTTATAACAGCGTCGTGTCTTGTCTCTTCTCAACAAAGATAGAAAGTAATACCTCTTTTCCACCCCTTTTCCTTCGCCGCTTATAAAGAAAAGTAATTATAGTATTAAGAAAAGTAATTCATCTTTGGTTTTCAACACTTTACCGTCATCATCACTTCATCTGTTTTTTCATCTTATCCCAGAGTGTGTCAAAACGCAGATTAACGCAAATTACCGCAGATTATTCCAATTATATTGATATATTAATCAACGACTTATAAAATTATTTCTGCGATAATTTGCGTTAATCTGCGTTTTGACACACTCCGTTATTACCATTCCAATCACCCCATCTTGCACCTTATTCGACCACAAAATCTTCCGATTTAAAATTACTATAGAAACGTCCTGAAATAGCAGTAAACTTCAATACACAGTAATCGGGATCCGTCACTCCCTCCGGATAATACATGGTATCTCCCTCCTGCCAGATCATCTCTTTACTGGCACTATCCGTCAAGACATCCATCGTACCGCGTAGCATGACACCTCTAAAGAATCTCGTATCACAGAAGTAGATACACGCATGGTTGTTCTCACGGTATTGCGCCACACGCATGGACGAAGTATTTGTTGTCAGATAAATAGTTTTTATCCCCTTTCTTTTTCTGGGTTGCAGCATTGCTTTGATGGTAGGAAATCCTTCACCGTCTATCGAACCGATAAAAGCTGTTTTCAGCTTATCAATCATGTTGCCTACTGTTTTTTCCGCGTCTCTCATCATTTTACTTTTTATTATTGGTTTATTATCTGATGCGAAAGTAGAGAAATGCCAGGAAAGCAATGCAATAAAAAGAAAGGTAGAAATAGCACTTTTTACGGTTTGTGTACTTTACGATACAATAACGGAGTTTCTCCCGTATGCTGCCGGAAGCTACGGATAAAATAAGAAACCGTTGAAAAACAGAGTTCAAATGCAATATCAGCTATAGGAAAGTCCGTATAAACAAGCAGCCTCTTAGCCTCTTCCATCACCTTGCTCTGAATATATTGTTTTGCGCTGATTCCCATGGTCGAGGTTATCATCTCATTCAGATAATTAGGAGTAATGCAGAGCTTATCCGCATAATATTGAACCGAATGTTGCTCTTTTGCATGTGTAGCAACCAAATTCATGAATTTACTTACATGATTATTGGAAACTTCCCTACTTCTGCCCTCCTCTATCGAAGTCATTTTAAGGTAAGCACGGTCCAGCAACATCAGGACTTCATAAAGCAATGCTCTCAAAACGTGTACATCGCCCTGTTGATACGAATCAATCTCCATCTTTATATCATGCAAGGTTTCAAGTATGCGTGTATAAAGCTCATCAGACAAATGTAGTAGCGATGAAGAACTTTCTATCTGAAAAAACGAAAGATGCTGTACAAACAAAGAATCTTTAAAGAGGAAAGACAAAAATTCTTCTTCGAAAATCAGAGCATACCCATTGGTGATATGATGAGTATCCCAGTTCCGGATTTCCCCCGGTTTAGAGAAAAGAACGTCACGAGGAATTGCTTCATAGGTTTGGTTATCGACTGAAAAAGCTCCCTTACCTTCTGTTATAAAAGTAATATCATAATAATTTAGAGTGTGGACAGCACTTTTAGCCAGGAACTTCTTCACATACTTCAGTTCTACTACATCGACCAAAAGTTCACTCCCATACTTATGCTTATAAAAAGTATATCGAGGTATTGAGTTTTTCATTCAGAATACAAAAATAGTATTCCTTACCAAATAATCCAAAGACTTTTCAAATTCGATTCGATTGAATAAGCCATGAACCATCTGATAAGGAATACATAGAAAAATATGTCTAGGTTATATTTCCTATTTAGAACTTCCGGCCAGATATCCCAAACTGGTCACATCTGCCCCCAAGTAATGATTAATGTGCTTCAATGGCACCCTGTACAGAATATCCGGAATTTCCGCCAATAAAGAGAGGTACCTTTCCCTTACTGTCAGCTTGCGGGCATTCATATCCTCTTCCTCTTTAAAGTAAAACTGATACTCCATCAGTTGACGGACCAGATTCGCAAATGAAATTGAAGATGCACACAACTCTTCAATCTCCTCTTCACTGATGTAATAAGCAGCACATTTCGTCAGTGTCTTGATAGAATACTGACTTGAATTATAGCATAACACAGCATCACCCGCAGAGAAAAACCGATTGGTTCTCTCTTCTCCTTCATGAGTGGTATATGTATGCAAAATACCGGAAACAATAATGTACAAGCTCTGTTCTGGCAATGTGGCAGAAGCAATCGTTTCTCCTTTATCCAGATACACCATTTCCATTCGAGCCAACAGCTCTTTCACTTCTCTTTCATCCACCTGATACTCAAAACAGAGTTTCTTCAAATAAGCTTCCATACAAAATAGATTTTAGTTAATATATGTCACTTAAAAACACCTAATTCGACATAGCAGGCATCATTGTGCCTCTCAAATATAATTTCCTTTGGGTATATCGTAAATACCAGATACAGATCAATAATGAAACGACCGTTGAAATGGGTGGAGCAAATCCCATGATAAACAGCGACGAGCTATCTATCTGGCTGAACCAGTATGACAACGGTATACGGAACAGGAAAGTGGCTATCAGACTGTGAATCATCGGGAATAACGAGTTTCCTTGTCCGCTGAAATAAGAATTAATGCAGAACACGAAACTAACCACGATGCAGTCGATGCTATACCCTCGCAAATAATCTGCCGCCATTGCCACCACAGCAGCATCTTTCGTAAAGAAAGCAGTAAGAGTCTCCGGCAGGAATTGCGAATACACGCAAACCGACACACCGAAAACAAGAGCAATCCCAATCCCCGAAGCCAGACATTTATTCATTCTCTTGATAAGTCCCGCTCCATAGTTCTGTGCAGTCATGGTTGCCACAGCCGATGATATAGCCATCGGAGGCAGCATAGCAAACACGATGATTTTCTCAACAACACCCAGGGAAGCAGATGCAATGACTCCCATCTGATTGACAATGACAGTGATAATCAGAAAAGAAACATTGATTAAAGCATCCTGCAAAGCAATAGGTGCTCCCAACACCAAGATCTTTTTAGACAGATTCCGGTTCAATCGAATATCTTTCCGTGAAAAGTCAAAATGGAATCCGTGCCGGTATAAGAACCAGAGCGCTATTCCAAAGCTGACTCCTTGTGCAGTTACAGTAGCGATAGCCGCTCCCGTAGCCCCCCAATGGAAATAACCGACCAATATAAAATCGAGCACTATATTTATCACACATGCCAGCCCAACAAAATAAAGTGGTGTTTTAGAATCACCCAATCCACGCAAAATACCACATACAACATTATATCCTACTATAAACAGAATACCCAGAGAGCATACCAAAATATAGTTTTTCGTATCTACCATCGCTTCGACAGGAGTATGCATCAGTTCTGCTATCCGACTATGAAAAAGCACCATGACCAAAGTTAGCACTACGCCGGTTATTGAAAACAACCATACGGAAGACCCGATAGTAAAAGCTACTTTTCGATTGTCTTTAGCTCCGGTAGCAATAGCAATCAGCACTGTTGTCCCGGTAGTAATACCCAGAATAATACCTGTAATTGTCTGCATCACCTGACTACCAATAGCTACGGCTGCCACACTTGCCGAATCATCATATTGTCCGACAACGAAAAGGTCAGCTCCGCCATAAAGTGCCTGGAGCACATTGGCAATCAGAAAAGGTACTGCAAACTGCAACAATACCTTCGGTACGCTTCCTTGTGTCAAATCTAACTCTTTCATAGTTTCTTCGATACTTTTCCTCTTTATCTTATTTTGTTACAACAAAAAAAAGTGCCGGACAAGCGAATGATTTGCACCATTCATCTTATCCAGCACTATAATTATTATTATAGCACCCTCCGATGAGGATTTTTATGCCTGTCCCTATTTCAGGGCTGCAAATATGGGCTTTGTTTTCATAATTACCAAATTTTAACCGGTTTTTATTTTCTTATGAAGATGTAACTAGCTATATATCAACTATTATCAGACGAGGTTTGGTCTATAGGATCTCCGTTAGAAAAACGAAAGAAAGCTGCCAACCGATCCGGATTCAGCGTATAACGTGCGCATTCTTTTAATAAGGGTTCCGCATTCATTACGGCACAAGAATGAGAAACCACGGACATCATCGGCCAGTCCTTTAACGAATTTCCTACAACTAAAGTGTGTTCAGAAGCTAAACCCAAAGCCTTACATAACTGAAGCATCCCCTCTTTTTTACTCGCTTCAGGATGAATGACTGTTATCAGCGGAGCTTTATGAAAGACCTGGCAGGGATTTTCTTTCAACCGGGTAAGAATAGATTCTCTCTGTTCTTTATCACGTACCAATATACTATACTTGTAAACCACTCCTTCATAACTATGAATAGTAACTTTTGACGATTCTCCATATACCTCCGGATATACTTTCACCGGCAAACACTTAATCTGCCGCGAATAAGATAATAAACCTCCATCTGCAAACACTCCTCCCCTGAATAAATCAAAAAGAGCCTTTCCCAGCTTTTTCTTCGCCTGCTCCATCGACAGAGAAGTGGCAAGATATAAGGAAACGGACTGTGCCATATATCGCAAAGCGTTAGCATAACTTTCTGGAACTTTTCCCTGTGAATCAGTCAGTGTTCCATCCACATCGAAGAAAACAGTCGTAATAAGTGGCTTGTCCGGTATTCGCCAGAATGCCCCTTCTCCCATTATTCGATGTAAAGGGTGATTGTTCAGGTTACTAAATGCAATATAACAGTCACAAACCTTCCTCTTGCAAGATAACGGCACAACAGCTCCATCACCTTGATAAAAATTACCTATCTTCACCCGGCTTCGGGGACAAGCATACATATCCCCTTTCCAATCGATAAAACAATTATCCCTTCCTCCTGCGCAAACTTCCCATTGTACCGGAGCATTCTTCAAGTCATACTCAAAAAGATTATCCAGTTGACTGAAAAACTGAATATCTTCCTGACTTAATGGTGCCCTTAACCCTTGCATAGCATTAATGAATAAATAAATATCCGGCAAAAGAGCATTCCGTAAATCATTGAGTACGACCTTTGCAGAGGGATTTCCTACCGCTCCGACACATACCTGTATTCCCGCATGATGGAGTATATGAATCTGATGCGCAAATTTCTCTACCGAAGTCATCTCAGGATGAAAACTAGCCCAAAGCCTTATCTTACTTATCACAGTGGGAGCCACACGAATCTCATCAAGCCAGTGTTTAGCCGGAAAAGAAAGGTTAGTCTGACAGGAAATTCCGGTCACCTGTGGCAATGCCGCCAAATGCACCATTCCTTTCCGATAATAACGATGGATCAATACTTCACCGTAAGGAATAATAAATAACTGCAACGGCTCCCCTTTCCATTGTTCAATAGCTGCTATAAAACGATTCCATGCCTGTTCATCCTGTGTCGTATCTGCCAGATGCGACTTCTTGCCGAAAGGACAATAAGAACAGGTATAGTTGCAGCTATTCAATTTGCCGCGATAATATATATGCCTGAAGGAAAGTAAAGAGCTTTCGTTTTCCATTTCTATTTCGTTCAATAAGAATAAGTTTCCATCAGTTCTCTTATTTCAGGAGTAATGAACAACTGACCAATATAATCGGAGTATGCCATTCCGTCGGAAGTCAGACAAATACGACCGTTATCCGTATTTTCTATCCATTGCCGTTCAGCTAACTGTCGAAACAACATCACATTATCCGGTGATTCTCCAAAGCGACGCTTATATTCGGCCTTATCAAGCCCCATATAATACATCAGATTTTTAATGATGAAACGTTGTCGCCGTTCTTCCTGAGAAAGAATAAATCCATTACGAGCCACTGTAAAATCAGTAGTGCCCATATAATCATCTATCTCTCCGGCAATACAACGCTGGCAAACAGTATACCGGGTGGCATAATGCAAATTACCCAGGTAACTGCGTCCGCCGGAGCCACACGACAGCATCACTTCATCCCCACATGAGATTTCCGCATCAGTAGACGGATGATGAATAAAACGTCGCATCGACGTTTGTAGAAAACCTCTGTCTTTCAACAAATCACAAGCGGCACAATACATCTGAAAACAGACATCGTCGGATTCCCGCTCCGTGATAGCCGTTCCCGGTCGTACATATAGCGGATAGATAAAGAGTTCGTTAGGCTGAAACAGAAGAGCCTGTTCCAATGAATAAAGAAAGCTGGCCACAGTTTGTCCTCTGATTCCGTAAATCAAATCAATATTAAAAAACGGGAATTGTCTCTTCCGAATAGCCTCCAGCGCCTGATTAATCATGTCTCGCCGGGGACGTCTTTTCAAAGCTGTTAATTCTTCGTCAAGGAAACTCTGTACGCCAATACTCACACGAGCTACTCCTGCTTGCTTCAACAAGTCCAAACGGGTAGGATCGGCATATTCCGGCGATGTTTCTACGGAAGTAAAGGTATGTGAAGGATGCACTCCGAATAAGGCAGCCGTATCCAATAGGTATTCCAGTTGAGGAACAGTGAGGAGCAACGGTGTGCCTCCTCCAATGGCGAAACTATCAAATGCCAGTCCGGTAGTGAGTGGAGACAACTGTTGCGCCTGCTTGTGAAGAGTTTCCAAATAAGTTGCGATATAATCCGCACGATTTGTTTGCAGAGAAAACAGGTTGCAATATCCACATTTATGACTACAAAAAGGAATATGGAAATAAAGCGATGCTTTCTGTCCTTCCACCTGTTTCAGGTAAGGAACCAGCGAAACCGGGGACGGAAAAGAACGATAAGCAGTTTTATGTGGATAACTATACATATAGTCTACATATCGTGGTAGCGGTTGATTCATTTTTTCGTTAAAATAAAGTGTTTGTAAGGGACTGTATAAACCGTTTCGTGAGATATGCAATGATATTCATATCCATCCTCTCCATAGCAAGTGCCATGATCGGAAAGAGCAATCACCAGCGTATTTCCCCGCTTCTGAAAGGCCTGAAATAAACGGGGTAGCTGACTGTCGACATATTGCAGCGCGGCAGCGTGTGATTCCTTATCATCCTTCATTTTGCCTTCCACATAATGACAGTTCGGATAATGAATAGCAGAAAAATTGATATACATAAAAATCCGTTTGTCCTCCGGATAGTTTTCGAGTTTCTTCAATGCAAAATCAATTTGTTTTTCAGTACTATCGGGTGCCGTGCATCCAAAGGTCGGCAGCCAATAACTTTTAGTAAAGTAACCGGGAAACACACGCCCCAGTTCATTACGCTTGCTGAAGAAGTTCACCCCTCCTATACAAATCGTTTCATAGCCTACATTGGCAAGGCTTTGCACAAAAGTTGCTTCCGTAAACGGATAACTTCCCGCAGGCGGAATACGTCCCGTACCAGCTTGCACAGGGAAAAACAACCACTTACGGCTGCGTAGCGAATGAGGTTCCGCCGGAGAAGGCAGAAATCCTGCAAAGATGGCAAAATGAGACGGGTAAGTAAAATTTCCCGGCGCATGTCTTTTTTCCCATTCTCCTCCGTGACTGTTCAGTACCGGTGTTCTTCCTGCCTCTTCTTCCTCCTTGCTGACATCATAACGCAAGGTATCAAAGCAAAGCATCAATATATCATGAGTACCCACCACCTGATTCATATCCAGATCCGGATTTTGGGTCTGTTCGCCAGCCGGCAGTTCATCTATTTGCATGGTTATATCTCTTTTTTATGTTTTTTATCTGTTGAATATAAATAGAATTATGAGCAAACATATCCTGATACACATGATCTCCCTGTCCGTTGACTTCTATTATATAAGGAATATCTGTTCCTCTCTCTATCAGTACATCCACTCCGGCATATTGCAAATCCAAAGATTGAACCGCTTCCTGACACTGAAAATAGATTTGTTGCCGCACTACTTCCGGCAAAGACAATTCGTTCCACCAATGTGCCTTATTGTTCAGATGCAGATTGGTTATGCTTCCTTTACTGCATCTCACAACGATATAATCAATTTCAGATTCCCGGCACACTACACGAAGATCATAATTCTCTCCCTGCAACTGCTCTTTAGGAATCCATTCTTCTAAAATAGCTTCTGTTTGCATCACAGCTTCCGCCAACGGGATCATCTCTTTTTCCGTACTCAAACGGTTGATACGTTTAGTGTTATGAATGACTCCATCCACTTGTTGCAAGGTAGTATAGACTACCCATTTATTCCGGTTGGGTTGATAGCGAACAGCCATAATACCTCCCGCCCCCGAACCGTAACGGGGTTTCAAAAAGCATCCTCTACCGCAATCGGCAAGAAGCTCTCTCAACTCATCAAAAGAACGGGGAGAAGGTAACATCGGAGTCACTTTCAACCCTCTGTCCATCAACACTTGTTTAGTTTCCTTTTTATCAAGAGCACGTAATAAAGCATGGGGAGTATTCAAAAAGCACACGTCATCAGATAGCCTCATCTCGCCTAAACGTTGCAGTGTCTCCTTATATGCCTGATTCAACAGCGCATATTTCAGGAAATTCGTTTCATCGCTTACACAAGGTTCCAGTTTGATAACTGCCTGCCGTAGTTGCGGCAAGCAGTTAAAAAGTTCCCCGTAAGTCATAAAACGAACTTCCACCTGCAAGTGTTTGCCTGCTTCAATAAAGTATTCTATACGTTTGGACAGAGAGTTGCTGACAACGATTATCTGCATCTCCTATTCTGTAATCATCGGGTAATACCACAATTCACCATCATATTCATCTGCCTCTTCAGTTTCAGCAATATCTATTTTCATAGGGAGACTCTGCAACTGTTTCTTCATCTCCTTGCTCAAATAATTATAGCGCATATTGATAAACTTCAAATGAGCGATCTTATCCATATTATCCAGCAATAATTGGGCACCTTCATCTTTGAGAGTACCAGCCGAAACATCCATTGTTTCAAGTTGGGGAAGAATATCCGACTCCAGGAACATTTCTACAATCTTGTCCTGTTCTTCAGAGTTGACGATCCCCAGATAAGTCAGCTTCGGGAAACGTTCTTTGGAGAACAACGGACGGAATATCTCAATATCAGCTTCAAATCCATAATCTTCCACACCAACATATAGAATCAGTTTTTCCAGATTGGGGAAATCAGAACCAAGAATATCTTCTACCACTTCGGTAGGCAGGCCACCACTGATAATTTCGAGTGACCGCAACTCCGGCCGTGAAGTCTTTCCCAAACGCAGATTATTGGTTCCTTTGATTTTCAGATCTTTCAATTTAGGCATGGCATCGAGCAGCGGACTAATATCAGCTTGTTCAATCCATGAAATCTCCTGTTCTTCCTGCTCAATATCTCCCCAGAACAAGCCTTCTATTTGTGCGAACTTCTCCTTATTTTCAATCATTCCCTGTAATAAGGCAGAACAGTCGCCACCCTCATAATCCCAACAACCGATTGTTATTTGTTTATATTCAGAGAGATGTTTATCTTTCAATATCTTATCCAGAAGATTCACATTGTTTTCATACTCATCATAACTCAAAGTATATTTCTTGGCTTCCACTTTCATTTCACGTGCAGTTTCTTCAGCAGTTTCTACATACCCTTTTTTGGTCTTTTCCGCAATCAGTTTGCTGGCTGCTTTTTCAGCTTCTTCAGTCGTTGCGTAGTTTTTCACTTGTGTTTGTCCGTCGGTCCCCAACTTACCATAATTTACAGTAATATCTGTTCCGACTACCTCTATGCTCCAGAATTTCTGCGATTTAAAATCTTGAAAAACGAATACTCTCTTCATAATACAGTTTTTAATGGTTGATATTTGCACACTCAACACAGAACGCGCATGAACAATACCTGCAAAAATAACCATTTTATGTAATGTACAAAGAAATCTGTTTACTAAACTTTCAGAGTATTCAAAAATACAACCCAAGATATGCAACAAAGGCTGCCTTTTGGGGCAGCCTTTGTTATTCTATTTCTGTAATATATCAGTTTAATCTTCAATAGTACATATACTTACACGGTTCCAATCCGGTTCAGTAAACATATCGCCTACACCCTGACCTTCAGCAGTGATACGAGATGCACTGATTTTATACTTGTTGACCAAGATCGTTTTTACAGCTTCTGCACGTGCTGCGGCAATTCTGGCATTCACTTCAACACTACCTTCCGGAGAAGCGTATCCCTTAATAACCACTTTAGAATCAGCATATTTCTTCAGGTAAGAAGCTACACGTTCCACATTAGGAAGTTGTGAAGCGTCAACTGACGATTTACCTTGTCTGAAAGTAATGATAGATTCGGGTACACGGGCGGTTTTCACTACAGTCTCCACCGGAACCACTTTTGTGCGGCATGCTTCAAGTTCTTCCTGCAATCCGTTGATACGTTGGTTTGCATTGCTGATCTCACCATCTTTGTTGTTTACATCTGCACGAAGTGCATTGATTGAAGAGTTCAGTCCGTCAATTTCGGCTTGATTATATACTCTCACTTTGGCAAAATGATGTGTTCCGTTACTTGTCTTAAAGTGATATGTCAATCCGGCTGTCAACTCAAAACCTGCGTTATTAGCATTGAAACGGCTCTTTGTTTCAGGGTAAGTACCTTGCATATCATACACAATGGCAGGTTTGATTCCTAATGTCCATGCTTTACTTTCACCCAAGTTGAAATTGAAATTCAATCCCAAACGCGTAGACCAGGAGTTCTGATCGCCATCGCCATTCACATAATAATGTAACCAACCCATTCCGGCCACAGCTTCCACTTCAAACAAACGAGGTTCGCCCGTGTAACTTGCAAATAGATTCATCAAATTGACTTTACCCAATACGCTGACATCCGAAGCATCGAAAGCCGTTTTACTGGATGTGGTATTGATATATCCCATTCCTTGGAATCCCAAACCGAAGATAGGAGTTAATTGCTTTGAGACTCCCACTCCAAAAGTGGGACGCATACCTTTAAAGAAAGCACTGTGAGTAAGGGGAGTAACTCCACCGGCATTTACTCCGACAGACCAATTATCTGTAAGTTTGGTACCTTCTACAACTGATTGGGCATTTGCTACTGTAAAGCCACCCAATATAAAAGCTAATAAAATAATAGATTTTCTCATATTCATAAGTTTTAAATGTAATGTTTTATCTGCTAAATCATTAGAAATGTATTGTTTGTTCATGTCTAACTTTCTAGTTCATTTTTTAATTCGTTATTCACTTTAAACAACATATCATATCAAAAATTAGTTCGCAAGCCATGAGCCCTATTAACATCTATTATGCTTTCGAAAAATCTAAAATATGGAAACATCAATGCAAACGCCTCATTCCCTGAAGAGAAAGGGATCCCAACATCGCTAACCATTATGCATCTTGTTTCATTATTCTACACTTTCATTCATCCATCAGGCAGGAAATACATAAACCGGACTCTACTAAAATACGAAGAATAGAACATAAACGGAAAGTTATCAGGTTGTTAATGCCATATATCGTTCTGATAAAGAGCGAATATTTTTCTTCCTTTTCAATTGGAATCTTGATTTAATTTCTAACTTTGCCGCCAACATCGGTTTCCGGAATGGCATTATCACCAGACGGAATTAAAAGGGAATCCAGTGAAAATCCGGAACTATCCCCGTAGCTGTAAGTTTTATCTCTCTCATAAAAAAGAGAAATGTTATGGCATTCATTTGCCACTGATTCATGAAACGGATCGGGAAGGCGCCACAACAAAAACAAGTCAGAAGACCTGCCGATAAAATTTCCGTTATTCCAGGCTTTCGGGTGAAAGGCAATAGAACGAATCGTACAGGTCCATTTTATTACAAGTCTCCAGAAATTGTCGTGCATGAATAACTATGTAGGCACTAAATCTATTTTGTTAATTCTTAAAATATAGGTATGATTAGTTCGGAGATATTCATTATCAAAAGAGACGGAAAAAAAGAAGCTTTTTCCCTCGACAAAATCAAAAATGCCATATCCAAGGCATTTTTATCAGTAGGTAGTTTTGCTACGCAAGATGTGATAACCAATGTGTTAAGCCGTGTCAGTATCAGTGACGGAACAAACGTAGAGGAAATCCAAAACCAGGTGGAAGTCGCCTTGATGGCAGAACATTATTACAGCGTGGCCAAAGCGTATATGCTGTATCGTCAAAAACATTTGGAAGACCGTGAAGTCAGAGACAAACTTAAATTCCTCATGGATTATTGCGATGCTTCCAACCCTGCCAGCGGTAGCAAGTACGATGCCAACGCCAATGTGGAAAACAAGAATATCGCCACGCTGATAGGAGAACTGCCCAAATCCAATTTCATCCGCCTCAACCGCCGCCTGCTGACAGACCGTTTGAGGGATATGTATGGTAAAGAGGCTTCCGACCGTTATTTGGAACTCCTGAATCATCACTTCATCTACAAAAATGATGAAACCAATCTGGCAAACTACTGTGCCAGTATTACTATGTATCCCTGGCTGATAGCAGGAACAACAGCAGTAGGAGGCAATTCTACCGCCCCGACCAATCTGAAATCCTTCTGCGGAGGATTTATCAACATGGTATTTATCGTATCCAGTATGCTAAGCGGCGCATGTGCCACTCCTGAATTCCTGATGTACATGAACTATTTCATAGGTTTGGAATACGGACAGGACTATTATAAACACCCTGATAAACTGGCAGACTTGTCTCTGAAACAAAGATCGATCGATAAAATCATCACAGACTGTTTCGAGCAAATCGTATATTCCATCAACCAGCCTACGGGTGCCCGCAATTTCCAAGCAGTTTTCTGGAATGTGGCTTATTATGACAAGTATTATTTCAATAGCCTTTTCGAGCACTTTGTTTTCCCCGACGGAAGCAAACCCGACTGGGGTTCGCTTAGCTGGTTGCAGAAGCGTTTTATGAAATGGTTTAATGAGGAGCGTACACGCACCGTTCTGACATTCCCTGTAGAGACAATGGCACTCCTGACCAAAGACGGCGATGTACTGGATAAGGAATATGGCGACTTCACCGCTGAAATGTATGCCGAAGGACATTCATTCTTCACCTATATGAGTGACAATGCCGACTCTTTGAGTAGCTGCTGCCGTCTGCGTAATGAAATACAGGACAATGGCTTTAGCTATACATTGGGAGCCGGAGGAGTCTCTACCGGTTCGAAGAGCGTGTTGACCATCAATCTGAACCGTTGTATACAGCATGCTGTAAAATCAGGTATTCTCTACCCTTTCTTCCTGGAAGAAGTAGTAGACTTGGTTCACAAAGTACAGCTTGCCTATAATGAGAACCTGAAATTATTGCAGGCAAAGGGTATGTTACCTTTGTTTGATGCGGGTTATATCAATATGAGCCGCCAATATCTGACTATCGGCGTGAACGGACTGGTGGAAGCAGCCCAATTTATGGGAATCGACATCAACGACAATCCGAAATACGAGGCTTTTGTGCAGGAGATTCTCGGCATGATTGAGAAATACAATAAGAAATATCGTACCAAAGAAGTACTTTTCAACTGCGAAATAATTCCTGCCGAAAATGTGGGTGTGAAACACGCGAAATGGGACAAGGAAGCCGGATTCCAGACTTACCGCGAATGTTACAACAGCTATTTCTATATTGTAGAAGACAAATCGCTGAACATTGTCGATAAATTCCGCCTGCACGGGCATCGTTATATCGAGCATCTGACGGGTGGTTCGGCTTTGCACATGAATCTGGAAGAGCATCTTAGCAAAGAGCAATACCGGCAGTTGCTTCGTGTTGCCGCTACCGAAGGTTGCAACTACTTCACATTCAATATTCCGAATACAGTATGTAACAAATGCCATCATATCGACAAACGGTATTTGCATGAATGTCCCGAATGTCACAGCGAGAATGTGGATTATCTGACCCGCGTCATCGGATATATGAAGCGTATCAGCAATTTCTCCCAAGCACGGCAAAAGGAGGCCGATTTAAGATATTATGCTCCGGTACGCTGATTATGATATTGTTTTTCAGGAGATACCGGATGAGGTGACATTAGCCATCAACCTCTCCAACTGCCCCAACCATTGTAAAGGGTGCCACAGTGCATATCTGATGGAGGACGTAGGAGAACCGTTGACGGAAGAAAGTCTCTCTACCCTGCTCGGTAAATATGGAAAAGCGATCACCTGTGTCTGTTTCATGGGCGGTGATGCTTCACCCGCAGAAGTGGAACAACTAGCTGCTTTTTTACACAAGCAGACCATCACTCCGGTAAAAGTCGGATGGTACTCCGGGAAGAGCAAACTGCCGGAGCACTTTGATGTATCTCATTTCCAATATATAAAGTTGGGACCTTACATCGAGTCTCTGGGAGGATTAAAATCTGAAACGACCAATCAGCGGTTGTACCACATAGAAAATGGAATAATGGAGGATATAACTTATCGTTTTCTCCCCCATCATTCCAAAAAGATTTCTTAATAAGAGAAACGCTCAAACGGAGTATGTCATATTTACCGTTTGAGCGTTCTTTTTTCTAACTACTTCTTTTCATTCGTATTTATGATTTCAGTACCCGCTTCAATCTGTTTAATCCTTCTATCAACCGCTGTCGCGGACACGCAATATTGATACGGATAAACCCTTCACCAGTCTCTCCATACAGACTGCCTTCGTTCACCCAAAGTTTTTCTTTCTTCAACAAGTCTTTTACTATTTCTGCTGACGTTTGATTCAAGACCGAGCAATCCACCCAAACCAGATATGTACCTTCCAACATCATTACGGGAAATTCCGGAAGATATTCATCAAAATAACCTTTTAAATAGATGTAATTCGCAAACAAATAGATTTTAAGTTCTTCCAGCCATTCTTCGCCCTCATTGTAAGCAGCCATCAACGCCTCCACTCCGAAAGGATTCACATCACATACCTCATTTATATTAATCGCTTTATCTATTCTCACCCGTACATTTGCATCTGCAGAAATAATATTGGCTATCTGAAGCCCTGCCAGATTAAAAGCCTTGCTAGGCGAAACAAAGGTTACCGAATTCATAAGAAACTCTTCTGATATAGAAGCGAAAGGAGTATATTCATGCCCCAGAAAAACCAATTCACAATGAATTTCATCAGCAACCACAAACACATTATTCCGAATACAAATCTCACCTATCCGCCTTAACTCTTGTTTGCTCCACACTCTTCCGGCAGGATTGTGCGGATTACATAACAACAGAAGTTTGACCTTCGGGTCTGAAGCTTTCCGCTCCAAATCATCAAAGTCAATCTGATAGCCCCTGTTTCTATATACCAAAGGATTGGCAATCATCTCGCATCCGTTATTACGGATAGAGGAGAAAAAACAGTTATATACAGGTGTCTGCACCATTACTTTATCTCCGGGCAGTGTCAACGCTTTAATAACAGCAGATATTGCCGGCACAACACCGGTGGTGTAAATAATCCACTCTTTTTCTATCCGCCAGGCATGTCGTCGAACAAACCAATTTACAACTGCCTCGTAGTATACATCAGGTACACGTACATAACCGAAAATCCCATGTTCCACCCGTTTCTTCAGTGCCTCCACGACAGGGGGAGCCGTACGGAAATCCATATCAGCTACCCACATCGGCAATACATCCGCATCTTCAGCCGAATCCCATTTATAAGAATTCGTTCCTCTGCGTGGAATAATTTCATCGAAATTATACTTCATATTTCAATTAAAACAGGTTAGATCGTCCCAAAGTTTCAATTCGCAATTTGCTGGTGATTTAATATTTTCGTCCAAAATGATTGCTCCGAAACTTTCGGCAACAATACTTCCCGTACGAGGATTTTTTACGCTATGAACGGGACTTTTAATCGTTGCCTTCACACTACTGTATTCAAAAGCAAGGTCAGCATCTTCTGCCATCGTACAATTTTCCATCACCAAATCATGTGCGTAGCAAAGCGGTTGAGTCCCCGAAATCCTGCAATTTACCAAACGTAAGTTTTTAGAATGCCATCCCAGATATTCTCCGTTCAACTCGGAATCATAGACTGTTACATTTTCCGTATTCCAGAAAGCATCTTTGGAGTTGATAACTGCATTATGGATTTCTACATTCTTGCAATATTGGAACGAATAGTTCCCGTTTTGGGCATAGTTTTGTATCTTAATATTCTCACTGTGTATAAAAAGGTAATCCGCTTTATCAATCTGTACGTTCTTCAGCTCTATATTATGACAATACCAAAACGTTTCCAAAGCATTAGGCAACTGCACGTTTTCGAGTTTTATTCCGTCCATTTCACGGAACATCTTCGGTGCTTCTACCAAGGTATCTGCCATTTGCAGACTTTGAGAGTACCATAGAGCAGCACGGGCTCCCTCTGTAAAGAGACAGTTTTTCACAATGAATCCGTTGGTATGCCAAAAAGGATATTTTCCTTCAAAGCGACAGTTGATTGCTATAATATTACTACATTCTTTCAATGCAGATTCACCGGCGTGAATTGTTACATCTTCCAGTTGAAGGTCGTGGGTCGCGAACAGAGGACGTTCGCCTCCATATTCTTTATTTCTTATTTGTTCCATTAGTTTATTCTTTAATCTGTTATTTCAAAAGTTACATTTACGCCTCCTGAACCAAGGGTGGAGGCCAGTCCTGAAGGATTTGTTATACGTCCTAAACGGGTATAAGTATATGAAGTGGAAAAGGTTTCATAAAATAGGACCACACAAGTGGAACCGTAAAGCATCAAGTCACCTGTCCGAATAGTCCCGGGATTGGACGACGCTGTCGGCAAACCATTCGACAGATAATAATATTTTTCATTACCATGCAGTTCGGACATATCCACTGTCATAGGGAGTAGTCTCTTAAATGCTTTCGCTGTCTCATTATTTTCCAATGTGGCATTGAATGAAACAGGTCCGATTGTTATTTTAAGATTATTGCTCACTGGGGTATCATCGTTATTGTCGTCATTATCATCGGGATTATTGCCATTATTGTTACTGCCATTATCACCGGAACCCGAACCATTACCCGGAGTCACTTGTTGACCTGTTCCCTGTATAGGTTCATCTTCGCTACATGATGCGGAACCGACCGATAATGTCAGCATAGTAAGAATTGCTATTATATAGTATCTCATATTTATAGTATTAAAACTTATTTCTTTAGATATTCCTTAAAGAAAGATTCCAGTTTATTAAATGGAATAAGGCTCACACGATCGTAAAGATCTACGTGTCCGGCACCGGGTACTATATACAGTTCTTTAGGTTCGGCGGCCAATCGGTAAGCGTCTTCACTAAATTCACGTGAGTGGGCATTTTCACCGGTGATGAAAAGCATAGGGCGAGGTGAAATAGTCTCAATATCTTCGAAAGGATAGAAATTCATAAATTTCACATTACTTGAAAGTGTAGGATGAGTGGTGGTCATAGGAGTTGCTCCGTCGGGGGTAAATTCTCCTCTTTGTGTACGGTAGAACTCATAGAACTCCCGTTCAATCGGACTGGACTTTTCTGTCAGTTGATGTACAGTACCACCTGTATATTTAGTTTCTCCACCTAAAAATTCAGCATAACGCTGTTCTGCCGCTTCAGCCATTATTTGCTTTCTCTGTTCCAATGTCAATGAGTGTTTTAACCCATTACGGCTAGCCGTACCCATATTGTACATACTGATTGTCGCAATGGCTTTAAGGCGAGGGTCTATTTTCGCTGCACTGATAGCAAAACTTCCACTGCCGCAAATACCGATTACTCCAATTAGATTCCGGTCAACAAACGGACGGGTACCTAAAAAATCAACTGCGGCACTAAAGTCTTCCGCATAAACTTCCGGCAGAACAGCATTGCGCGGCTCGCCTTCACTCCCACCCCAAAAAGACAGGTCTATGGAGAGTGTTACAAAACCCCGTTCGGCCATTTTCGTTGCGTAAAGATTCGCGCTCTGTTCCTTGACAGCTCCCATTGGATGTCCGACAATGATTGCAGGGTATTTGTCCCCTTCTTTCATATTCTTAGGCAGAAACAAATTTCCGGCTACCTTCATTTTATACTGGTTGGAAAAAGAAACTTTCTCCACACTTACCAAATCACTTTTATAAAAGTTATCTGCATCTGTCTGTGCAGAAGAAAAACTAGTTCCAAGCATCATCATAAATACAGTTGTTAATAATAAAATCCGTTTCATATCTCTTATTTTTAATTATTAAAGAATTGATTGTCTACTTTCTACATTACAAAAATACGATGAAAGAAAGAGACCGTTTGTAGATGAATTACTGACATAATAACCCCAATTACGGATTATATTTTTTTATTATTCTGTTACAATATTGATATTAACCTGCTTCCGGATATGCACTACGCGAACCCGCAGATAAACGAATACAATACTCGCAATCAGGAAAAGCAACGAGCCGAAAACAGAATATCGTGTGCCCATTTCCGTAATAAAAGTTCCGCATATACCTGTACCAATCGTTGTTCCTAAATTGGCTGAAGTCAGAAACATTCCATTGGCAAAGTCTGGAGCTTCGGGAGCGGCATCTGTTATCATATATTGCATATTATTACTTGCTATACCCGCCAATACGCCTAAAATAAGGATGACAATTACCATAGCTCCAATCCATTCTCCAACAATGAACAGACAGATATATGAAACCAATAACGCAAAAGGCATGAGGATAATTGAACGCCTGGCGTTTATTGATAGCAGTTTTCCCGCCATCACATTACCCACAATATTTGCCAAACCATATACGAGCAACACTGCACTTATCACATTATATGAGACCTCCGTTACTTTTTTCAGGTAATCCGACATATAGCTAAAGAATCCGAACATAGCTCCATTAATCAAGGTAACAGCAATAATTGAATACCACATCGTTGTTTTCTTCAATACGCTAAGCTGTGCACCATAAGATACTTTTTCTTTTACAGGCATGGAAGGGATAAACAGAATCGTAGCAACAAAGACTAATGCGTTTACAACAGTGAAAAACAACATCGCCATGGAGAACGAAACTTCGCTGGCAATAAAACTGGTCACCGGAACGCCCAGCACCATGCCGGCGGACACACCGACAAAGACTTTAGAAACAGCCTTGGGAGCCTGTTCCTTGCTGACAGACGCCGCGGCTACCGTAAAAGCCATAGAGACATATACCGGATGCAGGAAAGCGGGAAGTATCCGTGCAATCAACAATACTGTGAAATTAGAGGTGAACATGGATATTACATTACTTATTGTAAACAATCCCAATGCCAGCAACATTACTTTCTTCCGGTTAATCCCCGAAAATAATAAAGGTGTCGCAGGGGCTGACGCAGCCACCACCAATGCGAAAACACTTACCGTCCAGCCGGCTTGAGGTACGGAAACATTAAAAGTTGTGGCTATCAAGGGCAGGATCCCCACTACTCCCATTTCGGTGTTTATAATTCCAAATACACCGACCGTAAGGATAAAGACGAGCAAACCGCCCGAATTGAGTTTTAATTTATTTTTTTGTTCCATAGTTACTATATGCTATTTATAATTCCAATCCCATTTTATAGGCGTTTTCAAGATGTACTTTATCAATCTGCCGTGCCAGTTTCTCGCATCCGGTACAACCGCCGGCACAATATAATCCCACTTCATTCCAACCTAACGCCTGATTGAGAAGACGAAAATATCGTATGGGCTGTTCGAAGGTCGTATCATTATCATCACCGGCTGTCATCAGCAATACCGAATCTTTTTGAGGATATTTATCATCGACAGAAATGGCATAAAGTCTATCAATGAACGATTTCAGCTTTGCCGTGATTGTCCAAAAGTAAAGAGGAGAAGCCATAACCACTGTATCACATTCCGCAAACAAAGGATATATATCCTGCATGTCGTCGCGAACAGTACACTGATGTGCAAGACGCTGACAAACTCCACATCCCCGGCACCCTTCTATCCGCATACTACCCAGATAAACCTTCGTCACAGAATGTCCGCGCTCTACCAATCCTTTAATGTATGCATCGGTCAGTCGGTCTGTATTGCCGCGTTTTGTGCCTGCACTCATTATTACAAGTATCTTTTTCATATTTCCCTGATGTGTTTTATCGATTAGCGAAGGAAGTGAAGTGTCTGTCGTTTCTTTACTATTCAAACACCGATAAATAGTCGTACCACCTAATAGTACGCCTCCGGTTGTTAGTAACACGCTTTTCAAAAAATGCTTTCTATCCATATTCTCTCATTTATTAATTTCCTCTGATTCATCAAGTTTTATTTAACATGGCAAAGGTCGGAAGAATATAAAGAAGCCGTTGTAGACGGATTACGGGTATGATAACCCCAATTACAGATTAGTCATTTCCCTACTATGAAAACAGAACATTTATCTGTATCTTTGTTACCGATTCCAAATACCAAAAGCCATGGATAAAGTTATAAAACTAGAGAATGTAAATCAGTATAACGAACTGTACGGACTGGAAACATTGCATCCTTTGGTTAGTGTCATCGACTTGACCAAAGCAACGAAAACAGTTAACCATATCCAGATGAACTATGGTCTTTATGCTCTTTTCCTAAAAGAGAGCAAGAGCTGTGACATTAAATACGGTCGTCAGTATTATGATTACCAAGAAGGAACCATTGTCTGTTTTGCCCCAGGTCAGACAGCCGGTGTAAGTACCATTGAAGATGAAATCAATCCGGCTGTTTATGGTATTATTTTCCATCCGGACCTGATTCGCGGCACCTCACTTGGAAAAGATATTAAGAAATATACTTTCTTCTCTTATGCAGTAAACGAGGCTTTACATCTTTCAGATCAGGAAAAGGAAATAGTCATGGATTGCCTGAAGAAAATCAGTATCGAACTTGAGCATGGTATCGATAAACATAGCAAAGCATTAATCGCCATGAATATCGAACTGTTACTGAACTACTGTATGCGTTTTTATGAACGGCAGTTTATCACCCGGAACAGTGCCAATAAAGATGCTCTTACAAAGTTTGAACAACTTCTGGATGAATATTTCCAAGATCAACTTCCCATACAAAACGGGTTACCTTCCGTGAAGTACTTTGCTGATAAAGTCTATCTCTCCCCCAACTACTTTGGTGATATGGTAAAAAAAGAAACAGGAAAAACTCCACAGGAACATATTCAGACCAAAGTAATCGAACTAGCCAAAGAACGTATTGTCGATACGAAAGAAACCGTCAGCCAGATAGCTTATTCGTTAGGATTCCAATACCCGCAACATCTCTGCAGATTATTCAAAAGACGCGTCGGATGCACGCCTAATGAATACAGAAATCAGGCTTTAGCATAAAAATATAGTCCCTCAAATAAGGGAACTGTAATATAGGTAAAACAATCCGTAATTCATATACAAACAGATTTCAAATCCTGCTGTATCTTTGCAGTGTCATAAAGAAATAAGTAAAAACATTATTTAGAAAAACTGTTTGATATGTATTTAGAAAATATTTATTCTCCTGCAGATGTTAAGAAACTGTCGGAAAAAGAGCTAAACGAATTAGGTGGAGAAATCCGTGCAGCGCTCCTGCAAAAATTAAGTGAGCATGGCGGGCATTTCGGACCTAATTTCGGAATGGTGGAAGCAACGATTGCTTTACATTATGTATTCAATTCGCCCAAAGACAAAATTGTATTTGACGTATCGCACCAGAGTTATGTACACAAGATGCTGACCGGTCGTAAAGATGCGTTCCTTCATCCGGAAAAATACGACAACGTATCAGGTTATACCGAACCGCAAGAAAGTGAACATGACTTCTTCATCATTGGACATACTTCCACTTCTGTCAGTCTGGCCAGCGGATTGGCAAAGGGACGCGACCTCACAGGCGGCAATGAAAATATCATAGCTGTCATAGGCGACGGCTCCTTAAGCGGAGGGGAAGCTTTCGAAGGACTGGATTATGCAGCAGAGCTTGGCACCAACATGATTATTATCGTCAATGATAACCAAATGTCTATCGCTGAAAATCATGGAGGTCTATACAGGAATCTGAAAGAATTGCGTGACAGTAACGGTCAGTGCGAATGTAACTTCTTCAAGGCGATGGGACTGGACTATATATATGTAAATGACGGTAACGATGTACAGGCGTTGATTGAAGCATTCTCCAAAGTGAAAGATATTCAGCATCCGATAGTAGTACACATCAACACTTTGAAAGGTAAAGGTTATGCATGTGCCGAACAAGATAAAGAGACTTATCACTGGCGCACTCCATTCAATCCGGAAACCGGAGAAGCAAAAGTCAGTTATGAGGAAGAAGATTACAGCGAAGTAACTGCTCAATGTCTGCTGAAAAAGATGAAAGAAGATTCTCGTGTGGTGACAATCACTTCGGGTACTCCTGCCGTTCTCGGATTCACTCCGGACCGCCGCAAGGAAGCTGGCAAACAGTTTGTAGATGTCGGCATTGCAGAAGAACACGCAGTAGCTCTTGCTTCGGGCATCGCAGCCAATGGCGGAAAACCTGTTTACGGAGTGTATAGTACATTTATCCAACGTTCATACGATCAACTTTCGCAAGACCTCTGTATCAATAATAACCCGGCTGTTTTGTTGGTATTCTGGGGAACACTGTCCGGAATGAATGATGTAACTCACCTCTGCTTCTTCGATATTCCGCTCATCAGCAATATTCCTAATATGGTTTATCTGGCACCGACTTGCAAAGAGGAATATCTTGCTATGCTAGAATGGAGTATCCGCCAAAATGAATACCCGGTTGCTATCCGTGTACCGGCAACAGATGTAATTACTTGTGGGGAACCGGTGGAGACTGATTATAGTGTTCTCAATCGCTATAACGTGACGCATCGTGGAGCGAAAGTAGCCATTCTTGCTTTAGGTTCGTTCTATGGATTGGGACAGTCGGTTGCATCACTTCTGAAAGAAAAAGCCAATATTGACGCAACACTCATTAATCCGCGTTACATCACCGGTGTAGACAACGAACTGATGGATGAACTGAAAGCAGATCACGAATTAGTGATTACGTTGGAAGACGGTGTATTGGATGGCGGTTTCGGTGAAAAGATTGCCCGTTATTATGGTGCTACAAACATGAAAGTTCTGAACTTTGGAGCTAAAAAAGAATTTGTTGACCGATATGATATACAGGAGTTTCTCCGTGCCAATCATCTGACGGATGAACAGATTGTAGAAGATATCACAGCAGTGATCGGTTAAAATCAGACCCATTCACTATATATTCAGGTAGGTTGATGTATACGGTCTTTAAGGACAGTTGAGTTGCATCAACCTACTTCCATTTTTATTCAAATCAGCCAACTTATTATTTAGATTCATTATATTCACTATTCAGTTCAGTAATTCCCCATTCAGTTCAGCAATCCTTTCCGTTCAAATCAATAATCCTTTCCGATAATTCAACGGAGTCTGTCCCGCATTTCTTTTAAAGAACTTACAAAAACCGGCTGCATCACTAAACCCCAGTTTAGCAGCAATCTCGCCAACCGTAAATTTGGTAGAACTCAATAAAGTACGCGCTTCCATTACTAACAATTCATTAATAAGGCTATTGATAGTCTTACCTGTTCCAAGACGTACAATGCGTGCCAGGTACTGTTCACTAATAGCCAGTTTATCCGCATAAAAGCTCACGAAATGTTCTTCCCTGAAATTACGGGTAACGAGTGCATGAAATTCTTGCAGAACGTGATCTTTACGACTGATCTCTTTTTTGATAACGGTCTTTCGGGAAAGAAAATCTGCTATATCCAAAAACAGAGAATTGCACGCTGCCTGTATACGCCGGAAAAGGAAATGATGTTCAATATTCATCAGATGCATCAATACTTCCAGCTCCTTATGGATGATTTGAGCTTCATACTCTGTCAACTGAATCGTATATTGCTTATTCCGCCTCATGGTTGCCAACAGGATTGCCGTGATTTGTGTCAGATATGAATCGTCCGTCCGCATAGATTCGGAAAGGGCGAGAGTGATAAATTTAATATCCCGGCTTGAATAAAGATGTTCCGTGAGATAATTTGCTCCGTGAATAAGTAACATATTCGGTTCTATCGCAATAAACTCTCCATTCAGTAGAATTTCCGAACGGCCTTCAAGAACGAATATCATATAAAGCTCCCGATTGAAATAACATTCATTTGCCGGATAACTTCTATCTTTATATTCACTCCGGAAACAGACTACCTCCTCTTTATAATGAGGAAGTTCAGGATGCTCCTTCAATAGTTGCGTATTATCAAATATACGAGATTTTACCATTTACACCTTTATTTTATGACGTAAAAATACGATTTGTTTCGGATATGACAAAAACTGTATGGAATTAGATAATCTATTTCAGAGTAAAAAACAAGACCTTTGCATATCCTTTTCAATACATGAAAAAGGAATCAATAGAAAGAGGTTAAAAAGACATGGAAATGAAAGAGATTTTTAAGAGGTATTTAGTGTTTGTTATCGGACTCTATTTTTTAGCGGCAGGTATCGTGTTGATTATACGCTCGGCATTGGGAACTACTCCCATATCGAGCATCAATTATGTATTAAGCCTGAATAGTCCTTTATCGTTGGGTACTTGCACATTTATCATCAACATGGTGCTTATCCTGGGACAGTTCTGGTTAATCCGAAAGAATAGAACCCGACAGGATATTATTGAAATTCTTCTTCAACTACCGTTCTCTTTTATCTTTTCGGCATTCATTGATTTCAATATGATGCTGACAAGCGAACTGCATCCCGCTAATTATGGTATGTCGATTGCTTTATTACTTACAGGATGCATGGTGCAGTCTATCGGAGTAGTGCTTGAACTGAAACCAAAAGTAGCCATGATGAGCGCAGAAGCATTTGTGAAATATGCATCCCGCCATTATAACAAGGAATTTGGAAAGTTCAAAGTTTATTTTGATATTACTTTGGTTACATTAGCCGTGATTCTCTCGCTGCTGCTGACTCAAGGTATTCAGGGAGTACGAGAAGGATCACTCATTGCCGCTTGTATAACGGGGTATATCGTCAGCTTCCTGAATCAGAAGATAATGACTAGAAAAACCCTCCATAGATTACTGCCGGTCTGGAAGTAAGCCCTATATCTATTTAAAATAAACGCCTTATAAAAGGAGTCATATAAAAAGGTCAATATAAGAAAATCACTATAAAAGAAAGTCGCTTCTCTGTTAGAATCTGATTGATTCTTTCAAAGAAGCGACTCTTTATTTTAGATATAATTATACTCGTATTTACTTCTTCTGACTATCTATCTCTTTCAGAAGTTCATCCACAGCCACCTTTAGTTGGGTATCCTCTCCTTTGACTACTGTTTCCGGATTATTGGCAACCTTTACATCCGGTTCCAATTGGGTATTTTCCAAATAACTGCCGTCAGGCAAACGATAACCGACGATAGGAATACCAAAGACCAGTGAAGGATCTTGTAAAGTTTCCCAAGACACACTTGTCATAGTACCCGGAACAGGCATACCGACAAGTTTGCCAATCTTTTGATGTTTATATACCCACGGAGTTCCGTGTGCATTCGAGTAGTTGGCCTCACATTGCAGCATAATGGAAGGTTTGTTCCAACGACGACTCGGCATATCACAGGCTTCACGTCCGCGTACCACCTGTGTGAAGTATTTCTGACCGCTGAACAGTATTTCAATATCTTCATGCAGACGGCCACCACCGTTGAAACGGGTATCAATCACAATGCCTTCGCAGTTGTTATATTTTCCCAGAATGTCCGAGTATACAGTACGGAAGCTGTCATCTCCCATCGACTGAATATGAACATATCCCAAACGTCCTTTCGACCATTTTTCAACATCTGCCGCACGTTGTTTTACCCAACGTTTGTATAACAATCCATTCAGTTGCCCGTTGGTGACCGGCATCACCACTTCTTCCCAACGCTCTTTATTTTGTGGATTGTAGATTGAAATCAATGTTTTCTTCCCTGCTTTATTATTCAGCAAGCAGGTTATGTCATTATCGAGAGTTATCTCTTCTCCATTAATCTTTTCAATGATGCAACCAGCCTTTACTTTGGTACGTGAATGATCGAACGGACCTTTTTCTATTATTTCAGCAATCTGCATTCCTTTTCCCTGATAATTCCAGTCGAACAAGAGTCCGAGATTAGAAGTGACATCTCCTTTTCCTTTGGGAGAATAACGTCCTCCGGTATGTGAAACATTCAGCTCACCCAACCACTCACTCAATAATTCTGCAAAGTCATAATTGTTATCAATATGAGGCAAGAACTTACGATAAGCATTAGTCATAGCATCCCAGTCAACCCCGTGCATATTGACATTGTAGAAGCGTTTTTGATGCTGTTTGTACACATGGTCAAACATCGTTTCACGTTCGGCAGCCAAATCCATTTTCATTTCAGCCTGATAGCTGATGGACTTCAACGCATCCGACTTGGCATCCATCTTTTGCATAATCCGGCTTCCCAACAAAAAGATATCTCCTTTTTTGTCCAACATCAACGATGCCCAACCGGTATTGAGTTTGTGCAGACGCTTCGTATCTTTTTCACGGAGATTCATTTTCCAAAGGTCATATCCACCTTCGAACGCGGAGAAATAGTAAAGATCTTCCCCGTCTTTTGAAAGTATGGCACTACCCAAGTCGGAAGAATTGGGAGTCAAACGTACGATACGGTCTTCAATGCCGTTCAGCTCGACAAGTATCTCTTTTTGATCTGCCTTATCATCAGCAGACTCATCCTGATTACTGTCTTTGCTGCTATCTACTTTGCTCTTTTCCTTGTCGGCCTTGCTTTTATCAGTCTTTCCCTTGTTAGCATTTCCTTTATCTGCTTTTTCCGCCTTAGACTTCTTTCCGTCTTTCGTCTTCTCATCGTCTTTCTCCTTTGCCTTCTTCTGTTCCTTTTCAAATTCCTTGAGTAATTCGAAATCTTCCTTACTCAAACGGTAACGATCATAAGCATCCTGATTGAGAAACACCAACATCACATCTTGCTGCGATCCCCAGGAAGCGTGCGCACGCATACCATAGCGCTCGGTTTGGAAAAGAATAGCATTCCCATCGAGTACCCAACGCGGAGCACCACTGATATATCCACTATTTGTCAGATTAGTAATTGCACCTCCCTGTGCGCTGACAATGCCTACATCCGAATAAGGATCGTGGCGGTTGCCTATAAATTCAAGAGTGAACCATTTACCGTCAGGCGACCATTCGTAATCGAATCCACCTCCGGTGTTATACCATGTAGAACCATCCGTTACCTGACGTACCTTTTTTGTTTTCAAATTGAGTACCATCAAACGATTACGGTCTTCGATAAAAGCCAATTCTTTACCGTCCGGTGAATATTGCGGATAAGTACGTTCTACCGTTTTAGACGGTAATAATACTTCCTCTTCAATAAGAGTGGCATTAGGGAAATTCGGGTCTTCCTTACGACTTATTTTGGCGGTATAAAGTTGCCAGTTACCGGTTCGCTCGCTGGCATAAACCAGTGTCCGGTTGTCCGGAGCAAAAGAAACGGCAGCTTCTTTTGCCGGAGTATTTGTGATTTGCTTGGTGGTAGCATAATCAGTTGAAGTCACAAACACATCACCACGTACAATAAAAGCAATTTGTTTACCGTCCGGAGATACAGAAGCGGAAGTTGCTCCCTGCGAGAATTTAAGTGTAGCAAGCTGCTGTTCATCATCACGAACAAGTTCTACTTTTACTTTTTCCGGACGTGCACCAGACTTCTGTGTGTATAACTCACCATCATAGGTATAACATAAGGTACCTTTATCGCTGACAGACAAAAAACGTACCGGGTGAGTTTTGAAAGTAGTCACAGCTTTCACTTCCTGTGGGGTATTCAAAGGGAAAGTATACACATTGAAGGAACCTCCATCACGCTCACTTAAAAAATAGACAGCATTAGCATCAGGTGCATACACAGGATTACGGTCCTCTCCTCCCCGGTTTGTCAGGTTCGTATGTTTTCCCGTTTGGGTATTATATAACCAGATATCTCTTGTAATGGAAGAAGTATGATGCTTTCTCCATTCATCTTCAAACCCTTTACGATCCTGATAAAGAAAGTTCTTCCCTGTTTTATCAAAACAGACCAGTTCGGCAGGAGTGCCCAGCACTTGCTCGGTACGTCCGCCGGCAACAGGAACTTTATATAATTCCGTCATCGCTCCTGTAGGAAACAGGGCACTGCTTGCCGGATCCTGTATAGAGGCAGAGAAAAAGACATACTTTCCATCCGGAGTAAAAGCCGACGGTATTTCTGATGCAGAATGATAGGTCAGTCGCCGGGCGGCACCTCCGTCAGCAGGCATAATGAATAAGTCAAAATTTCCATTCCGGTCACTGGCAAACGCAATTTGCTTGCCATCGGGCGACCAAACCGGATTGGCTTCATAAGAGGTTTGTGTGGTGAGTTGAACAGCTGTTCCTCCTTGTGCAGGGACTTTATAAATGTCACCCTTGTAACAAAAAACAATTTCTGATCCATCCGGTGATATACGTGCATCACGCATCCACAAAGGAGTAATTGCATAGCTGGATAATGCTGATAGTACCAGCGCTAAAGAAGTTATTAGTTTCCTCATATCAAATTATTATAAATTTATTCCGATAAATCGGTTTGAATTAGTTTTCCCGTGTAATTATAAAATGTGCTGTCACCAAAGTCCTTGTAAAAGAAGGCATATTTATCCACTCCCGTACAATGACAAACGCCAATCTGTCGGGGAAGATATTCCTGTAAATAATCTGCAATGACCTGATATTTTTGTTTTTCCGCATTATGGATATGAAAACCTCCCAGAAGTAACTTACAAGGAGATTCGGGAAAGGCAGCCTGAACCGTACGCAAAATATTGGTTATTCCCCGATGAGAACAGGCACTTAATACGGAAAATCCTTCTGGTTCCACCAATACCACCGCCAATTCATCCTGAAAAGTATCCGGTATTTTGCATCCATCTTCTTGCTGAACCCAAAAACGTTCAAAATGGGTATCTGCCTGATTTATAATATCAATAGAGGGAAAAAGGAAAACTCCGGGAAGCAGTTCGGTCTGCTTTGTAATAAAGCGGAAACGGGAACGATCGAGGTTTTGTGTATGCATCATCCCGTTCTCACGTTCATCCTTGAATTTAGGAGAAAAAATCTCACGCTTACAGACAACGGTTGCCTGCGTATTCAATTCCAAAAAATAACGTAGTCCGCCCGTATGATCGCTATGACCATGAGATAATATCAAATAATCGACTTTTTGCAAGTCAATATGCAACAAGCGGGCGTTACGGATAAACAAGTCGGATGCTCCCGTATCGAAAAGTAACCGATGTCCCGATGTCTCAATATAAAGAGAAAGACCATGCTCTGCCTGCAATTTACGTCCATAGACACAATTCTCCACAAGAGTCGTTATTTTATAGC